>ULJH01000109.1_pt1 | contig 33846 bp, 39 predicted proteins | sample 1950781 | NCBI WGS metagenome assembly ULJH01 (sample SAMEA4835462, study PRJEB28245) | human gut metagenome | biome: gut microbiome; material: fecal sample | place: Denmark | collected 2008 | reverse complement strand
CGGAGGGTCTGGAAGGCCGGAGACGGCCGTCATGATCAGGGATGCCGCGGACTGCGGGAATCTGAGGGCGGCCGGGAACCTAGCGGACATGATGGTCTCCGGGAAGGGAGTCAGGAAGGACCTCTCCGCAGCCTCTTCGCTGTATGCTGCGGTGGCCAAGGGTCCTGCCAGAGGAAGGGCCGTACCTGCCAAGGCGGCCGACGACGGGAGGACCGGCCAATGCGACCCCGGTCTGTCTTTCCGTCTGTTCAAGCAGGCTGCGGATAATGGCGACCAGTATGCGATGTATGCGGTGGCGTGCATGTACCGTGACGGGAAAGGCACCTCCGAGGACAGGGAGAAGTACAAGTTCTATACCCGCATGGCCGCCGATTTCGGAAACAGGGATGCGAAGGAGATAGTCAGGAAATGGGATGCGAAGGAAAAGAAACGCAGGAAGGCCGCTAAGAAGGCCGATCCATGACGGACCTCCGTATTGTTTAAATATGTCGTAGTCTTGGGGAGAGTCACGGATTTTGGATTCCGAAAGGTATCCGCCGTGGAGGGAATTTCTCCCTCAGGCCGTACGGGGGCGCAAGCCGGACGTACGGGGAATTTGGCATAGTAATTGATTTTAGCTATGCTTATATACTAGTTGTTCCTATCCGGCCTTGCAGCCGCGTAGGATTCCATCCTTGCGGCAGAAGGATGAACAAATGGTAACAGTCTACGACGTTCCCGCTGAGAAACTCATTCTCAAAGTGTCTGAGAAGCTCAAAGAGAACGATAAGATCGTTCCTCCCGAGTGGGCCGAGTTCGCAAAGACCGGAATCCACACCGAGAGGGCACCTGTCCAGCAGGACTGGTGGTACACTAGGGCAGCCTCCATCATGAGGAAGCTGTATGTGAAGGGCCCCATGGGAACCTCCAAGCTCGCAGGCGAGTACGGCGGATTCAACGACAGGGGATGCAAGCCCAACAAGGCAGTCAAGGGAAGCCGCAACATCGTCAGGAAGTGTCTCATTCAGCTTCAGGACGCAGGCCTCCTCGAGGCAACCCAGGACAAGCAGGGAAGGAAGATCTCCCCCGCCGGACAGAAGCTCCTCGACAACTCTGCCAAAGAGGTATTTGACGAATCTAAGAACTGAAGGTAATTGGCATGGACGACGATCCTGAATTGGAAGCGATAAGGCAGAGAAGGATGGCGGAGCTCCAGCAGAGCCAGCAGAATCAGGCGGCCCAGCAGGAGCAGGCTAAACAGATCGAGGCCCAGAAACAATCCATCCTCAGGCAGATCATGACCCCGGAGGCCAGGGACAGGCTCGCGAACGTGAAGCTTGCAAACCCCAACCTCGCTGCATCCGTAGAGAACCAGATGATCCGTCTTTATCAGGGCGGAAGGCTGCAGCAGCAGATCACCGACGCCATGCTGAGAGAGATCCTTCAGAGTATGGTCCCCCAAGAAAGGGAGATCCACATAGAGAGGAGATAATCATGTCTAGTACAAAGCCCCCGGCAATGAAAGAGAGGCTCAACAAGAAAGTCAAGCAGAACCGCCGTGTTCCCGCCTGGGTCATGCTCAGGACCAACAGGCAGTTCCTCAGGCACCCGAAGAGAAGATCGTGGCGCATGGGAAAACTTAAGGAGTGATTCAAATGGCAGACGAAGTCAGCAGGATCATGGTCATTCCGCTCAGGGGAGCAAGGCTTGCTCCCAGGTCCAGAAGGACCGAGCGCGCCGTGAAAGAGGTCAGGGCCGCCATCATGAGGCACATGAAGGTGGATGCCGAGCACGTCTGGATCGACAAGACTGTCAACGAGAAGCTGTGGGAGAACGGAATCCGCAATCCCCCTTCCAAGATCACCGTGAAAGCGGTCAAGTTCGACGACGGCCTCGTAGAGGTCTCTCTTTCCGAGTGATCAAGATGTCGATGAGGCTCACAAGGGTAGCTGGGACGTTCAACATAGGCGTCAATGCAGTCGCCAACGAGAGCCTCGCGTTCATTACCCCCGACGCCGACGCCGCGTTCATCAAGGACGTGGAGGAGGTGCTGGGGGTCAAACCCTTCCAAACAACCGTTTCGGGGTCCCACGTGGTGGGTTCCCTCGTCGCGATGAACTCCAACGGGGCGGTGCTCTCGGGATTGGCCGAGGAATCCGAGGTGGAGGTCATCAGGAAGTGCCTGCCGGTACTGCTCCTTCCGGACCAGTACAATGCGGCGGGTAACAACATCCTCGTCAACGACAACGGTGCCGTCGTCAATCCCGAGATGGACGACAGGACCGCGGAAAAGGTGGCGGAGATACTGAACGTCGAGGTCGTCAAGGCGTCCGTGGCCGGATGCAATACGGTCGGATCCGTCTGCAGGTGCACCAACAAGGGCTGTGTATGCAGCACAGATGCAACCGACGACGAGGTCGAGATCCTGAGGGAGGTCCTCAAGGTGGATGTGCAGAGGAGTACCGTCAACCACGGTTCCAAGTATATCGGTGCCGGCATCCTCGCCAATTCGAAGGGGGCTCTTGTCGGAGACGAGACCACGCCCATCGAGATGGGAAGGATCGAGGACGGTCTGTCCCTCTGAAGACTCAAAAAACGATTTAACCATGACCTTACGGTCTATTTTTTAAATATCACTGCATTTCCGCGATTGATCAGCGACCTTAAGAAGAAGGCTGCCACCATCGAGTGCAAGGATCCGGAAGCGGAGTTCAAACGCTTCGCGGGCGCGGCCGCGAAGCATTTCGACCTGTTTCCGGACGGTAAGAGGATAACTGTGAAGGAGAAGCAGAACTCTCTGTCCTTCGTGAAGAACCGTGCAGGGCTCTTCATAATGCTGGCAAGTCCCGGTATCGAGTGGGAGGCTGCCATGGCGGCATATGATGCGAGGCGTTTGACCGAACAGGCTTTCAATTTCTCGAAGGGAGAGTCGCTGAGATTCTATACTTCCGACAAGGAGTCCATGAAGGGACGTGAATTCATCAGGTTCCTCGATCTCATCCTGCGTTGTGAGATATCTGCAGAGTTGCGTGAGGCGAAGATGGATCATCGCATATCCGTCTCTTCAGTCGTATCTGTGGCGGACTGTATTCAGGCACGCAGGGTCGGAAATACTTCGATACTCACCAAGGTCGACAAGGCCGCCCGCAACCTGTTCGGATTGTTCGGGATACCTGTTCCCAAAGAAGTGGTGGTCGACAGTCAGGTCTGTTCCCTCGAGGAACTATTGTCGCTCTGACCTCGTGCGTGTACGCGCTCACGCGCGTGTGCGTTAGGTTACTTGCACGCGCAGAATTTAGGTTTTAGAACGAATAGAATAAATATCGCTCCGACAATCTGTAACTGTCCCAAGCAGGGGACCCGGCAGAGGGATGTGGCTCCTAAGCGACCTAACTCTGCCAATTCACGTTTTACGGATATATTTTCAATCCAGCGCCTTTCATGCGCCCGTTCGGCCCCTTTCTGATCCGTGGACGTATTATATCAAAACATTCCTTGTAAAAAGACAGCTCCGACTCATTGACAGAACCTGAGAAAGACAGGCGATGGTAGCGCCTGATGATGTATGCGATGCAATCCACTATCTGTGACATCGCCCTATATCTCGAATCAACAAAGACAACATCCTCGATGATGTAATCATTGACGATGTGTTCCGTTCCCTCCGAGATCATGTTGCGGACCCTGGTCTTTATCTTCTCATCAAATTTGGGTTGGATCGAATCCATGAAAAGGATCCCGAATTGAGGGTCTGCTCCCCCCTGGTCAATTTCTTGTTCAGTTTCTGATGTGTTAAGCATAATCTTTCAAATAGGAATTTGTAGGCCACATTATCCACATCAGCGACCCTGCCTTTCAAAAGGTCTTTCCTGACTAATACACAATTCACAGTGCAATCGATCTTTCCAAGAGTGTTTAAAACGTCTTTCAGCAACTGTAAGCGTTTTGACACATCCATCTCTTTGAATATCCCTTTACGACTGATGATATCCGTTGCATGGATCTCAACATCAGTTGGATCTTTCTCAGGGTAATATAGCAATTTGACTTTCGACAACTCATCCTCAACATGTTTGTATTCCGATTCGTGGATGGTGATTGCAGCAAGGACATATTCACTCTCTGCATCGTTGTAATTCGGTTTTCCCGATTCGTCCATGTATGTCAGGAACAATCTATCACTTGTACAATGTCGATTGTGTACTTTAATTAGACGAATAATCCGATGAAAAACTCATAGCGGCAGATAATACAAGTACCAGATTGAGTTAGTGATATAAATGTTAGAACTAAATTCTCAATTGACATCCATCGATTATGTCCTTTTCAGAACGTCTCAAGTATTATAACCAAATTCAGACACTTCGCTCTCATCCACTGTTCCGGACGGCTGGTCACCGGTCGAATATCCAGTACCCGGTGAACTCGGAGATGTCGTCCTCCATGAGTTCCACCTCGTTGCCGACGTGGACGAAGTCCTCCTCATCCTTCCCTTCCATGTACTGGGACAGTGTGGACAGGGGGAGCGTGATGCCTCCTACGCGGTAATCCGTGGGGACCACGACCTTCGGTTCCACCTTGCTGACGAATCCGTCGACCTTCTCGAGGGGCATGGTGCCGTACTCGCCTATGGGTACGAACATGATGTCTGTCCCCCTCATCCTGTCGACGACCTTGTCGGAGGGTATGTCGCCCAGCCCTCCGCAGAAGGCTATCCTGAGGCCGTCCATTTCGAACATGTATATCGCGTTGACGCCTCTTTCCGCACCCATCTTGTCGTCGCTGAACGACGGCAGACCTGTGATCTTGAATCCGTTGAAATCGATCTCGCCGATGGCCTCGGTGTAGTCCTTGTGGTGGCCGTATATCACCCTGAACGCGTTGCGGTCGTAGTTGTTGTGGGTGCACAGGACGAGATTGGCGGCCACGGTCGGAGGCCAAATGCCTATCGATTTCCCGTCGTGGGGATCCATCACCATCCTTACCCTGTCGTCGGCGAACTCGAAACACGAGTAGCCGTGCCATCTTATGAACACAGGGGTTGATTATCGGACGTCGTAATAACTGTATCGACAGCAGGATGCATCTTCCGAACGAACAATAATTATAAAGAAAGCCGATAGCCCGTACGATGAAGAAGACCCTGATCCTCGTCGTCGACAGGGATGACGATTTCGGTGCCAAGGGCAGCGTGAAGACCCCGGTGATAGGCATAGACGCCTGTGCCGAGGCAGCTACGGCTCTTGGTGTGGCCGATCCCGAGGATTCCGATACCAACGCCCTGTATGCGGCGATGAACATCTACAGGGAGATGGAGAAGGACGGCGAGCCCGCCGGTTCCTTCGAGGTCGCGCTGATATGCGGGGACCAGAAGGTAGGATACAAGTCGGACGGGAAGATCGTAGACGAACTCAACGAGGTCTTGGACAAGGTGAATCCCAACAGGGCCATCCTCGTCGGTGACGGGGCCGAGGACGAGTACGTGTATCCGATAATATCGTCGCGTGTGTCCATCGACTCGGTCAGGAAGGTCTATGTAAAGCAGGCCCCCGGCGTGGAGGGTACGTTCTACATCATCCAGAAGACCCTGTCCGATCCTCAGAAGAGGGAACGTTTCCTGGCCCCCGTGAGCTGGATCCTCATGCTCATATCCAGCATATACATCGCGGCCGGGTTGATAATAGCAGACGATCTGAGCGATTTCTTCATATCGTCCACCACCCTGTTCATAGTATTCTTCATAGGTGTCATGCTGGCACTGTACTCCTACAGTGTGGACGAACGTCTCCGCAGGGCCAAGGACAAATGGGCCGAGAGGGCCAAGAGAGGGAGCGTTACCGTCATCTTCAGCATCGGAGGTCTGGCACTTATGGCCATCGGGGTCGTCATTGGTTTCATCTCCCTGACCGACTATTACACGACGCGTACCCTTCAGCGGTTGGTCCTCTTCGTATGCAACGCCCTGTGGCCTGTTCTTTTCGGCATAATCCTCATCATGGGAGGTACGCTTCTGGACCGCTACATGAACTCCCATGTGATCAAATATCGTTTCATCACCCATTGTCTGGATATCGTGGCCATCGGTATGCTGCTCACCGGGGCGTTCGACTTCGTCGGATCCAACCTCGACCTGGGATCTGCCAGCATGACGATCGTCCTCTTCGAGATCATCGGAGGTTTCGTCCTCTTCATCGCGGCGCTCGTCCTCCAGCATAATGTCAAGGAGGCCATGGGTATCGAGGAGAAAGAGGGGACGAAGGATGAAGTTCTCTGAGTGGGAACCGATATACGTCTCGATATGCTCGGACATGGGTTACGACCCGTCGTGCGACGACATGTCCGCGAGGATGCTCCTAGCCCTGACGCAGAACTCGGACGTCCGGGACGAGGATTCCATAGCTCCTCTCATCAAAGATACGGTCACCGTCCTGGGGGCCTCTTCCGGTCTGGAGGGGGACATCCTATCCAAGGGTGTCGAGGGGACCGTCATAGTGGCCGGATCCGCCGTGGGAAGGGCCATGGCAGCAGGGGTACGCCCCGATATCGTCGTCACGGACCTCGACGGGGACATAGGTCCTCAGATAGACGCATGTAACTCCGGGGTCCTGACGCTGGTCCTCGCACACGGGGATAATGCGGAACTCGTGGGGAAGTACATCCCCCTGATGAGAGGTCCGCTGGTACCCACTACGCAGGGGAGGCCGTTCGGCATACTGCAGAACTACGGCGGATTCACCGACGGGGACCGCGCCGTATGTCTGGCGAAGGAGTTCGGTGCCGTCAGGATAAGGCTGCTGGGATTCGATTTCGATGACCCGTATCCCAAAGAGGGGAGCGACCCCGAGGTAAAGCGGCGTAAGCTCTCGTGGGCCCGTCGCATAATAAAGGACGTCGCCGGGGAAACTGCAACCATATAAGCCGACCCTGTCCGCAATCGCTGCGGCCGCAGACGAATAAATCCTTTTATGGGGACGGTCTACGGAGGACAGATAGAATGAGTCTGACGCTGTGGATCCTCATCATCCTTGCCATCATCTATGTCCCGGTGTGGTATTTCGCATGGAAAAGTCCCAATGCGAAGAAGTATAGGATGGAGAAGTACGGTCCCGCCATCAAGATCAACACCCATCTCGGGATAAAGACGATGGATCGCGTATGCAAGTACCGTCGTTTCTGGCGCTTCATGGGGGTGCTGTCGCAGATCTTGGCATTCCTCCTGATGGTACTGATCATCTACGTCGTCATCGTGGCCGTAATAAACCTGCCCAGCACCCTCAGCAGGGGAGGTATAGGCATAGAGTATGCCCTTGCGATACCGGGCCTCAATCCGATACTTCCCTTCTGGTATGGTCTGGCGGCCTTGATCATCGCCTTGGTTTGCCATGAGTTCGCCCATGGCGTACAGGCACGTGCCAACGGTCTCCGTGTAAAGAACACGGGCCTCCTGTATGCCGTCGTTCCGTTGGGGGCGTTCGTCGAGCCCGAGGAAGAGGATGTCGAGAAGGCCTCGAGGAAGGCGAGACTCGACCTGTATGCCGCCGGCATAGCCACCAACTTCGTTATAGGTGCCGTGGCATTCCTCCTTTTCTCCACAGTCCTTCTGGGAGGCATATCGTCGCCTTACGAGGACAACGCGGCCGTCTACGGGGAGAGAGAAGGGTCTCCCGCCGACCTTGCAGGGATCCCTGCAGGCGCCATAATCCTGGAGGTCGACGGGGAGGAGTTCGTGTATTCGGACTCCTATGACGTCACATACTCGTGGGACCCCGGTTCTCTGGTGACGGTGACATACGTCACCGAGGGCGGTGAATCGCATCACTCGTCGCCGATGCGTTGGGGGGTATATGTCTCGAAGACCGTCGACGGGGAGGCGGCCGAGACCTCCGGGATAATATCCGGCAGTTATATCGTATCCATCGACGGGAACAAGTTCTACACGCCCGGGGCCTTTTCCAATTTCATGTCCACCACCCGTGGCGAACAGACGGTGAGCGTCGATTACATCGATCCCTACGGGTCGTATGTCACAACGACCTTGGTGCTCGGATCCAACGGTTCGATCGGGTATCTGGGGGTCTATACGGACCTCTCCGGTATGAACCTGATAACGCCGAAGGACCTTCTCGATTACGCCTCCAACCCGTTCTACGGATTCAAGGATATCCTGACGGCCGGCCAGGGCCTCCTGGGATACTTGGCACATCCGTTCTCCGGGTTCGATCCCGTCCCCGAGAGCGTCCAGTGGTGGTACGGCGACCAGTCCGGTCTCTTCTGGATGGCCGTCACCCTCCTGTATTGGATCTTCTGGATAAACATCCTGCTAGGGATCTCCAACGCCCTTCCGGCCTTCCCCTTCGACGGAGGATATGTATTCCTCGGATGGGTGGACAGGGTCTTGGAAAAGATGGGCCAGAAGGACGAGGAGGCCAGGGCGAAGAAGGCCAATGAGATCGCCGGGAACGTTTCGACCCTCATGCTGTTCCTTTACGTCCTGATAATCATCGTAGCCATCCTCTGACGGCGTTGAATGGAAATCCAGTCATTTCAAAATCATGAAGTGTGGGATGGGGAAGGTGACCGGAAACCTGTCCAAGGGTATGAGATAGGATGGATGTGTCAGAACTGGGATTCTGGGCACGGGACAGGTCTCCGGTGTGCATTCCCATCCGCACACCGAATGACTGGCAGAATGAACCACGCTGTAGTAAATATTTAAATAAATTTGAACTGGAATTGGTAAAATATGACCTCTTTATTTTTATCATATTTGTTACCATATTATTTATCAATTCAATAGGCCAGATGTTCAATATTATATTTTTGTAAAAAATAAATCTGAATGTAATGAAATTTAAACACCATCATATAGCCTTATATCCGGCCAGAGCATTGTTGGAAACATGTTCAGTCCCGAGAAGGACCTAAGCAGGAAGATCGTGGAGACCTTGGGCAAGGACGGGATGTCCATAAGCTCTCTCGACAAGGAGCTTGCCAAGATGGGTATCAAGGATCACCGCCTGGTCCTTACCGGATATCTGCGTGCCATGACCGACCTCGGATATCTCAAGATGAGGGATGTCCCTCCGGCCAAGATCTATGTCCCTGCCAAAAGGCTGCCGGATTCCGTGTATGAATCGGTGTCGAAACGTTGCCGCACACTTTCCGGCGTCGATACGGACGAGGTCATCCTCTATTCACTATACAAGTTGTTCAAACGCCCCATATTCGAATCCGAACTCAGGAACTCCGGAGTCATGAGGCCCGTCGGGACCCGTGCGGACGAGGAGGCCGTGAGCGATACGAAGAAACTTCTGCGCAAGGAGGGGAACATAGTACCTTCGGACAACGCATACATACCTTCGAAGGACTATCCGGAGGAATTCGGGGAGATGCTTGCAGACATCGTTCTGGACTGCACGGACGCAAGACATCTGGTCCTGACCACCAAGCAGACCAAGCTGTTCTGATGTTACGTAGTAAACTCTTATATCGGGGAGAGCAATCGCAGTGGACATGGCCCTTCAAGCCGTTATCGATGCTATAAGGTCCTTTCCGGGAGTAACACGGAAAGGCAAGATCCACGAGGTCGTAGACCTTCTCCCGACAGACAGTTTCAAGCATGTAGCGGCAGCCGAGGGAGAGGATGCGGCCGCCATCGAGGACGGAGAGAACTACATCCTTTTCGCGGCCGACGGCATAATGGAGTCCCTTGTGGAGTCCGACCCTTACATGGCCGGATATTTCGCAGTCCTTGTGAATGTTAACGATATAGCCGCCATGGGCGGCAGGGCGACCGCCATGGTGGACGTCATGAGTATGTCCGACGAGATCCTCTGCGGCAGGATGCTAAGGGGTATGGAGGAAGGGGTCAGAAGGTTCAAGGTACCGATAGTCGGAGGACACACCCATCCGGACTGCAAGTACCACGCCATCGACATATCGATAATCGGGACGGTGAAGAAAGGGGACATCATCCTCAGCAGCACCGCGGAACCGGGTGACGACATAGTCATGGTGATGGATCTGGATGGTCATTATCCGAAGAACATCCCCTATGCGTGGGTAACGACCCTCGACAAGGACCCCAAACTGGTCCAGAGGCAGATGGAGGCCGCGGCCGTCGTCGCCGAGGAGCATCTGGTCCACTCCGGAAAGGACATGAGCAACCCCGGATGCGTCGGCACCCTCGGGATGATGCTCGAATCATCGTGCATGGGCGCGACTGTCGATCTGGACAAGATCCCCGTGCCTTCGTCCGAGAAAGACGATTTCATACATTGGCTCCTCGCCTATCAGGGATGCGGGTTCGTATATGCGTGTCCTCCCGAGAACTCCCAGCGCGTGATCGACATCTTCTCGAAAGTGGGATGCGCAGGAGCGGTGGTGGGTAAGGTGGACGATTCCCTCCAGCTCAAACTCTCCATGGACGGGGAGGAAGGGGTCCTCTTCGATTTCAGCAAGGATATAATAACCGGGTGCAGACCCAAGGCTCGCAGACATCGAACGTTCTGAGAACAGAAGTGTTAGGCTCAAGAAGGTGGACGTCGCATCCACAGATAGGTTAGCCACATCGTTCCTCAACTCTGCTTCCCCGCAAACGTCAGTAGTTCGGAGTGAGGCTGCTCCCGTCAGGGCCTGACCCGTTCTCCCCGATTAGCCCAACCGAACCGGCCCTCCGGTCAGTCCAATTGGGTACTCCGACTCTGTAGGACAAAGTCTCATAGTCGCTTTGTGGGCCTACCGCTTCCGCTTCGCCGCCCCTCTCAGTCGCCCCTGCTGTGACGATTGCAGGTACAGGGCACGCCAAGCTCCCCGGTCAAGCCTAACATCCGCCCTAATGTAGGGTGCGTATTTAATTATTGACAATGGATTGGACGGATTTCACCCACATCTATGTGGTCTAGATACCGTTTATCGGTACGTTTCCGAGGAGCATCTCACACACACGCCGTGACCCGAGGCCACGAATCTGGGGTCCGCATGTTCCAAGTCCTTCATGAGCGACAGGCGTTTCTTTTCATCGGGGATGAGTACGGTGTCGATGTTATGAAGGACGTCGGTCCATCTTCCATCCTTTACCCTTCCATCCGACGTATCGCGGGCGAACAGGTCGGAACTGTAGAATACGCCGCTCCCTCTGTCCATGACGAGGATCCCGTTTTGAAGATGGACTTCCGACGGATAATCGAAGAAACTGAGGGACAGCTGTCCGTCGATCAGGGGTTTCCCTTCGTTACCGACGATGATACGGCCCTTATAACCGAATCCCGCGAGCTCCCTGGCGGAGAAAGGGGATGTTATTATGACGATCTTGGGATATTTCTTCTGGAATATCCTGTATCCTCCGCATTCGTCGGATTCCATATGGGATATGAACAGGTATTTCAGCGGTCTTCCGCCGAGTATGGTCTCGATCTGCGGCAGTATCCATTCCGCCTGGGAGGATGTGCCGGTGGAGAACATGATCGCCGGTTCGGTCGCCAGAAGATACTGGTGGACGGGCATGTTCATCCTGCCGCTCATCTCCGAGAACTGATACAGGTCGCCGTAGATGGACTGAGTCATAACGGTATGCCGAAGGATTCATTGCTCATAAAACATCGTCTAGTTGTTCACATAATGTCTGCGTTGACGAAACAGAACTCATGGCCCACCGCCACGAACCTCGGGGATATGGATGCGAGCTTCCGTTTGGTATCTTCCAGTCCCTTCTCGTTCGGTATGCGTACGGGGGAGATGCTCTCCGCTCTGGGGAGGTATCCGCATTCCTCGACCGTATCCCTGCCATCCCCGGGGCTTTGCATAAGGTCGGAGCTGTACAGTATGCCGGAGTTCTGTTCATAGGCGATTATGCCGTCTTGAAGATGCACCCCGCAGGGGTATGTGATGGTCTTCAGGGAGATGTCCCCCTCCTCGATGACCGTGTCCCCGTCAGCGGCCACGCAGTCGCACTCCACCCCCAACCCGGGCAGTTCCCTGGAGGCCAGTCTCGAGCATATGACCTTCGCATCGGGATATCTCTCCAGGAAAATGCGGATGCCTCCGTATTCGTCCGACTCCATATGGGGGACGAAGATGTAGTCCAAGGGTCTTCCCCCCAGTATCTCCTCGATCTCCGGAAGGGAGCGTTCCGCCTGCTGGACCGTGCCGGTGGCGAACAGGATCGACGGTTCGGTGGCCAACAGGTATTGGTGGATCGTGAAGTCCATCCGGGGGATTTATTGGGAGAACTGGTACAGTTTCCCGAATATGGGTCTCTTCATCTCACATCAGTCTCTTTCCGTCGGAGAAGGCGTTGCCGACCCTCTCTCCGATCCTGAAATACCCGTGCGACACGGTGTCGTAGGTTATGGGGTCCAGTTTGGAGATGTCCACCTTTCCGTCCGTGAGGATCCCTTCGTCTGCGGAGACGTTCACTATGTCGGCCACGACCCTGACGGTGCCCTCGGAGATGTCGTCTATCGAAGAGACCCTGCATTCGAGGGTCAGGGGAAACTCCTGGATGACAGGCGCATCCACGTTTTCGCTTCTGACCGCATGGAGTCCGGACTTTTCGAACTTGTCGGGGACGTCGTTCCCGGAGCAAACCCCCAGATAATCCGCTTCGACCGTATGGGCGGCATCGGCCACCGATACCGTCAGGGCCTTCCTTGCGGCGATGCTCTTCGTGGTAGCATGGTCCGAGGACAGACATATGCACACCTGGTTGGTGTCGGCGATCCCGCCCCAGGCGGCGTTCATGGCGTCGACCCTGCCGTCCTCCCTGTAGGCGGCGAGTATCAGTACGGGCATGGGGTAGAGTATGGTCTTGGCACCGAGGTCTTTTCTCATGCTCTCCCGAAAGTCCTGTATCATAATAGGCATATCGGTCGGGGATACCGTGTCAATGAATAGCATTGTTTATATACGGGTTCGCAGTTGGTGTGTTTAGCGTGCTAAGTGTTAGCATGGAACAAGGAATGATGGACATGGCAGACATGGCGAAGATCGAGGCGGAGAGGAAAGTCCTCCCCCTCAGCGTACTCAAGCAGAAATGCAGGATGATGAGCAAGGAAGCCGCAGGCGTGAACGGATACGTCTGTGCGGAGCCCGTCATCGACGAGTACATGGTCTACGCCGCCAAGGCCGGGGGCGAGAAGGCGGTCGTCATCGACGTATCCCTGGTCGACAGGGAGAGGGCCGTATTCTTCTCCAAACTGGCCCGTTTCGTCGGCATATCCTGTGTTTTCCAGGTGCATACCTTCAACCAGGTCTCGCTGGCGGTATCCCTCGGGGCATCCGCCGTCCAGATACCCGATGCGGACAGGGCCGCCATCCTTTCCGGGACGGTTCCCGGGGATGTCCCGTGCTTCCTGCCCTCTGAGGCCTGTTTCGCAGGACATGCAAGGAAGATGGAGGCGGTCCCGGCTGTTTGAGGTCCATTCCGTTCCGGATCCACGTCCCGTTGCCGGTCTGCACCATCAATGGTTAAATATAAGCAGCGGGATGGACAATCCTCCGTGCTACGTGTTAGCACTTTACAAATGTGAGTAAAATGAGCTTCTTCGGTCTTACCGATCCATGGATCGTTGGTGCCTACATCGGATGTTTCGTAACCGTGGTCCTTTGTTGCATCGTCGGAATAAAAGTAAGAAAATCGAACAAAGGTGATGACGAATGAGCGGAGTATCCATGCCGATATTCGCAGCGATGCTCGTGATCTTCGCCGCAGTCACTATCTTCCTAGGGTATTACGGATACAGGAACACCAAGGACAACAGCGAGTTCCTTTTGGGGAGGAATAAGACGAACCCCATAATCATAGGTCTGTCCTATGGTGCCACCTTCCTCAGCGCCTCCGCCGTCATAGGTTTCGGCGGACAGGCCGCCACGCACGGACTCACGCTGATGTGGCTCTGTTTCCTCAACCTTTTCGTGGGACTCTTCGTGGCGTTCCTCGTATTCGGTCCCAAGACGAGAAGGGTGGGGAAGAGGCTCGGCGCCTCGACCTTCGCCGACCTCCTCGGGAAGATGTACGAATCCAAAGGGATCCGCGCCTTCACCGCCATCCTCATCATCGTGATGATGCCCATCTACTGCGCCGCCGTCCTCAAGGGAGGAGTCAACTCGGTGGCCGTCATCACCGGTCTTACCGACCTCTACGACGTCATCCTGATAGTCATGGCCATCATCGTCGGCATCTATGTCGTCTACGGAGGTATCATCGCCGTCATGTACAACGATGCCCTGCAGGCGGGGATCATGTTCATCGGAATGGTCGTCATCCTCATAGTCACGTTCTCCACCCTCGGCGGCGTGACGAACGCCTTCGAGTCCCTCTCGGCCCTCGATCCGGGCATGGCCGGAGGAGTCCTCGACGGTTTCACCGGCTGGACCTCCGTCGCGGACTTCGGTTCCAGCGAGTGGATGCTCGTGGTCACCACATTCCTGATGGGAGTGGGTCTCGGTGTCCTCACCCAGCCCCAGCTCATAGTCAGGTTCATGTCCGCCAAGGACGACAGGATGCTCGACAGGTCCCTCATCGTTGGCAGCATCTTCATGCTCGTCATCGTCGGTACCGCCTACACCGCAGGTGCCCTCAGCAACGTGTTCTTCATGAACAAGCACAGCGATCTGGCGTTCAACTACGTCTCCGGGCTCGGTCTCGGGACCGACTTCATCATCCCGCAGTACATCCTCGAGGTGTTCGACGGGGTCCTGGGAGGCGACTTCTTCGTCTGCCTGTTCCTTCTCTCGCTGGTCTGCGCCTCCATCTCCACCATCAGCGCCCTCATGCACACGATAGGTGCGGCCGGAGGTTACGACCTGTACACCCTCGCCAAGAACCGCAGGGAGAAGAAGGAGGCCGATTCGCAGAACGTCCGTGTCAACAGGATCTGCACCGCCGTGATGATGGTCCTCGTGGTCATATACTGCTACGTCATGCCCAAGGACATCATAGCCAAGGCGACGTCCCTTTTCATGGGGATGACCGCCGCCGCCCTTCTGCCCGCCTTCGTCCACGGTCTGTACACCAAGGGCAGGCCCAACAAGAGGGCGGCCGTATGCAGTATCGCAGTGGGGACCTCGTCCTACCTTTTCTGGGCGTTGTTCATCAACAAGAGCAGCTCCGTGTTCCTTCCGATATGCAAGATGCTGACCGGGGACGCGGTCCTTTTCAGCGGTCCCATCCAGTACTGCGACGCCCTTATCGTCTCGTTGCCGCTCTCCATAGCCGCATTCCTGATCGTCATGGCGATCGACAGGTATTGCGGATCGAGGAAGATGCAGCCGGCCGAGGCCGAGTGAAAACCTTTCCCGGGGGCCTTCGGGCCCCGCATTCTCATACATCTGCGGGTGCCGTTCCCCGTATTCTACTTCTATAAAAGGATAACCTTATAGGCAAGACCTCTTTACGGAAAAACATGGAAAACGCTCTCGAGCTATCCAATGTTTCGGTCGTTCGTGACGGAGTCAGGATACTGGACAGGATAAATCTGACCATAGGCCAGGACGAGAACGTGGCGATAATAGGTTTGAACGGTTCCGGTAAGACCACCCTCCTCAAGCTCCTGAGGGGGGACGTATATCCGTACGATGACGACGAGCCTTATTCCATGAGGATATTCGGGGAGCGCCATTGGAACATCTTCGACCTCCGCACCAAGATGGGGGTCGTATCGATGGATCTGCAGGACAGGTTCGGCGGAATGACGACCGTCCGCGAAGTGATAGGGTCCGGGTTCTTCGGAAGTCTCGACGTCTTCCGCGGCATGACCGTCACCGAAGAGATGGAGGACCTCATAAGATACCGTGCCGCCGAGATGGGGATCGACGACCTTCTTCAGAGGAGGATCGAAGGACTTTCCCTGGGTCAGATGAGGAGGGCCCTGATAGCCAGGGCCTTGGTCACGAACCCGAGGATGCTGATACTCGATGAGCCGATGACCGGGCTGGACATCGTGATGAAGTCCAAGTTCAGGAGGATGTTCGACATCCTCATCGACAGCGGAGTACGCATCATAATGATCACCCACGACCTTTCCGACATACCTCTGAGCGTGGACAGGGTCGTGATGATCAAGGACGGGAAGATATACGACGACGGCCGCAAGGAGGACCTCTTGAACGATGACAAGGTCTCGGGACTCTATGGGGCCGATGTAAAGGTTGAAAGCACCAAAGGGATATATCGTATGTATCTCGAGTGAGGAGGACTGAGCCGATGAAGTACATTTGCCGCGAATGCGGACAGGAGATCCCGGACGATGCGGAATTCTGTTACAGCTGCGGGGCGCTGAAGAAGACCGCGATGGCGATCGACGATACGGGTGTACCCGTCAACGAGAAGAGCGGGGTATGTCCTCACTGCGGATTCGAGAACAAGGAGGGCGACGCATTCTGCGCATCCTGCGGAAAGCCGATAGCCCCCATGATGACCGCACAGGTCATGATCCAGCGCAAGCTCACCACGAGGGACAAGATAGCCATCGGTCTCGCAGTCGTCCCTGGGATATTCAGCGTGTTCGGGCTCGGACATCTGGTCATGAAGAAGTACTCCCGTGCGTTCCTCTACATGGCGATCTCGGCGATATGGATCTACCTGTATCTCTTCTACATCAGGACGACGGGTTCCATGTTCTTCCTGTGGCTGATGTTCGAGTTCTTCATATACTTCAGGCAGAGCATGGAGGTCATCGGATTGGTCTACTTCAAAGGGCCCGATAACAAGAGGGGTCCGTAATGGCGGACGACTGGACCGAGAAATACAGGCCCCAGTCGCTGAACGACATCGTCGGCAATCCCTCGGCCGCGGCCACGATGAGGCAGTGGGCGGAGCAGTGGAACAGGGGCGCACCGTCCAAGAGGGCGCTCGTCCTCATGGGCACCCCCGGCATAGGAAAGACCTCCTCCGCCGAGGCCCTGGCCCGTGACATGGGATGGGGTATCGTGGAGATGAACGCCTCCGACCAGAGGACCGGGGAGGCCATCCGCAACGTCGCCCTCAGGGCATCCTATTTCAACACCTTCGACGACGACGGCAATTTCATGTCCGTCAAGGACGGCGGGATGAAACTGGTCGTCCTGGACGAGGCCGACAGTCTTTTCGGCAATGCGGACAGGGGGGCCATGCCCGTCATAAACGAACTCATAAAATGTGCCAGACAGCCGGTCATCCTCATCGTCAACGATTTCTACGAACTCTCCAGGAAGAGTTCCGCGGTCAAGACGGAGACCGTACAGATCTCGTTCAGGAAGCCGACCGCATCCGCCGTGCAGAACGTCCTTGCGAAGATCTGCAGGGCCGAGGGCGTGGACATAGACCCCCTGGCCATATCCAAGATCGCCGAGAACGCCAACGGGGACCTGCGTGCCGCCATAAGGGACCTGGAGTCTCTGGCGTACGGATACGGGAGCGTGACGTCCGAGGACGCCTCCGTACTCACCGGGAGGGTGGTCCGCAAGGACATGTACGCCCTGATGGACGCCGTATTCCGCAAGAAGGACCCGCAGCTGGCCTTCCATACGTATAACGAGGTGGACGAGGATCCCGGCACGGTCGCCCTCTGGATGGAGGAGAACATCCCGTACGAGTGCCATTCGACCGGCGATCTGGTGAGGTGCTGCGAGAGGCTGTCGCGTGCGGACGTGTATCTGGGACGTATAATGAAACGTCAGAACTACGGATTCATGTCCTATGCCCGCGACATGATGACCAGCGGCATACCGGAGGCCCTCCATTCCAAGAAGGTCACGTACGACGGGTTCCGTTTCCCCCAGTACCTCATGAAGATGAGCCGTTCCAAATCCTCCCGTTCCCTCAGAAGGTCGCTGTGCCAGAAGCTCGGATACCTCACCCACAACTCCGGTTCCAGGATACAGAACGACTGCTACGACTTCTATCGCACCATGGCGATGTCGGATCCGGAATTCCGTGTGATGCTGGTCAGGGACGCCGGTCTGGAGCCGGAGGAGCTCGGGTTCCTCATCGACCAGAAGATGGATTCGAAACAGGTGAAGCAGGCCTTCGAGGAAGCGTTCCCGAAGGAGGAGAAGGAGCCGAAGAAGACTTCTCCGAGGAAGAAGGCTTCCAAGAAGGAACAGGGCCTGGACTTCGCAGTCCCGGAGAAGAAAGAGGAGCCGGCCGCCAAGACCCAGACGTCTGTCGGAAAGACCGTGCCGGATCCCGAGGTCCGGGGACCCTCCGAGAAGGCCGTCACGGACGACAAGGGGTCGGTGAAGGCGGACGACGCATCGGCGAAGACAACGCCTGCACCTCCGAAGAAGACCCAGAAAAGTCTTTTCGATTTCTGAGATGATAGCAATGGATGAGGAATACAGGCAGACTCTCATACGCCAGCACTATAGGATCTACCGCGACCATGCCGCAGTGAAGCTGTGCGGGTGGATGAAACAGAGCCTTCTCCATCAGCGCACATGCTATAAACAGGATTTCTACGGGATCCAGACCCACCGCTGCCTGCAGATGACCCCTGCCCTCAACGAGTGCACCCATCTGTGCCCGTTCTGCTGGCGTGTGGAGGGGAAGGATTTCGAGGTCAAGGAATGGGCGGAACCCAAGGAGATGCTGGACGCCCTCATAGACTATCAGAGGCTGCTTATATCTGGTTTCAAGGGGGACGAGCGTTGCGACCCCGTGATGTTCCAGGAGGCGATGAACCCTACACAGGTGGCCTGCTCCCTCGCCGGAGAGCCCACCATATATCCTTACCTCTCGGAGTTCTTCAAAGAGTGCCATTCCCGCGGTATGACCACCTTCCTGGTCACCAACGGGACCATGCCGGAGAGGATAGAGGCGTTGGATACCCTGCCGAGGCAGATCTACGTGACGGTGGCCGCACCCGACAAGGCCACATATGCCAAGGCCTGCCGGCCCAAGATAAAGGACGGATGGGAGAGGCTCATGAGGACGCTGGAACTGTTCCCCTCGCTGGAGACCAGGACGGTCGTCAGGCACACGCTCGTCCAAGGGGTCAATCTCATGGATCCGGAGAGCTATGCCAGATTGGACAGGGTCGCCGACCCCGACCTCATCGAGCCGAAGGGCTACGTCTTCGTAGGGGGTTCGAGGCAGCGTCTCACGGTGGACGGGATGCCGGCGTTCGAGACCATAAAGGATTTCTCGAAGAGGATAGCCGACATACTCGGCATGGACGTTCTTCGCGAGAAGGCGGACAGCCGCGTCGTGCTCCTGGGTCATGAGGGTATGGAGCTGGATGTCAGGAAGGCGTGGGAGAAAGGTCTTCCGCCGTCACCGCGCATGGACAGACTGACGGCGGATATGTGCCAGTAAGGTGTTTTATCCGATTCGGACGTATCCGCCCGCTATCAGGCAGATGACGATCACGTGGAGGACGAGGAATACGTAGTTCGCCTTGAACTTGGTCTTCCTGGTCTTGTGATGGAACAGGTTCATCCCGATGACCGCTCCCCAGGGACCTACAAGACCCAGAAGGATCAGGGTCTTCTCCGGGGTCCTCCATTTGTCCTTCACCGCCTTATGCTTGTCCCAGCCGTAGGCCGCCAACGATATGAGGTTGATCAGGGCGTATACGGCTATGGCCGCGGTCGCGGTGGTGCTCATGCCTTCATCCTCTGGATGAACGATACGACGCCCTTCTTCACGCCGTTCTCATCGGTCTCACCTTTATCGGGGAAATATGCGGCGTCGGGGATCCCGAGATCCTTGGAGACCTTCTCGCACTGCGCGTCCCCTTTGTCGCCCATGTACATGCAGCATATGAAGAGCGACGTCTTCTTGTCGTCCAGGACGGCTTTGTTATCCTTTACGAACGACACGACCTTTCCGAAGGGCTTTCCGGCATGGATCCCGGTCCCGATTATGACCCTGTTGTAGGACGTCATGTTGATCTTGGTCTGCTTCTTGAGGTCGAATATGTCGGCGTCGAGTTCTTTCGCCATGTATTTGGCGGTCTCGGCGACATGTCCTCCGAACGAGGAGGCGTAGATTATCGCGATTCCGGTCGTCTGTATCCCTTCCCGCACTTACGTGCAGCCCCTTATCACAGTTTATGCGCTATATCCTTTGCGCGCTCCAATATCTCGGGGGTCAAGGTGTTCTTCTCGTCGCCCGGATCGCACACGGCTATGGTCCCCACAGGCTGTATCCCGCACATGGAGCAGACCTGCCGGAGGTGAGAGGCGCAGTCCTCCGAGCTCTCCTCCCCTGTCATGCACGATACTACCACGGCCGCCTTCTGGGTCCCCGGGAGGAACGTCTTGAAATCCTCGGAGAGGAATCCGTAGAACCTGTCCAGGACCAGTTTGAGCTGTCCCGATTCCACGTTGAAGTAGAGCGGGGTGGACAACACTATCCCTTCCGATCCCGCTATGCTTTCCAGTATGGGGAGGGTGGGGTCCTTCGCGATGCATCCTCCCCTCTTCTTGCAGGCGTTGCAGGCCCTGCATCCTCTGAGTCCCTCGATCTTATCCAGGTGGAAGGTGGCCACCTCCTTGCCCATGGCCTGACATTCGTCGGCAATGGCCTTCGCGATCTTCGCACTGTTCCCGTTGGCACGGGGGCTGCCTATCAGGACGGTTATCTTTCCTGCCATTTTTATCGCATCCCCTGTGCGGCATCGATGTTTATAATCCCATTGCCGTGTATGGATATCATACGGTATCGATCCCAAAAAAAGGGGAATGTTATTTTAATCCGCGATGGATTGAGCCAGATTATGCCATATGAGACCGAGCTCATCTCGGAGAACGAATGCAAGTCCTTCCGCGACAGATACGACGAGGAAGGGCTGTTCTCCGCAAAGGCCGACATCAACGGGATAACAGTACAGCTTTTCACCTCCGACAGGGACCATATTGACATGTGGAGGGACAACTTCTACGCCGCATCCGACAGGGTCCGCGCCCATGCGCGCCTCTATTGCATAACGGACAAGGAGGAACCGGAGAGCAAACTCTATTTCGAGCCCGCCACATGTACAGCGTTCCTGTTCAATTTCGACTATTACGGATGGGTGAAGAGCATCGCCCTCGGCATAGCCGGATACATCCTGGAGGGGACCCACGACACATATTCCGTCCACGGGGCGGCCATAGACGTGGACGACGTCGGAGTGACCCTCATAGCCCCCTCCAAGACGGGGAAGACCACCCAGTCCTGGGGTCTTCTCAGGGCCGACAACTCCTCCCTGATCTCGGACGACTGGTATTTCGTCACGTTCGGGAACGGTAGGCCCAAGGTGACCGGTTCGGAGAAGAACTGCTACATCGATGCGGATATCGGAGACGTGTGGGAGGAGTATAAACCCCTGGTCAAGAACGTGAAGTTCGACAACAAGGGAAGGGGCATAGCCAATGTCCGCTGGGTGACGGGGGAGTCCTCCGTGTCCCAGGGCTGTTCGCTGAGGTACGTGATCCTTCTCCAGAGGAACACCTTCGAGAAGGAGGTCGTCCAGAAGATAGACTCCCATCGTGCCCTGGAGTATCTGATGTCCGCCGACCTGTGCAACCCCCATCAGATAGTCCGCGACCCCTTCAGGAGCACCCTCCGTGCGAACTTCTTCAAGAAGCTCTTCGAACAGTGCGAGGTCTACATGGTCAACACGACCGGGACGCCGCAGGAGACACAGGCAGCCATAAGGAAGATCGTCGGTGTTGAGTGAGATGAACCGCAGGGATGAGAGGAGGGCGGAGAAGACGGTCGAGAAACAGCTCCGCCGTTCGTCCAAGGAACAGGAGCGTACGCTCCGCAGGCAGAAGGCGGAGAACGCCGACGACCGTTCGGCCATAAGGGAGAGGTACAGGAAGAAGAGCGCCGCCCGTATGGAGAAGAAGAGCATGTTCCGCACGATGATCGTATCCACGGTCATCATCTTCTGCGCGTTCCTGTTCTTCGAGCTCCTTCTTTTCATAGTTTCCGGCGACGGGGGCGACCTGAACACCCATCTTCTCAACCTGGCGGACAACTCGTTGGCGTTCGTCATCGGTCTGACCGCCATGGACGCCGTCATGTACGTGAGCCAGCTCCAGAGCAGGCGCAGGGGCGAGAGCAGGGCGATCATCAGGCACAACAGGATCGTACAGCCGGCCATAGACATGTATCTGGCCAGGAAGAACATGCTGATCACCCCTCCGGAAAGGGAGGTGAGGACGTTCCAGATCGTCTCCGACTTCAAGATACGCGACCTGAAGGACATGTACGGCCCGTCGGACATCGTAACGGATGCGGGCAGGACCAAGATCGAGACGTTCCGCATCCAGACCAAGAGCCTCCACAAGGCCATGCTGAACATGGTGGAGGACATCGACTTCGATTTCAACCCGGAGATATGCGATGCCGCCATGAGGTTCATCAACGCCACCACCTACGGTACCGCCGCCCTCGACTCGCTGATAGCCTTCGGTGAGGAAGGGATGAGGAGCAAGAGGATGACCCTCATAAAGCAGATGAAGGAAGAGGAGGACGGAGGTTCCCTCGGGGATGCGAGGGCCGAGATGAAGAACGTGTACCTCGTACAGCAGATGATCCAGGAGCAGGAGGCCGCCATCAAGGAATACCTCACCACCATCAACGAGATGAGCGACGAGAATTCCAAGAACGCCGCCTACGACCATTACGAGTGAAGGATGACGGGGACCTCGTCCCCCAACCATAACGAATCCTCGGCGACGGTGCAGTCATAGGCGACCACGTTAACGCCGGCGGCGACGGCCTCCTCGCAGGCCCTGCCCAGTTCGGGCTGCATGGCGTAGTTGGGGGAGAATCCTCTCACCCCGGACATCTGTATCAGGAAAATGACCCAGCACCTGTAACCGCTGCCTGCAAGCCCCGTGAGTTCGCGGATGTGCTTCAGACCTCTCTCCGTCGGGGCGTCCGGAAATAGTGCCAGACCGTCGGATTCCAGGGTGACGCCCTTCACCTCTGCGAAGACCTTCTCCCCGTTCCGCTCCGCATAGAAGTCGAAGCGGGAGTCCCCGTACCTGTATTCCGGGACCACATTGTCGCACTTCCCTACGATCTTCTCGAAGGATTCCTTCACCACTGCATTAGGGGCCTGGGAATCCATGTTTATGAGCAGGTCTCCCTTGTAGACGGCGATCAGGTCGTACCCGGTCTTCCTCTTCGGATCGTCGCTTATGCTGAGGACCACCTTCGCCCCCGGGACCAGAAGTTCCAGGCATCTGCCGGTGTTCTTCACATGACATCTTACTACAGGGTCTGGCACATCCCCTTCGCCTTCGATCCGGACGTTGGCGATGAACCTGTTGGGCCTGTCTATGAATGTCCCTTGAATTACACGGTCGTACTTCATCAACTCTCAACACGATGCTGCTCAAACTGAGGCATAGGGAGAAATTCCGATAGAGAAAATCCCCCGACGCTAACACATGTCAGCATCGGAGTAATGGAGTTTGGGAGTATAATTAGTTTAACGGTACGGCAGGTCACCCGAAAAGGGTATCATCCACCGAGTTCGTGGCCGTCTTCAACTTCCTCGGGTCGGCACGAACATAGCTTTCCAGCGTTATCTCGATCGAGGAGTGTTCGATTATCCTGCATTGCGGAAGGGATGCGCTCACTTTTCTGACCACTTCGTTGTAGTGGTCCCTGTAGAGTTTGGATTTCCTGCTCCCGGGATCGCGGATGAAACGGAAGAGATGGAGTTCCTGGGGTTTGTACCTAAGAACGGGGGATACGACCATGGCCACTTCGACGGTGACGCAGGCGATCATGATGTCGCGGGGCAGGGTATCATTGGGTGAATTCCCTGAAGAGATCCTTCAGGGCGGAGGGGTCGGTCTCTTGCCTCTCTTCCAGAAGGTCCCTGAACCTGCGGCATTCGGACAGGATATCGAAGGGGCCGAGGATCGTTATCGGTTCGTAGTCCAGGGATTGGGCGAGGGTGCGTTCGGAGATGGATTTCCGGATGTCGTAGAAGATTCCGTTTTCATCGGTGCCGGCAACGGTGAAGAAGAGATACGGATTGCTGCCGTAGAGGAGGCTTTTGACGTGTTCCAGGTTCTCGGGTCTGAATAGGATGGCCCCGATTTCGTCGCCTATGCCGAGGCCTAGATGATCTGCTTCCTTCCGTATCGGTTGTATGCCGTACGGCTCAGTTCGCGAATCGTCTCCGTGGTTTCGATGAACTCGTCCATCGAACATACAAAATAGGCGTTGGCGATATAATTGGTTGGTTAAACTTGGTTTAACCAAGGGCAAAGATAACTTTTTGATGTTATGTTTTAGTCTTTAAGATATAGTCATATGGCCAAGTGATTAATATTTCTGAAACATTTTTTACACAAGGTATTCACTTGCAACCAGACGTCGAAACGAGAAAGGTCTTCATATCATACTCTTGGTCGGATCAACCCCGGGTTCTGAATATTGTTAAGAGGCTTCTATCCAGCGGAATCGATGTCGTGATGGATGTATACGATCTCGAACCCGGCAAGGACAAGTATCAGTTCATGGAACGTTCAGTAAATGATCCTTCTGTGGATTATGTCCTCATATTCAGTAGCAAAGTGTATGCACAAAAAGCTGATAGCCGCGAGGGCGGTGTCGGAGACGAGGCCCAGATTCTCAGCAAGGATGCGTATGATTGCAATAAGAATAAGGTTCAGGTAATCCTTCTTGAAAGAGACGAGAATAAATCTGAATGTGTACCAGCGTATCTGAACACCAAGAAATACTTCGACTTCTCCTCTCCTGCAGCAGAACAGTTGGCATTCGAGGAATTGGTCAGATTCCTTTACGATAAGCCCTTGTTCAAGAAGCCTGCATTGGGTCCGAGGCCATCGTACTTAGATGAAGAAAAGGTGGATCTGTTTCCTCTGAGAGAAGAACTCTCCAGACTCCCTGTTGGAGGTACCCGTAGATTCTCAAGATTCATCGACGAAGTTGCTAAGAAGATCCATGAATCGATTTTTGAAGCCGACATCGACATTGACAACTATCTCGAATACTACGGCCAGCTTCAGAACATCAGAGAGGTTTGTGTCGACTATGCGGTCAGATATTATGAGAATGACGGAAGAATCTCAGATCTATCGAAGAAACTCATAGAGGCCGTTGTGAACTGCTGCCCCATCGGGATGCCGGAAATCAAGATAGATCTGGTTCGTTCGTTCGCTCACGAGCTACTCATCTGTATGGTGGCTATCATCCTCTACTACGATGAACTGGAAGATTTGAGGGCATTGCTGTCGTATAAATTTGAAATGAAGAGTCCGTACCGCACGGGAAGCATCTTCGTCACCTATTCAGGCATCTACCATTACTCGAATGTCTTCGAACAGATTAATCGTAAGGATCAGAGGAAGAGGGTGTGCCTTCATGCCGATCAAATGGTCAGCAGACAACAGTATCCATACATCACACGGGAGACACTTTCCACGGCGGATTTAGTAATGTATCATCTCCGCCCCATGCTCTCTATGAAGGAACACTATTGGTTCCCGTTGCTGTACGTTTATTTCGATGGCGGAATCAAGCTGTGGGCCAGATTGGAATCGAAATCTTATCTGGAAGCATTTGAGGAGATTTTTTCAATCGAAGAGAAGAGACTCATAGATCTCATCAGCAACAATCCGTACCGGAACCGTATGAGACATACAAACTCCTGGGATGAGGCCCCGTGGATCTCTGCATTCATAGATGTTGACAAGATTGGAAAAGATGCATGAGTTCGACTGACCATTAATACAAAAAGCATTACTCGTTGTCAAAAACTATGTTGTCATAATTCTGAATGAGGCGGATTCCAATATCTAGATGAATCAAAGACATCATGGCGAAAACGAATCTGGTCTTCTCTATTATGAAGAACGGAAGGTAGTAGAACTCCTTCTCATCGTAGGTTAACTCTTCCTGCACCCTATTATAGAGTGCAAATGTGATTTGTTTTCCCTCCCGTTTTACCCCACAGGCATGAGAGATGGAATTGCGTAATTCCTGGACGTCCGAGTAGTAATCGCACATCTTCTTGTATTTCAGGATATCATGGGCGACTGTTTTGTTCCTCTTCTCGTTATCGACATATTTGTTCAGTTCGGAGACAAGATATGTGTGGCATACGGAGTAATAGTTAGACCACAGGTCCTGAATCGCCTTGGTGGTTAGATTAAATTTCGCATCCCTTGTCATCAAAGACCAGTTGAGATTCCGTACATACCTGTTGAACTCAGCGTAGTGCCTATCTACACGGTTGGACAGTTCTTCATTGTCAGGTTGCTTACGGCCAAGTGCGCTTTCTAGAACCTGTTTGTACTGCATTTCAGTTCTTAGTTTATCCGCCGCATCATGAATTGAGAAATAGATGATTGCATAATCCCAGAACTGCTTCTTGCACGCTCTCTTGAAAAACCTGCTGCCCCAATAGTCTTCGTATAGTCTTCCAGAGGCCATTTCAAGGAATGGGTATTTGGGAAAAGTACCTGACTCTAGATCTGCTTTGACAGTTTCGATATAGCTCTTGAGGTTCTTGAACCCGCCTGATTTGCAACCTTTCGCCATATCCGAAAGGTCATTCAGTACCTTGGTACAGATTTGATCTTTTGTTGGATGGGCAGACGGAATATCAGACATTTGATGTTACATAGCCATGCAGAAAATAAGATTTATCGGGCACGCATGAGAGAATACTGAAAAGTCTGAGAGCATTATTGCTGACCATAAACCATGTCATGACACATCCATAACTTCGTGCAAATTAAATAAGATATAAGGGGTTACTTTTTCGTCGGGCAGATATTTTCTTAAACATAGTCACACATACCCTTTTAATATAATGACGAGACAGAGAAATCCGTTTTTACGCCCGTATCTGAAGTGGGCTGGTGGGAAAAGACAATTAGAAGGGGAGATACTGCCCAAATGCCCCTCAAAGTTCAACACATATTATGAGCCGTTTGTTGGTGCAGGGGCAATTCTATTCGCATTACATCCAGACAGGGCGGTTATTAATGATTTGAATGATCAGCTTTGCTTAACATATATGACAATCAAGGATGATGTAACAGAACTTATTAAAAAATTGGAAGAACACAAATGCAACAATTCTAAGGAGTATTACTACAGTTTGAGAGAGAAAGATCGTGAGCCAGATTTTGATACATGTTCCACCGTAGATAAGGCTGCACGTCTAATTTATCTCAACAAAACTTGTTACAATGGCCTTTACCGGGTAAACTCCATGGGGCACTTCAATACACCATATGGCAGATACGAAAATCCGGCAATATTCGATGAAGAAGTATTACTGGCGATACACAAATACTTCAACACTGCTAATATCACCATAAGGAATATGAGTTTTGAAAAAGCAGTGGCGGATGCTGAAAAAGGAGATTTCGTTTATTTTGACCCACCATATGATAGTCCTAATTGCACTAATTTTACGGGTTATCAGGCAGGAGGCTTTGATCATGAAAAACAAACACTGTTGAAAGAAGTCATGGATGACCTGACAGATCGTAAAGTAAAGTGTCTCATGAGCAATGCTGCTACTGATTTCATTATCAATCTTTTCAAAGAGAAAACTCGCAATAAATTCAAAATAGAAACTGTCAGTGCAAACAGAATGATTGGCTCCAATTTGGATAGTCGTGGAAAAGTCGATGAAGTCCTAATTAGGAACTATAATTTGTGAATGTCATGAAGAGAAACTACGATGATACGGAATATGTTTCCGAATACGATCTTGCGTGGGACAAGATATTCTCTGAGCTCGATATCTTAGAAGTCATCAAAAAAGATGACGTGTTCAAATTATCCGCATCGCAAATACATGACATTTCAAAGCGTGAGCCACGTTTAATGGCTCGGATGGAAAGTAGCGAAGATCGTTACCAAATTTTTGAGGATAAAGATTTAACGATACTCCAGCAAGGAAATCGTGGCGAATACATTATCGGAAAATTCGATGCTTTTTTACCATTGGATTATTCGGGGCAGATAAAAACTACTAAAATATTGCCAAACCAAAGCAGTGACATAAACAACCCCCTTCTCCCCAAAAGAAAGCCTGATGCAATATTAAATGCGTTCAACTATGGGATGTTCTCCGAAGTCCTTTCATGTAATCACGAAGATTTGAAAATGGTTAGTTTTGGCCGTCGTGGCACCAACCCCTTTTCTTACTCAATCAAACTCAAAGATAAGGACTATCCTTTTAATATTAACATTGCAACGACACAGATGGAATTGGATGGAGTATTTGAGTCGTTGGATTATGTGTTGAACGTGGAAGCTAAAATCAATCAGCGCCCGGATTTTATCAGCAGACAATTATACTACCCATATCGTGCATTATCCGAACTGACAGACAAACCCATTATCAATGTCTTTTTGACTGCGACTGTAACCGGTTCGATATTTGCACACGTTTTTAAAGTCAAAGAAAAAGAGGATTATAATTCAATGGAACAAATTGATGTTATTAGGTATGATTTCTTCGAACCTATTTCTACTACTGACATTCGCAACATATTGAAGGATATTCAAATTGTTCTTGAACCTTCGGATATAATGTTCCCTCAAGCAGATTCTGTTGATCGCCTTTTCCAGGTTCTTGATATTGTGAAATCACAGCCTGGAATCACTGCCTCGGAGATTGGTAAAAAAATGGATCTCACTGGAAGACAAGGCGCATATTATTCAGCAGCATGCATCTATCTTGGTCTTTTAAAGAGAGATATGCACGGTCAAAGCTACAAGTATAGACTTACCGACTACTCGAGAGAGATGATTGAGGCTTCGTGGAAAAAACGTAATTTGATGATGGTAAAGGCTATTGCAAGACATTTAGTGTTTTATCACTTCATAAAACAATATCTCGATTCTCAAGAGCCCCCATCCAAATTAGAAATAGCCGAATGGTTGGGCAACAACATCGATAAATTGAATTGTGATAACGGTACCCCCGCAAGACGCGCAGGCACCGTTTTAGGATGGATTACATGGGTTGTTCAGATTACGACTTATGATGATTGTTGAAAGATCCCCTCAGTTTCAATGACATCCATTAATTCAAGAGCCATAGAATAAACTTCATCTTCACTACCATCGTGGAATTCAATTAATCTGTCTATTCCAGCATTAGCGTACCCTTCGACTGCAGCAGCAACATCTTTTAGATTTTCCAATACCTCAATTCCTTTCACTGAAATAGCGATTGATTTAATTATCCACAACTTGGGGTTATTAGCACTCATTAAACTCATAACACCAATCGAAGACTTTGTCCCCTTAATTGGTTCACATTGTTTTTTATAGTAGCCGATTGCCGCGGCAGCCACATAGATGTCAATATAATCCATCTTGTAGAACAAGCTATTGGAATCATTTCTCAAACGTTCATAATACTCGTGTTTACTATTATCGATGTATGTTTCTGTCCTTGGAATATTAGTCATACTCCACCACCTTTGACTGCCTAAGTTCCGGATCGTACTTAATCCGATATTCAGCACCAACCTTTGGAAGCAGACACTGACGAACCTCTTCGGTATATTCTGTATCAGTCGGCAGAATGATTAACTGTGTTTGATTCAGGTAGGTCTTCAACAATTCCGCAATATTCATTCTTGTAGGCCCTGATATTTTTCCCAGGGGGGTATCAATGAAAATCGGGGCAGATATTCCACTAGAATTGTATAATGCAGCTGTGAAGGATAGTGCTAGAACCTCTTTTTCACCAGCAGACTGATCTCCAAGAGCTTCCTGTCCGTGGTCGCTTAGTAGAGATATCCTATACCTGGGGCCCTCATCAATTATCCGGACGTCAGACCAAACCTTACCTTTCCATATCATCTGGAAGAAGTATTGTTTGGTTTGCAACTCCAGGTTCTTACGTACCTCTTCAACGATTGAATCACGGATATCGACAATATCATTCCCGATAAGGTTGGAATAATCATTCAGTTTGTTGAGAGTCTTGACTTCTGAATCGACCTCTTGAATCTTTTTGTAATATTCATCAAAGTCTTTCATCTTGGTATTTAACTCATCTATGCGATACTCTATTGTTGAAATCTGTTTGACTTTTTTATCTCTGTCATCCTTTAGGCTTTTTAATTCGCCCTCTTTCGTTGCAATGACATCCACATCATAATTGGCCAACCTGTTCGAGATCGATTCCAAATTCTCACGTATCTCAGACAATTGGCCATCTAATTCACGTATTTTGCGCTGATGGTGCGCATATTCTGAAGTGAAACTAAATTTATCAATCAATTCTCCTACAACGTACTTTCCTGTTTCTGCTTCCTCGACAATCGAATTTGGAACGACCTTATCCAATAATGCTTCAACGTGCTTACGTGATTCTTCATCATCTTTTAGGTCACGGCCACAGATGCAAATCCCTGTTTCAAGTAGTTCACGAATGAATATTTCTTTGATATTTGGAGGCAATTGCCCTTTTTTAGTTCCTTCATCGATGATGTTTTTGGTATGCAGTAATGCCCCATATGCATATACGCGAGAAACATATTTTGAAACCAAGTCTTTTAAAGATTTTTTGTTGAGATCTAAATCCTTAACCTTGGCAGTGCGTTCTTTTTCCAACTCGTCACGCCTTATCTGCAATTCCGAAACAACCGTGTCTGAATTGGTTTTAAGATACTCTTCGATTTGAACTATGCTATCATCGAGCGTTTTTATTTCAGAATCAAGAGTTGTTTTACGTCCTTTGAGGGTTTGAATCTCTTCCATGACGTCCTCTGGTTCGATATCTACATCCGGACGCTTAGATGACACTGTTTTGATTTCTTTTTTGATACTGGCCTCAACATCAGATAATGTGTTGAGCACTTGATCAATAAGACCAATCTGTGCAATCTGTTCTACATTCTTCTTTATTTTTACCGTATCTTCGAAGTAACGATCCATTTGCTCTCCATCGAAGAAGAAGAAATTTTTCAATGCAGAATTAATGAATACCCTCTCGACTACACCTGCAGGATCTTCCCGTCTAATCCACCCCTTGTTCGGATCAATTTGTTGACATGAGAATGAAACATCGGCACGATAAGGCATTCCTTTTTCCAAACGATATTTCTCGATGCGTTTGAAAATGAATTCGGGTGCCCGATCACCAACTGCAACTGTAACTGATGTTTCTGCTTCGCCGGCAGGTGAATCGAACAATGCAGACTCGTTTATAACGTCACGACCCTGGTTCGTCTTTGACTTAAAAATTTCTTCGTTGTATAAGCACCAGGTAATTGCATTCATAAAATTTGATTTTCCAGACCCGTTTACGCCCTGGATAATCGTAATATTCCTTTCAGGATCAGTCGAAAGTTCTATTGTGCTGGTTCCATGATACTGACGGAAATTGCTAATCGTGACTTCAATTATCTTCATTATTAGCACCTTTAGCCAGTATTTTACGAAAATCAGATATGCGCTCTTTCTTCAGTTTAGAATCGGATCCAATGCGCCATTGTGATTCGAAGAGTTCGATTATTGCTTTTTTACGACTCTCACTAATGTCCATCGAATTAATCTTGTCTAAGACCAACTTACTCAATGCTGTCATTCAATATATCTCCGATATCATATTCACGAATTATTTTGTCTATAATCACATTGTTTTCATCCTTATTCGAGGACAAATCTGAGAACTCCCTAAAACGCTTATATTCGGATTGAAAAATCTGTTTTTCGTCTTTAGTAGGAGTTTTACTACTGGGAATTATAACGAAATCATACAATTCAGCAGATTCTTTACCTTCGGCGCGCCTAAGGATACGCCCTCTACGCTGAATGTACTCTCTCGGATTTCCCGTACTCGCCATTATTATTGCATTCCGGGTTGCGGGGACATCGACTCCCTCATCCAAACATTTTATCGCGACTAATGTAGAGACGGCACCATTTGCAAAATCGTTAAGAATGGTCGATCTCGCCTGTATATTCTCTCCAGATGTGAACCTATTATTGGAAATGCCATTGGCATTCAATTCTCTAACTACTCTCTGAATAGTCTTGAGAGTATGATCTTCTGAATCTCTGCCATCAGAACAATAAACCAGACAATGATTGAAAATATCGGCTTGTTTAAATTCTGGTATCAAGCTGATGAATTTTTCGAGTTTTTGTGCCGCATTTTTTGTGATACGTGAACGCTCAACTAGCAACCGATGATAATACTCCAATTCTCTTGGAGTGGGATTTTCTGCATTGGGCATCGCAATGGAGATTTTCTTAGAGAATTCGGCGTACTTTTCCAATTCGTCCGGCATTAAAGATACAAAAATCGGATGATAGTTGTAGGGCGTTAGGTATGTTTGGCCCGTGTCTGGATTTATTGTTTTTATTGCTTTTCTAAGAGAAAAGGTGAATACGTCTTTGTCGAAATAATTATACAGATATGATGTGCCTTCGTCATCAAGATATCTACCTGGAGTTGCACTCAGCCCGAGACGGTAATCATACCCATCTCTCAATCCAGTTCTGTAAATGTCTGCACCTGCGTTGTGAACTTCATCGGCTATGAGCAATTTTTTACCTTTGAACTTATCAACAAGTGAAACGAATTTTTCTGTAAACAGCGTATCATAAGTTGTGATGAAAGCTATAGATTTGATGACGTCCACATGATAATCTGCAGCGCAGGTTGTGCCGATGGCATACCATTTTTTCGAATCCCCAAATGCTTCGATTATCACATCTTCATTCGGATTTGGCAACAAATGTTCTCTCAACGAAGACAACCATGGGTCTTTAATCAAATGCTGAAACGGAACGGCCACAATCAAAACAATCTTTTCTTTACTATTGGTAATTAAGTCTTTAGCAGCATAGAGGGCAGTTATTGTTTTTCCTGTTCCGGTAGCCATATTGAAAATACCGCGATATGCATTTTCTTTCCAACCTTTAATGGCCTCTTTCTGATAGTCTCTGAGGAAGGACTTTTTCGTTTTCTTTAACAGACGGAGTTGAGAACGATCGGATGGTACTTTTTTTATCCAGGCTTGTTTGATTGCTTCAGGTAAAGTAACCGTTGAAGAACGATAGTGTTCACCTAACTTCCAATATTTGTTGAATTTTTCTTGATGTCTAGTTATGTGGGCTAAACCACCATCTTTCCAACTACAAAATACATCAAAATCTTCAACGTTGGAAACCCAGCCTGAAAACGTTTCGTTAACAGACCCTGAAAAAGATATGATGTTGTCTTCCAAATCGGTAAAAATACCAATCTTAGAATGAAATATTCCAGACTTGTCGATTTCTTCGGCCGTTAGCAAATTTCCATCCGCGTCCCTCATAATCACTAATCTAATTTCGAGAAATCCTTTTGATAACATCCAACCAAGGGCTTCTGTGTATTCATCATCAAAAAAATCGTCAGTCATGAATTTATCTAGACACATCGAAACGTGTTCGTTGAATTCATGGCTGTTGTCCGAGTATTTTGAAAGAATCTCAACGTCGTCAGTTCCCAAGATGGGGCTACATACTATGCGCATGGTTCCATTATTGCTAATTAATTGAGCCAATCCTTTGGAAGAAATCGCAAATGAAGATGAGCGGAAAAATCCAGTGATTCTATCGTATGACTTTGAGTTGGACAACACGGGAAGGTAGAACTCATTGACAATATCGTCTGTATCAGAGTCGTATCCAGATTCTAAACTTAAATCTCTGAAATTGCCCATCGCTTACGAATATATTGGATGTGATATAATTGTTAGCACAATAATCCACCATTTTATAACATAATTTTGTTAATTCGGCATCTAGAATGGTGATTCGTGGCAAATTCATTTTGTCAATGCCTCCAATATCCACCCTTCCATCACCGCATCATCCACCGCCCGGTGTCTCATCCCCTCCAATCCCATCGGATCCTCGGGACACAATGCCCTGTA
>ULJH01000957.1_pt1 | contig 34787 bp, 45 predicted proteins | sample 1950781 | NCBI WGS metagenome assembly ULJH01 (sample SAMEA4835462, study PRJEB28245) | human gut metagenome | biome: gut microbiome; material: fecal sample | place: Denmark | collected 2008 | reverse complement strand
CTTAAAGGGAGGGAGGGTGGGAATTTCTTTTCACGAAAAAGTGGCCCTGAAGAGAGCCACATTCTATTTGAAGTTGAGGAATGAATTTTAATCCGCCAACGTTCCCATGGGATCCCATGGTTCCAAATGGGTTGGAGCGGCTTCCGTTGCATCCAGTTCTTCTTTTGAGAGATATTTTTTGGCAACGACCGCCTGGTAGACGAAACGGGAAAACCACGATTCGGACATCACAAAATACCCACGGTTTCCACAGTCGGTTCCCCAAGAATTTTCAATCTTCCAACGAGTAGGCTTTCCGTCTTTGAGATCCACGCCGGTAATAAGCATCGCGTGGTTCATCGCCGACGCTCCGTAATCCAACATTTGGGCCTTCTCAAATTCTGGAGCAAATCCGATGGCGGATTCATAATCCAAGGCATTGTCGTCCCATGCGGCGCTATTTCTGTCCCGATAAAAGGAAACATCGCTTCCAAACCAAACGGGGAGACCGTCGCTTAGTTGTTTGATGATCAATTCCTCCGCACGAGCCATTGTCAAATTCAAATGGTTAATGGGCTTTCCTTCGACAACATTGCCGATATAATCGACCGTGAAGTTCTTATTGAAGGGTTTATCGTTAGTTGGGGAATTGATGATGGATTGATAGTCTTCCAAAACATCGCCGAGATATTCTTTGGCGAAGCTTTGCGGGGTTAGATCATGCTCGATATGATACTTTTTCTTGTCATCATAATAGGCAAAATCAAAGGTTTTGGGTGGGACGCCAAAGGCATTCAGGCAAAGGGTATAAATCTTTTCCAAATACTGATTTTTAAGGGGACGGATTTCTTCTTTTTTAGATGCCACGGCCAAAGCACGTGCTTCCGAAGCAAAGCGACGGATGTAGGAATTGATCAAGAAATCAATTTCGCGTGTGGTGTTGGATTGATAAGTCTCGGGAAAAACGCTTTTGGGCATCAAGCCGTACTTCCGTACCAAGTTCACGAACATATCCCATTGCCCGCCATCATTAACAGGCTCACGAAGAACGTGATGGAAGACGCGTTCATTGGGGGAATAACTCGATAGTTCCGAAATGGATTCCATGGCAAAGTTGCTCTTTTCGATTTTATCGAAGAGGGAAATGTAATTTTGAGACAATTCAAAATCGTCCATCTTGAGGTTTTTGGCCATGATTTCACGGCAGAAATTCAATCCTGCGAAAATCCAGCAACGGCCGCTTTGTTTTTGATTTAAAGCCGACATCGTTTTGATGTCGATAGAAAAGACGGGATTTACGTCTTTTAGCGAAGACGGATTGAAAACCACATCCGAAATCGGATTGCGGGACATCGCGTGGCTAATCACCGCATTTTTCGGGTCTTTCTCGTAGTCTTCGTCAAAATGGCTACGGAGCGCCTCGTCTAAAGCGCCATCCATGATATTTTCCATAGGGATACCTCCGTTCAATAAACTTAGGAGATTATCCTCTTTCCGCGAGTTCGCTTCAATGGAAATGACCCATGCAAGGGCGTAAAATAGCCGAGGAAAGAAGGATTTTAAAAAAATGAATGACGAAACCAAAAAGAATTTAGAACGCTTCCTTCAATACGTTCAAATCGATACGCAGTCCGACGACGCTTCCACTTCAACGCCAAGTGCCTCCAAAGAGCTTAATCTCACCAAAAAGTTAGCAAGCGAATTGGAAGAATTGGGAATCCCCCACGAAATCGATGAATTCGGCAGGCTTTATGGCTGGATGAAAGGGGAAGAGGGTTGGGACCCCATCGGATTGAATGCTCACGTAGACACTGCCCTAGAATGCTCGGGGGCTAACGTCAAACCGCGGATCATCGAAAAATACGATGGAGGAACCATTGTTTTAAACGAAACCTATTCCATGTCGCCCAAGGAATTTCCGACTTTAGGTGAACATATTGGCGATGATTTAGTCGTGACGGACGGAACGACGTTGCTTGGGGCCGATGACAAAGCCGGCGTCGCCGCGATCATGGCGGTTCTTCACTTTTTCCACGATCACCCCGAAATTCCTCATCACCCTATTTCGATTCTTTTTACCCCCGACGAAGAAATCGGAAGAGGGCCCGAACACTTCAACGCGGAAAAATTCGGGGCCAAATATGCCTATACGATCGATGGAGGCTATTACCGGGAAATCGCTACGGCAACTTTCAATGCGGCCCATGCCGATATAACCCTGCACGGAGTTTCTATCCATCCTGGGGAAGCTAAAGGCAAAATGGTCAACGCTTCTTCTCTTGCCTTCGAATTCGATCGTTTGCTTCCCGAAAAGAAACGTCCGCAGTTTACGGAAGGATTTGAAGGATTCAACCATTTGGTAGCAATGGATGGGAGCGTGGACACCGCCCATCTCCATTACATCATCCGCAACCACGACCGGAAGAAGCTTGAAGAGCAAAAAGAAGAATTCCGCCTTGCTAAAGCCAGTTTAGAAAAACGTTACCCCTCCGCTTCTATTGAGTTAGAAATCGGGGACGATTATAAGAACATGCAAGAAGTATTGGACGAGCACCCAGAAGCCGTCGAGCAAGCCAAAAAGGCCTTCGCAGCCCTTTCAATCGAGCCCATCTTCCCACCGATTCGTGGAGGAACCGATGGAGCGACCTTCTCCTTCCTCGGCTGCCCCACCCCCAACCTTGGCACGGGAAGTTACAACCATCATGGCCGGTTTGAATACCTCTCCGTCCAAGAATGGGAAAAGATGATTGAAATCGCCAAAAAGATTTTGATGATTCATTGATTCAGAAAGAGGGCTTCGGTCCTCTTTTTTTCATGGATTTTTCTTTTCCTCTCTTTATGATAAAAGCAGATAAGCATAGGAGGAACTCCATGAAAGTCTTGATGATCAATGGCAGCTGCCATGAAAAAGGGTGCACCTACACCGCTTTAAACGAAATCGCTAAAGTTTTGAAATCCGAAGGCATCGAATCCGAAATTGTTTGTCTTGGCAACCAGCCCATTCGAGATTGTTCGGGGTGCGGGGGATGTGGAAACCATCATGGGTGTGTCTTTACGGACGATGTGGTCCATTTCATAGCGGAAAAAGCCAAGGAAGCCGATGGATTTATCTTTGGAACTCCTGTCTATTACGCGCATCCTAGTGGCAGAATCCTATCGGTTTTAGACCGTTTATCCGTTTCTTCCGGCCAATATTTGTCCCATAAGCCGGGCGCGGTGATTGCCTCGGCAAGGCGGGCAGGAACTACCGCAAGCCTTGACGCATTAGCCAAACATTTGGGGATTCTAGAAATGCCCATGGTCACTTCCTCTTATTGGAACATGGTGCACGGCAATACCCCCGAAGAAGTCCTTCAGGATTTAGAAGGGTTGCAAACGATGCGAAATCTAGGACGCAATATGGCTTGGATACTTCGTTGCATCGAAGCGGGCAAAAAGGCAGGATTCGACGTTCCCATTTCAGAATACGGAGCAAAGACGAACTTTATCCGTTAATCCTAATCCAACGGGGGGCAACCCCGTTTTCTTTTATCCTTGTGTCTTACGGGGATGCAAGACTATCTCTAGGGGAGTATAGGATTAAAAGCAACAAAAAAACGGGGAAGAATCCCCGCGAATGGTTTCTTCTGGCTGGGGTGGCTGGGATCGGACCAGCGCATGTGGGTTTCAGAGACCCATGCCTTACCACTTGGCTACACCCCAAGACGCATGGAATATTCTACGCGAAAGGGCGCCTCCTGCAAGACTTTTTTATTCTTGTCTCCGTAAGTCATCTTTTCTTTTCCCTATTCCCGCATTTCAAACATCGATTTTGCCCTCCCTTGCATGTTTTTCTCCTGTGGTATAATGATGGCATTCTTAAATAAAGGAGATTCGCCATGAAGATTCTGCTTGTTTCCTTTCCCCGTTATTCTACCGACACCGTCAATCCCGGAGAGGAACTTTTAAAAGGCGTCTTGGATCAAGACGTCACTCCGCTTCTTTTGCCTTTATCCTGGTCGCGATCTCAAATCGCCCTGGAAAATAAAATCGCCGAGATCCACCCCGACGCGGTCATCGTCATGAATCTTTGCCCCTACCGGGATTTGCCCACCCTAGAGCAATACGCCTCCAATAAAAAGGAATGGGTCGAACCCGATATCGATCAGATTTATGCTAGCGGAGAAGAAATCGAAAAAGGCGGACCAAAAAACCGCGCCACTTCTTTAGATTTGGATGCTTTATCCGTTTATCTCTCCGCTCAGGGGCAAAGAAGCTCTCGTTCTTTCGATGGGGGATATTTCCTCGATAACCAAGCCTATTACCTTAGCCTTGGCCGTTGCCCCAATTCGCTTTTGTTCCATCTTCCTAAGCCGGAGGAGTTGCCTTTATCCGAGCAAAAAGAAGCCCTTAAAATCCTTTTGAATTTCTTGCGATCTTAAGCGGCGTCCATGCAGTCTTTATACGCGTCGCTATCGGCGCGAGTTTTGCTTTCCCTTTCCCGAAGCATATCGATGTCTTCTCCCGTTTTGCTGGAATGATAGGCGTGGGGATGGAAGGCAGTGGGGGATTTCTTTTTCTTCTTTTGATACATCGGTGACTAATCTAATTTCTTTTTGGTTTATAATCAAGTCAACTTCTATCGAGGCAGCAAAAACATGAAAAAAGGCATACTCTTCCTCGCCGATGGGTTCGAAGCAACCGAAGCCATCGCCACGACCGACGTCTTGTTAAGGACACATCAAATCGAGCTTCAACTCGTTTCCATTCAGCCCAGCAAAGAAGTCACCGCTTCTAACGGGTTAGTCGTCAAAGCGGATTGTTTTCTCAAGGACATCAAACCCGAAGATTATGATTTTTTGATTCTCCCGGGTGGAAAAAAGGGCGTAGAGAATCTAAGCGACAACGAAATCGTGCTTCTCCTTGTTAAGAAATATCTTCGTCAAGGGAAGGGGATTTATGCGATTTGCGCCGCCCCATCGATTCTAGGGAAACTCCATTTGCTAAACGGAAGAAATTACACCTGCTTCCCGGGATTTGAATGCGAAGAAGGCCATTACCAAGAAAAAGAAGGCGTTGTGATCGATGAGAACCTCATTACGGCACGCAGCATGGCCTTTAGCATCCCTTTTGGGGAAGCAATTGCTGAAAAAGAAGTCGGGAAAGAAGCTTTAGAATCCGCGAAACCCGGAATGTACGGCTTACGCGTGGATTAATCAGCCTATTCGCGATAGAATCCTCTCTTGGATAAACAAAAAAGGAAATACCATGGAAGAAGAAAAGAAAACGAGCGCGGCCTGCGATTCCGACTGCAGCCATTGCAGTGAAGAATGCGAAAGCCGCACCGCCCCTGAATCGTTCCTCGCTCCCGAAAACGAAGCGAGTCACGTGAAGAAAGTCATCGCCGTCATGTCGGGCAAAGGCGGGGTTGGGAAATCCCTGACCACCTCCATCCTTGCCGTGAATGCGGCAAGAGACGGCAAAAGAGTCGCGATCATCGACGCGGACGTCACCGGACCCTCGATCCCGACGATTTTCGGTTTGCACGAAACTCTGTACGGCACCGAAACGATGATTTTCCCGGCCAAGACCAAAACCGGCATCGAAGCGGTTTCTCTAAACCTCCTTACCGAAGACCCCACCGAACCTGTCGTCTGGCGCGGCCCGGTCGTCTCGGGGCTCATCAAACAATTTTGGAGTAATGTGGCTTATGGAGAAATCGATGAGTTGTATGTGGACATGCCCCCGGGAACTAGCGATGTTCCCTTGACGGTATTCCAGTCTCTCCCCGTCGATGCGATCGTCGTGGTCACTTCTCCCCAAGACCTCGTCTCTCTCATCGTTGAAAAGGCCGTGAAGATGGCTGCGATGATGGATAAGCCGATCCTTGGGGTTGTGGAAAATATGGCTTATCTCAACTGCCCTCATTGTGGAGAAAAAATCTACCCCTTCGGCAAAGGCGCGGAAGATATCACTAAAAAATATGGCATCCCCCACTTCGACAGCATGCCGATCGATTCTAAACTCGCCGCGTTATGCGATGCCGGGGACATCGAGTCTTATGAAGGACGTTATCTCGATTCGATTAGTCAGGCCATCCACGCCTTAAAGGGAAAAGAATAACTCAAAAACGAAGCAGGCCTGCGACGGCCTGCTTTTTGTTTTGGAATAAAGAAAAGTGTTCTTGAGCAATAGACCCAATACATATGTTTCATTTGAATTTTTACGCTTTTGTTAAAATTCAAACGAAAATTAGGAGAACGTTAAATCGACCTTGTTCATTAAAAAATCGATAGCATTAATATGAGTGATGCCATTTCTAGAGGTGTCTTTTTTATCTAAGGAGATGACGTATTTTGGCGAATTGTCTCTAATTTTATCGAGAGCGCCATATTCCCGGTTTAACGTGGATTCGCTTTCCATGTAATACGATACTTGGGCGAAGCATTTTTTATTTCCTTTTATGACAACAAAATCTATTTCTCCATCTCTTAGTTTTTCATAAAAAACTTCGTAACCCCTTGATACCAGCTCGTTATAAATGACACCTTCCAAAGAAAACGTTTCGTCTATATCAACGCTCAATCCCAAAGAGTTTTTCATTCCAGTATCGACAGGATAGTATTTTTTTGTCCCATTAAGCCTTTCTTTCCCTTTTTGATAATGAGGTTCGCATTCAGCGATTAAATAGCATTCAATTAAATAATCTAAATAGTTATTAATCGTTATCGATTTCGATCTTGCTTCTTCGTTGGTTATGCCTTTTTCCAAAGCTTTGGCAGCCGACATTGAGGAGAATGGTTTTCCCGATTCCGACAAAACATAATTAGCCACGCGCTTAAACTCATTTTTATTGATTTTTTTATGCGTTCTAAATACGTCTTTTTCGATAATGGAATCAAATATTCCTTTAAGATATCTCCTGGCTTCCATTTCGTTGTTTTCATTAAATCTTTGGGGCATGCCGCCTAATTTTAAAAAATCTCCAAAATCCTCATCATAATCAATTGGCAAATGATTAACTTGTTTAAATTCTACGTATTCAGAAAATGTAAATGGCAGTACTTCAAATTCCTTTGCCCTGCCGGTCAGTTTGTCTTGCAATTTTCCGCTCAAGAGTTTCGAATTGCTGCCCGTGACAAAAATAGAACAATTAAAACTGACCCTAATAGCTGCTAAAGCGACCTCAAAATTCTTAATATTTTGAATTTCGTCGATAAAAATATAGTACCTACCCCTATCTTTTATTAGATTCGAAATCTTGTTTTCCAGTTTTTCGCAAGTATTAATTCTTCTGCCTTCAATGCTTTCCAAGTCAATTTTTATTATATGGGCGGAATCAACGCTATCTTGGATTTCAGCAATTATTTGAGACAAAATAACGGATTTGCCACACCTTCTGATGCCAGTGATCACTTTAATTAAATCCGATTCATAGTAGGGTCTAATTCTTGCTAAATATTTGCTTCTTATTATATTTTCCACAAGAAAATATTATTAATTATTCGTTTGAATTTCAACATTTTTGCAAATATTCAAATGAAAAACAAACTTATCCCCGAATTTGCCAACACTTTCAAAGTTCGGAGGCGCGATTGGTATATCAACTTCAAATGGGCATTTCTAAATACTGAAAATACAAATTACATTTGTGCTTTAACAAGAAAAACTACCGCCGAAGCGGTAGTTCATTCTCTTAGGTGGGGCGCGATAAGGGAGTCGGACCCTTTCATGTCCGGTTCACAGCCGGATGTGTTAACCGTTTCACCAATCGCGCCACGGCTTAGATATGATAGATGCGTTGCCGACTATTCGCAAGGGAAAAATTCACAAAGTGCGAATTCTAATTTCTAGGCTTTTATGCCCATCGAAAGCGAGGTTTAGCCTTCACGGATCGGCAGGAAGACGGTTCTATGCAAAGCGGTCCTTATTCTTTTGCAGAATCGGATTCCGTCATCGGGTATTCGATATGAGGATAAACGGAAGAATGGTTCGCAAGACGGAAATACTGCTCGCGGCTAAAATCCTGCCAATGGAAGAAAAGATTAGACAAGCGTAGGGAATATTTGCTTCCGTCTTTTTGGATATAGGTCACTTGGAAATAGGTCCCTCCATCGAGATCCGCTTCTAGACGCGTCGCTTTTCTAAACAAAGCTTTTTGAAGGAAAATGTAATTGAAATCCAAATCTCTCGCATCCTTAGATTTTTGAATTTCCGGATGATACTCAGAAGGATCCACCCCCTGGTACCCAGATTCCAAAACAACTTCTTCTAGTTGGCTTCTCGACAAAGAAGAAACCCAGGGGACCAACTCTTTTAATTGGTATTCTCGGTCCGAATAAAAGGGATCCGCTGTAACCGTGAGGGTGGAATCCCGTTCAGGCATAACAAAATCAAATTGCAGAAAGCCTTTATATTTTTGTTCATGGGAAGGAAGGATTTCGATATTGTTGATGAAGGCATGGAAGGAAATGTCCGTCACTTCAGCGATTCGAAATTCAAAATCCGTTCCAAAGGTATAGTAACCAGACTTCGGCAAATCATGGCAAAGATGGGTATCCCCTTGGACTGTTAAAGCATACACGGGGTCGCCGTAAGGAGTCGTGATAAGCCCCATGTCACAACTTGCCAAAAGGCATGTGCTAAGACAGATCGTTTTGACAAAGCGAGTTCTACTCCTTTTCATTTTCATTCCCCTTTTCTTGATTTTATCATCAAGAAGACGACTAGTGCGTGATTTTTATCTCTAGATAATTTTTGGCTTCTAGCAATAGGGGCAATTCCCTTCGTTTGACAAGTCCAGCCACCCCACGATCTTCTTGCTTGCGGTAAGCTGATATGGCTTCATCGATCGAATAAAAATCCGTGTGTTGGATAAACCCGTCTCCCTCTGAAACAAAATGTTTCTCCTTTTGAGAAAGGATGCGGCATAAATAAAAACGGTTGATGTTTTTTCGTCCGATTAAGTTATAGGCGTCTTCCACTTCTCCTAATGGACAAATAATTTGAATATCCGCCCCCGTTTCTTCGAGGCATTCTCGCTTTACGGCTTCTTCAAACGTTTCCCCTTCATCCACCCCTCCCCCAGGAGTCTCTAGATAAGTTTGATTTCCAAAAATATCGTCGCGATGAAGCGTGTGCAAGGCAATTTTATTTTGTTCATTGAGCAAAATGGCACGGGCGACAAGACGCGTGTGGGTGAACCCGGTGAAAGGGTATTCATTATCCGTTAAATGAAGATGCAACATGGGCTTATTCTAGTTCAGCCCAAAAGATTGGTGTATCATCAAAAGCGATGATTGTCCTTCGAAATCGTTTTTTAGCCCTCTTCTATCGTATTCTAGCCCTTGGGGCCTTTCTTACCTCCCTCGTCTTCTTTTGGCGAGAGTTTTATGAATATACCTATGCGCCCATTTGCTATTTTGAAGTAGAAGCTGGGCTTTTTTATCTCTTCATTTTGTTTTTGGCCATTATCCTCAATATCATCGATCTCCGTCGTGGCATCAGTGGGCTGGCTTCTAGCGTCTACATGCCTGTAAGCCTAGCTGCGACGGCTTATTGTTTTATCGGCGGAATCATGGGACTTGGATATATGTTGCCCTTTCAGGGAATGAAGTCGCTTCCCTGCATTCTTTATTACGTTGCTCTCATTTTGATTCCTCTCCTCGAATGGATTTTATTCGAAGAAAAAGGCGGGGTTGCTTTTTACACCGGATTGAATTGGATGATTTATCCCGTTCTCTATATGGTGTTCTCGCTTTTCCGTGCGGTTATTTTCCCCGATAGTCCAGTTGTTGAATCGAACGGCAGCATGTACTGCTATTCCTTCTATAACCCCAATGATCCGCTCTTCTTCCTTTGGATTTTCCTCTCGTTTCTTGGAATGTTTTTATTCTTCATTTTCCTTTTGTTCCTGAACAATTGTTTGGGAAGGAAATATAAAAAGAAGAAAAACATCTTGTTTGATTAGGCTTTTTTGCCTCTTTTCCCGCGTAAAACTCGACGAAACAAAATCCCTTCTCCGTCGATTTTTGCCCTTTTTGGTTCATCAAATTCCACATATTCTAACATCCACTTCTCCGGCTTCCCCCGAGACTGGACTCCTAAATATACCGTCCGGAAGGTGTCTTCTTTTCGGTAGACCCTTGCATAAACAATCTTCTTCTGATCTGGGGTGATAAGAACAAAATCGGGACGGAGAAGCAAACGACCTACCGATTCCAATACCTTCAAATAATCATGGGGGCGATGCGTGGCCAAGCGGTTGACCTCATAGGCATCCATGTAAATGGATACATCGCTAGTTAAACGAAGTTCCAACACCTCCTCCACTTTTCTCGTAATTCGTCCTAGTTTTAATGGCGGTTCTTTCATTTCCATTTTCTTTTCCTCCATAGAACTTAGAACGAAAAAATCGAAAAATTTTTGATAATTATTTTCGCAAAAAATCAAAAGTCCGCACGGGATGGTGGAAATCACTCGAAAAAAAGCGATAATGATTCCATGAATCCCTACTCGAAAAATGGCTCTTCGTCCTTCGCCCTTGGCACCCAAGCAACGTTTTATCTTTTAGAAAAGATGCCAAAGCAGGCTCGCCGCATTTATATTTCCCCCCTTCAAACTCGAGATGAGACCTATCAACGGCTTCGCGAATTAGCCAAGCAATATAAAATCCCCGTGATTGAGAACAATCAGAAAATCTTCAAGGAACTTTCCGGCAAGGATAACACCATGGTCGTCGGGGAATTTGAAAAGTTCCAAAGTGACTTAGACCTATCCAGTAACCACGTCGTTCTCGTTAACCCCATGAATATGGGAAACTTAGGGACGATTGAACGTTGCCTTGTGGGTTTTGGCATCCACGACTTGGCGATCATTACCCCTTCCGCAGACCCCTTTGATCCCAAAGTTGTCCGCGCGTCGATGGGGGCTCTATTTCACCTACGCATCCGCCTCTTTTCTTCTTTTGAAGACTATCAATCCATTGCGGGAACCCACCATTTTTACCCCTTTATGCTGCAGGCAAAATCTTTTTTGCCCCAAGCCCAAATCACCTCTCCCTGGTCTTTGATATTTGGGAATGAATCCACTGGTTTGGATCCTCGTTTCCTCTCCTATGGCGAACCCTTAAAAATCCCACAGACTCCAGATGTAGATAGCCTCAATTTAGATAACGCCGTTGCGATCGCCCTCTACCAATTCACTTGCCGTTAAAAGCGCTTTCAAGATAGGCTCATCCCCTTGGGGATTGCCTTTCGTTTTTGAATGGATAGAATAGTCAAACGCTATGAATCAACCAAGTTCTAACACCGCCCCAAAACGCCAAGGGATATTTTCAAAAATCCGAAGCATGGATTTAACGACGGGGAACCTCTTTTTCAAACTCGTTTTATTCGCCTTGCCAATGGCCTTAACGACCATTTTGCAACTGCTTTATACCACCGTTGATTTGGTGTCCGTCCATTATTGGGGCGGAGGAGAAAACAGCGCTTCTGCTATTAGCGGGAATGGCGCCCTCATCAATCTTATCGTTGTGATGTTCAGCGGGATCTCCGTCGGAGCTAACGTCGCCATCGGTAACGCTGTGGGGGCCAAACGTCGAGATCACGCCCAAAAAGTGTTGCACACCTCCATGATTTTCGGTTTAATCACCGGAATTGTTGTTGGTCTTTTCGGCTTCTTCTGCACGCCGTTTTTCTTGAAACTAATCGACGTCGAACCCGCTTACCTGGAAGAAGCGACGCAGTATATGCGTATTTACTTTGTCGGCATGCCCGTTTTGATGGTTTTTAACTATGCCGCGCAAGTTCACCGTGCGATCGGGGATAGTTCCACTCCGTTCTTCGCGTTGTTGCTTTCTGGACTATTGAACGTCTTGTTCGACTTTTTGTTCGTATACGTTTGGAGGCTTAACGTCGCCGGAGTTGCTTGGGCTACCGTCATCTCAGAAGCAACTAGCGCTTTCCTTTTGATCCTCTCTTTGTTCCTCCACAAAAAAGCATTCGTTCATTTGGAATGGAAACAATTTAAAATCGACCCTTCTTCTTTGGGAGAAATCGTAAAGCTTGGGTTGCCAGCTGGCCTTCAGGGCTTCTTCTTTGCTTTGCCCAACACGTTTATCCAAGCCGCGCTTTACGATATCGGAACCGGCAACGTCCCCCTTCAAAACGGAGCCATTGCCGCGAATAACATCAATAACTTCAACTATGCTTTCATCGAGGCTTTTGCCTCGGCAACCATGGCTTTCACTGCTCAGAATTTCGGAGCCAAGAAAAAGGAGAACATCCGCAAGGTTCTTACCTATGGCCTTATTTGGGTGGCGATTTTGGAAGCACTATATTCGTTATTGATTGCCTTTGCTTATCAGCCTCTTCTTTCGCTATTTGTCGATGGCGACAACACCGCGGCCATCATGGCGGGAAGAGACCGTCTATGGATTGTTGGATTCACTTATATTTTGGATGGGATCATGGATGTCACAAGCGGTTCCATGAAGGGCATGCGACACCCATTAGCCCCGGCTATCATCACCGCTTTAACCTGTACGGTATTCCGCATCCTCATGATTGAAGGCGTTATTCTTCGCATTGAAGAAATGCGCACGGTGTTGTGGCTTTATAGTGTCTACCCCTTCTCCTGGATTCTTGCCGTTATCGCTGACTCCGTTTGCTTGCCGTGCATTTTCAAAAAAGAAGCTAAGAAAATGGAGATGGAGAATTCCGCGAACTAATTCTTTTATAGATCGATTTTTTGGAAACGCTTTTCTGCTGCTTTATCCGCCCATAAGCTCAGGAGGAAGAAGGCGGCAAGCCCTACGATAAAGGAAGCAATTCGAATTCCCCAAGACAAAGGAGAGGACCAATCGTTGATGAAATCCGCCGCGGGTTCATAAGCCATGAACGGGGCGGAAATGACTAGCCCCAATAAAGCTGTAGCAAAAGGTGGGATGAGGAAAGGGGCGATTCTTCGGCTTTCCGGATTTTTATAATACAAAGGAAAGAACAAAAGATTATAAAACCCATATAGAAGCAAGGCGGCTCCTAAGGAGGTTAGATTGAATCCGATGTCCGCATAATGGCTTTCTTCCGGCATCATGGGGGACAAAACAAAACGTTTGACCATCGCAAAGGGAATGGCAATCAGCAAACTCACTATCTGTAAGAAACAAACGAGAAGCATTTTTGCTTTTACAACATCCTTTTTATGGACGGGCAAAAGAGAAGTATAAAGAGGATCACGGTCGGATTGAGCGACCGAGAATAAAACGGAAAAGCCCGAAAGGGGATATAAAAGCGTGGCAACCGCAGGGTAATTAGGAATGATGCAGAGACAATTAAGCGCCACAAAAATCCAAGTTTGAACCGGGACGCAAAGCCGTAATTCTTTATAGAGGAGATTCTTCATCTTCTTGACCCCTTTCTATGGCAAGCATGATTTCTTCTAGCCCCGCTTCTTTTAAGGCTTCTAGAGGAAACAAGGAAGCGTCTTTTGCTTGAATCGTCCCTTCGAATTTCCCCAAACGTTTGCGGAGGTGAAGAAGCACGCTTTCCCGCTCTGGGGTTAATAACGCTTCTTCCGCTTCAACATGTAAATATCCTTTTTTAAACGTTTCGATAGGGGAGGAAGCGACGATTTTCCCTTCGCGAATATACGTCACGTCATCCGCGATTTTCTCTAAATCCGAAATCACGTGGGTAGAGAAAACAATGGATGTTCCTTTCTTTTGAGCGATGCGGCGGAGGCTATCGAGCAATTCATCGCGGCTGACTGGATCTAGCCCGGAAGTCGGCTCATCCAAAAGAAGCAATTTGGCTTGGTGGCTTAACGCTAAAGCAAGCAGGTACTTGACCTTCATTCCATTGCTCAACTCTTTGATTTTCTTGGATTCATCGATTCCAAAATATCGAATCCATTCTTCATATAATTTTTGATTCCAATGGGAATAAAATCGGCTTGTGACTTTGGTTAAGGCAGCCACTTTAGAATTGGGGTGCATGTCGACTCCGCCGAAAAGAATGCCGATATCGTCTTTCATGTGGCGTTCGTCTCGATGAAGCGGTTCCCCATCAATAAGGATTTGGCCTTCATCGATTCCAATAAGACCATAAATAGCTTTAAGGGTCGTCGTTTTGCCTGCCCCATTTCTTCCAATATAGCCCATGATGTGACCGGGTTGCACGTCAAAGGATACGTGCTCCAAGTCAAATTTTGGATAATGCTTGGAAACGTTTTGCAGCGATAAAATGGGGTTCATTTTGTTTCTTCTTGATCCATCCACTTGGTCACGAAATCGCTTTTGACAATGGCAATGCCTTTTTTCTTATCCGCCAAAACAAGCAAGGTATCCCCTTCTTCTAAGCCGAACATCTGACGGATGCTTGCGGGAATCACGATTTGTCCTTTGCTGCCAAGGGTAGCCGTTCCCACCAATTTTGTCTTCTCGTTTATTTTCATACTTTTCCTACTTTTCTTACCTAAATCATAGGGCGAAAATCCGAAGAATCAAGGAAAACAACGTAAAAAAACCGATGGGAATGACCCACCGGCATTTTTTCTAATTCCTTTGGATTAGAGAAGTTTGGATTCACGGAGCAACGTCTCGATATCCGTATCCCTTACCTTTTTAAGAACTTTTTTCAACAAGAAGCGTTCCATGCAGGACAAGGGCATATCCTTTAGTTGCTTGCGGTCCACCGAATAATAGGTGGCGCGGAGCAATTCGCGAACATCATATCGGGATCCACAAACCTCTGGGACGCCACGATCGACGTTTAGAAGCGTGTAGACGGCTTCCATGCCGCTGCGCATCGAATATTCCGTGGTGAAGATCGTATCCGCGGGGATTTCGGCGAATTGGCCGATAAAAGCAATGTTTTCGCTGCCCTTAGGAACCACTAACGGACGGTCCGTGCCAGAACGCGGTTGGAAGAAGGCGTCGATATAAGGCATAAAGGCCGTCGTCGTATTCGCGTGTTTCTTCGCGTATTCCTCGATTTTATCCGTCGGGACTCCAATGTGGTACATCCATTCTTCCGCGACTTCAATGCCCGTGCATTCGCGCATCGGCTTCTTGATGTAATTGCCAGGGCGATTGGTGTAGAGGGAATAGAACCAAACAAGGACGCGGTCTTTGGGTTGATCTTCGAATTGTCCTTGGCGGTTAATCGTCCAAGAGCATCTCCAATAATCCCAGGAATCCTTCACGGTCACGATGCCGCCCGTGCAAACCTTACCGGTACGCGGATCGCGTTGCGTGATTTTGGTGATGTAAGGAATAAGGGTTTCGTCCACATCGATGGTGGCGCTCATCCAGTTCGTTTCCTCAATATTGGAGCAGAAGGCTTCCGGATGGCCAAAGCTATGATCTTTGACTTGTCTTGCCATCGCTTTCCAAAGGTCGAAGGAATCCCCTCTCCCCGACTGGAGAAGGCTCAAATCTGGGGCCTTGTTTTGCGAGCCGTAGCAGGAACTATCCACGCAAGAGCCATTGGTGACGAAGACGTAATCATCCGTGCCCAAATCAATTGTCTTTTTCTCCCCCGAAATGACGACTTCAATGCTTTGGGCCCGTTTCTTTCCGTTCGGGCATTCTTTCACGATGACATTGGTCACTTCCGAATGGGGGATGAAGCTCACGCCGCGCTTCTCTAAATAATGAAGCAAGGGGAGAATCATTGATTCGTATTGGTTGTACCGCGTGAAACGAAGGGCGGTGAAATCGGGCAAACCATCAATATGGTGGACGTAACGTTGCAAATAGCGTTTCATCTCCAACGCACTGCTCCATTCTTGGAAGGCGAACATCGTCTGCCAATAGAGCCAGAAGTTCGAACGCCAGAAATGTTCGTCAAAGCAATCGCTAATTTTCTTGTATTCCAATTCTTTTTCCGGGGTGAGGAAGAGCTTAAGCAATTGAGTTTGCGCTTCTTTGTCCAAGGTGAAGTCGTGCCCCGTGGGAAGCTTATGACCGCATTGATCGGTCGCACGACAAAGCGAATAATTGGGGTCTTCTTTGTTGAGCCAATAATATTCGTCAAGAACCGAAACGTTGGGATTACCCTTAGAAGGAACGTCACGATAGACATCCCACATGACCTCGAAATGGTTGTCCATTTCACGGCCACCCCTCATGTAATATCCATATTTAGGATCGTGGGCGCCATCGCAAGCGCCACCGCTGACGGGATCACGGTCAAAGATGAAGACGTTTTCTCCGGGAACTCCCGCATCGCGAACTAGATAGAACGCCGTGGTGAGTCCTGCCAAGCCACTTCCAACGATATAGGCTTTTTTGTGCTCCGCTCCTTCCACTTTCTTGGGGTGCGCGAAGGCTTCGTAATTTCCTGCAGAGTAGTACATCGAATTTCCTCCATTGCCTTGTGGGCACCATTAGAATACACACAAGAAAAAGAGGGAAATTAACGATAAAAATGGATGGACGTCTAATTTTTGGACAACTGTCCTGTAGTGACAAATTTTTAATTCTTGTTCGAATACGCGAGCAAAGCGTTAGGAATCGTTCCTTTCACCAAAGGGGATAAATGGGCAATGATGTCCTTGGGGTCTTCGCTCATATCGCGAGCCACCCATTCTAGCAATACATCGACGAAAGCAATGGAATAAAAGCGTTCCACGAATTCTTTGTCGCTATCGGTGATGTCATTGATCCGAAGGGAAGTGGAAATTTCTTCGACCACATTTTTTAGCAGCGGCATCGTTAATTGGAACAAATAGCGACGGACCATATCAGAAGATACGCTGTGGTAGATGTTCATGATGAAGTCTTTCTCCCTTTGAGCAAGGAGAAAAATATCGTAAAACCCTTCTTGCCAAGTGGCGTAATCCCGGTTCTTCTGCAAAACGGTTTCCGCTTCGGAATAGCAAACTCAGGGAGGTCAGAAAAATGGTAATAGAAGGTTTGGCGGCGAATTCCGCATCGCTCGCAAATATCGCCGATCGTGACTTTGGATATTGGCTTTTTCGCAAGAATTTCTTTCAAAGATTGCGCTATCGCTTTTTTCGTTAAATTTGACATATGTCTATTTTGCATGGAACAGAGCAAAAAGAAAAGATAGTTTTGAATTTGAGGATTTTGAAGAAAATAAAAACGAGGCTTCTGACTTTTAAGACTTCTGTCTCGTTAAAAGAAATCAATGATCGTTCAGAGCATCTTCTTAATCGGTCCGATTGTTATGGATTAAGACAAACGGAAAGGAAACCGCGCCAAGAAGCATAGAAAGGAATAACCGCAAACAGGATGGCAAACACCCCAACTAGGAACCAAGAATGGCGAAAAGGATTTTCATGCCGATTAGCCACATGATTCCATCTAACTCCCAGGTAAAAATCAGCCCTGGGAAACAAACGGAGAGCTGCGCGCACCAAATAAACACATCGCCTAAATAAGAGTCGGAGATGATGCAATAGATCGCCGCAAAATGCCATATCCCATTAAGAAAGAATAGAGAACGGCAAAGCCAGGATGAATCGAAGCCTTGCATGTTTTGTTGATGAGGAAGACGCAAAGGGAGTTGATAAGAGCAACTGCCGCCCCAACGATCCCCCGTTCAAAGGAGAGCACTTTGCTGCGGTGCAGGCGCTGCATATGCCTTCGAACTTCCGCCCTCTTTTCTTCCTCGACGATTTCATCGATGCAAGCCTTACGATAATAAGCTTGGCGATAGGTCGACGAACGCCCCTTTCGAGCGTGGCGGGTGCAAATTGGGCACATCGCGAGCTCATCTTCCGGAATGTCTTTTTTTGCACTTCTCACATACATGCATTTCTTTTTGATGGATGATAATGGTTTGGGGTGCCGGCGCGTCGCCCTCTTGTTTATAGGATTCGTCCTCCTTTGTCTTCTCACTTTTATCTTCTTTCTTTTCTTGCTCTTCGTTTTCTCCAAGCAACGCGTCCAAGGAGCAGTCGAACACCTTAGACAATTCAATCAAAGAAGAGACGTCAGGCTCGTTTTCATCATTCTCCCATTTGCTGATGGTTTAGAAAGAGGCGTGCAGGTGATTCGCAAGCTCCTTCTTCCTAATTCTTTTTTTGATTTCGAAACGATTTGATTCTAGCTCCTGAAGTCATGCTAGATCCTCCAATGCCTTTGTTTTCCCCGTTTCCGCGAAAAAGAAAATCACGTATAAGGCGAATTGGTTCCCGAAAAACGGGAAAAATCCGAATTTGTGGGGGAAAGAGTTCCTTTTTGAAGCGAAAGTCAAAAAATAGGGAACAAAAGGTGTGTTTCTTTTTTAGTCTCAAAGATTAAACTCTTAGAAAAGAGAAACACCATGTTCGATCCCCAAAAAATTAAGAAAGCCGAAGAATACCTCCATCAATGCGTCCACGAAGGAAAAATTGCAGGATGCAGCTTGCTCATTAAAGACGGTGGGAAAGAAAGCCTTTATCTCGATTCTGGATTTTCGGACTTAAAAACCAAAGTTCCTTTTCAACGCGATACGGTTTGCCGCCTTTTTAGCGTCACCAAAGTCTTTACCAGCGTCGCCGTATTCAAGGCTATGGAACTAGGTTTATTTTCCAAGGAGGATCCTCTAGGTAAATTCTTTCCCGAACTGCAATCTCCCGTTGTAGAAATTGAAGGAAAACTCCTCCACGTCCCCTCTCCTTCTATCGAGCAAACCTTAAATATGACCGCGGGATTTCAATATAATAACGGGTTAACCGCCTCCGTATTCACTCAAGTTTTGGAATCGGGATTTACCCTATCTACCAGCGAATTCGCTTCTAGAATCGCTACGCTTCCGCTTCTTTATGTCCCCGGCACCAAACGCATCTATTCCGTATCCGCGGATATGCTTGCCGCCATCATCGAAAAAACTTCCGGCATGACCTATGGGAATTTCTTAAAGGAATACCTTTTTGAACCAGCAGGGATTCCAAATATTGGTTTTTCAATCGACGACGGACAAAGAAAACATTTATCTCATGTCTATTCGAAAACGAAAAACGGGTTAGAAGAATACGATCAAGATAGTCTTGGCATAAGGTTTGATGGAAAGCCAAACGCCTTTGAATCCGGGGGCGGCGGACTCTTTGCGACTATCGATGGAGTCTCTTTATTTGCCGATGCGCTTCTTTCTTATAAAATCCTTCGCAAAGAAACGTTGGAAAGCATTTTTCAAGAAAAGGAAAAAGACCCAAAACCTTCCCCGTCTGATTGGATGACCCCCAAAGGAACCATTTACAAGAATCTGGTGCAAATCCGACGGGAATATGACGAAAACTGTCCTTATTCCTCCGTGGATGAATTTGGCTGGAGTGGCTGGCTTGGCTGCTACCTTGCGATCAATCCCTCCACTCAGCGTTCCTTCGTTTTCTTTACCCAACTTGTCAATTATGGTGAAGGCGAAGTCTGCAAAGAAGTAAGAAAAATCCTTTATTGAAACGTCTATTTTTCAAAAAAGAAGGGGGACGTATAGCGATTATTTAAAATATTTTTGATTTTTGCTATGGAGTTTATCCGGCAAGGTCATTTTTATAAGCCCATATTCCAATGCCGGATTCAAATAGTTTTTTCGCAATGTTTCTTTGGATTTAATACGCAGCTTTTTCATGATTTCGTTGGCGGATAGCGGAACTCCTTCCTCCATCACCGCAAGCAAACGATTCAACTCGCCATGGAAAGAAATCGACTCTTGGCCAGCTTTCGAAAGGAAGTCTTCCAAGGTTTCGTCGATCATCCTTAGCATGAATTCGACAAAAACCGTGGAATTTCCAGCGACGTTGCATCTAGCAATCGCTTGGTAATATTCATCTTGGTATTTCTTAATTTGGGATTCCAAGGGAAGATACTCAAAAACGGGATTCCATCGGATTAAAAGAACGTTTTGCCATAATCGAGCCATTCTTCCATTACCATTTCTATCTCCAATAATAACTTCTCCCTTAGAGGTTATAACGTAAGGCACTTCTTTATTCAAAAGCTTATTGCCAATATAATTTCCATTGACTAAGGTGCTTAAATTTTGAGACGTTGGGTTTTGAGAATACCCGAAGCCGAGCTTGTAAACACCGTGTTTAATATCCCTTTTAACCATTTTTGAATAAACAGAGTATTCATCTTGATACGGTTGAGACTCTCCGTGCAAAGATGACGAACAACCCTCAGGAGAGTCACCAATATAACGACCGCTGTAGGAAGAGAACAGTATGCTATTTCCCTTCATTGGTTTTCACCTCCGAAAGGCGTCTCGCCTTGTCCTTTGCATTTTCCTTCATGGTGTAAGAATCGTATTGGTATATTTCAACGCCTTTTGATCTGGCATAGCCGAACAATTCGTCAGACGCTGGGCCGTAAACGCAGATGCCAATCGGCTCAAGCCTATCGACTACGATTTTGATTTGTTCGGCAAATATCGTTCTATTGTCTTTGCGGTGCGTGAAGCCATGCGTTCCGATTGCGATTAAGGAATGCTTGGGGAACGCGTCCAGACACGAAAGAGTCTCGCGGCTCCCGATCCGCACGTTGGGGATTACTTTAATTCCCTGCTTTCCGTAATAGTACGTCGTTGCGAGATTGAGGTAGATTTGGCTTTTTTGCACCGTGAGGGCCATGTTGTCGTACGGCGATGGGTCCAAGCCGACAACCGCGCCGTAAGTGCGTAGCTTTTCGACGTAGGCTTTTGGGTTTCCGAGAATCAGCTGAAAGGCCGGGTCGGAGCAATAGAAACACATGCCGGTGTTTGAAGGGTCTGTCACGTCACGTATCCTGTCCCATTGAATCATTTCTTTGGGTGGATTGCTCGCGACCATCCAGGCCTCGATGATGGGGAACCCATCGGGTTCCGTGCGTCTAGCATCCTCTATAAGTTATGCTAGGTAGACGTCCCTAATGTAGGGGGTTTTGGGTTTTTTAATCATAAATGGAAATGTGTCCTTCAAAAATCTAACCCCATCCTTTTCATGACAATGCCTGGGTTTCAAAATTGGAAGAACAGGCCATCCCACAAAGCCCGAAGAGAGGTGATCCTAGAAACCTTGAAGAAAGCCAAGGAAGACGGGGATAAAAACGTATATTTCATCGACTGTTATGGATGCTTTGGGGATCAAAACGAATGCGGGACCGTGGATAATGGGCGTCCCAATTCCTTAGGCTTCAAGAAAATGGCGGAAAAGGTGTATCCCGTTCTTAAAGGATTGCTCCAATAATTCCTAAACGGGAATTGCGAAAGGTTGCGCCCTTGTGACAAATAATGCCCTACGGTGCTCGGGTTGTACTTCTTTCTTCCAGCGAATACAATTCCGTCGAAGGAACATTCATAGAATTTAAACCAAAAGGCATCCAACATGGAAAATGAAAATCTTTGTCCAAACTGCGGTCATCCGTTACGAATAAAAAGAGAATACCCCTCTTTTGCCCTCATCTGCGACCATTGTGGGTGGGAAGTGGCCACAACAACATGGGATCCCATCGACCTTGACGAAACGGAATACGCGATCAGCATCGCCGATGGAACAGTCCCGGACAAAAAGACGTTATCCCTCGTTTCGAGGATGACAGGTTTGAACTTCATCGCATCAAAGAAACTCATCGAGTCCCGAGGCATTCTTTGGTCGGGAAAGGCCAGGGATGCCCAAGAGAAAATCGCCTTCCTAAAAGAACAAGAAATATCCTTTACAATAACCCCAGAATTCCCCTATTAATGAAATGCTCAAGCCAGCAATGACGAGACTGACTTTTGTCTTCCATAAAATTCCTTTTCATTTTTGGCTTTTCGGCTTTATTAATCGCAATCTTCCTCCGCGTTTAAGATGGATTTCACCTCTTCTTTTACACGGTTCAGGTCCCCACTAGAAAGAAGGGGGATCAGTTTTTGAATCTGGTTTGGAGTCTTGTTCCACCACTCCAGTTTTTCTAGTAGTTCAATCATCTCATCGTCAAATCTTTTCCTAATTACCTTAGCAGGGTTGCCAACCACCACGGAGTAGGGGGGAACGTCCTTTGCTACCACGGAGTTCGCACCAATGATGCACCCATCTCCAACATGAACCCCCGGCAAAAAGGTAACGTTTTGGCCAATCCAAACGTCGTTCCCAACGACGGTATCGCCCTTATACGGCAAATCCTCCTTCGCAGGGAAATTTTGCTTCCAACCATTGAAGATATAGAAAGGGTACGTGGAAGCGGAATCCATCGGATGATTGGCCCCGTTCATGATAAATTCCACACCTCTACCAATTTGGCAGAACTTGCCAATAATCAATTTATCGCCAATAAAGTCATAATGATGGGTGACGTGCCTTTGGAAATTTTGACCATCAAAATAGGTGTATTCGCCCACCTTGATGTTGGGGCAATCAATTAAGGTCGGCTTGACGTAAACAACGCTTTCGTCCCTCGATTTAAGGGGGTGAATCCTTCTCCAATCCGGCTTATCCGTCTTCTCCGCCCTGAACATCAAATCGTCAGATTCCCGGTCGGATAAATCCAAAAACTCGTTGGCGTTTACGCCGAATTCCAGGATTAACTTGATCACCTTGTCGAAGGACATGTCCGTCAGTCCGGTCTCCAGCTTGTTAATCATGGATTTATGGGTATATCCCAACGCCTCCGCAAATTCTTGCTGAGTCATGTTGTTGTCCAAGCGAATCTTTTTGATTCGATCACCTAATACTTTGTATGCCATACTCTCTCCTTTTAACGGGTCGAATTCGACCCCCCATTAAACCCACTGATTTCGAGGGGTTTACTTCTTTTCAATTCTTTTTATTGGCTTAATGTTGTTCTTATTAAATAACTCTTTTTCTCTATTTGCTTCTTTGTTAAGCATGACAAGGCGATCCTGCTGGTTGGATTTTTGAGGTATCAGCATGGAATTTAAATATTCGAGATTGCTTAAAATCGCCAGTTCGATTGTGCTTGCGTAATCCCTAATATTTCCTTTCTTGCCCGAGTTTCCATCTCTCCATTGTTTCGCTGTTTTTCCGAACAAAGCGACATTTAGAAGATCGGCCTCATTCGCGTAAACATAACTCTTTTGTTCGTTGGACAATTCAATAGGAACTAAATATTTCTTAACCGTGTCCGTGTGGATTAAATAATTCAGTTTCGTCAGCAACCTCTTCCCTTGCCATTCCAGTTGTTCTGATTCTTGAATTTTTAATCTCTGAAACTCTTTAATGATGTAAAGTTTGACTTCTGCGGATATCCATGAGGCAAACTCCAACGCAATATCACGATGAGCGAAAGTGCCACCATTTTTAGTCGGTTTTGTTCTGATTCCAATTGCATTAAATTCATTAATCCACCTAGTTGGCGACATCGTGAATGAATTCTTGCCAGACTCTGCTAATAGGGGGTCGAATTCGACCCGGTTAAAATTAGGGTTGTTCAGAGTTTCCCATAGTCCCAGGAATTCAAGAGATGATCTAAGTCTCATCCAATTCTTGACAACATCTTTAGGTTCCTTTGGATTTTTAGCCCTTGCAATATCAGTTAAACTGATGAAATCATCATCTCCAGTACCGGTAATATTAATATCAATGTTTTTAACCGTAATTTTATCCATGAAACGATTCCCCTTTTTATCAATTCTATTCTACCTCATTTATTAATATATTCTACAGATATTCGAAATATTTATATAAAAAACGGCTCCGATTTCTCAGAACCGTTACAGGCATTTGTCTTTCTTTCGCCAAAATAATACCAGTTTTATCGATTTCTGATAGTTTTTCAATGGTACCCCGAACGTAAGTGATACAAAACGTTCGGCCGTAGACAGATTATACACTTCATTTCGTTCGGTTGTAGAGGGAGAACGCACCCTCATTTCGTTCGGTCATGGCATAAGAAAACATTCCATTACGTTCGGTAATGCAACCACCACTTTTATCGATGATGGATGCCGTAACCGGCCGAAAGTCATTGCCTTTTAGGGGAATTTATGGTTTCATAATAGCGGATTCACCCGTGGTAGTTCGGCTATCGCCTAGTGGGAATCCTTTTTCTTTATGATTGACCATATCTTATCGATATCCTCGGGAAATAGTTTGTAATCCTTGAGAACCTCGCTCAGATACTCCTTGGAATCGATTCTGACATCATCTCTTAAAAAGGAATCCTGGTTCCAATCCTGCGGGTTGTGGATCTTCACGTTCTTGTGGTGCCCGCGCTTCGGGCTCTTCGTCAATCCGATGTTCACGTAGGCTTTGCCGTCTTCGGTCTCGCCGACGATGAGGGAGGGGTGTTTCCCCTTCCCCATCCCAGCGATTTTTCTCTTCAGGTTGTAACGGAAATGCCATTTCACCTTTTTCATATCGAATCGCCTCTTTGGACAAGCTCGAATTGATCCGTTCCAGGGATGAGCGCGCAGCCGCCCCAGGTACCGTGGAGCTGGCCAAGGTCATCGATGTATTTGACAACGCCTTCCCTCCCCTCGTACTTGGGCTCGCCATCCATTTGGATGATTTTGATTTTGCCGCCGATTTTAGTCATGTTCTTACCTCCTATCGGAAAAATCGTGGTGCTTCCCGAAAGGGTTAGAAAAGGCCATCACCATGCCGAAAAACACCGGTGCTACCAACCTGGATGCTATCCACAATGGCAGCTGGTGTTACGTCAGCCCTGTGACGGCCACGTGCTCAGAAAAATCATTCCGTGCGGAGCTTACCGCCGCGTTTGATCCGTGCCTTGTCCCACATCAGACGATTGAGAGTTACACGGAGGCATCCGCGCGACGACTGGGCGATACTTCCCGCATCAATAGCCACTAACACTCGAGCTATTGGTTCAAACAACCATTTACCAACTCCTGCTCGGATAAGGCGCTGGATACTCAGCCCGCCCGTGGTCTACCTGCTTGAACAACATTATTATAATAATGAAAAGGCAAAAAGGGATTTGGCCCACTGGCATTTTTGTTATTTTCTTTTTGCTAATCCTTGCTTTCCGATAAGGGTTGTATTTGCGACCTTTTCTTATCCAAGCAATCAATCAACGATGAGGCCAAAGCAAAGGTAGCGCTTTGATGGAACAATGCTGGATAAGAGATATTTGATTGACCAAAGTTATATGTTCCATCGGAGTTTTTCTTGGGATAAAAGAAGTCACGTTCAGTGTTTGGAACGAGGAACGCATCAGAAGCGGCGCATTTGATGCTATATCCGAATTGCTCATCGGTGGATTGACGTTTTCGATAAACGGTTGCGTTTTCATACCACCCAACGACTACGTTTTTATCGTAACCAGGCCCCTTGGAGATGAATACGACCCGAATACCCGTCGCCACATCGCTCCCCCTGAAAACCGGATCGATGTTCTCAATGTGAATATCCTTCGCGAATGCGGGGTGGCCGATTATGTCATAGCCATGGATGAAGCGATGTATTTTGTTCATCGCGTGGGCCCAGTCATAGAAGCCCAGGTAGTTCTTTCGGAATATGAAGCATTTCATCAGGACACATCAATCCATAGAAGTCCGGTTCCATCAAGTCATAGGTGGTTGCAATCGTCTAACCCGGCAAGGACTGGGGGTGGCAACCGCTCCTCATATTTCGCCCAAGGTGTTGCAAAGATAAGCCTACCGAAAATAGGGGGTGTTGCACGACCGAATGATTTAATTCGGGCCCTTTTAGGACGATTTTGTCGAAAAAAGATGCCAGCCATGGAACCGGGCTCAACAGAATTAGGCCGAACCTTAGGCCTGACCTATAGGCATTAAAATAGTGGTTGGCCCGCCAAAGAAGGCAACGACAAAGGCTTAATGGCCTTTCCAAGGATTGCGAACATTGAGCGAAAATGATACAAAAAACAGCCGAAGTCGGCTGTTCATCGATACTTTTGATTGGGTACAAAAGTATTTCTTTTTTGCTTTGGCTACAATTACCTATTTTGATACAATTACGCACCCCTACCGAATTTTACGCACCCTTGTAACGATTTAACGCACCCTAATTTCGTGTTTTATCTTCCCAAGGTTGTGTTTCACCTTGTTCCCACGCTAACGACTGCAGTTTTCTTTCGACGTACCAACAATCGTTTTTATTTAGAAAAAAGTACTCCACCTGTATATTGTTCTTATTTAGATTGGAAATCTTTTTGCAACCTTCTTTCGTTAGTCTGTAATATTGGGACATTCTGGTGAACAAGCCTTTTCCATAAACTGCTTTGCCTATCTTTTTAAGTTTACCATTCAGATATAGTGCATATACGCATGTTCCAGATGTGGCAGTCGTAGACTTTCCATTATTATATAATTTTTTTAAGCTGCCACTATTTACCGTTTTTTTGAAGTACGTATTTACTTCATTAGCAAAATTGAAAGCCATGTTAATCCTTATCCCAGCGATTTGCATCTGTCCACCTGTAATTTGGATCAGGGTTTTTGCATAGTTCAAATTTTCTGTCTACGATTTTTCTATGAAGATCAAACAATTCATTATACTCAGTAGAGCCGTATGGATATTTTTGCATCTCATAATAAACTTCGTTTCCTGCTGCTTCTAATTCTGAGACAGAAGCGTTTGAAATAAAATAATCATCATATTGCGAAAACATAGATAAAGCCTCCTTATAATTTATCAATCATCCTAGATAGCTTTTCTCTTTGAGATTCATCTAGGTTTTTTATTTTGTCTTCCAATGATTTCTTGGTTGATGGTTCTGGTGCGGTTGTTTTTGAAAGAGTGATCTTACCTCCTTCGCATACAACCTCGACGTATTGACCTGCCTCAAAGCCTGCAGCCTTTAACCACTGCCCCTTTAGAATAATGGTTGGAACCTAAGTGTAGCTGCTACCACTCATTGTTTGTTCATATACTTTTAGTTTTCTTGCCATAGATTTCCTTTCTTACTTTCTTATTTATATCTTTCCAATAAAGGAAGTAACCATTTTAATATCCATCTCTTTGTTGTGTCGTAGTTTGAGTCGTAATAAACAGCACCAACTATCGCTTCGACATATGGATCATGTTCTTTGCACACAACTTTTTCATGGTCTGGAATATTTGGGTCTTTGTAGAAATGAAGATCGTTATAAGAATACGAAATCAAACCTTCACCTAACATCATCCTATGCATAGTTGTGTTATTCTCTATGTCGCTTTTGGCGGTTGTTATTTCACCTTTAGTTCTGATGTTCTTAGTCCTATATAGATAGTCGGCAATAACCGATTTAAGCATAGTATCGCCAACAGCAGCTAATCCTTCATTAGAGTATTCAGAGCCATTCTTACCCTGACCAGGAACTTCTATTTTTATGGAACCCATAGCCTTAGCAAGCCAAGAGATATCATTAAAGTGATAATGAATATTTAATTCCAACTCTCTCATTTCTTTTTCTATTCTTTTCTTGTCCATGACTAATCTCCGTTAGCGTAATCATTATACTAAATGCTAATAGGTTATTGGTCGCAATAGATACGACATTTACTCAAATCGTTAAAAAGTATCCTAATCGTTAAAAATTATAAAGGCAAAATAAAAAGAGACCAGAAAACAGCAAGTATTTTCACTGCTTCTAGTCTCATAAAAACTGGCACAAAGGAAAAAATCCCCTTTCCGCCAAAGAAAAAAGGTCTGACACTACTGTATCAAACCTATGCTTCTTATATGGCAGGGGCGGAAGGAATCGAACCCTCATCAAAGGTTTTGGAGACCTCTGTTCTACCACTGAACCACGCCCCTAGGCTGCGTTGCAGCGAAAAGGATTATAAGCCTCTGGCAACCTTGCTGACAAGTCCCATATCGACCTGTCCGGCATAATTCGTCTTGAAATGTTTCATCACGGCCGGCATGGACTTATCTTCTAAAGAAGCATAGATCTTCCGAACTTCTTCTTCACTTAATTGCTTCGGCAAGAAGGAGACGATGGCTTGCTTTTGTTTTTCGGTGGCTTCCGCCTGTTCGGTTCTACCCGCCTTGACGTAGCCTTCCTTTTCTTCGTCTAATTCCTTGGCGAATTTTTGCAGGATGTGGATGAGGTCCGCATCGGTTGGGGCAACACCCGTTCCCGAAGTTAATAGAGCCTGGTAACGAGTAATCACAATCGAATAGGCCCCACGGGCTTCCGTATCATGGGCCTTCATGGCCGCGATGTTGGCTTTACGAATTTCATCAATAAGCATAGAGAAATACCTCCGATTTCATTATAGTCCGTTTTCTAAATACTGAGCGTGCCTCTTTTCCGATTTCCCTTTGGCCACTTCTTTGGCGTGAGTGAATTCGAGGTGAATATTTTGAGCCGAATAGATGAGAGGCATAATCTCCAAACGGCCAAGGAACATGTCGATGGAAAGGACCCATAGATAGAGGGGGTAATACCAGCCTTCGTTAATGGAACGAACGAAATCGCGGTAATTCACGAAGTTCGTGACGCCTAGCCCCGTATTGGAAGCCGCGGAAGCGACGTTATAGGAGACCATCTCAATATTGACGGAAGTATCGGCAAAGGAAGAGGCTTCTCCGCTAGGGCAGAAGCAAAGTATCAAGACGGAGGCGGCGAACATGGAAATAAACAAGAAGAAATAGTTATGGGCCTCTTTAACCGTGGAAGCATCGAGTTCAGAATGTTTCCCATATCGATAGGTGGAGCAAGGCACCATCTTAATCGAGGGGGCAAAACGCGTCACAATGGAATAACGGAGGTCACGAAGCAAGATCGCCACGCGGTATTGCTTAATGCCACCGGCGGTAGACCCGCTTCCCCCGCCGACTAACATCAGCATCAGTGAAGCAAATAGAAGGGGTTTCCCAAGGGAAATCATCCGCGTCAAGGTCGTGTTAGAGAAACCGCTGTTGGTCCAACTGCCAATGACGTAGAAGAAAATGTCGCGGATCGTATCCGGCCAATTAGCAAAATACTCCTGCCCGCGGTTCAGGTTGTCTCGGCCTAACGTCAAGAAAGCTCCGCCGAGGGAAAATAGGAGCAAACTTCCCGTCCAAAGCATGCAGAAACGGATTTCATCGTCGCGGAAGAAATCCTTCCATTTGCCGCGAAGGGCAAATACGTGCAAAACAAAGCTCACCGCGGAGAGGATGACAAGCACCATCATGACGATTTCAATGGCGAGGGAATTGACATGGAAAATGGCTCCCCCGTAGGGCTCAGGGACCTTGTTTCCACCCACGGCTCCGTTTTCCCAATGGAAATTTTGGACCATTCCTTCGTAATCGCGGTAAAAGGCGATGTTGCTGGAACGGGGGCTTAATCCGCCGCCGGAAAGGGCGCACATGGAAGTGCAGGCCGCATCAAAAGCGGGCATGCCACTGAACCAGAGAGCAAAAGCGCCTAAAATCGTATAAATCGTATAAATGCCGAAGATGACTTTTGCGGTCTTGCCCATCGTGGTCATGATGTGATCATTATGGCCTTCCGTTTGATAAAGAAGGGTGGATCCATTACCGCCTAATAAAGTCGTGAGTAACAGGACCAATCCCACCCCGCCGATAAATTGCATCAACGAGCGGTGGAACGTATAGACATGAGGGCAAAACGCGCCTTCGGTATCTAAGAAATCTTTAAAAACGTTGAGGCCTGTAGTGGAATAAGCTGAAGTCGCTTCAAAAATGGCCTCGGAGAAATCCATGTCCATTTCGCCTCTAGCGCAGGCAATAAACATGGGGGCAGCGCCGGAGACAATGGCTAAAATCCAAATAAGAAATAGCAACTGCGAATCTTCGTAGCGAACGAACTTCGTCGTTTTTCGTTTGAATAAAAAGCAAAAATAAAGGAGAAGTCCCAAGACCATGTTGATTCCTGCGGGGATCACAAAATCCATCCAGCATTCGCTTTCCCCGGGATAAAAACACATAAACAAGGGAATCGTCGTGATGATGCCGATGAGAATCATGAAAAGGCCAAGGTAGCCTAGTACCATGGCAAATCCACGAGTCTCTTTGCGCGTTGCTTTGCTCATGCCTCTTCCTTATTCACTGGATTTTCGTAGGCTTCGTCGAAGAGGAACGCTTTTCCTTGGGCTTTTTGACCATCTTTTCTTCCATGCTTGGCAAAGCTTCTTCGACTTTTGGCGCTTCCACATCGACTGGCGTTTCTAGGGTCGTATCAACGGAAGCAGAAGGCTTTTCTACTACAGGGGCCGCTTCTTTTGACTGTTCTTCTGCTTTAGGGGAGGCTTCCTCTTTAGGCGGATTTACTTTGGTTTGCTTGGTCGTTTCCGCTTGTTTGGCGGCTTCTGCAACCTTTTGGGCCACGTGGTTTAAGATTTGTTCCTTGGAGCTATGGATTCGGGCAAAACGATTGGTCAGGGCTTCGTTGATGCGGGAGAGGAAAGAAGAGACCGGAGTCGCGTTTTGCGGCGGGCAGACGATCGTTAAAACGTCCTTGGGGAGCAAGGTGACATCGCCATTAGGGATAATGACGTCGAATCCGCGTTTGATGGCGGCAATGGAAGCCATTGTATTCGGGAAGTGGATATCGCGAATTTTATGGTTGGCGATTTCGCTTTTGGTCATAACCGTGAATTCCAAAACGGAAAGGCGGTTATTATCAAGGGAAAGCATCTTCACGAGGTTATCCTGCGTGGATTCCTTGCGGATGCTTTCGGCAAGGAGGTAGGTTGAAGAGATGGCGGAATCGATGCCAAGTTGCTTAAAGACATCGACGTTTTTCGGGTTATGGACGACGCAGATGCATTTTTTGGCATTGAAGACCTTCTTGGCAATCATGCAAGTGGCAAAATTGTCCTCATCCCGTTCATTGAGGGCGATAAAAACGTCGGCGTCATAAGCGTTTGCCTGTTCCAAGACATATTTCCGCCACGGGGTTCCACAAATGATAGGGAGATTGCAGGAACGCAAAAGGCGCTGGGCCACTTCACGGTCTTCGTTGATGACAATAATGTCGCTGCCGCTAGTCCGGAACGAGGCGATGATGTATTCGGCTTCGGCGTCTCCACCGGCAATCACGATTTTCATTTCGTTTCCTCCGTTTCCTCTAGGCCGCGATATTGGTTGTAACTCTTTTTCGAAAGCATGAAGGGATAAATCGCGCGGACTGGCATCCCTTGGATCAAATAGGATTTATCCGGATCGTCGAAACGGACAAAAATATGGGGGACGTGGATGAGTTTGGCGCATAAATACGTCACCAAAAGGTTGACGTTGTCGTCGCCTGTAGCAATGACCACCTCGTCCGCCGATTCAATCTGTGCTTCTTTTAATTCATCGATGGTGGAGCAATTCCCCACGAGTTTCAAACCCGAGAAATTTGCATCTAAACGGGCAAAAGAGTTTTCGTCTTTGTCCAAGACGATGACATCCTTTCCGCGGAAGGAAACATCGTTGGCGATGCTCGCGCCGAGTCGCCCGCACCCAATTACCACAATCTTGTTTTTCATAATCCGTTTTAAGGCTCCTATTATATATCGGATACGAGAGGAGGCAACTGCCCGAAGGGGCGAAGAGCTTCCACCACTTGGGTCAAGGGATATTGTTTTCCTAGTTCCTCGTACTTCTTCTTGGTGTCTTTCTTTTTGAGTCCGGCGAACCCCATTTCGGCATAACGTTGGAGTCCCCAATGGATGAATTCCCTCGTCCAATCCGTCATGTAATAAAACGAATTGAATTTCTCAAAATAACGAAGAGGGGTATCTTGTTTGAAGCCCTTGGGGTTATAGCAATAAGAGGCGGAGAGGGTATCGCAAATATATTCCATCGCCCAATTCCATGGCATCGTTCTTTCGATGATTCGCCCCGCGAAGAAGTCCACCCAATATTCCCAGTGGTGCTTATTTCTTTTGGTATGATGCTGGCAAATCAAGGAAAAATAGCCATGACGGACACGTTCTTCATAAACAGGAGAATGGTTGCCGCAATAATAACGTTGGGAATAATGGAATTCCGTGTAGCCAAATTTGGTGAGGTCGTGACGGAGGGATTGGAAAAAGATGCCGCAATGGGATGCGTTGACGATCACGTGGTGGCGGTGACGGCAAACCAAGGCAAAGTGTTTAAACGGGTGTCCCATGCTATTCCTCCAATAAATATTCCAACGCTTCCCCGATGTCTTCATGAAAGACAAAATCGCAATGAGGGTCAAAGGGGGTCGGCTCCTTATTAATCATGATGATTGTAGAACCGTGAAAATAAGAAGGCAGTCCCGCCGCTGGATAGACCTTCATCGACGTTCCTCCGATGATTAAAACATCCGCTTCTTCCAATGCGATAATCGCAAGGTCCAAAGTTTCTCCCGACAAGGGTTCGCCGTAGAAAACGATATCGGGTTTTAAAATCGCTCCGCAATGGGGGCAATGGGGAACGGAACCAGGCGTCACTTTCTTCGCGCCTATTTTATGGTGGCAGGAAGGGCAAACGAAAAAAGACATCGTTCCATGAATTTCTAGCACATTCTTTTGGCCAGACGCTTTGTCTAATCCATCGATATTTTGCGTAATCGTGGTTAAATCGTGAGTTTCCCCATAATGAGCCAAGGCTAGATGAGCCCGATTCGGCTTTGCGTCTGGATGGGCCATAAATTTCCAATAGAAGGAATAAAAAGTTTGAGGATGGGCATAAAAGTAATCGATGGAAAGCATCGTTTCATAAGGAAGTCCATATTCCGACTTCAATCGATACAGCCCATCAGAAGAACGAAAATCGGGAATTCCCGAATCCGTGGAACATCCCGCCCCACCCAAAAAAACAAGGTGCTTAGCACCATGTACGATTTGTTTGGCTTGTTCAAAAATACTCTTATCCACGAAAGGAATTATATTCCTTTTGAAAACTTCGAAAAGAGTGTAACGATCCGATGCATCGGCCTAGGAATCGGCAATTAGTTTTTTAAAGAGCCGACGGGACCACATATACCCCGTCGTTTCGGCGATAGGCATAATCCCAGCGCCCATCAAAATAAAAGGAACCATCTCTCCGCGATGGTCGACTTCAAAACGAATGACGCCCCATAGTTTCGGCGTCAACTGCCATTCGTCAATCAAACGAGGCGCCGCTCCTTTTAACAATTGTTTGGGGCTTAATTCCGCCATGGCAAGATTCTGTTGTCTTCTTTCGGGGTTGTCCACGCAAAGAATGATGGAAACGATTTGCTTAGCGATCGTCGTTTTCCCGCACCATTTCGGTCCTTCGATGAGCGCGGCGCCTTTCCCTTCTAACTTTTGTTTCAAAATTGGATCAGTGGCACGGCGTTTGTATTTTTTATATTGAAACCCTATTTCTATTATTTTGTGCGATAAACGCTAATGTTTTAAAGGGTAATTGTTAATTTGGCGTAAATCTAATTGGCCATTTGGCGGATTTTCAATTAGCAATTTGGCGAAATCCGCGAAACGGAAATCCATCCATTTGATAGCGTTTTCAGACCTTGCGCCAGTTTTAAAGGTTGTTATGGGCACGCGCAAAAAGTATCATGTGCGCATTACGTCAAAAAGAAGAGAGGATTTTATGGTCATTTGGAATGCCATCGTCAAGTGGTTCTACGGGTTTTGCGGCATCGACATCATCATGGATGCTATTTCCAAAAACGAGCCCGTTCCCGCGCAAGGATACGTTCAGTTGGTCTTCTCCGGCCTCCTTGCCGTTTTGGGCATCTTGTCCTGCTACCGCGTCTTCTATTTTATTCTTGGGGTATTTGGCCGCAGTCGTAGATACCCAGAAGCCCCCAAAGACAAACGCTATGCCTTCATCATCACCGCTTGGAACGAGGAAACTGTCATCGGCAACCTCATCCACGATATCCGCGCGATGGATTATCCTCAGGAACTCATCGAAATCTTTATCGTCGCCGATAACTGCACCGACAAAACGGGAGAAGTAGCCGAGAAGCTAGGTGCCCATGTTTATTACCATAATGATCCTAGCCAACGTTCAAAGGGGTATGGGCTTAAAAGCCTTGTGGAACAAATGGCCAAGGACATCGACATCGAACATGATTTCTACGCTTATACCACCCTCGACGCGGATAACGTTCCTGCGCCCGATTACCTCACCAAATTGAATAATTACCTTCAAGCAAGCAATGTGGATGAATGCGTTTGCTACCGCAATAGCAAAAACCTTTCCGAGAACTGGATCAGCGCCATGTGCGGAGTTCAGGCTTTTGGGCATACCGTCAATGGTTTGCGTGCTCGTTCTATTCTTAACATCTCCCAAGAAGTTTATGGCCCTTCGACAACTCTACGTTCCTACGTTCTTGCAAAAAGCGGATGGAAATGGACTTCTCTTACCGAAGACATCGAAACCGTTATGGATTTAACCGCGAGAGGCTATAAAACAGGATATACAGGAGAGGCCGTATTCTATGAGGAGCAGCCAAACACCCTCAAGCTTTTGTGGCGTCAACGCGTCCGTTGGGCTCGCGGAGGATTAATCGCCTTCCATATGTATGGATGGAAACTCCTCAAATCCTTCTTCAAAAAGCCAAGTTGGGGCAAATACGATATCTTCTGGCAAACCTTCCCCATGAGCTTTGTCTATTTCTGGTTGGGCTTCCTTTATCAGGTAACATCCATCATTTTATTCCTCACAATTGGGAATTCCGGTTATTTCAATTGGTGGACTTTTGGGAACTATGTCATCACCTTATTTGCGGGGGCCTATGTCTCGGGCTTCTTCATCAATCTCGTCGTCATCATCCGGGAATGGAAGCACTTCTTGCTGCCGCTTTGGAAGACCATTCTCTATATCTTCCTCTTCCCCATTTATAACGTCATCGACCCCATCTTCGCCGCGATGTCCGCCTTCATCCACCCGAAATGGAAACACATTGATCATCACTTCGTCAAAAGCGGAAAAGACCTCGCCGCGGAAGAGGCGGAGAAGAAAGCAAAACTCGAAAAGAAATAAAAGAAAACCCGGGGATGAAGCGTTCCCCAAACATTGGACAATTCAG
>ULJH01001196.1_pt1 | contig 35141 bp, 28 predicted proteins | sample 1950781 | NCBI WGS metagenome assembly ULJH01 (sample SAMEA4835462, study PRJEB28245) | human gut metagenome | biome: gut microbiome; material: fecal sample | place: Denmark | collected 2008 | reverse complement strand
GGCCTTGCAGTGATCCTCCACATACAGCCAGTCACGCACATTCTTTCCATCTCCATAGACCGGAAGCGGCTTATCCGCGAGTGCATTCGCGATCATGAGCGGGATCAGCTTCTCGGGAAACTGATACGGTCCGTAGTTATTGCTGCAGCGGGAGATCGTCACCGGCAGCCCATACGTCCGGTGATACGCCCCCACCAGAAGATCCGCGCTCGCCTTCGAGCTGCTGTACGGCGAGCTCGTATGGAGCGGCGTCTTCTCCGTGAAGAAGAGCTCCGGCCTGTCCAGCGGCAGATCCCCATACACCTCATCCGTCGACACCTGATGATACCGCTCGATGCCATACTTCCGACACGCATCCATCAGGACTGCTGTACCGATGATATTCGTCTCGAGAAAAATCTCCGGATTTGCGATCGAGCGATCCACATGCGACTCCGCCGCGAAATTCACGACCACATCCGGATGCTCCTCTTCAAAGAGCCCATAGACTGCTGGCCTGTCACAGATATCCATCTTTACGAAGCGGAAATTCGGAAGACCCATCACGCCCTTCAGCGTCGACAGATTCCCCGCATACGTCAGTTTATCCAGACAGACGATGCGGTCTTCCGGATGCGCCTTCAGCATATGAAAAATAAAATTCGAGCCGATAAATCCGGCCCCGCCGGTTACAATGATGGTCATGTAATTATCCCTTTCTTGCACATATTATCTTAAGACGTTGCATCTATCATGCAATCTGCATAAAAAGCAAATTTAAATAAATGAGCATACAGTATCTTCGCCATCCTTGGAATGCTGATGGTTAAGAAAATGGTAAGCGGCAATGCATTTGTCTTTCCCATTGGGGAAATGCTGGCGGCAGCAAGGACTTGGAACAGGGACTTGGCATCAATTATTCTATGCGAATTTTCCCTTCCACGACCTTCATAAGATACTGCCCATACGGACTCTTGCCATACTCTTTCGCACTCTCCGCGAGTGCCGCCTTATCGATCCAGCCATTTACGTAGGCGATCTCTTCCGGCATGGAGATGTGGATGCCGGCGCGGGTTTCTACGGAGCGGACAAATTCAGTGGCTTCGTAGAGGGAGTCCATCGTGCCGGTATCGAGCCATGCGTAGCCGCGGCCTAGGGTGACTACATCAGATTTCCCTTCCCTAAATAAATTTTATTGAGATCCGTGATCTCGAGCTCTCCACGAGCTGATGGTTTCACCTGTTTGGCGTACTCGCAGACATTCTTATCATAGAAATAGAGCCCTGTCACGGCGTAATTCGATTTCGGATGTGCCGGCTTTTCCTCGATAGACTTTGCCCGACCTGCTTCATCGAAATCGATGACACCGAAACGTTCCGGATCATCGACATAATAACCGAAGACGGTAGCACCTTCCGTGCGTACCGCGGCTTCCTTCAGATACTTCGTCAAACCAGCTCCATAGAAAATATTGTCCCCCAGAATCATGGCACAGGATTCCCCGCCAATAAACTCTTCTCCAAGGATAAAACCTGGGCCAGACCATCCGGAGAGGGCTGCACCTTGTAAGACAAATGAACGCCAAACCGTGAACCATCTCCCAGAAGACGCTCAAAATTCGGCAGATCCTGGGGCGTGGAAATAATCAGAATATCCCGCATTCCCGCAAGCATCAAAGTAGAAAGCGGATAAAAAATCATTGGCTTGTCATAAATAGGAAGCAGCTGCTTCGATGTCACCCTGGTTAATGGATAAAGCCTTGTGCCGGAACCTCCGGCGAGAATAATACCTTTCATCTTACACCTCCTAGCATGATAATTCATACGCTATGGTAATAGATACTTGCTATATTTTCAACATAATTCATTTGAATCGTAACGTTAGCGTCATTGTCAATAAAATACGGCAATAATACTTTGCATACATATGTGATGAATCTAACGTGTAACGCAATTTACATCCTTACAATCCTTGTGATTTTCTCCACTATTTTTCCACCTTTCTATTTCCTCTTTTATTCTACAGATTTCGGCTGGATAAAGTTGTCTTTCATCATACGCCTGCTCCATTTCTGCATTCACCTGTTTTTCTAATTCTGTAGAATAAGATTTATTGCTGATTTTCTTCAGAATTCTATTAATAATTTTCTGGTTCGGAAAAATAGCCTCCGACTCCGTACATTTGATGGAAACTCCTGGCTTTTTCTCTTTTGCAACCTCTTTCATCTGTATGATCTCCTCATTTTTTTTAATAAATGTGGTAATCGCCCGGATATCTTCTTTCCAAGTATTAGAACTCAAATCGTTCGATTTTTTTGCTGCGTCTGCAACCATCTTTTCCAAAAATTGAATAAGTTTTTTGATATGTCCATCCTTAAACTCACTCTCATAATCAATGCCCCAAGAAAATTGTCTATCAAGATATCCGAATTCCATGAGCTTACCTACATAATGATCAAAGAAGTTCCAGTATGCCTTATATAGATTAAAATTTCCCTCACTTTGCAATGAATTAAAGGCTTTCAACACTTCAACAATAGTATCATTCGATTCCAGACTAAAAGTATTCATGATATCAATCAATTCCGTATCAATCGGTTTATTTCCCCATATGAAGAAAACAAAATGAATAAACTTTATCCAAGTCTTCTTATTTCGCCTCTGATAAGAGAATGCCTTAACCAAATCATATAAATAATCATGTCCTATTAAATTAATGGTACGATTATCTTTAAATATCTGTCCCGAATACAAGTCATAGCAAAATCTTTCCCAATCTTTTTCCCATTTGTCTTCAGGGCAATTCAGCACATCTTTTATAAATTTATTCACGCAAGCTTCAGCATCTGAGTATTCAGATCGTCCATTCTGTAGAAGATTCCAAATCAAATGATTGCACCTATTACGTTTCTCACGGGCTGCTTCCACTCTTGCCCAATCATCCACATTGAGCTGCCTGCCATTATCAGAATTCCTAAATGACTTTCCTTTTAAAACTTCATAATCATCTATGCAATAAGAAAACATGTTGTAAATGGTGAGTACCCACTTATTCTCTTCCTTCTCCAAATCCTCTATCAAATCTTTATCTGAGTCTTTATTCAACGCCTCGCGATACACGTCTTTAATGTTCATTTGCCTCTCATTCACAACAAGTGGTATGCAATCATCTAAGTCTTGTCCAGCTTTTAGTCGTTCATAGTATTTGTATAAGAAATGCTTGATATATAAAAATGCCACAACGGTTTTAGCCTTTAATTCATCATAGCCCAAAGACTTAGAATTTCTGTCTATAGACGATTTTTCAAATACATTTTTCATTTCTATTAAAAAACTTTTGATACATCGAATAGGCAATTTTTCTTCATCTAAATTTATAGCTTGCCTGGTTTTTCCCAAAAGAATAAAGCCGGATCTGAAAATCGTCATTTCATTTATCAAAGACTTTAGATTTTCGTTAGTTATTACGTTATTTACAATCTTCTTGTTCACTGCCTCCATGCCCAATTCATCCCACAAATAAGACACAAGCTTCGTAAAGGAAATTTCAGTCAAATTCATTTCAACAGGAATATATTTTTCTAAATACTCCTGAGAAATACCAGCAAAATACTTCCTGTCATATTCATAAATCACCCGGATTGAATTTCCAGCCAGAAGCTCGGAAACAGCCAAGATTTTTTTCACAGCATCTTCCTGATTCACTCTCTCTAAATCTTCGAAAACGATCAGCACCTTTTTCGGCAAATGGCCAACTTCCTCCTTGAGACCCTCAAATACCGATGTACTGCCAGTCTCATTACCACGGAAATAATGATACACTAAACGCCCCCAGATACTCTTACCCAAAGTATTCAGAACTTCGGAAGCGTAAAAAGAAAAAATATGATGTCTTATTAGCAACTCATCAAGCTTGGAAATCAAAACTTTGTCAAACTCATCATACTGATATGCAAGAGCCTCTATCTTGATAATAAAGTATTGCTTCTTGATTTCTGGAAGATCACAAAAATGATCTACCACAAAAGACTTCCCGTTTCCCCAGGAAGAATGAATGCCAAGAATTCGCGTTTCCTTCAACAATACTTTAATTCGTTCAATATCATATTCGTGTTCCTTAAATATGACTGGCCCTCTGTTTCCACTTTCTTCGCTTTCTCTTTCTGGTTCTTCCTTCTCTGCCTCTTCTGCACTATTATCATTTGACATTTTTACTTTTTTGTCTTCTATAATGCTTTCTCTTACTTCTGCATTTTTCTTCTCTATATCGTTTTCTTTTAGATCCCTTTTCTCTACATGCTTCTCATGATCTTTTCCCTCTTGAACAGCACCGATACTTTTGGCATTATTTACAGCTGCCTTCTCCTGTATAAATTTACAGGCAAATATAGTCTCTAACGCTAAAGCCAAAACCAATATTTTCATAATTATGGATATGGCCGGGATATTAAGATTTAACAATTGGGAAATAAAAATAGTTATATCAAAATTTTTATTCACCATAAAACTCAGAAGATAAGCTACCCAGTTCCCCAATACACCAGCAAACACCGCTCTATGGAACCTGTAATTACACGAACGATTAAAAAAATAAAGCAGCACGCCCCAAATAAGGTCAAGTACTAGCAAGTATTCCCCAAACGAAATAGTAATGCTTTGGAAGATAACAAAAGAAATGAGAAATACTATAATTTCTTTTAACACATAAAATTCCATAAACATCAACTCCATCAAAAGCTGTACTGCATACAATCATTAAACTATAACACATTAAGAGATATCAGCCTCATCCATCAGACCAGACTCAACCTTTATGTTATATGCTATAGTATCGACAAAAGCCACAGTTTTAAAATGAACCACTATATATATTTACCAGATACGCATAAGAAATGATCCTATGGAGCGGCGGAATCAAAAAGAGGACCAACTTCCTATCCCCATCCTTTCTAGAAAGATAAAAAAGTAGTGTAACCGGGAAAATCATAGTGAAATTAAGGGATTCATAAATTCTGGGCATAGCAATGGCAAATTTAGAAATGATAAATAGCAAATAATGGGAGATGCCGTGAAACATAACGATGTCAGCAGATATCTTTCGGTAATTAGCTTCTATCGATTTCCTTCCACCACTTCGTGGTTCCCCATGGATAGGAAGAAAATAAATTTTATAATTCATAGCTTCCATTCCACGCAAGCAGTAGCAGAGAAATTATTAGTTGCATGACGTTTCTCTCATTAAATCCATTGATTATCATAAGTATCATAAGAAAAAGGCAGGGTGGAGAATTTCATTTTACATTTCTAACCTTTTTACCAAAATGACCTGCTCCATATACGCCAAGCGCAAGCCATTCATTTAGTAATGTTTTTGTATTTTTAGTAAGCATAGAGAGCCAAATCAGATATAGCCCTGTTCTGGACAAAAATTCATCAAGCAGATCCTTACGCAAAACGAGAACATCATATTCCTTATCAATCAAAGAAACGTCATATGCTGCCAATCTTTTATCACTATCATAAAAATAGCCATCATATTTCCCCTGTGTTAGATGAAGTTCATTGATAAGCTTTCTGGAAGGCACCCGCCAGGAAATCGAGGCCTCCTTAGACGCATCCCATTCAGTTTCCCACAGAAAATTATGTTCTGCATATTTGAGCCTCAATTGATTTCCTCTTATATTTCCTTTTAAGTGAAATTCTTCGGAGATGTCTTCCTCAATCGTTTTACAGCTGGGAGCCCAGGGGTACTCTCTATTAAAAATCGAATAAACGGTATGCGGCCATATCAGATCACGCACATCATTAACTAATATCTGATCAAAATTTTCCATCAAGAAGTCTCCCCCATCTTTAGAAAGAAAATATGCATAACTGTTTTTCCCAACTGACAGTTCACTGTTTCCCCTGACTACCACTGACTTATGAGATGCCGATCCAAGACATACCCACTCATCTCCCGAATCATCCTTCAAAAATAAGGTATCTTCGAACCTATCATAAGAGAAACTTATATCCTGAAACCATTTTTGCACACTTTTCTTATCAGAAATATCAACAGCATACATTGCCTGCTCTATTGCGTCATTGATTTCATCAATTTGAGGAAATACCGGCGCATCCCCACATTTCATAAAATTTTCATTAATAGTAGGATCAAAATCTCTGACATATGGATCCCATGGTCCATTATAAGCTAATGGATATCCATCATAAGAGCGCATCTTACGGTGATCAGAAATCAGAGCCATGACGTGATAAAAGACAATCCATTGATACTTTTTGCCAATCCGTTCAATTTTTAAAGGATTAATTCCCCAATGAAATACCTGCGCATCATATTTCCCAAAATATTCATCATCATAGCCAAGCTTCTTCACGATATAGTAAATAGCATAGTTGTACATATCTTTAAGATTCACTTCAAACGCATGAATCTTATACTGGAATACATATCTCCCAAAGTCTCCATAAAGCCTACCCATATTTTCCAAACGCATAGAGGAAAGTATCCGTCCCAGTCCGGGCCTGCTGCCTATGTCCTTTGAGAAATCGATTTCGTCATCACTGATTTCAGGAATGACATCCGTCTGATAAGGCGGCCGAACTTTATTCATATCAATAATTCCCTCATAGTCAGGATTCTCCAGGATGAATTTTTCGATAATCAGCCTTGCATAATCCCTCAGAAGTATATCCGGATAGACCTTCTCCTTATTAAAAACACTTTGATACACATACTCTGCCAAGTATCTATATGTATCTACTTCCTGCATCATCTTCTTGCAGCAAGCGCCAAATACAATGCCATATAGACGCTGGAGCACATATGGATCATTAACATCCTGGAATTTCTGCAGTAAAATGATGCAAAATTCAAAATGTTCCTTTAAAATTTCTACCATAGCCTTGGAAACATGATCCCTCAGCCTGCGATTCGAAGAAGTCAAAAACCATCCCAAAAGAGTAAGAATCAATCCAGTCTGTTCGGGAACATTCGAAAGAATCAGTTTCCCATGAGTATACATATCAATAATTTGCATTAACCGCTCGTTAGTATCTGCAAATGCTGAACCATTGATATAAAGAGTCCACATGTAATCTCGTCTATTCATCTTCATCGGTAGCAGGATGGAATGAAGGAAATCGGCATTTAAAGGGTTCTTTGGCTTCACACTATTTGCAATGAGCATATGCCATAAATCAGACAGCCTAAATGGATACCGTTTCACAAGTTGAAAGACTTCATCTCCTGACACATTGCTGCCCGTTCTCCATTCAAAAGATCTTAGATACTCGGAGAATACATTCCCCTTATCTTCCTCCGAAATCAGGCAGTCAATAACATCAATGCATTCTTCATGATATTTTTGTGAATATAAAGCGCATACATAGGTAAATAATCCAATATCCGCGAAATTGGATAATTCTCCATTCTTAATGCCTAATACCTGGTCTATCAAATGTGACCGGATTTCTTGTCTTCCATGATGATTTATAATTACTTTTGCACAAAAATAATCATTCATCTGATCATAAACAAAAGCATATTTCTCGTCGTCATTGGCATCTAAAAATTTTAGCAGAATGTTTTCGTTAACCATCTGGTTAACAAATACCATTGCAGGAATCCCATACTTTCCCCAAAAATCCAGTCGGTAAAGATCATCCTCATTTATGAATTTTACATGAGTATCCATGAATTTAGCCGCTAATTCCAAAAGAAAGAGTTCGACAATATTACAATCATCACTAAGTCCGGAAAGCATAGGCATGCTCTTAAAATTTTTAATATGCCTTGTTATCTTTTCAGTTAGCCTGTCATAAAGCTCCGGTAAGCTCACCTCACTTTTACTTTTATCATATGTTTGGCAATAGAGTGCCAAAAAGAGAGGATTCATCATTTCTGACGCAAAGCATTCTAAAGGTACAAATTGAATATGATAGTAATTCAAGAATTCTGATATAGCGGAAAGGCCATTACTCTCAAATCCACAATGTTCAATAGTTAAAATCGTTCCTTTATTAATCTCATCTAATACATACGAAGCCAGAAGTCGTTTTTCGTATTCCGTTCGATAAGTAAAAGCCATCTTAACAAAGGGCTGCGCATTTATCAAATCAATTATGGAAATGAGCCCTTTTTCCCATAACTGCTGATTCCCGGTTTCATTGAGAGCATCGATAAAAACAAGAACAATTTGATGACTTTTCTCTCCAATAGCATTCAATATTTTAATCAAATCCTCGAAGGATACACGTGCTCTCAAATTATCTAAAATCTGCTTTTCAATCGGATCATCAGAGCAGTATATTCCACCTGCAATTGTAAGGACGGTTCGTCCAGCATCCAGCAGTTTACGGGTCTCAAATGCCAAAAGTTGAGATTTCCCAGTACCTGCCTTCCCGCGAATGGCCAGGACCTTACCATTGAGAAGATTATTTTCCCAATCTGAGACCATTAACCCCTCTGCCAGGTTTTGCAATTCTGTTAACCTTTGGACCTTTTGCCACTTGTTTATCTCACCAGTTTCCATTCTTTTACCGTTCGACGATGCATCAGATATTTCTTTCTTTAAGCAATCAATCTTGTTCTTAATTTCACCGTATTCCTTTCGCATGAAACCATCAACAATCTTTTTCCATTGACCAGCACCATCCAGAGTGTCCAACGTCACATCTGCCAAGGAGGAGACTTTCCCTTTCAACTTACGTAAAAAACTGATTTCAAAAGGGTCATAAGTATGCCAGAAATCGATTCTTTCCAGCGTATCGCTCTTCTTATTATTAAGCAGCCTCACTGCATTTTCGTCACGAACAAACAGAGACAGCTCATTCGAATAAGTGGTAACCACATTAAACTGACTATTATACCTTTCCTTTATGATTTTGAGTGTCTCCTCAGACTTTTCACGAATCCAATCCTCATTTACACCGGCCTGATTGAAATAATAAGCCGCCAGGTTATTACACTTTCCCCTTACTAAATCTAAAATAGCCTGATCTGTTACAAGCTCAAGCTCGATATCTTTAGATTTTAAAATGCTGCGTGTTTCCTTAAGACTGTTAGCTTTCAGTGGTTTATTGCAATACAAATAAACGGTATCCACCTGGCCTGCATAGTGAGCAATGATTTCATCTGCACTATGTTCTATCTGTCTATAATTCGCTCTGTTTTCAAAGAATTTGACCTGAAATCCGATTTTCTTACTACTGTTCCCATCATATATCGGATCCGCTTCCAAACCAGGATTATTAGGATTACAATGAAGATGGTTATGATAATTTCCTGCTAAAAATTCATGCTCAAATAATTGCCGGCACAAATCCTCAAAACGGAACTGGATTCCTCGAGAATCACGGTTTGCTGTCCTGAATGTGTCCCAATTAATTTCCATAATGATTCTCCCTTACGAAAATAGACCGGATTTAAGTTACAAACTTCATAAGTCAGCCAAGAGCCCACCACAAGCATCCTTAGATAATGTCAGAGCTCTAATCGCTTCATTTCATTTTTTACCATACCAATAATCTGCTGCAGGCTTTTCCTATGAACCAGCACAAACACCACATATGCAACGCTATATAACGTCATACATAGGAAACTGTCAAACATCCAGCCGCTAACAATGAAAATGCCACACATCAGCAGGTCTTCCAGCATATCCATCTTCAAATCCAGCCCAAGAAGCTTCGTCACATGATACTCTGCTAGCATGCACCGGAATGCGTAAGCCAAGACAATGGAAAAAACTGCTGCGTCCAGATTATGCCATATTCCTACAGTAACAATGGTAACAATCAATGAAAATACCACACTCACCACGTTGATTTCCAGCATAAGGAACTCCCTCCTCATGCTTTTCAGATATGTATTTATCAAAAGAGTTACTTTACTCTCAAATACGTACACAGGGAAAAGCGCACTCATGTATATCAAGCTGTCCGCATACTTCGGAAGCCACCAGTCAAGAATACATTTCAGTGGATAATAGCCTATCAGCGCTGCAAAAAGGATAATGTCCAACATATTGCGGATAACCGCATAGGCACTTGCCCTCTGCCCCTCGTCCATCCGCTTTACAATAGGGAAAAATACAACACTTACAGAATTGATAAAAACCATAAGGAAATTAGATACGCCCAGTGTCAAAGAAACCTTACCGAAAGTCGCCACATCCCACCCCATGGAAATCCCGTAGCGCACAATACCGATAATCAGCATACTAGCAATATTAGCCAGCATCAGCTTACTGCCTACCAGCAGATTCTCTCCAGCTTCTGCCAGTACCTGCTTCAAGGGATAAAAGCGAGGCCGCAGCAGACGGCGGCATAAATATACACCTGCCAAGCTAATGCCAACCACCGAAAACAGCTTAGCATAATACATATACCGGAATTCATTCCAATGGAAAACAAGGAGGAAAAACACCACGGCAAAGAAGAATACAACCTGCTCCGTCAGAAGGAGCTTGGCGTAATCTTTAATCTGGTTAGTAATCTGCATGATGAAATTACACAGATTGTTGAAATTGACCAAAGGAGCCAGCCAGACTAAGGTGGGCTGGTATATTCAACTTCACAAAGTCCTTTGAAATATAATCGTTCCCTTGCGGAAAAATGTGGTTTGCTCTTAGTATATGCCTGCACTGATTTTCAAACTCTGTAGAAGCAAAAATAATCAGTGCTCTGAGCCGATGCCCATAACAGCATAAATTACGATTGGCTGGTTCTATATAGGAAAATATAGCAATTATTTTTTGAAAAAGCAGAAATAATGCCTGATCTTCATCTTCGTTTTCAAAAGATGTGTATTGGAGTCCCTGCTACAGTTCCTTATATGTATATAGTCCCGGCCTCCAGATGGAAGGATGTGCAACTCCAACATCTTCGTACCTGGACTGAATGTCATCCGCTCCGAATCGATTGACCACCCACTGTATCAATGAAGTTCCTTCTTTTCCCCTTCTATTATAGTAAGCCCTGGGGAAATAGTATACAGACCTTCTCCTCTACCATACATATGAACATAGAAATCACCGTCTTCATAAGCAAATCCCAACGGGCATTCTTCATTTAGCCGACTATTCGGAACCCAGTTAGGTAAAGTAATTTTCGTATTACGATAACAGATGGCCTTCATTACTACCACCTCCTCAAATGACACAGTACCTTACAACACTCGCCATTTTGAGCAAAGCCGAGAAATTTTCCTCACCATGCAGCCTGCCATAAGTGAAATATACGCTGCAAAGCACACGGCCTATCTGAAGTCTGTCTGTAAAAGGATATTACAATCTTTCCCTCTACCAAGGCTTAATATCAGTGTATCTTCTTTAAAATAGCCTGAATTTTCTCTCGTTCTGATTGATTCATGGCAAAGGCATATACTATTGCCACATATAAGACTGTATACATTGCTGCCTTCAAAACGAAAGGCACTATTCCTCTTTGAGGCAAAAGGTATATATTGGCAACATATCCTATAACGAGACATACACCTGTAACCAGAGATATTCTGCCTATCTGTCTCCAGAAGGAAGCGATGGCCAGACGGATTTCCTTTGCATAATACCAGTTCATAATAAATCCATTTCCCACAATCATGGAAATACCGGTAGCCACTGCACAGCCAATACCACCATATTTGATTCCCAGTGGGATAGCGAGGAGAAGATTCAAAGCCCCTGTGAGAAAATAAATACGAGCGCGGAAGTCATAACAGTTCATGGCCTGCATAATGGCAAGACCTATGTTTTGTATCAAATCTACTGTAAATGGAAGAATAATGAGAAGAGTAATGGTATAAGAGTCTTCAAACCCGGGTCCTGCCCATAAGGCAATAAACTGTTTTCCGAAAATAATAAAGCCCGTTGCCACCAGGGCCAGAAGATAATACTGCCATCTTCCAATCTGAATAAAGAGCTCAGAAAGGTTGCTGATGGGCTCCTTCCTAGCCACCATGCCGGTAACATGAGGAAGATACACACCGGAAATGGCTGTGGAAAGAGCCATATAGTTCATATAAATCAGGGAAGCAATAGAGTATACCGCCACCGCCGCTGTCCCGCTGATAATTCCCAAGATAATCTGATTCGTTTTCCAGAAGACCTGGTCAATCAGGGACACAGCAAAAACGCTCAAAGCCAATTTCTTGAACTCTGAGAAAAGCTCATGGTTCCAATAATGAAAATGAATTTTAACATGAAGGTCATGGAAACAATAATATACTCTTGCCCCACTGAGAACCAGATTCAGAACCGTCTGCACAGTTGCCACAGAAAAGGCGCTGGGATGCTGTTGTAGCACAAGTACGACAAGAACTGGCTGCATGACCAGCTGAATAGTCTCCATCCCTTTTAAAAAGAAAAACCGCTCATGGGCATTAATGACGGAACGAAAAACCATGGTAGATAAAGTAATGACAATATTCAAAAGTAAAAGCAGGAAAATCTGCTTTGCCTCCCCCACCTCGGCTGCCGTCATACTGTTTCCGAAGGCATCTCCCAAGAAACAGTAGCATACCCCGCCGATCAGTAACACCACCACCATGACCAGCCCGTAGCAACGGAGAGAAACGGCCAGGATATTTTCCATTCCTCGATAATCTTTTAATGCCTTATACTTCGTATAAAAACGAATCACCGTAGCTGACAGGCCAAAATCCATCACACTAAAATAGGCAATGAGTGAGCCCATGAGCTGGTAAAGCCCGTACTCACTTTTCCCAATGTAGTGTAAAAGAATTGGGACATAAATAAAGCCCAGTACCGCATTAAGGAGAATATTGGTATAACTTAAAAGGATGCCTATTTTAAGTTCATTCATTCATAGACCTTTCCCTACCGAAAGCCACTGCATAAGAGAGCCCCAGAAGCAGCCATACAGCATACATCAGATTCAAACTGCCATTACACCCCGCCATCATAGACGAAATCAAGGCGAGCATCATCATCATAGCCGTCAGATCCTTGCGAATCACCCATTTTTTCAATAGTCTCAAGAGTACATAAGCAAAAGGAAACAAAAAAGTACCCAAGCCCAAAATACCTGTACTAGAGAAACGGCTGACAAACTCATTCATAGCGTCTGGCATAGAGTAACCAGCCGCCATCGGACCACGCTCCTCCTGATACCGTATCCAAGAAGAAATTTCCCCATTTGCTGCTTCCTCGGGTGTGAAATTATCAGCCACATAAACACCAGTGAGTCCTTTCCCCACGCCCAACAGCGGATGCTGCAACCCAGTTCGGAAATGTGCCTTCAAAAGTCCATATCTAGCACCATTACTGCGCTTATTATTGGAAGCCAGACTCACCAGATTATCCTCAAGTGTCCGCTGAACCACAGACTGCGCTTGATTGGCGCGGCTTAACGAAGTGGTCTTTACAAAGGAAACATATCCGACAAAACCAATCGTCACACATACAATCAGTACAGCGAACTTCTTCAGTAATTCATATTGTCTTCCCCAAAAAATCAGACACACCAGAAGTAACAGCATACCCGCCAGCATAGCGTAGGCTGTTCTTGCCTTAGTCATAAATACGAGAAAAGCCATCACCATCGTTAAAGGCAGTGCCGCCCTCCTATTTGTGTCAGCCTGAATATAGCCATACCAGATTAGTGGCAATCCAAAAGCTATATAATTCCCTACATGCGATGGCTCCGGAAATACCAATCTCAGCTGCCCCTTCCAAAGAAGCGGAGGCCACCAGCCATGGTTCGTCACAATTGGATGAATGTAAGGATTAATAAACGACAAGATTTCCTTTGCCGTTTCATTTCCTGCGAGATACAGCACCTCTACAATGGCATAAACCAAAAGAACACAGCAAGAACAAGTTACCGCTCTTACTGCCAGTCTCAACGCTTGAGACCATTCATCTTTATACCAAGCATACACCAGATACGCTCCACCCAGACACCAAAAAGCCTCGAGCAGGACTCCTTTGATTTCTCGTGCAATGAGCCATACCTGCATGAGATGCTTTTGCTCCACGAAAATCCCATGCGCCTGCAAAAAGCTCATCACTTTCGGTAATTTCTCGATCTGATCCGCCGGGCCATTCAGTATCAGATCATAATAAGGATAATCGATGAGTCCCACTATGGTTGCCAGCATCATCATTCCTACAAATATAGCAGCATACTTGCAGAAGACTTTAAAGTCCACGAATACATTGCGATAGCGATACTGGCAATAAAAGCTGTATATAAATGCTGCCATCAAAGGGTAGAACTCCAGTTTCCCACCTACCGGACCACCGATAAAATTCATCTGTATCGGCTTCGGTACACTATCGAAAATCAATACAAATACCATCAAGAAAAAGAGCGTATTGCGGACTCGTTTATTCAAATTCATGTCCTCCACATCATATTCTCGTATCAAAATCAACCATCTATCAAATGATTACATCAAAACGCATGATAAGCAACTCATTTTGGGGCAAGAGCAGACTTTCCCCAGTTATATGCACCTGTTATAAGTTTCAATAATGAAACAGGAAGCACGCAAACCATAAGTTTCATCTTCATCCAGCATCCGACTCGGGCTCGGCAAAACATACCCCGCCCAGACAAAATCTTTCCTCGTACCATTCTGCCCGCCAATTCATCTCGCTTATCTACGCTGCGAATCCCCTGAATACAGTAACGCACCAGCCTCGGGATATACTGCCGGCATAGCAACACCTGTCGGGTTTCCGCGCCAGCGCCAGTCATGCATCGTTCTAAAACCTCAAGATCGTCCACCTTTTTATAGACACCATAGCTGTTTACTGCACTGTCCGGACGTTGGAAATAATGGTACGCCGGCAAATACAGATACAGATACAGTCCATCATTCACCTCAGTAAACTGAAAAGAAAGTATAAATCCTCTCCATAAATGATATTCTCATCAAATCTAACCATTTTACAACCATTTGCCATTTCATAAAAAGCCCGATTTCCATCCAGATACAGGTCAGGCGATGGAGAAAATTTACAGATCACATGCCCTTCTCCATCGTCCTTCACATAATTATTCATCAATAACTTTGGCTGTATTCTTTTCAAAACAGGGACTGCTTTCTGAAAATAATCTACATTCAGCCAGTCATCGCTATCTACAAAGCAGAGTTACTCTCCGTTTGCCATGTCGATTCCCACATTACGCGCTGAGCTTACACCGCCATTGGCTTTATGCACCACACGAATACGCCCATCTTCTTCGGTCAGCTCATCACAGATAGCACCTCTCCAATCCGAGCTTCCATCATCCACTAGAATAATTTTGATTTCGCCATAAGTCCGTTCCAGGAAGGAGAAAACACACCGTCTCAAATATCTCTCTACATTATACACCGGTACAATAACACTGATCAGCATACCGGCACACTTTCATGTGACGGTACTGTTGGTTTGTCAAACATATGTTACACCGTGCTTGATGAAATCATGGAGTGTATCTTTTGGAGATTTCCATCCAGACGGTCGCATTGGGAATAGGAAGATGGTTTTCTGCGATGTACGAGAGACAGTCTTTTATCACCTGTGCGCCTTTTGCCACTGACAGGCTTCCGATCAGTCCGACGTGGATAGCGTCTCGCTTCGGATGGATAAGCTCCGGGTTTTCCCGCATTTGGATGGTATCCATTGGGAAATAGTGCTACACACGTTCCTTCATATCCTTGCTCGGGACAAGGATCAATCTGGCCTCTTTCAGATAGTCCAGCCAGAAGTTTTTCCAAGAGGAGATTTGCTTTACCTGGCATCCCATCGTCGGCGAAGTAAATCCACGGCGCTCAAGGCAGGCATTGCAGTCAGCCTCGCCTTTTTCTCCGCAGTACACGTCATGTTCGTCCGTCAGCTTGATGAAAGGACAGATGAAATAGTAATCATGCAGCGTCACGACCAGCGGCACATGCAAAGCCCGATGAAGCGTCAACATCCACGGCTCGGCATCAAGCAAGTGTTCGACATGGATCATCCCTACATTCGCTGTTTTCAAAAGCTGCAGAAGACGGCAGCCGTCTTCATCCCAAAAGCGGATGACATGCTGCGCTTTCCCTTCTTTGTAGAAATAAACTTTGATCAGGCGTCGAAAGGTCTGTATAAAAAGAACGTCCTCCCCTTGGCGGCTCCACTCCCTCGCCATCTCAAAAGCATGGCGAGGCGTGCCACCGCCGGAGACATTGGTCAGGATAATGGCTATAGTTAACTTTTCTTTTGAGTCAATCCCAATATCTGCTTTATTTTTTTCTTGTTTGCCCCCCCTAAATTCCTAATGTAATCATAAAACGGAAGTTTCTTTTTAAAATTGCTATACTCATCGGAGATCTCTATTTCCTTTGCTCTGAGTGAAGCCATGATGTCTAACCAATATGGCTCATACAGTTTCTTATGCTTCTTTAAAATGTAATCGTAAGATTCAATTAAATGAGCTGCATGTTCATTCAACTTGGTGGAACGAGAAACTTGCTTGATTCGATAGAAGAAAAGTGTTTCTGGGATCTGATATACTGTTCTTCCCAATTCCAAAATTGATAACCAGAATTCATAATCCTCTACACCAAAACGCATATAACTATCATATCCGCCCACAGCTTCCCAGTCTTCCCGCCTAAACATCGCCGTCACAAATATTACATTATCCAGTAACATCTGCTTGAGTGAGTAATCAGGCAACTCCCAAGCTCCAGTTTTTGCGCCAAAGAAGCTTGCTTTGCAATAAACAATGCCGCAATCACTGTGCTTCTCTAAATACTTGACCGCTTTTTCTATATAGGATGGCTCAATCTTGTCATCTGCATCAAGGGGCAATATATACTTTCCTCTTGCCTGTTGAATTCCTAAATTTCTAGCTACAGACGGACCTGAATTTATTTCTTTTACTTTTTTCAGGCAATCCATTTTTAACGCGTCAAACTCGCGTACACTATTAGCATCAGTAGATCCATCATCAATGAGAATAACCTCTATATGGGAATAGGTTTGCTCAGAAACAGATTGAAGTGATTCCTTTATATATTTGCCATCATTAAAATATGGAATAATAACACTTACCAGCGGAATATCAACTGTACCTTGCTCTGTTAATACACCCTCATTATTCAGGATAACCTTATTCATATTGTATTCCTCATATTCACCAATCGTCAGATCACTAATTTCTAATCTCTACTCGATCCGTATCTTCCCCTCCACGACCTTCAGGAGATACTGTCCATACGGGCTCTTGCCATACTCTTTCGCACTTTCTGCCAAAGCTGCCTTATCGATCCAGCCGTTCACGTAGGCGATCTCTTCCGGCATGGAGATGTGGATACCGGCGCGGGTTTCTACGGAGCGGACAAATTCAGTGGCTTCGTAGAGGGAGTCCATCGTGCCGGTATCGAGCCAGGCGTAGCCGCGGCCCAGGGTGACTACGTTTAGATTTCCTTTTTCAAGATAGATCTTATTGAGATCTGTGATCTCAAGCTCGCCTCTCGCGGAGGGCTTCACCTGCTTCGCGTATTCACAGACATTCTGGTCATAGAAATAGAGACCTGTCACAGCGTAGTTCGACTTCGGATGGGCAGGTTTCTCCTCGATGGACTTGGCACGCCCTTCTTCGTCGAAGTCGATGACGCCGAAGCGCTCCGGATCGTCGACGTAGTAGCCGAAAACCGTGGCACCTTCCGTGCGGGAGGCAGCTTCTTTCAGATACTTCGTAAGGCCTGCACCGTAAAAAATATTATCTCCCAGAATCATGGCACAGGACTCACCGCCAATGAATTCTTCCCCAAGAATAAAGGCCTGGGCCAGACCGTCAGGAGAAGGCTGCACCTTGTAGGACAAATGAATGCCGAATCGAGAACCATCACCCAGAAGACGCTCAAAATTCGGCAGATCCTGGGGAGTGGAAATAATCAGAATATCCCGTATTCCCGCAAGCATCAAAGTAGAAAGCGGATAAAAAATCATGGGCTTGTCATAAATAGGAAGCAGCTGCTTCGATGTCACCCTGGTTAACGGATAAAGCCTTGTGCCGGAACCTCCGGCGAGAATAATACCTTTCATAAAAATATGTTCCTTCCTTTAGGTAAGTTTAATGAGTGGAATGCAGAAATGCTGTATGTAATAGCATCTCCTGTAAAGCCTTAATTATTTAGCTTGACTAACTAATTTCATAATGGATTTCATTAACTGGCTTTAGTCTGACTCCATTGCACTCAAAAAGAGATGGTTCGAAAATGGCCAAATTGAAACCACCGGAATGCATTACGATTCGGTATTTAATTCCTTGAAACATCTGCTGTCCATTAATAGTAATACTTTTAATAAAAGCTGCTATATACTTTGTCGGCATATAGTCAAGGGCAGAGTCTGAATGCCTAACAGGTTTACCCGTCCCATAAAAGCACATAAATTCCCATAAACATATCATTCAAAAAACAGATGAACGTATTGTAATACTCTATTAATCTTTACTTCCCATTATTTTGTAAGATGATGGGGAACCTCTGAAACAGAAGCCGCCAATCTTTCTCTTTCTTCCTTATAAATTTGATTTGCAAATTCCTCAATTTTATGTGTAATCCACATATAGGCAGTCGTACCTTCTGAATAATCGGCTTCTGCATACATATCTACGCGTCCATCTTCACGGAGTTTTTCTACCTGATTGAGCGCTTCCTGATTGCCATGCGGATATACCGCAAATGTAGCACCGCCAAACTTTTTAACGACTGAAAAAGCTGGCACATCACTCGGCCCATCAGCAATGTAAATCATATGATTAAACTTTACACGCCTTGAGCTCTCTTGTACTTTTGCATTAACATCAATTTCTGGATGCAGTGGGATGCCTTTATTAATCTCAAACAATGCACGAGTCTTACTGGTATTATCAATCGTAAAACCAATATCCTGCAGTTCTACTTCCTGCGTTTCAGGATTAAGTTCATCAATGAGCTCACAGCCCCATATTCCCTTCACCCATTTTTTCATCCAAAGATCAGTACCTTCCAAAATTTTACGCATACCCGTACTGACAATATAATTCTCGACCTTGATATTATACTCCTGGTACTTAGAGCCATATTCACTGTGCAGGGGAAACTCATTGGTGTATTTGATGAGATCAATCGCTCCAGCATAAAAATGCTGCATAGAACCATAGGACTTTAACTTTTCATTATTAAGACCTTTAAAGCGCCCATCTCTTACATATTTCAATATATGGTTGAGATAAATAGTGTCTTTATTGACCAGTATCCCCTTCTCTCTATACGTCTGTGGCAAAGCATTCACTTCATCCCAAAAGTCACTTCCCTTCACATTATATTCCTCAAATAAGGGAGCCTGCATATACCCATCAATCAGTGTCTTGTCGAAATCCCAAATAACTGCAATGATATTAGACATATAAAACACCTTCCAGTTTAAGAAAAGAAATTGTATAAAACTTTACGAGCGGCTAAGCCATAGCAGATAAACGCCTTCATAAGAACTCTCTGCCAAAAGTTTATTTGTTCATAGTTAGCGTAAAAATAATACCTGGACTTAAATAACTGTGCTGTTTTTCCATATCGTTTAATAGATTTATCAATGGATACTGAGTGATTATGAAGATATGAAATATCTGTATCTATAATCATTCTATAGCCTAATTTCAAAAATTTTTTCCCTAAAATCTGCTCTTCGTAATACAAGAAAACACGGTCATCTAAGCCATGAATATTCTTATACGCCGCTACATCAATAGCAAATAATGATCCCGGTATCCATTCCACCTGATTAATTCCATGGTTCGGTAAAACATAGTCATTATGGAAGTGCACAAATTGCTTTAAAAGAACCGTACATAATAACAACTCCTGCCAATAGCTGTTTATCTTTCTATTCCTAACAAAAGATGGATCTGCTGGCATATCCATGTACCCGGAAGCTGCCTGCGCATTCCAATTTATCATATCCTGTACAATACGAATAAGAAATGCCTCAGTAAATTCTACATCAGGATTTGCAATGACTAAGATATCCACCATATATTTATCAATCAGGTAAAATGCTCCATAGTTATTACCATAGGAGTAGCCTCCATTTTTATCGGACTGAATAACATCCACCTTGTCCCCGGCCAATGATTTCAGCTGCCGGAATGAGCCATCGGGAGACAGATTACCAACAATGACGATATGATCTATGCTGTCATAGCCATGAATAGTCTCACACAGCTTTCTCGTCGTATCGGAATCATTCTAATTAAGTATAATTACTCCAATGTTTTTCATCTATCATTAAAGTATCTCCTCTCACTTACAACGTTTTCTGGCTATCCTGCTCTCGACAAGCCAAGATGGCATCTTTTGTAGCTTCTAAGTATGCATATCCATAAAAGCGATCAGGTTCCAGGTAAGCTCCTTCACCCCATTCATTCCAAGCATTGATAAAAATCAAAGGATCTTCGAGCTGACAGTCATTGTGATAGTGACGAATAACATCCATCAACCACTTTTTGTACAACTGCGGGGTGGCACCATCATAGATCACGTTTCCTCTGTCATTCCTACGAGGTGTATTATCCCACATTGGCATGACTGCATTATACATCCCTTTTCGCTTGAAATTTTTAGCATATACCTGATGTTCCACAATATCTTTGTAGCTATAGACCTCTCCAATGAATTTTTTATTGATAAACGGCAACTTCTGATTGATCTTCTCGCAATAAGGTAAAATTGACCCCGGCTGAAACTCTCCTGCCGCATCAAATCCTTTTTCAATCAAGTCATTTGGCACATCAGCCGTCCAACATCCTAGAATATAAATATCACCGACTCCATGTTGTAAGCAATACTCTCTCCAATAAGCCAAAGTATTTCGGCAATCAGGTACACTTTGCGGTTTATACACGATCAGAAGCTTTTTCCCTTGCACTGTGATATACCTGTCATCCTGAAGATACTTCACAGCATCCTTGATGAAATTCCTATAACTTTCAACGGTTTCACTCTGGTTCATGATGACTTCTTTAGAACTCCCGAAAAAGCCCTTCGTCCAGCTTTCATTTGCCCAGCAGATACAAAATGGGAAATCAAGTGTTTTATCATTCACATACATATCAAGCGGTCTATCAAGCAGTCGTTTCCCATCAAACCAATAGTAATACCAGCTGAATCCATACAAACCATACATCTTAGCCAGTTCCATCTGGCGTTTCAGATTTTCTTTAAGCCGCAAATCATAGAATCCCAACTCTCCGGGAAGCCGAGGCTGATAATGCCCCACATACTGTGGAACCGCTCGTGAAACGTTATTCCACTCCGTTACTCCGCGCCCCCACCAAGCATCATTTTCAGGTGTTGGATGCATCTGTGGAAGGTAATATGCAATTAGTTTTGGATCCGTAGACTGTCTTTCAAATCTAATATCAGAAAAATCACAATACTCCTTACTCCTTGCTGACGGAACAGCCAAAATCTGCGCAATATATTTTTCAATGAGAGGTTCTGCTGCTGTTGAATCAACAGTAACCCCTTCATGTCGAATAATTTTTTTCAGTTCATAATACAACCGATCTTTTTGTTCAACCGATAGAAGCGGATTCTTCCAGAAGATATCCTTTATAATTTTCGGAATTCCCATATACGCTCCTCTTAACTACAATCAATCAACATCATAAAAACCGTATTAATCATTGATGGCTTTTATGTATTGAGAAAAACAATTTTGAATCTTTTTCTCCCAATCTTTGGTCTTACCCATATCCTGCTTTTTCATGTATATTGATTGAGGAGTAAGGCTATTTAGAAAATCACTCAACGCCTGTTTACCCTCGGATATCACAAATCCATTTCTATACTGTTTCACCATATTTCCGACCAAAGTTCCTTCTGTAGTAATAACAGGTTTATTTAAATATATGGATTCATAAAACTTATTTGGAGCTGCGTAAATATGATTTGCGTTGTCTTTGTAATACATTGCATATAAAATATCAGATTCCCTCATAATTTCCAATGCCCGGTCATATGATACTTTTCCGTAAAAATTTATATTCATATATTTTTGCGCTGCAGCTTTAATGGTATTTTCAATTATAGAATCCCCAAAACCAGCAATTTTCAAAACAAACCTATCATCGCCAGAAATGCAGTCAACAAGTTCTAATAAACCTCTAGAGTGAACAATTCCCCCTACATATGCAATTACAATAGGCCATGATACATTCTCCTTTACTATTTTAGTCGAATTAATTTGTCCCAATAATTGCGAAGGTACATTGGGTATAACAATGTAATTCTTAGGAGTACATTGTATCTGCCTAAGTCTTCCTTTTTCGCATAAGATAACCAAATCAGAATGTCTAACAGCAAATTTTTCTAATAAATTAATTGGTTTATCGATCCAACTTTTCCCTGTTTTAACTTCATCACTAAACCAATCAAAAATATCAAAAAACACTTTCTTTCCCAAAATTCTCATAACTAAAGATGGTAAAACCGTATCAAAATCACATGCGTGAATAATTTGATATTCTTTTAAATGCATGAAAAGAAATCTAAATAAGAAAAAAGTCCACCAAACACGATTAACAATGGCTTTTTCCCCTTCTTGAAAGCCTGCTCTCCTCTTATAGAAAAAAGTATTTTCTCGCTTTAAATTCAAACCTTTTCGATCCCATCCAACAATAGCATATGGTATGTTTTCCTTTTTCAAAAGACTTTCATATTTTAAAACACGACTGTCAGAAAAAATATCCTGAGACCTCAATAATATAACCTTAGTTCCCATAAATTACCTCTATTTCCAATACCTCTTCGTCATACTACACTTTCTTCTAACCGAAGCAGGAAGCCGTCGATAATTCATCCCCAGCTTATAACCGAGGAACTTACATCCATCACGCAAAAATGTCGATGGCACCAGAAACGGCTTATGCTTCATGAGATAAATCAATTCTGCCAGGACGAAACGAATGCCTTCCCCTTCCGCCTGTCCGAAGGAATCCCGAATCCACGGTTCCATGGCATGGAAAGCTCCGGTATCAAAATACCGTCGGAACTCCTGCAGAATCGTATAATTATGAGAATGATACACCTTCGCTTCCGCACAATACGCATTGTACCAGCCGGCGAGCACCATCTTCGCTGCTACATAGTTGTCTTCACCCAGTATGACGTCCGATGGGAATCCGCCTATCTGGCGCAGCGCTTCCGGGCGATAGGCTGCAAAAGTATCTGAGATAAACGGAACTTTGATCCCGAGCTGCGACACATCCTCAAGTTTCTTTACTCGGCTCTCCGCCGGATAGTTGAAAGCCCTCGCACGAGCCGCCAATACGGTGGCATCTTTGTGTGGTAGCTGCCTGCCGTAAGCACAACCCACCTTGGTGTCATCAAAGGCATCCAATAAGTTCCGGATGGTGTACTCATCAGCTGGGATAGCATCCTGGGTCATGTAAACCAGAAAGGGATAGTCAGCACAGGCTTCTGCCGCTTCTTGCCGTGTACGACCGTGATTGAATTGATCAGGTGTTGTTTTTACCATCTCATAGGACAATCCAGCTAGGTCTTTTTTATAGGTTTTCATATCGGATCCCGAATCGACAATATATACATCAAAATGAACATCTTTCTGCTTCTTGAGCATTCGTAGGCATTCATTCCATTTCCGGTCAGGGTGATAGATAGGAATAATCAAGACACAATCTGATTTTTTTGATTTTCGATAATACTCAGTCATGCACATATCTCCTATTCAGGATACAGAAAAAAGCATCTATGCTAATCCGTTCGAGAAAAAGCACTGCTTGTGTACTCGCAACTACCGTATCGTCTTCTGCAAAACATTTGCTCAAACGGGAAACTGGACTTTGCTGCGATCAATGTGCTCGTAGTAGTTCAAAATAACAGCTTCTACCCCGCCGCCGGCGATAACGATGACCTGGAGTATGCAAATGGGTTCTTTCATAGGATTTCTCTACTTTCTGCTTTAGTTTTGGGATTGGGTATCAGAAATGGAGACTTGGAGACTTCAGATATCAGGCTTCAGACTTTGAGACTTTAGACTTCTAACATCCGACGTCTGATTTCAGATTTCTGATATCTGGAATCTAATATCTGCCGTCTAACGTCTTCAAGTCTCAAAGCCCTCAATACGCCCCTTTATGGCTCAGGACAACCGCAATGGTGCGCCAGAGGAGCACGAGATCCAGCCAGACGCTCCAGTTATGCACGTACCAGCTGTCCATCTGTACGCGCTCGGGGTAGTCGATGTCGCTGCGTCCGCTGGTCTGCCACATACCGGTAATGCCGGGGAGGACGGAGTAGTACTCCTTGATATATTTCCCATACCGCGGGACTTCCTTCTGGATGATGGGACGGGGACCGACGAGGCTCATCTCACCTTTGAGGACATTCAGGAGCTGAGGCAGCTCATCGAGGCTGGTCTTTCTAAGGAAGGCGCCGCTCTTTGTGATGCGGGGATCATTCTTCAGTTTGAATTCTCTATCCCATTCTTCTTTCGCTGCCGGATCGGTCGCGAGGAGGTGGTCTAAGACTTCCTGTGAATTCGTACACATGGAGCGGAATTTGTAGCAGTTGAATTCTTTCCCGTCTTTGCCAACACGGCGATGCTTGAAGATGACCGGTCCCGGAGAGTCGTGATAGACCCATGCTGCGATGAGGAGAAGGATTGGCGAGATCAGAAGACCGCCGCAGATGGTGGCAGCGAGGTCGAAGAGCCGCTTGGCGATCTGGTTCGATGTGCGGGCGAGGTTGTTCCAGATCTGCAGCACCATGATCTTCGCATCAAAGAAGGACTCGACGGTCACATTCGACATGGGGACGGCGACAAGGTTCGGCACGACGCCTACATTTCTCACGAGTGTCTGTGCCTGGTAGATGAGGGAAGAGAGCTGGGTCTGCGGGATGCCGGGGGCGGCGATGATGACATGCTGGACGCCGGTATCACGAATGACGCGCTCCATGTCACCAAATCCGCCAAGAATGGTGCAGGACTTGTCGTAGGGCTCATGGTCTTCGAGAAATCCGACGATGCAGTAGCGCATGCCGGTATCATTCTGTATCTGGCGTGCCATGACTTCGCCGGTCTTTCCTGCCCCGACGATGAGGATGGGGATCTGGAAGGCTTTCGATTTCTTCATTCCTTTCGCCAGAATGACACGGAAGAGGCAGAGCAGTGCAAAGGAGATCGCGGTGTAGAGGATGACGTAAAAACGGGATACGTCCCCTGCTACCTGCGCGAGGAACATGAGGATGATGGAGAAGACGGTGCCGCCCAGGGAAGCCCGGAACAATTTTTTCATCATCTGGTAGATGAGCATGCGCTTCCCATAGAGGCCTTCATAGAAGATAAAGGCCATGTAGACCAGCGGTACCCAGAAATATTGGTAGATGGGGTCGATGTGATAGGTGGTGTGGGTGATCAGGAGGTTTCGAATGGCAAGGGAGAGTATCCCCGCCAGGACGAGGGCGATGTAGTCGCCGATGAGGTAGAAAAATGCGGCGCCGGAGGCGCAGGAAATGGAATGGTGGTATTTAGGGTTGTTCATGTGGTGGTTTATCCTTCGTGTTTTTTTGAAGATGGCAGACATCAGACTTCAGATGTCAGATGTCGGACTTCAGATTTCGGACTTCAGACTTTTGATGTCTGATCTCTGATGTCTGACTTCTGCTCAGGCTTTTCCGCGAATGCTCAGTATTGTCAGCATGCGCCGAATTTCATCCAAAAGCAACATGCACGGGCGAATCTCTTCTGCCGTCATATAGTGCAGTCTCAAACATATCAAAAACTGTGTCTCTAACTCAGTGGCTGAGCCGCGTGCAATAGTCATGAAATGTCTTAGATCTTTATCTGTCCCTCGTCCGGTTCCTTCTGCGATGTTCGAGGCAATGGAGACGACGGCTCTTCTCATTTGTGAGGAAAGGGCATAAAGTTCTTCTGATGGCAATCGCCAGACTACGTCATATGTCATGTCTATGAGCTGCATAGCCTTTTGCCAGACGATCATACGGCGATAGTTCATGTAGGTGATCCTTTCGAGACTTGAGGGCTGATAAAGTTGGAGACGTTAGACTTTAGACTTTAGGCTTTAGATGTCAGATTTCAGATGTCAGATTTCTAATATCTGACGTCTGACTTCTGACGTCTAACTTCTAGTCTTTTAGTCTCCTAGTCTAAAAAAGGGGTTAGGTTCATTATTACCCCCCCGAAAAATTTTTCGTTTACGAAAATTCAATAAAGAAGCGCTCGGTTTGTCATTTTCCCTGTGGCATTTTTACGCTCATATTATATCATATTTTGTTATAAAACGTAGAAAGAAAGCCGCTGGTCTGCAAATATTTGTCGATGAAAGATGCCGAGACATCAGACTCCTGACCTCTTATGTCTAATGTCTAACGTCTCTCAGTCTCTTAGTCCCTCTGCTTGCTAAAAATCTGATTTCTTTCTATTCTATAATAAGTGCAGAAAATGGTACAAGAAAGGATGGGATTGACATGATTGCCATGAATTACTCCACGCTCCGGAGCCATATGAAATATGCTTTCGATGCTTGCTGCGATGATATGGAAACGCTTATCGTCACACGCAAGGACAACCGGAATGTGGTCGTACTGTCAGAGGAGTCGTATAACAATCTGATGGAAAACCTGTATGTGCGGGCTTCGAAGAAAAACTACGACAGGCTTCTCACCAGTATCGCACAAGCCAAGGCGGGGCAGTGTAAAAAGAGAGACTTGATCGAAGATGAATAAAGCATTCACGGATATTGGCGGGGAAGACTACCTGTACTGGCAGACGGAGGACCGGAAGACGCTGCGTAAAATCAATACGCTTTTGAAAGATATCGAGAGAAATGGTAATGAGGGCATCGGAAAGCCCGAACCGCTGACAGGGGATTTATCTGGTTTCTGGAGCCGCCGGATCAATCAAAAGGACCGGTTAATCTATGCTTTGGAAATGGATCAGATCATCATCATTGCCTGCCGGTATCATTATGATGATACATAAAAAGAGCATGCTGCATTTAGTCGGCATGCTCTTTTTATGTATGTGGGACTTGAAGACTTGGAGATGTTAGACTTGAAGACGTCAGAGTTCAGATTTCAGGCTTCAGATTTCTGATCTCCGCCCTCTGACTTCTGACCTCTGACCTCTGACGTCTAATGTCTAATGTCTCTTAGTCTCTTCGTCTCCGCCTCTCACCGGAATATCTTGGAAAGCTCATCATCCGTCATATTTCCTATCCAGCTTTCGCCGACGGAGACGGTCATGTCGGCGAGGGATCTTTTCTTTTGGATGATCTCATTGATCTTTTCTTCGAAGGTGTTCTTGGTGATGAAGCGGTGGACGAGGACGTTGTTCTTCTGGCCGATGCGGTAGGCGCGGTCTGTCGCCTGAGACTCTACGGCGGGATTCCACCAAAGGTCGTAGTGGATGACATGGGAGGCGGCGGTGAGGTTGAGGCCGGTGCCGGCGGCTTTCAGGGAGAGGATGAAGAATCTCGCCTTCGGGTCTGTCTGGAAGCGGTCCACCATGTCTTTTCTCTCCCGGAGGGAGCAGCCGCCGTGGAGGAACATTGGACGTTCCCCCAGTTTGCTCTCGAGGAGATCTGCCAGCTTGTCGCCCATGCTCTTGAACTGGGTGAAGATCAGGGCCTTTTCATGGCTGGCCTGAATGCTTTCTGCGAGATCGAGGAGGCGCTCGGCTTTACCGGAGAGGGCGGGGTCCCAGTTGTCCTCTTTGGTGAAGAGGGCGGGATGGTTGCAGATCTCCTTCAGCGCGAGGATCATCTGCAGGACGAGGCCCTGGCGCTTGAAGAGGGAGGCTTTGTCTCCCTCCTTCTGCTCGCTGATGACGCGGAGGCTCTCTTCGACGGTCTGGTGATACAAGGCGGCCTGCGCGGGGGTAAGGAGGGTGTACTCGTCCTGCTCGAGCTTATCCGGAAGGTCGCTGATGATGGTCTTGTCTGTCTTGAGGCGGCGCAGGAGCATGGGCGCGGTGATGCTTTTGAAGCGTTCGGCTGCTTTTCTGTCCTGCTCGTACTGGATGGGATTCGCATAGCGTGTCTGGAAGGTCTTCGCACTGCCGAGGTAGCCTTTGTTGGTAAATTCCATGATGGACCAGAATTCTTTGAGGCTGTTCTCGACGGGAGTGCCGGAGATGGCGATGCGGATGGGTGCTTTCATGCTGCGGACGGCCCGGCTCTGGGCGGTGTCGGGGTTCTTGATGTTCTGCGCTTCGTCGATGATGAAGACTTCCCATTTCTTCTTTTTGAGAAGCTCCTGGTCGCTTCGAAGGAGTCCATAGGTGGTAAGAAGAATGTCCCCATGGAAATCAGCGAGGCCGCGCTTGGCGCCGTAGTAGAGGAAAACGGTGAGGAGAGGTGCGAAGCGGGCGATCTCTTCCTGCCAGTTGGAAAGAAGGCTCGTCGGCACGACGATGAGCGCTTTCTTCTTGGCAAGGCGTCCTTCTTCGCGGAGCTTTTCGAGGAAGGTGATGACCTGAAGGGTCTTCCCAAGGCCCATGTCGTCGGCGAGGATGCTGCCGAAGCCGAGGCGGCTGTTGTTGTAAAGCCACGCATAGCCGCGCTTCTGGTAGGGGCGAAGTGTCGCACATACATTTTTCGGCAGCGCGACGGGCTCGCCCTCTTTCATGGAGGAGAGCAGTCGCTTCACCTCGCTCGTCATAGTGATCTCCGCGCCTTCATAGCTGCCCTCGAGGGCGATGCGGAGGAGTTCTTCCTTCTTGAGGGAGGCGGGACGCTGCCACATTTTTTCGAGCTTTTTCAGATCTGCCTCGGTCACGTAAAGGTATTGCCCCTTGAATGCGATGAGGGAGCCTGCTTTGACGGATAGTTTTTCGAAATCTTCCGGGGAGATCCGCTCGTCCCCTAGGGCGATCTGCCAGTCGAAGTCGAGCATGTCTTCCAAAGAGAGGAGAGACGGTGCATGCGCCGCTCCCTCTTCTTTCTTTTTGAGGCGGAGTGTCTTCTTCGGACGGATGAGGTGCTGCAAGGACTTCGGCAGGATGACGCGCGCGCCCAAAAGACGCATGGCCGGGATGGCTTCCAAAAGGAAAGGGGCAAAGGTTTCCGCCTTGAAGGAGATCGGTGTCCTTCCTTCGCTGTCCATGTAGTCTTCCATGCCGGTCACGAGGGAAGAAAGCAGGTCCATATCCTTTAAGATCTGGTAGCGGCAGGCATCATAATCAGCCTTCGTGAAGACATCTGCGAGCGGCACTGCGTCCCCTTCACTGTCCTCACTGTCTACGACGGAGAGGTCCAGATGGAAGGCTTTTGTTTTCGGATCATCTGACACGAGAAGCACGGGCTGCCAGCGGGCGGCGCTCAGGTGGAAATAGGATAGCCAGGATGCGATGCCGTCAGCCTCGGGGTGCGGCCTTCCTTCCCGCGCCATCAGGGGCTCCCCCATGAAGAAAAGATCATAGATGGGGTCGTCTGCGAAATTTTTCTTCGCCATGTTTGGCATCAAGTGCGTGAGGAAAAGTGACAGTGCCGCCTCGGCAGGCTCTCTGGCAAAGCATCTCTTCTCTCTGTACCGCGCGATCTCTACCATGGAAGGGGTCACCCATTTCGAGAGGATCCCCATGGCTTCCGCCGTGCCCGTGTCCTGCTCGGTCGGCATCCAGCGGATGGCGAGGGCATTCTCATCCACACGCACCAGCTCGGGGATGGCATTCCCCGTCCGGAGAAGGTGTATAGCGAGCAGCACCACCTCGCGGAAGGCGCGCACGGTGTAAGAGCTGTCCTGCGCTTCCTCTTCCGTCATATCGAGAAGAGCGGCAAGGAAACGGCTGATCGGCCACCAGTCGCCGCGATCGATGTAGAGCTTCCCCTCAGAGAGCCCTTCGATCACAAGATGCACGGAAGAAACGGAGGCGAGCTCCAGGCTGTCTTTCCCTCCGCCCACAACGTAAACGGCTGACGAATCAAAGAGCGCTTTCTCTGCGATCTTTCTGACGCCCGTCATGGTCTTTTCATAGACGCGGCCGAAGCTGCCGCGCCCGTAGAAGGCAGGCGAAGCGGGAAGCACACGCATCCATAAGGAAAAGAGGCTTTTGATCTTCGTGAAATCAGGAATTTCCGCCGTTTCCTCTGCCATGGGAAGTGCCATATCCTTGACCAGTTCCCCTTTCACAAGGTCATCCCAGCGCGGGATCTTGGCAGACATCTCATTTGTGATCGTCACATGCCGCTTCTTTAGCTCGCTCACAAGCGACACGCCATGCAGGGAGAAGACTTGGAAGGGATCATTGTCGATGGCACGGCTCACCTCATAGATGACGGCTGCGATGTGCTTGCAGAGGTGCGCCCAGTCGGGACAGCTGCAATGCATCTCGATGTCATTCATCGAGGAGGGGAATAGGGAAAGACCTGCCTTTTCCGCAAGCTCCATAACAGCAGGTGACAGCTCCCGATGCAGGAGCTTCGTCACGATTGAAGGATGGCGCGATACATCATCCAGAAAGGCCTGGACTTTGTTTTCCGGAAAAGGAGGGAGCGTCAGCGTGACATTGTAGGGCGTGCGCCGCGTCCCCTGCACCTTCGCAGTCAGCGTCGCCCCCTCACGGCGCATGGAAATGACTGCGCCGCCTCGCGCATACACCCGCCCGCGCGGCAGACGGTTCGCATGGTCTGCCTCCTCGAGCGCTTTCAGCCACTCGCTTCCCCACCAGGTATTGCCATATTGCAGTTTCATCGTCTTTTCCTCGCTTCTGTACGTTTTTCTTTATTATATGAAATCGTCACGATGCAGGCAATGGGCGTAACAGTCTCCGCCGCTTCGGCGCATCCGTCTGCATGAAACGACGTGATCCCCAGTCGTTTGGAGTGCAGCGCTTCCCGTTATCCACTTTCCTCCCATTTTTCCTGACCGCAAACGAAAAAGATTTCTCGCGTTCGCTCGAAATGACGATATGGGGAAAGCGGCATTCTCAGATCTCCCTCCTTCCTCTGGAAGGAGGGACCCCGAAGGGGCGGAGGTTGGCTCTCCCTACGAACTGATACGGCATGTGCGGGGCTTCCCGTTATCCGCTTTCCTCACTTTTTTGTCTCACCGCGAACGAAAAGGATTTCTCGCGTTCGCTCGAAATGACGATATGGGGAGGGGTTTTGTTTTGCACCCTCAGCAAACAAAAACCGCTCTGCGAGGACGAGCTTTGCAGAGCGGTTTCTGGTTCTATTATTCCACGGTCACGGATTTTGCGAGATTTCTCGGCTTATCCACATCATTTCCTCTCTTGATAGAGGTGTAGTAAGCGAGGAGCTGCATCGGGATGACGGCGAGGATCGGTGCGATGAAGGGATCGACTCTCGGGATACGGACGGTCTCGGTCGTGTACTTCGCGATCTCTTTGTCATCGACGAAGCCGATGCCGAGGACTTCGGCGCCGCGGGCGCGGACTTCCTGGATATTGCTGTACATCTTTGCGCTGACATCGTCCTGAGTCGCTACGGCGATGACCGGGGTCTCCGGCGAGATGAGGGCGAGGGTGCCATGCTTCAGTTCACCGGCCGCGTAGGACTCCGCATGGATGTAGGAGACTTCTTTCAGCTTCAGTGCGCCTTCCATGGCGATCGCATAGTCGATGGAGCGGCCAAGGTAGAAAATATCATTCGCCTTGATGAGCTTTTCAGCGACGTCTGCCATGTGTTCTTTTTCATCAAGCACGGTGTCGATCTGATCCGGCAGATCTCTCAGTGCGGTGGTGATCTTCTGGATGAGTGCGGGCTTCAGTGTGCTTTTCAGCTGGCCCATGTAGAGGGCAAGGAGCAGGAGCGCCACGAGCTGGGTGGTATAGGCTTTCGTAGATGCGACGGCGATCTCCGGGCCTGCCAGAGTGTAGACGACATTGTCAGCTTCACGCGCAATGGAGGAGCCGATGGAATTCGTCACAGCGAGACTCTTCGCACCGAGACGTTTCGCTTCTTTGAGCGCCGCCAGGGTGTCGATGGTCTCACCGGACTGGCTGACTACGATGCAGAGGGTCTTATCGGTCGTGAGCGGACGGCTGTATCTATATTCGGAAGCGATCTCTACAGATACAGGGATCTTGACGAAGCGTTCGATGTAGTGCTTCGCAACGAGGCCGGCATGGTACGCCGTGCCGCAGGCGGTGATCAGGATGTGATCGATGCCGGAGAAACATTCTTTCGTCCAGCCGAGATCGTCGAAATTGACAGAGCCGTCTTTATTGAGATGAATCTGTACGGTATCGTGGACAGCCTTGGGCTGTTCATAGATCTCCTTCAGCATGAAATGCGGGTAGCCGCCTTTTTCAGCAGCTTCTGCGCTCCACTTGACTTCCTGGATCTCCTTTTGGATCGGTTTGCCTTCGGCATCGAAGAGGGAAACGCCATCCTTCTTCACGATGGCCAGCTCGCAGTCGTCCAGGATATAGATCTTTCTGGTATGGTTGATGACGGCCGGGATGTCGGAGGCGATGAAATTCTCGCCATCGCCAAGGCCGATGATGAGCGGATTGTCCTTCTTCGTGCAGATGATGGTGTCCGGCTCCGCCTTATCCATGATGACGAGGCTGTAGGAGCCTTCGATCACGGAAAGAACCTTGCGGACTGTGGAGAAGAAGTCTCCGTCATCCATCTTTTCGAGAAGGTGTGCCACGACTTCGGTGTCGGTATCCGACTTGAAGACATGGCCTTCGTCGATCAGCTGTTTCTTGAGCGTCATGTAGTTTTCGATGATGCCATTGTGTACGATGACAAAATGATTATGGCAGTCGCCATGCGGATGGGCATTCCGATCCGATGGCTGTCCGTGCGTCGCCCAGCGGGTATGCCCGATGCCGATGTGTCCGGTGAGCGGATGCGCCTTCAATGCGGCTTCCAGATTTGCCAGACGACCTTTTTTCTTTTCGATAGAGATCGTACCTTTGTCATAGATGGCGATGCCAGCCGAATCATAGCCGCGATATTCGAGGCGTCTCAGCCCATCGATCAAAAAACGGGACGCTTCGCCGCTGCCCACATAACCTACAATACCACACATACGGTATTCCTCCTTGCATATTTCTTTGGAATGCTCTGCCGCTCCGGGCCGCCCCTTTCCATCAGGGCTGTCTTTGAAAGAAGGCTGTACGCCTTGCTTTCTCTGCTCATGGGCCAGAGGATCTTATTCTTATTGTTAGTAAGGGAAATGCGATTCGATCGCAGAATCAGATATTATAGAAATGCGGACATCGCCCGCAGGTATTCATACAGAGTTTATTATATCACATGTCATAAAAATATGATATTTCCCGGTGGCACACAGAAAAAGGAGCTGTAACTTACGTTAAGCTCCTTCGCTACGTTTTTCACATTATAGCATAGCTTGGAAGAGAAGGAAAGGCATCAGACTTGGAGGCTTTAGATTTCAGCCTTCTGTCCTCCGATGTCATTTCTCATTTAGATCGATCCCAATACCGATCCAAGCTCCTGCATCTCTTCCATTTCCGAAAGACCTGCCACGGCGGCGAAGACGCCGATCATAGCAAGAAGCAGCAGAAAAAGGAGGAGCATCACGTAGGGCGCGATGGCGATCAGGACGGATTTCCCTGTGGAGAAGAAATAGTTCTCGCGGATCGCAAGGACATCAAGGACGAAGGTCCACACGCAGATTGCAAAGGAACCGATGCCGGAGAGGAAGGAAAACCCGATGCTTTCTGCCAGTGTGAAGAAGACGGAGAAGGCTAGCGGCAGCGATGCCGCCATGAATCCGGCGGTGATGCCCTTCGCGCTCCCTTGTCCGCCAAGAAGTCCGGAGAGGTAGTCGGTCACGGCGCTGTGGACAAGGAGGGAAAGCCCCAGAAAGAGAAGCACGGCCAGAAACTCGACAAGAAGCCCCGGTCCTTCTGAGAAGGCGGATACCGCCGTCAAGAAAAGTGTAAAGAGCCATAGGATCCCCGCTTCACGAAGGCGTTCGCCGCGGGTGATGTCATAGAGCGCCGCCCGCGGTGTCACGATCAGCGAGTAGACAAGATCAAGAAAGGTATTCATGGAGTTGCTCCTTTGGAATGAATGTATGATATGGGAAAGTCTTGGAGAGTCAGATACATCAGACTTGGAGACGTTAGACATAGAGACTTGGAGACGTTAGACTTCTGCCTTTAGACTTCAGACCTCTGACTTCTGATACCCCTTAGTCTCCTAGTCTAATACTCCTCACTTTATCGTGGGATTTTCCCCTTCTGTCAATGCCTTTTTCATGCTCCCTGCCATGGATTCTCCCATGACATTCGAGAGCCGGGCGGCTTCGCTTCGAAGGAGGGAACGGAGTGTCACTGTGCTATTCGTATACGAGCGGGTCTCTATATGATCCACATCGAGCCCGCCGCTCGAGGCAGCGTAGTTCAGCGCATCATAATAATTGCCCATGGCATCGACAAGGCCGAGATCCTGTGCCTGACGGCCGGTCAGGATGCGCCCATCGGCGATGCTCTTTACTTTCTCTTCATCCATATGGCGTCCGTCCGCCACGGTCTGGACGAACTGGTGGTAAATGTCATCGACCATGGCCTGCAGCATCTCTCTCTCTTCGCCTGTCATCGGGCGGTACATGGAGAGGATATCCTTGTGCGCGCCGCTCTTGATCTTATCATTCTTGACGCCGACCTTATCCATCAGGTCTTCGATATTGGTATAGTCCATATAGACGCCGATGCTGCCCGTCATGGTGGCCGGAGAGGCGAAAATGTAATTTCCCTTGCTCGCCAGCCAGTAGCCTGCCGAGGCGCACATATCGCCCATGGAAATCACGATGGGCTTCTTGCTGCTGCGGATCTTATCCATTTCTTCTGCGATCTCCTGGGTCGCTCCTGTCGAGCCGCCCGGGCTGTTGATGCGGATCAGGATGGCTTTTGCCTGCGGATCCTTTCTGGCTTCCTGAAGCTCTCGCATGATCTCCTCGGAGGAGGAGCCGGAAGAGCCGCTCAGCATCGAGTCTGTCTCCGGCCCGCCGTAGATCGCGCCATCGATGCGCACGACGGCCACATAGCCCTCTCCCCGCTTTTCTTTTTCTGCTTTCCAAAGGGATGTGCTGCCCACCGAGAGCGCCGCCGCAAGGAGCAGGACTGCGAGAAGCAGGATCCATTTTCTTTTCGTCTGTATCGTCATTAGAAGTCATCCTTTCATTTATTGGCTGAT
>ULJH01011833.1_pt1 | contig 36501 bp, 35 predicted proteins | sample 1950781 | NCBI WGS metagenome assembly ULJH01 (sample SAMEA4835462, study PRJEB28245) | human gut metagenome | biome: gut microbiome; material: fecal sample | place: Denmark | collected 2008 | reverse complement strand
TAACGGTTATTTTTCTGTTAATGCGACAGCCCCATCTTTCTGTCTATTTCTGTTTATCGTACTGTTCGTCCGTTACGGCTTCCAGCCATTCGTTCGAGCCGTCTTTGCCCGGAACTTCAATTGCAAGGTAGGAGAACCATTCGTTTGCCGCCGCACCGTGCCAATGCTTTTATAAAGCTTTTTCTATTTTGTTCTGCCTGATGCACAGCAGGTAAAACGCGATTGCAAGAAGAAGCTGTGCGGCAACGGATATGATGACAAGGTACATAGGGCTGAGGTCGTACAAAATGCCCAGAATCCAACTTCCGAGGAACTATGCGATGCCAAAGCCGGGATCGCCAGCACCTGCATCGTATAGCCAACGATAACAAGCGTCCAGTATTTTTTCGTTTGATCTGCGATAAATCCGGAAAAGCGCACCTGAAATCATTTTATCTTTTTTTCTGCTCATGTTTTCTCTCACAAATTCCAAGTTATAACTTGCGTCAATCCGTTTGTAATATGAAGCATTAATCCCATGTTTCCGCCAGCAGAAAATCACGGATATTTCGATGTTTAATACCGTTGCGGCTCATATCGAATTCATCCAGCGATACGACATACTTTGGGAAATTATCGCGAATACTGTCATAGACACCAAACTCTCTGCCTGCAGTTTCTTCTGATGCTAACAAATAGGCAACTTGCACATAGATTTTTTCGCTGCGTCTTTCACAAACGAAATCAATCTCTTTGTCTCCTGACTTTCCTACTGTGACTGTGTACCCACGGCGCAGCAGCTCTAAAAAAACGATATTTTCCAAAATCAGATTGATATCCCGCATATTGCCGCCGTATACTGCCTCGCGGATACCGTGATCGGCAATATAGTATTTTTCGTTGGTTGTCAGAATTTGTTTTCCTTGTAAATCCTGCCTCTTGACCTTATAGAACAAATACGCATCACAGCAGTATTTGATATAGTTCATAATGGTTTCCGGTGCGACGATACGCTGCTCGCTCTTAAAAAACTTGGACAGTGATGTGGCCGAAAAGGTCGTCCCTACATTTGCCATGACATATGCCAGAATACGTTCCAATAAATCCACATCCCGGACTTTGTTTCGTTTGACAATATCCTTGAGCTGCACAGAATTGAATATGTCAGTCAAGTACTGGCATGACGGTTCCTCTCTATACTGTAAATTCGCAAGGTATGGCATTCCGCCCGAAAGCAGATATTTTTGGAAACATTGCTGTATGGAATCCTGCGGTGCAATAGGCTGGTATAACGCAAGAAATTCCGCAAAGGAGAACGGATAGATTACAAATTCAACATAGCGTCCGCCTAAGTAGGTTGCCAGTTCACCGGACAGCAGTTTGGCATTGGAGCCGGTAATATAGATATCGCAGTCCAGCGCAACTCGCAGAGAATTCACACATTTTTCCCAATCTTGCACCTCTTGGATTTCATCAAAGAACAAGAAAACCTTTCCATGAATGGATTCCGCACGCCGCAAAATTTCTTCATGCAAAGACTGCATATTACAAAGCGGTGCATTCCGCAAATCTTCAAAATTTATAGAAATAAAGTTCTGTGAGCTGACACCGGATTCCAGTAATTCCTGCTTTATCAGCTCCAGCATGACAGATTTTCCGCTGCGCCTAATGCCGGTCATAACTTTAATCAAATCACCGCCAATAAACGGACGGATACGGCTCATATACGATTCTCTTTTAATCATAATACCATCCCTCCCTTCTGTGATGATTTTATTTTATCAAATTGTAACTTAAAAAACAATGCGAAATAATATTTTATCAGATATAACTTTTAAAATATTGTTTTTTAATTGTTTGTAAATTATACTTAATGCTGTTTAAAATTCAACGCCTATCAAGTTTCAGTTTATCATTAATCCTGCTCGCAGAGACCGTTTTCGTCAAAGAAAATGCTGTCATCAAAGAAAATATCATTTGGTTCTCATATTCATTCATACTAATATCTTCCCCTTGCTTATAATAAAATTTTTTTCGCATATGAACTTTTCTGCGTCTTTGCTGCAAAAAACACAGCATGTGCTGCTGCACTGATTTGTGCAAGCACGGTGCTCCACCATACCATAATCTGCCCGCCAAAGAATCTCGGCAGAATCAGCATAAATGCAAGCATAGGCTGCAATCGCTTTTTCACCGCCATAGGAAGCCGAAAAGCGGTTGATAAACATTAAGGATATGTTCGGAGTTAGGGTAAGTGCAAATGGTGCAAGTCCTATACGGCAAAACGAAATTCAATCCTGATAAGTTGACTTTACTTTGATATGCGTTTAGAATATAATTATTGAAAAAGAAAGCGAGGAACGAATATGGAAAAAGTTTATGAATTTTTGAAAAACGCAGGCGTATACTATATTGCAACCGTTGACGGCGACCAGCCGCATGTAAGACCGTTCGGTACAATCAACATTTTTGAAGGAAAACTCTATGTTCAGACGGGAAAATCCAAAGATGTTTCCAAGCAGATTCAGGCGAACGGAAAGGTTGAAATTTCCGCTATGGTCGGAAGTGACCGCTGGATCAGACTGACAGGCACACTCGTGGAAGATGACAGAATCGAAGCGCGTATTTCCATGCTCGACGCATATCCGAGCCTTCAGGCAATTTACAAACCTGACGATGGTAATACAGTTGTTTATTATATCAAAGACGCTGCCGCTGCATTCTGCTCCTTCACGGAAGCACCGGAAGTTGTAACCTGGTAAGGAGCCTCTCAGCTCAGCATTATTATAGAACCACAAAAAATGCCCGCCAAAGGCAATCTTCGGCGGGCATTTCATTACAGTCCAAAAGTTTTATTTATATTCTTCTCTGAGTTTTTTGATGAGTTCATCAATTCTGTGAACAACTCTTACGAAATCTTCTTCAAGGTAGCCTCTGGTTGTCATCGGCGCGGTTCCGATTCTGACACCCGAAGTTTCTCTCGGAGAACGTTTCTCACATGGAACGCAGTTCTTGTTGAGTGTGATTCCAATCTTGTCACATTCTTCCTGCAGGACTCTTCCGCTGAACGGTTCGTCGGAAAGGTCAAGAAGAATCAGATGGTTATCGGTTCCCCCTGTTACAACCTTATAGCCGAGACGAATAAATTCGTCGGACAAAGCTTTGCAGTTTTTAACAACCTGATGTACATATTCCTTGTAGGAAGGTCTGAGAGCCTCCTCTGCACACACTGCTTTACCTGCAATAATGTGTTCAAGCGGGCCGCCCTGTGCATAAGGGAATACCGCACTGTCAACTTTCTTGGCAAGGTCCTGTCTTGCAAAAATCAATCCCCCACGAGGTCCTCTCAACGTTTTGTGCGTGGTGGTTGTGATAATGTCCGCATAACCGAACGGTGACGGATGTGCACCGCCTGCAACAAGTCCTGCGATATGTGCCATGTCAACCATGAAATAAGCACCCACTTCCTTCGCAATTTCAGCAAATGCCGGGAAGTCAATGGTTCTGGAGTAAGCGGATGCTCCTGTAAGAATGAGCTGCGGTCTGCAAGCCAAAGCTTTCTTGCGGACATCTTCCATGTCGATATATCCTCTTTCATCTACATCGTAAAATACCATATTGTAAAGGGTGCCGCTGAAGTTTACGGAAGAGCCGTGAGTAAGGTGTCCACCGTTGTCAAGGGACAAAGATAAAATAGTATCTCCCGGTTTCAGTATTGACTTATATGCTGCAAAGTTCGCCTGCGAACCGCTGTGCGGCTGTACATTCACATGATAGTCCGTATCGAAAACTTTTCTCCAGACATCACAGCAGTACTCTTCCAGCTGATCAACAAACTCAGTTCCGCCGTAGTAGCGGCTGGTATTTCCGGAAGTACGTACATAAGGATACCCTTCCGCGTATTTCCATGACAGACAACTTCCGCATGCCGCAAGGACTGCTTCTGAACAGTAGTTTTCGGAAGCGATGAGCTCCACATTATTCTTCTGGCGATAGTACTCTTTTTCAATGAATCCGCCGACTACAGGCGATGTTTTTTTAATAAATTCGAAATTGTCAACATTGTAAGTATTGTTGTCTCTTCCGCTAGCATCGAACATTTTGTTTCCCTCCGTTTGTATAAAATATGTTAAAGTTCATTTTAGCACAAAATCCATCCCGCCGCAAGCGTTTCAAAGCTATTTTACCCGATGCTCCGCGTCGCAGTAAGCGCAGCGGTATACTTTCTTTTCCCTGTCAACCAGACGGAAGGTATGCACGATTTCCTGCTCAATGCTTGTGATGCATCTCGGGTTTTTGCATCTTACTACATTTTTGAGGGTCAGCGGAAGCTCTAAGTGTAGTTTCTTTTCCAGCTTTCCGTCTTTCACGTGATTTACAGTGATATTGCTGTCGATATAACCCAGAACATCTAAGTCCAGTTCGATGCTTTCATCGATTTTAATGATGTCTTTCTTTCCGTATTTGGAGCTGGAAACATTCTGAATAACCGCTACACAGTTGTCAACCTTGTCCAGTCCCAAAAGTTCGTAAACCATCATGCTCTTTCCTGCCTTGATATGGTCCAGTACGATTCCGTTTTTTACGCCATCTATATTCATTTTTTCCTCCCTATTTTCGTTTTCATTAACTCTAAACTCTGTAGCTTCCCTTCGCTCTACGCTCTCTTGATGCCGAGCAGGAAGAGAATGAGTGCCATACGGATGTGTTTTCCGCAAAGTGCCTGGAAGAAGTAGCATGCGCGCGGGTCGTCGTCTACTTCAACCGAAATTTCGTTTACTCTCGGCAGCGGATGCATGATTGTCAAATCTTCCTTTGCAGGCTGCAGCTTTTCAAGATTCAGGATATAGCTGTCTTTCAGTCTTACATAGTCTTCTTCGTTGAAGAAACGCTCTCTCTGTACTCTGGTCATGTACAGGATGTCAAGCTGCGGCATTGCCTCTTCCAAAGTCTCCACTTCCGTCCATTCTGCTCCTGCCGCGTCCATCTTTTCCTTTACATAGTCCGGTACCTGAAGCTCCTGCGGTGAAATCAGCACGAATTTAATGCCTTCGTAGCGGAGCATTGCTTCGATGAGGGAGTGAACGGTACGACCGAATTTCAGGTCTCCGCAAAGCCCAATCGTCATATGATCCAGACGGCCTTTCTTTCTCTTAATCGTCAAAAGGTCGGTCAAAGTCTGTGTCGGGTGGAAATGTCCGCCGTCGCCGCCGTTGATAATCGGAACCGTCGTGCGTTGCGCTGCAACAATCGGCGCGCCCTCTTTCGGGTGACGCATTGCGATGATGTCCGCATAGCAGCCGACCGTGCGAATCGTATCGCTCACGCTTTCGCCCTTTGCCGCGGAACTGGAGCTTGCTTCGGAGAATCCCAGAACGCTTCCGCCGAGCTCGAGCATTGCAGCTTCAAAGCTGAGTCTGGTTCTGGTGCTCGGCTCAAAGAACAGTGTTGCAAGTTTTTTATGCGCGCAGATATCCTCATATTCCGCGTGATTTTCAACGATGTCGTCCGCAACCGCAATCAGCTCGTCGATTTCTTCTACAGTTAAGTCGGTAATGTTAATCAGGTTTCTGATTTCTTTCATTATTTGTCTCCTTTCATCCAGCCCTCATCGGAAGGGTTGTCTCTGAACTTTAAAATTTTTGCTTTTTCGTCTTGTTTGATATATCCGCTTTCTGCCGCAATTTTCACCAAAGCGTCCAAGTCGCAGAGGCTCACGTTTTTTACTTCGTTTTCTGCAAGGCGTTCAAGACCTTTCTTCATACCGTATGTAAAAATGCTGGCGATTCCAAGGACTTCCGCGCCCGCTTCCCGAAGCACCTTTACGGTGTCAACGGCGGAACCCGCGGTCGAAATCAAATCCTCGACAACGACCACTTTTTGTCCCGGCAAAAGTTTTCCTTCGATTTGGTTGGTGCGCCCGTGATCCTTGGCAGAGCCTCTGACATAGCCCATCGGAAGATCCATCAGATGTGCGGTAATCGCCGCATGTGCGATTCCTGCCGTGCTGGTTCCCATCAGAACCTCGCACTGCGGATAGTTCTCTCTGATAATTTCTGCAAGTCCGTTTTCCACCATCGTACGCACATCCGGCGATGTCAGCGTCAGACGGTTGTCGCAGTAAATCGGACTTTTAATTCCGCTCGCCCATGTGAACGGCTCTTCCGGTCTGAGAAAAACCGCCTCGATGGAAAGCAGACCCTTTGCAATTTCTTGTTTAAAATCCATACTAATCTCCTTTATACTTAACATGCCTGTAACTTACAATTTCATTTTCGCCGTTTTACGGCTTCTGCTCTCAGCCGACAAACTCGCTGACGCAGCGTCTATAGGCTGCCACAGGGTCTTCTGCCTGCGTAATCGGGCGTCCGACCACAATATAGTCCGAACCGATTTCCTTTGCCCGCTGCGGGGTCGTCACGCGCACCTGGTCGCCTGCATCGCCGTCCGCAAAGCGCACACCCGGTGTTACCGTCAGGAAGCCTTCTCCGCAAAGCTCATGCACCCGAGCTGCTTCCAGAGGCGAACATACCACGCCGTCAAGCCCTGCTTTTTTCGCGTTTGCTGCATAATGGTCAACCACCTCTTCCAGAGGCTTTTCAATCAGCAAGTCTTTCTCCATCCGCTCCTGGTCGGTGGAGGTAAGCTGCGTAACCGCAATCAGCAAAGGTCTCGTGCCGTCTTCTCTTGTCAAACCTTCGAGTGCCGCTTCCATCATCGCGGCTGTGCCTGCCGCGTGAAGGTTGCACATATCGACATCCAGAGCCGAAAGGACTTTCATCGCCTTTTTAACGGTATTCGGAATGTCATGCAGTTTCAAATCCAGGAAAATTTTATGTCCGCGTTCCTTGATTTTCTTCACAATCTGCGGTCCCTCCGCATAGTAAAGCTCCATGCCGATTTTGACATACGGTTTTTCCGCGGTGAATTTGTCCAGAAATGCCAGCGTTTCCTCTGCCGAAGCAAAATCGCAGGCGATAATTACGTCTTTTCCCATTAGTGAGCACCTCCTATGATTTCCTTTAAACTTGTAATTCCGTATTTTTTACATGTATTCGGTAGTTCTTCGATAATTTTTTTGCAGATAAACGGTTCTGTCAGGTTTGCCGCTCCGATTTCCACTGCATACGCTCCGGCAAGCATCATTTCGATGACTTCCTCGGTGCTTGAAACACCGCCCATTCCGACGATTGGAATCTTTACCGCATCGTAGACCTGCCACACCATACGCAGTGCCACCGGCAGAATCGCATGACCCGAAAATCCGCCCATTTTATTGGCGATGACCGGGCGTTTTGTCCGCAGGTCGATTCGCATTCCGAGCAGTGTGTTAATCAGGCTGATGCCGTCCGCGCCCGCATCTTCACAGGCTTTTGCGATTTCCGTAATATCCGACACATTCGGGGAAAGTTTCAGCAGCATCGGCTTTTTCGTCATTTTTCTGACTGCCTTCGTGACCTCTGCCGCTGCCTGCGGACAGGTTCCGAACGCCATGCCGCCGCCATGCACATTCGGACAGCTGATGTTGATTTCGTACCATCCGATTTGGCGGCTCGCCGCTTCGTCGGCTTCGAGTTTTTCGACTGTCTTCGCATAATCGCTCACGGAAAATCCGCTGACATTTGCCATCACAGGCTTATGAAAAATCTCTGCCAGTGCGGGAAGTTCCTCGTTGATGACCTTCTCCACACCCGGGTTTTGCAGGCCGACCGCGTTAATCATGCCGTCCGGGCACTCCGCAATCCGCGGCGTCGGGTTACCGAAGCGCGGCTCCAAGGTCGTTCCTTTGAATGAAAAGGTTCCCAGGCAGTTTATATCGTAAAATTCGTTAAATTCTCTTCCGTAGCCGAAAGTGCCGCTCGCCGGAATCACCGGATTATCAAGGCGGATTCCGCAAAGCTCGGTGGAAATATCCGCTTCCGCAGTGCCGGCGGCTTTCTTTTCTCTATCTACCATATGATTTCCTCTCTTTCCAAAACCGGTCCTTCCTTGCAGATTCTCTTGTTTCCGTATTTCGTCCTGCAGGAGCAGCCCATGCAGGCTCCGAATCCGCACCCCATCCGCTCTTCAAAACTGAGCTGCCCTGAGGTTTTCGCCTCTGTGTCAATTGCCTTCAGCATGACTTCCGGTCCGCAGGCATAGAAGTAGCTGTAGGTAAGAGCCTTCATCACATCGGTTACGAAGCCTTTCGTGCCGGCCGTGCCGTCTGCGGTCGTGAGGAAAACTTCGGCACCAAGTGCTTCAAATTCCTCTTTATAGAAGATTTCCTCTTTCGTGTTAAAGCCTAAAATGACCTTCGCTTCGCATTTCGGATTTTCTTTCTTCAGGTGCCGAAGCAAACCGTACAGCGGTGGAACCCCTGCGCCTCCTCCGATTAAGAGCGGCATATTTCCCGCTTTAGCGGTATCGTATCCGTTTCCGAGGCCCGTCAGCACATCCAGCGTCTGTCCTTGCCGCATCTGCGACATTTCCTTCGTTCCGGCCCCGACGGTCTTATATATAATCTTTATCGTGTTTTCGTCATAATCGCAGACGGAAATCGGTCTCCGCAGAAAAAATCCTTCGAGCTTGATATTAACGAATTGTCCCGGTCTTTCACAAGCAGAAGTATCGCCATTTAGCGTCATTTCCCATACGCTTTCTGTCAAGGCTCTGTTTTCTGCAATTCGATAGGTATTCTGCTTCATTTTTTGTCCTCCCAAACCGTCTTTCCGCCGAGTAGATTCAGCACGCATTTTCCGTAAACCTCTTGCCCCGCAAACGGCGTCGCTCTTCCCATTGAAATGAAGTTTTCCGGGCAGATTATATAGCTTTCGGCAATATTCCACACCGCCCAATCGTCTGCCTCTTCCGCCGACGGGAGACCGAATCTGCGTCTTGGGGCTTCTGCCATCAATTCGACTAATCGCTCAAGCGGCAGAATTCCGCTCTTTACAAGCTCCGTATAAAGCACCGGAAATGCGGTTTCCAGTCCCACAATTCCCATCGCGCTGCCCGCAAGTCCCTTTGCTTTTTCTTCTTCGCTGTGCGGCGCGTGGTCGGTCGCAATCATATCGATGGTTCCGTCGAGAATCCCTTTTCTGAGTGCCTCGCGGTCTTTCTCGCTGCGAATCGGCGGATTCATCTTGAATCTTCCGTCCTCCTGCAAATCCTCGTCCTTAAAAATCAGGTAGTGCGGCGCGGTTTCGCAGGTGACATCCACGCCTCTTGCCTTGGCTTCGGCGATAATTTCCACGCTTTCCTTCGTGGAAATGTGGCAGACGTGGTATTTACAGCCTGTCTCTTCTGCCAGCTTCAAATCACGCTGTATCGGTTTCCATTCGCTTTCGGAGGAAATCCCCTTATGCCCGTGTCTCTTCGCATAATCTCCGTCATGAATATAGCCGCCGTTTCTCAGAGTCAGATCCTCGCAATGCGCTGCAATAAGAAGGTTATGGTACTTTGCAGTTTCCATTGCCTTCTTCATCAGGTCGGGGTCGTTCAGCCCCACACCATCATCGCTGAAACCGATGACAAACGGTGCCATCTCTTCAAGCTCCGCAAGTTCCCTGCCCTGCTCACCCATCGTAATTGCTCCGTAAGGCCTTACATCGATGCAGGCATTTTTTTCGATTAGCTTGAGCTGCACTTTGAGGTTTTCGAGCGTATCGGGCACCGGATTCAGATTCGGCATCGAAAAGATGTGTCCGTATCCCGAAGCTGCTGCCGCACGGCTTCCGCTTGCTATGGTTTCCTTAAAAAAAAATCCCGGCTCTCGCAAATGTACATGTACATCCACAAAAGAAGGGATTATCAAAAACGATTCATCGGAGAAATCACCAAACTTGTTCTTAAATTTTTCTTTAAAACGCTCCGCGAAATATTTTTTCATTGCCAATCCTCCTTTGGGCATAAAAAAATCCTGCCCTACGGCAAGATTACGGTCATACATAACACACTAACGCAAGCACCTGTTCTGAGGGCTTCCGCTGTTTGTCTTCCTATGTCCATCTTGCCGACATCTCTGTATCGTGCTTAAAGATTTCTTTCGCCAGCTATTGTAGCATATAAGGCAGGGATGTGTCAAGGAGGATTTTCACGGATAATTTATGTGCAGTCAAAAATCCATTCCGCCGCAGGCAAAATGGATTTTGCATCGGTAATATTATTTTGAATTATGCTTCCTCCAGCTTGACTACGGATACTTCAAAAGCCTTCCGCATCTCGGCAGTGCCGTCATCAAGCTTCTTTTTGTATTCTCTGCTTTGAATTCTTCCCTCCAGCGCAAGCTTGGTGCCAACCCCGAGTTTTTCGGCATATCCGGCATTTCTGCCCCACGCGATGCACGGTATGTAGTCGGATTTGTTATACATGCGGTTTACAGCAAGCATCATATCGCAGATTTCGCGTCCGAGAGGCGAGGTTCGCTTCAATGGCTCTTTGCAGAGAAACCCTTCCAGATAGATGTAATTCTCGTTATATCCGAAATTTTCACTTTGATATATTTCCTTGGCAAAAACAACAACATTAAGTTTGTTTTTTTCATCCACAATCTCGTTGTAGGTCCTTATCTGGCCTTTTATCTCAACAAAATCTCCTTCTCTCGGCGGATTGTCAAAAATCAGCCGCTCCGAAACCATAATGTTTATTTCATCGATATATCCGCTTCTGCGTTCGATTCCCAGAACGAAAGTATAAAAAATTTCGCCGTAAGTTTTGTGACTGAATCTTAACTCTGAAAGCACAACACCGCAAAGTTCCGCTACATTACTTTCCATTTTTTCCTCCTAAAGTTTTAGTGTCTATACATTCTATTACTTTAGAGAAAAAGTATGCCTATATTTATTCGCTGCGAAGGGCATCAATTGGATTCAGCCGGCTTGCCTTTCTTGCGGGTGCCCAGCCGAAGACAATTCCGACCGCAAATGAAAATCCGAATCCCAAGGCAACCGCTGACAAGTTCACCTCAAAGCCCGTTCCGATTGCCGAAAGTGCCACATAGGAAAGCAGCTCGCCGGACAAAATTCCGATTGCGCCGCCCATTAGTGACAAAATAATGGACTCGATCAGGAATTGAAGCTGTATAATCTTCGGCTCCGCACCGAGTGCTTTGCGAAGTCCGATTTCCCGTGTTCTTTCGCTCACATTTACAAGCATCATGTTCATAATTCCGATTCCGCCGACAAGAAGCGATATTGAGGCAATCCCAGCAAGCAGTTTATTCATCATATCGTACATGGTATCCATCATGTCAAGAAGGCTCTCCATGTTGATAATGCTGTACGCACTTTCGGAATTGTTGAATGTGTTGTCAAGAAAAGCTTCAAGATTGTCTACCAAAGTGCTTGTCAGTTCTGTGTTGTCAATGTATACTTCAAGACTCGTAACAAAATTCCTGCCGTTCATGCTCAGCGCATTTTTGTACGGGATGTAGATATTTCCGTCGCTCTCTTTCACTCCGACCATCATGCTCATCATGGTATCGTCAGGGGCACAAAGCCCGATTACGGTATAGCGGATTCCACCTATGCGAATCGTTTTCCCGAGGGGATCTTCTCCCAGGAAAAATGTTTTCGCAAGAGTATCGTCAATCAAGCAGACGGTAACCGTTCCATCCATGTCCTGTGCTGTGAAGGCCCTTCCGTAGGTCACCATCTCGTCGTTTTTTTGAAAATATGTCTCGTTCTTTCCGGTTACGGTTACATCGTCACTGACATAGTCATTCCTTACGACTTTTGCATATACGCTTACAGACGGTGCGATTCCCTTGACATTGTCGAGTTTTTTTATCTCTTCCAAGTCGTTTTCCGTAAGACCCGCTTTGAGAGCCGTTCCGGGTGCGTTGACGGTAAGAGTCCCCGCTCCGAGGCTCGAAAACTCATCCATCATGTAGTCCGAAACGGCAGAAACCGTCGTTACCATCGCGATTACCGCAGCTACACCTATGATAATTCCGAGTGTGGTAAGAAAGGAACGCATCTTGTTCGAAACGATGTTTTGGACGGACATGATTACGCTTTCTTTTATCATGCTGAGTTTAGGCATCTTCCAAGCCTCCCTCGCTTATATTTCCGTCAAGAATACGCACGATGCGCTTTGCATGCGATGCGATTTTGGAATCATGCGTGATCATTATAATTGTTCTTCCCTCTTCATTGAGTTCGTGGAAGATTTCCATGACCTGTTCGCCTGTTTTCTGGTCCAGTGCACCCGTAGGTTCATCCGCAAGCAGAATCGTGGGATTGGTTGAAATTGCTCTTGCAATCGCAACGCGCTGCTGCTGACCGCCGGACATTTGATTCGGAAAATGATACATTTTATCCGCAAGTCCGACACGCTCCAGCATGAGTTTCGCTCTTTCTTCGCGTTCCCTCGTATTCATTCCGGCATATATCAGAGGAAGCATTACATTGTCAAGGGCACTCTGACGCTGCAAAAGATAAAAGGACTGGAAAATAAATCCGATCTCTTTGCTTCGGATATGCGCCAGTGTTTTTTCATCCTGGTTGAAAATATGTCTGCCGGAAAGGTAATAATCCCCCGAAGTTGGCGTGTCGAGGCAGCCTATGATATTCATGAGTGTTGACTTGCCGCTTCCCGAAGGACCCAGAACCGCAAGAAATTCGCCCTCGTTTACGGTAAGGTCGATGCCTTTAAGAACGGTGGAGACTTCCTCGCCCATGACATATTGCTTCACAATTTTTTCCATTCTGAGAATTTCTTTCACTGCCATATCATTCACCCAGCATCATGGAGTTTCTTGCTTCTCGCATGGAATCCATTTCTTCCATATTAAAATCAAATTTTTTCGGATAAAATATTTCTTCGCCTTCGCTGAGCCCGTCCTTAACTTCCACATAGATGCCATCCGAGGCGCCCAGCACAAGCTGTCTTTGCTCCATGCTTCCGCCCGCATCCTTAACGAGGACATATGCCGTATTGTCTTCATTGTATTGCAGGCTCACTTGTGAAACGCTCAAAACATTTCTTTCGTCGATTCTCGTGAGTTTTACTTCTACGCTCATTCCTGCCTTCACAAGTTCATCCGGGGTAAAGCTTACTTTTGCGTTAAAATAGGACACGCCGCCTTCAACGGTTGCGGTCTTATCCACCTCAATGAGAATCCCCTCATATTCTTTGTCGATGGCATCAATCAAGATCTTTACCGGGCTTGAAACATGCACGTTTTTTATCGTGTATTCGTCTACCTTGATATTCACCTGCATTCCGTCAAGATTTGAAATCGTTGCGACCGGCATTCCCATTGTTGCCATTTCCCCTTTTTCAAGAGAAAGCTGCGTCACGGTTCCGTCGCAAGGCGCCTTGATGATATAATCCGCACGCGTTGCTTTCAGCTGGTTGAGCTGTATTTCCGCTGCACTTACATCGCTGAGTGCTTTTGTCTTATCGTATGCGGCTTCGTAACTCTCAAGCTGCTGGTTAACCTGAAACTCCGCAATTTCAAAATTTTTCTTAGCGGTGTCGTACCCGGTCTGTGCAGTGTCAACAGCACTTTCGAGTTTCTTTAAAATACTCTTCTTGGAGTTCTTATATGCCGTATCTGTGTCATTGTATGTATCGCGTGCGTTTTCGTAGCTTCTGTCCGCCGCATCTGCCTGCGTCTTTGCGGAGTCCATTGCCATTTTCGCACTGTCCATTGCTGTCTTCAGTATTGCAATGTTCTCTGCGGAGGAATTTACCGCATCGTCATACGCTTTCTTTGCCTCTGTATATTCTTTATATTTTGATGAATATGTACGGTACGCATCCGAAGAGGCTTGGGAGGCACTCAAATATGCCCGGTAGGCCTGTTCCCGCTGCAGATATATGCTTTGGATGCCTTCATAGCTGCCGTTTTCCAATGATTTCTTCGCATCTTCATACTCGTCTTTTGCATCTTGAAGCGCATCTTTGGCACTGTTCATCTGTGTTCTTGCACTCTCAATGGAAGTGTTGAGTCCCCTGTCAATGCTTTCCTTGTAGCTTTCGTATCCGTGCTTTGCATCGGAAATGTTGAATTTATTGTTTCTCTTTGCGGTTTCCAGGTTCGCTTCCTGGAGCTTGATATTGTAATCGATTGCGGTGGTGTCAAGCTCTGCGATAACATCTCCGGTTTTGACTTTGTCTCCGTTTTTCACCGCTAGGCTCACCACCTCTTCCGAGGCCTGTGCCACAAGCTGTATGTCCGATGCCGGTTCCACGTTGCCAACAAAGCTGTTGTAAGTTACGATGTCGCGCTTTTCCGCTGTCTCCTGAAGGTAACCTGCTGCTTCATCCTTAAAAAACAGGCTCTTTGCAAGAAGCAATATCGCTACAGCGAGCAGAATCGTTATAATTTTGTGTTTTTTTATGAATTCCGCAAGTTTTCTCATGTTACTGCCCTTTCTGAATTCTGAGATGAAGGTTGTTTGCTATGGCTACGATTACAAAACCAAGCGCAATAGCAAGCGCAATAATCGCCGCTTTGCTTCCGTTTTCAGCGAACATAAGCTCATCGTTTGATACCAGGCCAAGCATGGTGTAATAAAGACTTCCGCCCGGAATCAGTGGAACCGCACCTGTGGTCAGAAAAATCGTTGCCGGAGTGCGGTTTACGCGTGCCATGATTTCTGCGTATATGCCCACAAATACGGAGGCCAAAAGATTCGGCAAGAACAATCCCCCCATATAATTTTGCAAAGCCAGAAAAAGTGCCCATGTGAGTCCGCCGCCGACTCCTGCCATCAAAGCCTGTTTTCCTTTCATTTTGAGAAAAACGGCAAATCCAAGTGATCCTATGAAAGCTACTGCAATCTGTATCATCATATCAGTCCGCCTCCCGTCACAAAAAGGGAAAGCGCAAAACCGCATGCAATTGCAATCGCAAGCAGAAGCGCATTTGCAACTCTGAGCATCCCCGTAGCAATGTCCCCGGTAAGCATGTCTCTGACTCCGTTTGTCATCGCAATTCCCGGAATCAGAAGCATGATTACACCTATCATTATTTTGTCGGTATGCATGCCGATTCCGAGCCATACCGTAATAACCGAAAGAATTCCCGCTGCAAACGAAACAATGAATATGTTTGCAAGCGGATTCTGTCCCAGCTTCGAAACCACTAAATTGAGCACGACGGTCGCAAGACCGCAGACTGCCGCTGCGATTCCGTCTTGAATGTTTCCCCCGAAAAAGACAGCAAAACTTCCGCCGATTGCCATCCCACTCAGAAGGCTCAAGGCAATCGGCTGCTGCTTTCTCTGCATCACTTCGTCGAAGCGTTCGCGCAGTTCTTCGACCGATGGTAAATTTCTGCACACATATCTTGACAAGTCATTAAGAAAATCAAGCCTGTCAAAGTTGACATCATTTCTTACAACTCTTCGTATCTGCGTTACAATCTCCCCGTCCGGGTCTTCCATTGTAACCTGTATATTTGAGGTAATAACAAAAACATTTACCCGATCACAGCCGTATGCGCTGCACATGCGCTCCACACTGTCCTCAACGCGGCTGACTTCCGCGCCCGCGACCAGCATTTCTTCGGCTATGTCGAGTATTCCCTGCAAAAGTTTACTGTAATTCATGTCTTTTTCTTTCATTTCAAATCCAATTTCATTATTTCGGGATGACATTCTTTCCCGTACTGCGGGCAGTACTTGCATTCGAAGAAGTTCGGTGCGTTGTCGGCAGGTATTGTTTCAAAGCCCAGCCGTCTGAAAAATTCAGGTGCTCTGGCAACCAGATAGAGTGCATCTCCGCCTCTTGCCAAAACCTCTTCTTTCGCTTTATTAATCAAAAGTCTGCCCAGGCCGAATTTTCGCATGGCCGGGTCTACAGCGATTCCGTCTATGATGTATTTACCCTCTCGCATCGCCAAAACGCATCCCGCAGCAATAAAATCTTTGCCGTCCCGGTTATCTGTCTTGATATGCTTGAGGTCATCTCCCTCCGCCTGGGATATCTTCCAGCATTTGAGAATATCCGTATCCACTTCCTCGTCGCCGTCGAATTCCAGCTTGTTCTCTACGAAAAACTTGACGAGTCTGTCGTATTCGTCTGTCGAACGCAAAATAAATTTCATAACATCCTCCTGATTTCTCCGATCAGATACAGCGAGCCGGCAAATAAGATCACATCGTACTCGTCCTGCATTGCCTTTGCTGCATGAAGAGCCTCTTCATGCTCTGCAGCCGCTTTTACACTGCCGCCCAGAGCCTCTATTTTCGCTTTCAGCTCTTCTTTTGACATTCTGCGTGGATTTACCGGCTCCGTGACAATAAAGTCGCCTGTAATCTGCGTAAATTCCTTCAATATAGTATCGGTATCTTTGTCGGCAAGCATACCGGTAACCATCAGAATTTTCGAATCCGCACAGAAGGTTGTCATCGTTCTGCGGAGAGCAAGAGCGCCGTCCGGGTTGTGTGCACCGTCAATGATGTAGACCGGCTTTTGTCCCGGCGGCGTCATAATCTCGAATCTGCCGATCTGCTTTGCTTTCTTGAGCCCGGCGCGCAGTGCTTCGTTCGGAAGTCGGATGTCTCCGTTCTCTTCCAAAATGCACAGGGCTGCTACAGCCACGGCTGCGTTTTTGACCTGATGGCGGCCTATCATGCTTATTTCAAGGTTTTTGAATGTGACTCCCTGAATATCAATGTCGAATTTGGAGCCACCGAAGGTTTCGGCTGTAATCAGGCAAGGCAGATTGCGGGTTTCGAAGTACATGGAGCCGTGTTCTGCCGCGGCCTGCTCGATGACGGCGAGTGCTTCGTCTGCTTCGGCACTTGTGACAACCGGGCAGCCGTCTTTGATGATGCCGGCTTTTTCCGAGGCAATTTCCGCAAGGGTATTGCCGAGGCGGTCCGTGTGGTCATAGGATATGGATGTGATTACCGAGATAAGCGGTTTCTTGCAAACATTGGTGGAGTCTCCTCTTCCGCCCAGGCCTACTTCAAGCACAACATAGTCCGTTTTCTTTTCTTTGAAGTACAAAAAAGCTATGGCGGTAATCACTTCAAATTCCGTCGGTGACTGCAGCCCTGCGTCTGTCATCTGTTTTACGGCAGCAAGAACTCTGTCCGTGTATACGGACAAATCCTCATCACTGATATAATTTCCGTCAAATTCGATTCTTTCATTAAAGATTTCCAGAAAGGGCGAGGTATAAAGCCCCACTTTATACCCGCATTCCTGTAATACACTGTAAATAAATTTGCAAGTTGAGCCTTTGCCGTTGGTTCCGGCAACATGAATAACCTTCAACTCATCCTGCGGATTTCCGAGAATGTCAAGCAGTTTTGTCATTCTTTCCAGTCCGAGCACCGATCCGAATTTTTCAAACTCATGTATTTTGCCGATTGCTCCTTCTGCAGCATAGGCTGCGCCCTTTAAATCTGCCATTTCTTACCTCTTGTGAATGTATTGTATGATTGTATTTATTGTAATTTTGTCTTAATTGCTTCTATCTGTGCACTAACTTTTGCGAGCATGTCTTCGTACACAGCAAGTTTATCTTTTTCCGCTTGAATCTTTGCTTCAGGCGCCTTGTTTACGAATCCCGGATTGCTTAACATTCCGTTCGAACGCTTAACCTCGCCTTCGAGACGCTTTTGTTCTTTTTCCAGTCTTGCCAGTTCTTCTGCGAAATCTACCAGATCATCAAGCGGGATATAGATTTCCGCGCCGTCGATGACTGCCGATACTGCGTCTTCCGGAACGTCCTTCTTGGAATCCGTGAAGAGAATTTCCGTGATGTTTGCAAGGTTTCTAAGATATGCTTCACCTGCTTTGGCAGTTTCTGCCTTTTCGCCTTCCGCAAGGATAATTGCTTTAATCTTCTTGGAAGGTGCAACATTCTTCTCTGCCTTGATGTTACGGATTGCCTTGATTGCGTCCATTGCCATTTCAAGGGTTTTCTCTGCCTGCGGATAGATATAGGCAGCACTTGTCTTCGGCCATTCTGCAGCAATCAGATAGCCCTGCTCATCGTCGCCGTGCGGCAGGAATCCCCAGATTTCTTCCGTGATAAACGGCATGAACGGGTGCAGAAGCTTCAGCATATTCTTCAGGCACATTACCAGTACGAAGCGAACCACCTTCTTGTCTTCTTCGTCGTCGCCCCAAAGTCTTGCCTTTACGAGCTCGATATACCAGTCGCAGTATTCGTTCCAGATCAGGTCGTAAACCCTCTGTCCCGCAAGTGCAAGGTCGTATCTTTCCATTGCGTTGTCAATATACTCGATAGCGTCGTTTACTTTTTTAATCATCCACTTATCTTCATCCTTAAGCGGAATATTCGCAAAATTCGTCGTGTTTGCACATGCGCCGCCGCAGCAGTCGTCGCAGCATTTTGCAAGCGGCTTGAATTCGCCCTCTTCATCCTGAAGGTTCATAATTACGAATCTGGACGCATTCCAAAGCTTATTCGCAAAGTTTCTGGAATTTTCCAGTCTGTCTTCGGTGAAACGCATGTCATTGCCCGGCGTAATACCCGTGGAAAGCATGAATCTGAGGGCATCTGCGCCGTATTTGTCGATAATTTCAAGCGGGTCAATTCCGTTTCCGAGAGACTTGGACATCTTGCGACCTTGTGCATCTCTTACCAACCCGTGGATGTATACATCATGGAAAGGAACCTCTCCCATATATTCCAAGCCGGAGAATACCATTCTTACCACCCAGAAGAAGATGATGTCATATCCCGTTACGAGTACATCCGTCGGGTAGAAATAGTCGAGCTCCGGAGTTTTTTCCGGCCAGCCGAGCGTTGAAAACGGCCAAAGCGCAGAGGAGAACCATGTATCCAGTACATCCTCATCCTGCTTCAGATGCGTGCAGCCGCATTTCGGACATTTTTCCGGTGCGTCGTAAGAAACAACAGTCTCGCCACATTCTTCACAGTAGTATGCCGGGATTCTGTGTCCCCACCAAAGCTGTCTGGAAACACACCAGTCCTTGATTCCTTCCAGCCAGTGCAGATAAATCTTTTCAAATCTTTCCGGTATATGTCTCAACTTACCGTTTTTCGCAACTTCGATTGCCGGTTTTGCCAGTTCTTCCATCTTTACAAACCACTGGTCGGATACCATATCTTCGATAACCGTATGGCATCTGTAGCAGGTTCCCATCGGGATTACCTTTTCTTCGGTCTTAACCAGATAACCCGCAGCCTCAAGGTCCGAAACCCAATTCTTACGGCATTCGTAGCGATCCTGACCTTCATATTTTCCTGCCAGTTCGTTCATCGTTGCGTCCTTGTTAATGCAGGAAACAACCGGAAGTCCTGCGCGCTGTCCTACTTCAAAGTCGTTCGGGTCGTGCGCCGGAGTAATTTTAACGGCACCGGTTCCCTTCTCAGGGTCAGGATAGCTGTCCGCAATAATTGGGATTTCCTTGCCTACCAATGGGAGGATAACCTTCCTGCCGATAACTTCCTTATATCTTTCATCGTCCGGATGAACGGCGATTGCTTCATCTGCGAACATGGTTTCCGGTCTTGATGTAGCAACTACGATTCCGTCAAAATCAGCGGTCGGTGCTGCAGCAGGATATTTGAAATACCAATACTTGCCGTTCTTGTCCTCGTGTTCGACTTCTGCGTCGGAAAGCGAAGTTCCGCACTGCGGGCACCAGTTTACAAGACGGTTTCCCTTATAAATCAGGCCTTTCTCGTAAAGCTTGATGAATGCAGCTTTGACCGCGTGGTTGCAGCCTTCATCCATCGTAAATCTTTCTCTGGACCAGTCGCAGGAGTCTCCGAGCTTACGGCACTGACGCGTAATTCTTCCGCCGTATTCTTCCTTCCATGCCCATGCGCGCTTGAGAAATTCTTCTCTTCCGAGGTCTTCTTTCTCCAGACCTTCTTCGGCTCTGATTTTTTCAACGACCTTAACTTCCGTTGCGATACTTGCATGGTCGGAGCCCGGAAGCCAAAGTGCGCTGTAGCCTTGCATTCTCTTCCATCTTGTGAGCACATCCTGCAGAGTCTGGTCGAGCGCATGTCCCATGTGAAGCTGTCCTGTGATGTTAGGTGGCGGCATAACAATTGTAAAAGGCTTTTTGTCCTTATCTACTTCTGCTCTGAATGCGCCGTTTGTTTCCCACATCTCATAGATTCTGTCTTCAAAATCTTTCGGATTATAGGTTTTTGCTAAATTTTTTTCCATCTTTTCGATTTTCCTTTCTCTTTTTCGTCTGCGGCGTGCATGAGAATAAAAAAAGTCCTCTGCAAGCCAATGCTTACAAAGGACGAAATATCATTCCGCGGTACCACCTTTGTTCCTATCTTCCGCCTCGGAAAACAGACCCTCATTATGATTAAAACTCGGAAGCAACCTTCAAAAAACGCCTTCTTCCGGGGCTCTCAGCCGCGTCCCCGATTCTCTGTAAAGGGCAGGTCTCTTTCTACTCCTCTTCGTCATCGTTTCTATTGAATTTTCAATAGATTTATTTTATATCGCGGTGGGATAATTGTCAAGCAGCAAACTACAGTTTGCTCATCATATATTCTGCGAATTCGCGGCAAGTCCCGCCGTCACGCATTCCCGTCACTACCACGGATTTTTCAACATCGCAGCAAACGTGAAGTGCTTCTGCAAGCTTATCGGCTTTCTCTGTGAAACCGATGTGTCTTAGCATCATTTCCGTCGCTTTGAAAATACTCGAAGGGTTTGCATAGTCCGCAAGTCCCTCTTCGATCATTCGCGGCGCTGAGCCATGAATCGCTTCAAACATCGCATAGCGGTCTCCAATGTTGGCACTGCCTGCCGTTCCGACTCCGCCCTGGATTTCGGCTGCTTCGTCGGTTATGATGTCACCGTACAGATTCGGCATTACGAAAACCTGAAAACGACTTCTGATTGCCTTATTCACAAGGTTTGCGGTCATAATGTCGATATACCAGTCCTCCGCTTCGATTCCCGGATAGTCCGCTGCAACCTCGCGGCAGATAGCCGAAAAGTTCCCGTCGGTCTTCTTCATAATGTTGGCTTTTGTTACGATTGCGACGTTGGTCTTGCCGTTGTTCTTCGCATAGTCGAAAGCGGCTCTTGCGATTCGCTTCGTTCCTTCTTCGGTTGTAACCTTAAAGTCAACCGCCAAAGTTTCCGGAATTTCAATGCCCTTGCTTCCAAGCACATATTCGCCTTCCGTGTTTTCTCTGTAGAACATCCAGTCGATGCCTTCCTCAGGCACGCATACCGGGCGGACGTTCGCATAGAGGTCAAGTTCGCTTCTGAGCGTTACATTGGCGCTTCCCATGCTTCCGCCCTTAGGAGTCGTCGTTGGTCCTTTCAGGATTACATCGCAGGATTTAATTTCTTCCATCACATCATCGGGAACCGCTTTGCCGACAGCCACGCGGTTTTCAAGCGTAAGTCCCTCAATTTTTCTGAGGACAACCTTGCCGGATGCAAGTTCCTCTGCAAGAAGTTTTGTAAGCAGTCTTTCTGCCTCAGCCATGATAATCGGGCCGATGCCGTCTCCGCCGCAAAGACCGATTGTAATCTGCAGCAATGCTGCAAAGTCTTTCGCACCTGCTGCGTTCTTCATGTCTTCCGCGCGTTTTATCTGCTCTCTGAGCAAGGCTTCAAATTTTTCCGAAGCTTCTTTTATATATTTTTCTTTATCCATTGTCTGACTCATCTTAGTTTCCGCCCTTTCCGACATATTTTAAAAGACCGCCGTCCTTCAAAATCGCTCTCTGTCTGTCTGTGAAGCTGCATACAAGCTTAATCTTTTCGCCGTTTGTGAGGTCTTCCAGGGTCATTTCGCCGGATTCCATTCCTGCAAAAACACCCGTAATGCGGATTTCGTCTTCCTGATTGATTTTTTCGTAATCCTCCGGATTTGCAAATGTCAGCGGCATAATTCCCGCGTTGATAAGGTTTGCCGCATGGATTCTTGCAAAGCTCTTGGTAACGACTGCTTTCACGCCCAGATAAAGCGGTACGAGTGCCGCATGCTCTCTGGATGAGCCCTGACCGTAGTTGCTGCCTCCCACGATGATGCTGCTTCCCATCGCCTTTGCTCTTTCCGGGAATTCCTTGTCGCATACTTCAAAACAGTACTGTGACAGGTGCGGAATGTTGGAACGATACGGGAGTATCTTCGCGCCTGCAGGCATGATATGGTCGGTGGTGATGTTATCGCCTGCCTTCAGGGATACACCTGCCTTCAGCTCGTCTTCCTGCGGACAGCTGTCAGGGAACGGCTTGATGTTCGGTCCTCTGAGAATTTCTACCGATGCAGCTTCCGCTTCCGGTGCGGGAGCCAGAACTGCGCTGTCGTCTATCTTAAATGCTTCCGGCATTGTAACCTTCGGCATCTGACCGAGAAGCATCGGGTCTGTGATTTCACCTGTAAGTGCTGCAGCGACAGCGGTTTCCGGAGATACTAAGTACACTTTTGCGTCTTTTGTGCCGGAACGGCCTTCAAAGTTACGGTTGAAAGTACGAAGCGATACACCTGCGGAGTTCGGTGAGAATCCCATGCCGATACATGGTCCGCACGCACATTCCAGCACTCTCGCGCCGCTTGTGAGAATATCCGATAATGCACCGCAGTCAGCAAGCATGGAAAGCACCTGCTTGGAGCCCGGGGAAATGGAAAGGCTTACATTCGGGCTGATTGTCTTGCCCTTTAAAAGTGCTGCGACTTTCAGCATATCATATAAAGAAGAGTTCGTGCAGGAACCGATGCAGACCTGATCCACCTTCGTTCCTTTCAGACTCTCAACCGTCACTACATTGTCCGGGCTGTGCGGACAAGCAATCAGCGGTTTCAATTCGGAAAGGTTGATGTCGATTACCTTATCATAAACGGCATCCTCATCGCTTGCAAGCGGTGTGAAATCCGCTTCTCTTCCTTCTGCCTTTAAGAATTCTCTTGTAACTTCATCGGATGGGAAAATGGAAGTTGTTGCTCCAAGCTCCGCGCCCATATTGGTGATTGTTGCTCTCTCCGGAACGGAAAGGGTCTTTACGCCTTCGCCGCCCCATTCGATAATCGCACCTACGCCGCCCTTAACGCTCAGAATTCTGAGAATTTCGAGACTGACATCCTTCGCAGTTACGAAATCTCTAAGCTTTCCTGTCAGATTGACTTTATACATTTTCGGCATCGTGATGTAGTATGCGCCGCCGCCCATTGCAACCGCAACGTCAAGTCCGCCGGCGCCCATCGCAAGCATACCAATGCCGCCGCCTGTCGGTGTATGGCTGTCGGAGCCTATGAGAGTCTTACCCGGTTTGCCGAAGCGTTCCAAATGCACCTGATGACAGATTCCGTTTCCCGGTCTGCTGAAGTATAAGCCGTGCTTCTTTGCCATGGATTGAATGAAGCGGTGGTCGTCAGCATTTTCAAAGCCTGACTGAAGCGTGTTGTGGTCGATATATGCAACCGAAAGCTCCGTCTTTACGCGCGGAACGCCCATTGTCTCGAATTCCAGATATGCCATCGTTCCTGTCGCGTCCTGCGTCAATGTCTGATCTATTCTGATTGCGATTTCATTTCCTACTGTCATTTCACCGCTGATTAAATGTTCTTTGATAATTTTTTGTGCCAGCGTAAGTCCCATCTTACATACCTCCCATAATATTTTTACACGCATTGTTTACGTGTTCTGCCATCAACTCTTTTGCCTTTTGCGCGTCGCCCGCTTCGATTGCTTCAAAGAGCTGCTTGTGTTCCTCCACCGACTGCGTGCTTCTGTCGCTGAACTGAAGGGAAACCTTACGGAAACGCATCAGTTTGTGGTGCAGCGGGGAAAGAATGGATTCGAGTGTCGGACTGGCACTCTCGCTATAAATAATATCGTGAAATTCCGTGTCCAGATCTTTGATTTTTTCAGCATTGCTCTTTGTCACGTAAAACTCCTGCTGTTCTAAAATTTCTCTGAGCTTTTCAAGACCTTCCGCGGACATATTCTTTACAGCAAGTTCTGTCGCATAAGGCTCCATTGCCTTCTTTACGGCATACATTTCTTCCACGTCTTTTTTAGAAATGCCTACAACGATCATTCCGCTTGAAGTCTGCTTAATCAATCTCTCCGCTTCCAGTCTTGTGATTGCTTCTCTGATTGGAGTTCTGCTCACGCCCAGTTCTGCGGAAAGCCTCGGCTCGCTGATTGGCTCGCCTGCCGGATAAACACCTGTCAAAATATTTTTTTCAATCGCTGCGAATACTTGATTCGCAAGGGATGTGTTCTTATAATCGATCATTGAGCAGTTCCCTCCATTCTTCTGACTCGCTTAACTTATCCTCAATTTCACCGGTTGACAGACTGGTCGTTCTGCCCCCTGCATACATCGTGTCCACCCACTCTTTCAATTCAATAACGAGCGGATGATCTTTGGAAACTTTTTTCTCGTCTTCAAGCTGAAAATATTCGTTAATCCAGTATGCGATTCCCGCAAGTCCGGATGTATTGCTTATCGATACTCCCGGAGCCCTTTTGAGGAGTTTTTTCGTATTAAAAATATTATAAATTTCTTCGTCCTTCATGAGACCGTCCGCGTGAATTCCCGCTTTTGTCACATTGAAGTTTTCGCCTACAAAAGGAGTCATCGGAGGAATGTCATAGCCCATTTCCTTGCGGAAATATTCCGCAATTTCGGTAATTACCGTAGGATCCATGCCATCCATAGAGCCCCTAAGTGACGCGTATTCAAATACCATCGCCTCGAGCGGGATGTTTCCGGTACGCTCTCCGATTCCGAGCAGCGAGCAGTTTACTGCACTTGCCCCATAAAGCCAGGCTGTCGTCGCATTAGCCACAGCCTTATAAAAGTCGTTGTGTCCGTGCCATTCAATCATGTCACTCGGCACTCCGGCATAATGCTGAAGTCCGTAGATGATTCCCGCAACGCTTCGCGGAAGCGCAACTTCGGTATAAGGCACACCGTAGCCCATTGTGTCGCATGCTCTGATCTTTACAGGCATGCCGACTTCGTGCGACAAATCCATAATTTCGTTTACAAAAGGCACTACGAATCCATAAAAGTCCGCTCTTGTAATGTCCTCCAAATGGCATCTCGGGACGATTCCTGCATCGAAAGCGTCTTTAATCGTCTCAAGGTAGAAGTCAATTGCCTGTCTTCTGTTCATTCCCATTTTCTTAAAAATATGATAATCACTGCAAGAAACTAAAATACCCGTTTCTTCGATTTCAAGCTCCTTTACTTTCTTGAAGTCTTCTTTCTTTGCGCGAATCCATGTTGTAATCGCCGGAAACTTGTAGCCCAGTTCCATACATTTTTCGATTGCTTCCTGATCCTGTTTCGTATATATGAAAAATTCAGACTGGCGGATAATTCCGTACGGACCACCAAGTCTTGCAAGGTATTTAAACAAATCCACTCTCTGTTTAACCGTGTACGGAGCCATCGACTGCATACCGTCACGGAAAGAAGTATCGGTAATCCAAATGTCGGTAGGCATATTCATAGGCACCCTTCTGTGGTTGAATGCAATTTTGGGAACCTCCTCATAATCAAACATTTCTCTGTAAAGGTTCGGCTCTTCCACATCCTGCAGAGAATATTTGTAAATATTCTGTTCTAAAAGATTCGTTTTATTGGAAATCTCAAGCATATTTTTACCTCCCGAATAAACATTTTTTAAACTTGTATACAAGTATAACACTTTAGCCAATTAACGTCAAGAGGTGCTCTGCAAAAAAATGCGGGCATGCATTTTTCACACGCCCGCATACAAAAATATTAAACTTGCTTGTCGGCAGCCCCACCCGCAGCCTGTACCACATGGTGCATGAGGAGTGCTGTCGTAACCGTTCCGACACCTCCCGGTACAGGAGTAATCGCTGCGACATTCTCTTTGATTTCCTCAAAGTCCGCGTCTCCGCACATTTTGTCGTTTTCGTCAAAATTGATTCCAACATCTATAATGACTTGCTTTCCGTTCACATGCTCCCTCGTCAGCGTGTGGCGTCTTCCTGTCGCGCAGATGATGATATCAGCATTTTGGCAGATTTCTTTTAAATCTTCCGGTGTCGTTTTGCTGTGACAGACAGTAACCGTCGCGTTCTGCTCCATCAGCATCATGGCAACAGGCTTTCCAATCACAAGACTGCGGCCGATTACGACTGCTCGTTTGCCTTTCGGATCGATTCCATAATATTTTAAAATTGCCATTGCAGCTTCTGCCGTGCACGGCGGAAATCCAAGCTGGTTTCCCGTAAAAATTCCGCCTAAAACTTTTTCGGTTATGCCGTCGATATCTTTTTCCGATTTTACATGGTTGCAGATTCTTTCTTCATCCACGGTTTCCGGCAGCGGTCTGAGCATCAGCAGACCGTGAATATTTTCGGAATCATTGATAAATTTTACAATGTCCATAATATCAGATTCATCTGCTTTTGCGTCCATGATAAATTTTTCAATATGAATGCCTAAGGTCTGTGCTTTCTTCGCTGCACTGTTTTCATACACAATATCACTCTCTTTGCTCCCCACGCGAAGGATCGCAAGCGTTGGAACAATGCCCTCATCTTCGATCAGACGCATAACTTCCGCCTTTGTCCTTTCATCAATCCACTCCGCTACGGGTTTTCCCTTCAATCGTTCCATGTATTTCTGTCTCCTGTCCCTTTATTCTAAAATTCTTTCTTACTCTTCCGGCTCTTCTTCAAAATCTTCTTTTTCGTAGTCATACCATGAAACGCGCGCGGTTTCCTCGAATTTAAGCGCATTTTCAAATGCACTCCGCATGTCTTTACCGCAGACTGCCATTCCGTGGTGCGCCATCACGACCGCGCTGCCTGTTCCAAGTGCTGAAGCGGTATTGACTGCAAGTGTATGCGTCCCCGGAAGCGCATATGCAGCGACTGGGATGGTTGCTCCGAAAAGCTCTCTTGCGTCTTTTTCCTTGGAGGCTACCGGAATGCCCTTGCATGCGCACGCAAAAACACTCGCATATTTCGAGTGCGCATGCACGACTGCACCGGCATCTTCCCTTGCCTTATAAATTTCCGCATGAAGCTCAAGCTCGGAGGTCGGCTTATTCACGCCTTCTGCTTTCAAGGTGTGAATGTTTACCTTAACCATATCGCCTGCTTCCAGCAAAGCATAGTCGATGCCGGACGGTGTGACAAGCATCGTTTCGCTGTCGAGTCTTACAGAAAGATTTCCCCAGGTTCCCTGCACAAGCCTCTTTTCTGTAAGCTTGTTTCCGTATGTCACAAGGTGCTCACGAAGCTCCGTTTCTTCCGCCGGAAAGTCCGTCGGGACGGTTTCCGCTTTCGTCTGCTGGGAATAATTCTTTTCATAATTCTGCCGCATAGCTTTCACTTCTTTTTTATCAAGAGGCTTGCTTCCGCCAAGGCGCTCTGACTTCCATTCCGCTTCGGCAGCCTTTTCCATTACGGTCAGAGCTGTCGCCGCTTCGTGAAGCGTTCTGCCGACGGTAATGCTGTATCCGATACCTTTTCCCTTTCCATCCACTGCGCGAAGAACCAGGCAGCCGTTGCTTCTCTTTAAAGCCTTCTTTAAACTTTTTCCCGACGAGCGGTCTGCGGTTCGCCCGTCCGCTACATATACGGCAGGCCCGATAATCTGCGCCATGTCGTCCAAAGACGCTGCAAACGGCACTGCCTCCGCCAGACACTTCTGACAATAAAAGGTCTGGGAAAAAATCATCGCTTTTTTCCCTTTGCGTGACATCGGAAGTCTCTTCATTTCAACTTCTTCAATATCGTCCTCTTTCAGATTTGCAATGTCCGCTCCGATTTTAGTTCCGAAAACCTTTTCATCCGCTTCAAAAAGAATTCGTGTTCCTTCGGCGTTCGCAAAACCGTTGGCTTTCAGAATATCCGCACAGTCCTTAAACTGCTGAAAAATTTTTCTCGTAATGTTCTCCATTTTTTAACCTCGTTCCCTAATGTGCATTTTATATTGTATCATAAAGCGCATATGAAAAAAAGCCCCTCTTTATCGCAGAAGGGCTTTGCCTGCTTTTGATTCTCGTCAAATTATCTCGGGAGCGCGTATTTTGCTTCGTATTTATGCATTTTCTCATCAAAATTATCGTGTCCGTACAGCTTAAGGTCGTCCAGATAGTGGTGCATATCAAAATTGCCTTTTTCGGTTTCAATCACGCAGACCGCCAGGTTTGAGCAGTGGTCTGCGACACGCTCCAGATTCGTGCCGAGGTCGGAAAGAATAAATCCGAGTTCAATCGTGCAGGTTCCCTCTTTCAAACGTCTGATATGTCTGCTCTTTACCTCAGCATGAATTGCGTCGATAACATCCTCCAATGGCTCAACCTCTGCTGCAGTAATCGGATCATCATTTTCAAACGCATCGATTGCCAGAGTCACAACTTCCTTGACAGCATCCATAAAAACAGCCACTTCTGCCTGCGCGTTCTGCGAAAAGCTGAGATTCTTCCTATGCAGTTCTTCCGCGGTCTCTGCGATGTTTCTTGCATGGTCTGTGATTCTCTCCAAATCCCCTAAGTTATGCAGAATCATCGTCAGCGTTTTGCTGTCCTCCTCGCTGATGTCAAGCCTTGAAAGTCTTACGATATAAGCACCCAAGGCATCCTCATAGCGGTCGATTTTTTCTTCTATCAGATAAACATAATCGCATTTATCCCTGTCAAATTCCTTCATCAGTTTCATAGCGGTAAAGAGACAGTCCCTTGCGTGGTTTGCCATCTTGGTTGCAACAGCTTTACACTGCGTTACCGCAAAGCTCGGAGTTGCCAGAAATCTCTCTTCCAAAAGGTTTAATGTCTCGTCCTGGCTCTTTGCCTCCGGCGCATCTTTTACTACCAGATTTGCCAGTTTTTCTAAAGCCTTGGTGAAAGGCAGCAGCAGCAAGCTACAGCCGATGTTGAAGATGCTGTGGATAACTGCGACATTCGCAGGATTTACGACATTGCCAAGGAAGTCGAAATGCACGAGTGCATTCGCAGTATAAAATACTGCCAGGAATACGATAGTTCCGATAATATTAAAGGAGAGGTGTACCGCCGCAACTCTCTTGGCTCCGCGGTTTGCGCCGATGGAAGAAAGAATTGCTGTCACACAGGTTCCGATATTCTGTCCCATGATAATTGGAATGGTTGTCCCATATGTAACCGCTCCGGTTTTACAAAGTGCCTGCAGAATGCCGACCGAAGCGGATGAACTTTGGATCGCTGCGGTAAAAACAGCTCCTGCCGCAACACCGAGAACCGGATTGCTGAACATCGTCAGAACACTGATGAATTCCGGCACATCCGCCAGCGGCTTTACTGCCGAACTCATAATATCCATGCCGTACATCAGTACCGCAAAACCGATTAAAATCAATCCGATGTCATATTTCTTTTCGCTCTTCATAAACATCATAAAGACGATTGCCACTGCCGCAAGAATCGGCGAAAATGACATCGGCTTCAGCATCTGAATGAGGAAGCTGTCACCTTCAATTCCGGAAAGGCTGAGAAGCCAAGCCGTAGCTGTTGTTCCTATGTTTGCGCCCATGATGACCGGAATCGCCTGTCTGAGCGACATAATTCCCGAATTTACGAAACCTACCAGCATGACAGTCGTCGCTGACGAGCTTTGAATGACCGCTGTCACCGCTGTTCCCAAGAGCACTCCCTTAGGCACGTTCGATGTCAGGCGGCTCAAAATTTCTTCAAGTTTACTTCCGGACGCTTTCTTCAGTCCGTCTCCCATTGTCTCCATGCCGAACAGGAACAGGCAGAGCCCGCCGATCAGCTGAAGAATCCCAAAAAAATCCATTACTGTTCTCCTCTAACTTTTCTTTAACATTCCTTTTTCACATTATCGTCCAATTCTATTTTACCTGAAATTTTCGTAAAGAAAAGTTAAATGTATGTAAAGAATGGATTAACGAAATGTTAAGCCGAAATGCTCAAAAATAGCCATTTATCAATAATTACAGCATATTTTTTGCATCTTGTATGTTACTTATAATTAGCTATGAATAATTATTTTTGATACTTTTATGTTAAAAAATCAGGTGTTCCACCGTATAAAAACAGGTTGCTTTTTGCCTGCTACGGCTCTACAATATAAGCAAATTTTGGACACGGCTATAATGCAGAAAGGAATGTAGCATGGGATTTTTTGATAAATTATTGAAAGGAAATGAAGAACTGATTGAATGGCAAAATACCATCATGACCACCAAAAGTAGCAGACTGTACGTAAATAAAAATCAACTTGAAGCAGCAACAGTGAAGATGGTTGCAAACAACATGCGGATCTTTGATGATTCAGCAAAATTGGTCAATTCAACTACAAAGCCAGATGTGTTTTTTTCAAGGTTGGAACTTGCAGAAGAAAAACTGACTGCTCTTGTGCGCATAGAACCGTTTATGAAGTATGTAAAATCAATCACTGTGAATCAGTCACTTGCATCCTTGCTGAATGAATTTCAAGAAAACAGAAACAAATACATATTAGATTTTCTGTATAGATATTATTGGAATGTAAAGGAAAAGGCTGAAGGAATGAAAACCGAAAAGGGAAAGCAGAACCAGTTCTTGAAGTTTCGTGAAAATCTTGAACCATACACAGATCAATTCAACGATACCACAATGAAAATATATGAATCAATGTGTCAGCAGAAAATATGACAAATAAGGGCAGGTTTTAATCCTGCCCTTTTCATATGTCTGTAAATAATTCAATTATGCGTTCCCGTGTTTCTTTCATCTTGTCCACATGGTTTCCGTCAATCATGTGGTCAATCATAGCAAGAAGCATTTTGCATTGTGCTTTATTCAGTTCTTCAAGGTTTTGGATTTTTTCAAGGTCTTGTTTGTCATGCCTTTCCAGCCTGTCAACTTCTTTTCGTATGTCAATACTGGGCTTGATGATTTTATAAATCACCGCCCCAACATTTCCAATTAGTACAATTCCACCGCCCCATGCCAGTATTGTTTCAATCATTGCTGCGTTCCTTTCGTGATTAGTCCAAAATAAATGATATATCTATTGGCAGCCATGTGTTGGCTACCGCATTCGCCCATGCATCGCCTGTTCTGTATCGTGCAAAGCGGATCAGACCGCCTGCCGTTACAGTGCATAACCAGACAGCTGTGCCACTGCCCTGACACAGAAAGTTTTGCTGCACCGCTGGTCTGCAACCAGCAGGCAAGGTTGTGATGGTCACATTGTCCGTGCCGCCTGTCAATGTCAACTTCTTTCGTCTTCAGCTTCGGGCTTTTGATGTCCTTTTCAGACAATATCAGCCCCCATTCCGTGAAGGAATGAAAATTGTCAAATTTTATGCCTTTCATATTCTCCACCTAAAAAAATTCAAAAAACATGTCAGATTTTGCTTCTGACAAGCATTATAATATATAGAACCACACAACAACGAGAAGTTATGTTACCCCCTCACAAGGCTGGCGATTATCCGCTTTAGGTTAACCGCTCCCGAGCAGTCAAAAAGTGAAAATGTGCTGATGTGGTTCTGTTTTATACCGCTTCGAAATACTGCCCGACTAACTGCGACGGCAAGTAGTACAGTACAACGGATTCGCCGTCTGCCATGCCTTGACGGTTCATCAGATAGATAGTTCCGCCCTCAATGTAGTACTTACCCTTGATGTATTCCATACCAGCTGCGGCTGGAATCGGGTCAGCCAGTGTTCCAGCATGTTCAATGTCAATGGCTGTCCATATTGCCTCTGCATCGGCAGGATTCCAATTCTCAACAATCAGTGTGCCTTGCTCCGTGGTATCATCACAAGACAGCTTGTATAAATTCATCTGACCGCCCACTTCGTAACGGCAGCGGAATCCCTTGTGCTGGTATGTTCCTGCAATGTCAGCGAACAACGGGTAAAGTTCCATTGCCTTTGCTGCTGTTTGGTCATCTGCTGTGTTTCTCATGGCTTTCATAGCCGTCACCAGTTCTTTTTTATTCATCGCTTGCCACCTCACTTGCTATGATCGCCGCTGCTTCGTCCAGTGTGTACTTTTCAGTTTCAGACTGTGGTAGTTTTGCTTTCACTTCTTCCCTGAATTCTCCTGGCACTTGGTCAAGCGTCATTTGTTCGTTGATTACTGCTGACGCATACCAGTCAACTTTTTCGTCATGTGTGGTGTTTCGTGCTGCATAGGTTTCTGTTTCGGCTGATAAGTAGTAAGCCGTTTCAAGTGTATCATCAGGTTTATTTTGAATTGTTGCCATAATTTCGTTGTACTTTTCTTCTGTGATTTCTTCAGCAGTTTGCGGAATTATAGAAGATTTTCCAATCATGGTAATTGTTTCGTTCTCTTCTTTTTTGTAATGCATAATTTCTTCCTCTCTATGCCATAGTAATGATTTTATATTTTGTTCCAGCTTTGATTTTCGCACTTGTTGGTTTTGAATTTCCAATGCAGAACTGGGTATCTGTTATTATTGTCGGTTTGTATGCTTGAGAAGCCACATAGCTTGGAACTTCTTTTGCTCCATAAATGTAACAACTAAATTGTACGCAATCATCTGACGCAACCGTTTCTCTAATCGTAGCAGCCACATATTCGTATTGTAATATATATCCTTCATAGCTACCAGCAGCCAGCTGAAAATTCGCATTTTCAGCAAAAATCATAACAATTTTAGGCACATCTCCTAAAGAGTGATTGAATGTGACTGTGTATATTTGTGTGTCGCTTGTGACTGCAATTTCATCCACAGCAAATTTTGTCATTCCTAGAAATTCACTCACAGGAATACCTTTTGCACCGCCGCCTTTTCTGACCAATAATGCTTCACCCATTATCTCACCACCTTTAATTGCAAGTTGATTGCTGTTTCTGTTGCTTCAGACGCATACAGCGTGATTGCATTTGCAGCCGTTGTGACTTTAAAAATCTTGCTCCATGCTTCCTGCTCTGCTTCAAAGCCTGCTGTGGTTGTCACCAAATCAATCACAGGATTATCTGCTGCAAGAATGCCCTGCACCGCAATTGTCTGTGTCACATAGCCTGTTGCAGCTGTCCACGATGTGCCGACTGTTGCCGTGAAGGTTTCTGTCTTGGCAAACCCTTCAGCCTGTAAGTCTGCAACCAGTGCATTGATTGTTGCTTCCTGCTGCTCAACCCATGCTTCAAGTGAATTCTTTTGTGCTGTCACCCATGCTTGAAAATCCGTTTCATAGGTTTCAAAATTGGCTTCCAGCGTCGCAAAAGCATTTTCCCAGTCAAGTTCTGCTGCATCCACAACAAAGCTTGCAATGCCTGTTCCTGACCACTGAAAATGGCAAATCGGATATTGATAAACCGTGCCGCCTGCATCAAGGTCTTGCTGTGTCAGGGCTTCGCTGTGCAGCACTTTGATTGCCCCCTGATTGAATTCTGTGATTGTGTTCGTCTTGGACAGGTCTATTTCATACACAATTCTGTTGTAGCCTGTTTCAAAGCCATGTTCTGAACCGATGACTTCAGCTGCTTCCACATTTAGAAGCCGCCCATGCACAATGAAATATCCTTTTCCAATGGTCACATTTGTGGTTGTGTTCGTGATTGAACAGCCTTTTGTGATGCCGCTTTGACCGTTCAACCAAAAGTGCTGAAAATGTGCAAAGTCAGCAGAATAAAACATCTGTTCATTGAATGTAATTCCTCGTATCATTTCCCTGCTTCAGCTCCCTTCAACTTCTCAATCAGTGTGACTTTCAGCTGTCCAAGTGTCACACTGATGACGCTGCTATTATTTGCTTTGATTATTCCAGTAATCATGCTGTCTTTGATTCCGTTTTTCGTTTTTGCCCTGCATTTATGTCCAACATAAAGCTGGCTTTCAGGAATCAGTTTTGAAGTTCTAAGAACATCGAATTCAACCTTATGCTGGTATGAATTATTCGTGAACTGGTTCTTTGCTTCCTGAATCATTTCAGCTTCAGTCTGGGCTATCGAATAAATTACATCACTGCCGCCCTTCGCCCTGTCAGGATCGTCAATGTCTTCTGTGATTGTTCTGTCCGTTTTCAGGAAGAACTGCCGTGTGGTGCTGGTTGTTCCGTTATCCCATAGCACTGTCAGCTTCGTCAGGGCTGATATGCTGTAAACCTCATTTGCAACCGTCACATCAGTCACATTCACAGTGTCTATGTCCAGACCTTCCTGTGCTTTCTTTTCTAATGAAATATTGATTCCTGATTTTGTGAATTCAAAATCAATAAAAATGCCGTATGTTGTCAGGGCATTTTTAATATAAGTGCATAGGTTATAGATTCCATTTTCATTTTCAGGCTGTGCAGCAACAGGTGTGTGGCTCTTTGCTGTCACTGTCAGATATATGATGTTCAGAAGGTCATCATCCGATGAAATGAAATTGCTTGTAATCTGATTCGCAATGAAATCTTCAATGCCTGTTGCCAACAGGTTTGTATTTGCCAGCACAATTTTTTGGTCAAACAATCTTGGCATTTCAATAGCTGTAATAGTGTATGATTCACAGTCATATTCATTTTCAATCGTGCCTACTATGCCGTAAAAAATGACCTCATTATCATGGAAAATAATGAAGTCATCTTCATCCGCAATCGGCTTTTTCGGCACAATGAAAGTGCTTTTGCCATTGTAGTCACCGTCAAGGTTGATTTCATAGCTGGACACCTGAACCACATCCAAAAGTGTGAATGTATTCCGTGAAATTATGTTCATAATCACAACACATCACACCCCTTTGTAATACTTTTCAAGGTTCAGCAAAACATTGTTCATGATGCCTGCTTCACATGAAAAATAGATTTCGCTGTCACCTGTCGGCAGCTTGAAGAAGTTTTCCTGTGTGAAGTCCAAGCAGCTTTTCGCATCCGAACCGTTTTTCTGAATGTATAAATCACCGTCAAATGTGCTGATTTCCAATCGTTCATTCGCCTGAAGTTCAACACTGTATATTGACTTATGAAGCAGCTTACCTGCCTGCACAACTGTGATTGCAGGATTAAGGCAGTACCCTGTGAATGACAGAACAAAAGGTGCTTCCGCATGTCCGTCATTATGGAATGAGAAGAAAACAGAATTCTGTTCGTTGAATTTCGTTTCCCAGCGGAAATCCCAGCGAATTTCTTTGTTTGTCCGTTCCACATGGTATTCAAATTTTTCTGATGTATAGAACAGTGATTTGCAGATGAACTGCACTGGCACTTCAAACTTGCTGCAATTATAGCCGCCTTTCTTGACGCTTACAATGTCAATGTCAGCAAAATATTCTTTGTCAATTCCTGCTGGCTGGTATACCAGCACCAACCCTGTTGCAGTGTTGATAAAATTGATAAAATCATTAAATGCCTTGTATGGCTTCAAAGGGAAAATGATTTTCCCTGAAGGTGTCGGCTGTTCCAGCTTTCTTCTGTCTGCTGTCCAGATGTTGCCCACTGACAGATAATCGGAACTATATGCCACACCAAAGCCTTCAGGTGATATGAAAACACCCTTTTCGGGGCTGTTTAAATCGTATCTGACGGCTTTTTCGTTCATAATGTAGAATTTACTTGCCATATTAGAAAATCACCCCCAAATCACGATTCACAGCCTTGCTGATTTCCTTGCTATTCAAGTATACTGCCGTGTCTTTGCCAAGCAATGCTTCGAGCAGTTCAACCATTCTTGCAAGCAGGTTGTTCTGTTCTGCCGTTTCTTCAGCCACCGCTGCCCTGACATACTGCTGCAATGTGTCAATTGGTGCAATCGCTTCCTTGCCTGCTTCGCCGCCCAGCTGCCACTGCCCTGTCGAAGGTGTATACCCGAAAATTGTCGGTTTCGTTAAGATGCCGCCAGCAGCGTTCTTCTTGACACTTGCCTTTTTCGTAACTGTTTTGGTTTTGGTTGTGCCGCCTGTTGGTGCAGCCGCAAGTGCTGCATTCATTTCCGCAACAGCCGACTTGACGGATGCAACCGCTGCCGCCATGTTGGAAGCAACAGTGCTGCTTATGTTACCGAACTTTGTCTTGACTTGGCTTACCATTTTGGTGCTGTACTTTTCGACATTGCTTGCCATGCTTGACATGGCATTCTTCACCTTTTTGTTGGCTGCCTTCGTTTCCTTTTCGGTTGTTATCGTTACAGTGCCAAGGGCTTCTGTTGCCTTGCTGCACGCAAGCTGGTACTTCTGGTCATACAGGTCAACATACTGCTGAAGCTGTTCATCTGTCATGGTGTTGATTGCCTGAAGTTCTGACAGGTTATCAACTCCCAGCGTTGACAGATAGGACATCAGCTGTGTGCCGCCTATCTTGCTGTTCAGACTTTCCAGCGTGGAATAGTAGCTTTCCATGCCTGTAATCTGACCCTGAAGATTGGTGATCAGTGTGCTGCCGTCAACTGCATCGCCCTGAACGAATTCTTCAAACAGCTTCATCTGACCCATGATGTTGTTCACATAATCATTGTACTGCTGCTTGTAGTTTTCCAGTGCTGTATAGAATTTGTCTTCAGCCTGAATTCTTGCGTCCGTGCCTTTTTTCGTCTGTGCCACGATTGCAGACCAATAGGACGCTTCTTCTGCTGCACTCATGTCATGCAGCCGCTTGTAATCGGTCAATGTTTTTTCTGCCTTGTCAAGGATTGCCTTTCCCATTTCTTCAGCAGAC
>ULJH01036190.1_pt1 | contig 36769 bp, 40 predicted proteins | sample 1950781 | NCBI WGS metagenome assembly ULJH01 (sample SAMEA4835462, study PRJEB28245) | human gut metagenome | biome: gut microbiome; material: fecal sample | place: Denmark | collected 2008 | reverse complement strand
ATGCCGTAACATCCGCATTCTCGCCGACATGTCCAGTCTGGAGATTTACCTAAACGATGGGGAAAAGGTATTGAGCACCCGTTTTTATCCCAGAGAGGACAATGTAATTCTTTCCGTGAAAAAAATGAAAGGGGAGGTCTTCCCCTTTCATCTGTAAGTGACAGCCGCCTTAACGGGCGGCTGTTATTTTTTGCATTGCGCTTAATTTACTTTCCACTTGGCGTAAAGTGTTAAGTTGCCGTAAGAACCGGCAGGAATTTTGGTAATTCTTTTCTTACATGCCTTATCCGTATACCAGCCAAGGAATGTGTAACCCAGTTTTTCGGGATTATAAAGAAGCAGTTCTTCATCCTCCACTGTGTAGGCTGCCGGATTATCGGCAGGATTTGCAAAGCCATCCATATTGGCATAGGTAATGGTGTAGGTCTGCTTTTTCCAAACCGCATACAAGGTGTAGATACCGTTGTCCGGGTATTCGGCAGGACCGTTAATCTTTTCCTTGTCGGTGTATTTCACCGCTCCGTCCGGCGTTTCCGCCCAGCCTGCAAACACGTAACCGTTTATCTTATAGCTGTTGGCTGTCAGGGCCTTCGGTGTGCCGTATATAAGCGTCTGCAGCCTCATAACGCCCTTCACTGCCGCATTTTCCGGTACATTCGCCACGTACTCCGTCTTATAGGAGATGCCCTTCCACTTCGCATACAAATCCATATCCGCCGCCGTTGTTTTGGCAATGGCGGTTACCTTGGATTTCAGTGCGGCATCCTTATACCAGCCGACAAACACATAGCCCTTCTTCACCGGCTTCTCCCATGCTGTCATTTCTTTTGCCGTGATACCCACACCGACTTCATAGGCAATGCTTTTCGTACCGTATTCTCCGCCGTTTAGATGGAAGGTAACGGTAAAGGAATTTCTCCAGACAGGGTACAGGTTCAGTACCCATGTGATTTTTCCGGAAGCATCTGCGGTCTTAGTCAATGTACCCGGCTGGAAAAGCTTTGCTTTGTTCTCATAGGTCACAATTCCCGCCCGGGCATCTTCTTCCGTAAGCGCCCAGCCCACAAAAGCATAGCCTGCTTTCTTGTAGGTATTTGCCGTCAGCGCCTTCGCCGTTTCGCTCTTCATGGAAAGCGGCTTCATGGTACCGGTAAGGAGTCCGGCATCTGCCCTGGCATCATTGTGGAATACCACCGTATACGGTGCATTCCATTTCGCATACAGTGTCATATTTCCATAGGTGGTTGCGGTAATATAAGACATCGCAGCCGTCAGATTTTCATTCTTATACCAGCCTCCGAAAGTATAACCCTCTTTTTCCGGCACCGGAAGCTTGGTCTTCGGCATGCCGTAATAATATTCCATTCTGGCCGTGTCCCCGCTTCCGCCGTTGTATACAAAATCAATCGTATAGGTCGTGGGCTTCCACTGGGCATACAGGGTAATCGTACCGCCGTTTTTCTGCGGCAGGAGGTTTTGTTGTGAAAGTATCAGACCGGTTACTTTTCCGCCGTCCTCAAAGGTCGTGCCCGGTACAGCTTCCGTAGGCGTCTTTACCGTATTCCATCCGGCAAATTCATAGCCCTTCTTAAAGAAACCGTTTGCCGTAAAAGCTGCCAACTCCGTATATTTTATAGTAAGCTTCTTTGTACTTCCGCCGTTGCTTCCGTTTCCGTTAAATACAATGTTGTAAGTGTTCTCGCTCCACTTGGCATAAAGCTGTAAATCTCCCTTGGTGGACGCGGTAATGGATGCCACTTTCTTCTTATAAGCGCTGTCGCTGTACCAGCCCCGGAACGTAAATCCCTCTTTCACGGGAACTGGCAGCTTCATGGCTTTTCCGTATGTGTAACTATTATCTACTATGGGGTTGCCGCCCTGCGTGTCATAGGAAACAGTAAAGGTCTGTTGCCATATAGCATACAGATAAACCGTATCGTCCGCTGCGCCTTCCGTGCGGACGCTTACTTTTTCTTTGTCAGCATAGAAGGTTCCGTCCGCTGTCTGCCATCCCATGAACGCATAACCTTTGCAGGCATATTTATTGGCAGAAAGAGCTGCCGGCTGCCCATAGGAAAATACCTGCATGGGCATCTTTCCGGTTACCTTGGCCCCCTCCGGGGTATTGCTGTCATAAATAACCGTATATTTCCGGGCAATCCACTTGGCATAGATATGGACTTCTCCTGTGGTCTGTGCCGGAATTTCCGTTATTTTGGTCTTATAGTCCTCCGCAGTATACCAGCCGCCGAAGGTGTAGCCCTCTTTCCCTGCTGCCGGTTCCTGTAAAATATAAGGTACTTTGTTGTTGTAAATCTCTTCTTCGTTGGCTTCTGTCTTCTGTCCCGCTGCCAGATGGTATACAATCCGGTACATGGGGATTCTTTCCGTACATTGAATGGTTTTCTTTGCCAAAATAGCAGTACCCTGAACCGTTGCGGTAATGTCGGCGCTTCCTGTTCCCATGCCGGTTACCACGCCGTTTTCATCCACCTTCAGGACATTCTCGTCCGAGCTTTCAAAAATGACGATTTTGTCATCTGTAGTATCCGCCGGGTAAAATTCCACCTGCAAGGAAATGGTTTCCCCCTTCATGACATTGTCCTCACCGGACAAGGAGATGCTTTCCAGACTCTTTGTCACGGTCAGAGTGAAGGATGCTTTTAGCTCTGTATCTATGGCATAGGAAGCCGTTACGGTAGTCGTTCCGGGATTTTTCGCGGTAAGCAGACCATCCTCTGATACTTCTGCAATGGCAGAGTTTTCAACCTGCCAGATAATATCCTTGTTTGCCGTATCTCCCGGCTCGGTATATGCTTTGAGTTCCCGGGTGTCTCCCGCTTCCAACGTAAGCCCTTTATCCATATCCGCTTCCAGACGGACTCCTGTAATTCGAGCCACACTTTCTATATTTATAGTATCCTGAATAGAGGTACCGGCAACTGTTGCCGTGATAGTAGCCATTCCCACACCAACACCGGTTACCGTACCGTTTTCATCCACCTTCAGAATTTCCTCGTCAGAGCTTTCAAAAATGACGGTTTTGTCATCTGTGGTATTTGCCGGGTAAAAGCTGACACTCAACGTAGTGGTATCTCCCTGCGTTATCCGGGTTTCTCCGCTCAGGGAAATGGACTGCAACGGTACTTCGGCTCCTGCTCCGTTTTCAGCATTCACGGTATAGGCTTTAATGCGTAAATTAGCATTTTTCGCTTTTCCAAAGTCGGTCCAGGTCGAGCCATAGGGGGACTTATAGAAGCTCTGTCCTTCCTTGGCAGTGGCAACTGTCGTCATCCAGCCGCTATAACTGTATTCGGCAGCGGCCATTACCCCTCCTGATGCCGTAAGTGTAAATACTACCGCAAACGTATCTCCTTCCTCCAGCTCTACCGGCTGTCCGAGTTGTATGGTGTAGTATCCCTCACACTCAATACTTCCGGAGGTTGTTGCCGCCTCCACCAGTGTACCGCTCTCCGGATTGGATGCGTCCTTCAGGTTTTTATATATCTGCACCTTATAGCCTGTATTTGCCTGTGCAAACTGGATTCCCACAGCCTTAAGAACCTCTCCCTCCGCATTTCCGCCGGCTGTAAAAACATTGGACACAGAAAGAGTCGGGCTTGAAAAACCATAAGAAATACCAAACATAGCCCCATCATACTGATAATTGTGATCATAGTTGTCGGCAGGTTCAAAATCAAACGCATAGGCTGAGCCAGAAAGGCTCTTATCGTAATAGGAAAGCCAGAAATAGGTATAATAGCTCAGATTATCCACGTCAGATCCCGCAGACCATGTGTTTCTGATCAGCCATGCTCCGTTGCCCTCCGGTGTAACAGAAAAATTACTTGCCGCATAGTCGTCATCCCAGCCTACAACCGTAACCGCATGGTTGGTTCCTTTTTCTTCATTGCAGTAAAAACTGTCGGTAGTAAAATTGAAGTAACTGCTGTCAGCATAGTAGGAAACTCCTACTGCGCCGTACTTTTTCACCATCTGTTTTACAATTTCCGGGTTCGTTTTGATATTAATATTGTAATAATTCTGCAGGTGTGCCATATCGTCAAAGGCAAGGCTCTGATCAATACCGTTATTTACCAGATTATAGGCATCCTTATAAGGTGCTTTCTGTTCGTCGGCTGCTCCTACCCAATTAATCAGCACATTTTCGGATAAGCTGAGGCTTCCGCCCCTGTTTAATATATCTGTATCACTGCAATAATTATAATCTCCTTCTGTGCCGCCTAAAGGGTCCACCAGTCCCTTGCCACGGTAAGAAAAATAAACCAGATGCAATTCCGAGTAATCCGGGAAATCCGTCACATAACCGGCCTTCTTCATACCGATTTCCGCCAGGGAAATCGTAGAAAATGCCCAACAGGTACCGTAAGGATTCTGGTCTCTGGTAAGAGGCAGGTCACCTTTTGCCGGGATGTACTTAGATTCCAGCATGGAATATGCAGAAAAAGCAGAGGAGTCATATACCACTGTGTCCGCTTCTTCGTCTCCGGGCATGGAAATATAACCGGGAAAAGCAGGGATTTCGCCCTGTATACCGTCCTGCTGCCGAACCGCATTGCCGGAGACATCGCTGTCTGCATTGCCGGAAATGCTTTCTGCTGTTCGACTGTCACCGCCGGGTATCACATCTTCTGCCTGACCATCATTGCCGGATACCGTATCTTCTTCCGGCATATCCGTTTCGCTGCCGTACACCTCTTCTGCAAGCAGCACGTTTTTCTGTCCTTCGGCCTCCTGCGCCAGCGCCGTAATGGTTTCGCCTGGAAGCGCCGTCATTGCCATGCCCGCTGCCAGAATAACGGCAAGAAGCTTTTTCGCCTTTTGCCCGCCTGCTTTTCTAATAAAATCCATATGTTTTTTTGCCATACCGTTCTCCCTTATCTTCCGTGATTGCTCTGGTAATTTACCGGATGTCTCTATTTCTATTTTATCGCATTTTTTAATATTTGGCGAGAACTTCTGTCATTTTTCCACAATAATCATTTTTGCCGGTCAGTCTGTCATACCGCTCTCTTTGCATTAACAAAAGTCATCCGGAAATGTATGGAAGATTGGGAGAGCTTTAACAAAATGAAATACCGATTCCGACCGCTCCCGGACCGGTATGGCAGGCAATGCTCATGGACAGGGCATCATACCATACATCCGCCTGTGGAAACGCTTCCTGCACCATGGAAAGCCAGTTCTGTTTTTCGCTTTCGCTTAAGAAGCTCCCGGCTGCACCCACGCACATTTTTTTCGTTCTTTCCTGGGAAAACCTTTTTTCCACGTCATTTTTTACTGCCTCTATCATTTTGGATTCACACTTCAGCATTGCTCCCCTGACCTTGGCAAAGGAATCCAGTTTTTCTCCCTGTATGGTTAACACCGGCTTAATCTGCAATACATTGCCAACCATGGCCGCTGCCGGAGTGATTCTGCCGCCTCTTCTTAAATAAGTCAGGGTATTCACCGCAATATAGATACTTGAGCAGTAAGCATTCTCCTCCAGATTCTGTTTAATTGTCTTTGCTGTCCATCCGTTTTCCGCCATTCTCTTTGCCTCTTCCACGGAGGTACGCAGTGTTACGGAAATTCTATGGTTATCTGCCACACAAACCCTGCCGCCAAATTCCCGCGACAATGCCGTAGCCGAAGCACAGGAATTACTGAGCCCGGCGGACATGGGAATATAGAGTACCTGTTCATATGCTGAAAGAAGCTCCTCCCACTTTTCCAGCAAATCCCCCGGTGCCGGTTGGGAAGTGGAGATTTTCTTTCCCTCTTCCAGTGCACTGTAGAATTGTTCTTCCGTAAGATTCTGCCCCTCATAAAAAATTTCATCCTCAATGATTACCGGCATCGGCATTACATAGATTCCTTTTTTTTCTGCTTCTTCTCCCATAATACCGCTGTTGGTATCCGTAAGTACAGCCACTTTTTCTTTCATTTGAATTCTCCTTCATCTATGAATCATCTGCAAATCATCTGTAAATCACGCACCATAAAGAAACCGCAAAGGCAATCATGCAGGCCACTGCTCCCCCGGCGAGTTCCCTGCAGGTGTGCCTTTTCAGGATAAGAGAAGACCAGACAATCAGTCCCGCTGCCATGATACACGGCAAAATGCATTTTTCCCCCACAAAATAAATCAAGAGCAGCAGCGGTCCGGTGACGCTGCATGCATGACCGCTTGCCCGGAAATGCAATCCTTTGTTGCACACGGTAAGCAGCAGTACGGACAGAAAATATGTAGTACAAATCAGCTGTATTTCTTTTCCCACACCTGATGTCAGACTCCATAAAAAAGAAACCGTATAACCGGCCAGACTAAACAGAAATGCCAGCTTCCGCTGTCCTTCCCGTCCTTCTTTCTTCCAGCGGGGCAGAATTTTTTGCAAAGGATAGGCCAGAGCGGGAACAATTCCCAGCAGGAGTATGCAAATAAATATTTCTCTCCAGGTCCTGAAAAAATACGGTTTCCATATGCTTAGGAATAGCAGAAGAGCCGTTACCATAACCGGGGGAACCGACAAGACACGAATCCCCTTTGCCACTGTTTGTTTTGCTTTAGTCAACTCTTTCGCCTCCCCAGAAAAACAATGCCACTGTGCCGGGTCCGGTGTGGCTTCCAATCGTGGTACCTACATGGTTAATTTCCACTTTGCCGTTCAGATGTAAAAATTTTTCTTCTACAAGCCTTGCCACTTCCTCTGCGTCTTCCCTGCAGGCTGACTGGGAAATATAGCATTTTCCGGAGTAGTCAAGTCCTCCGTCCGCATTTTCTTCCATTTTGTCTACAATGGCCCGGATTACTTTTTTCTTCGTCCGGATTTTATAGCGGGGAACCAGTCTGCCCAGATGGTCCATATTCAGCAAAGGACATATATTAAGCAGGTTACCAATCATTCCCGCTGTTTTGGAAATGCGTCCGCCTTTAATATAAAACGACAGGTCCGTAGAAAAGAACCAGTGGTGCATATGAAGTTTATGCTGCTCCACCCATTCGTACACCTCCTCTATGTCTGCTCCATTGTCACGCATGGTTGCCAGAGTATCCATGATAAGACCGTAGCCGGAAGAAGCGCCAAGAGAATCCACTATATATATCTTTCTCTCCGGATATTTTTCCAACAAATTTTCCCTTGCTATATTGGCCGAGTTAATCACCCCGGACAGTCCCGACGAGAGACAGACATGCAGGACATCCTTACCTTCCTGCAGAAAAGGCTCAAAATAAGCAGTAAATTCTTCAGCATTTACCTGGGAAGTTTTTGTTTCTGCCCCCTCTTCCATTCTTTTATAAAATTCATCAAACGGCATGGACTGTCCCAGGTCATCCGCATATTGCATTCCATCCATTTCATAATGAAAACACACATATTGCACCCGGATTTTTTCAAAATGCTCCCTTGACAAATCCGCCGTGGAGCAGCAGCTTAGTATAAAATCACTCATTTTCCGGTTAACTCCTTTCCCATTTCTCCTTTTTATATTCTTGCCAACCTGTAGTTTATCCTTTATACTGTATTTACTGTTACAAATTGTATCAGTTAAAACATGGACTTGCAATGTCACTGCCTTCAACTGTGACAAGGAGGTTATTTTTGTAACATGAGTGATAAAAAAATCAGTACTACCAACATTTTTGCAAAGGAGTGCATTGTGTCCGCACTCTTACAGCTTACCGATATAAAGCCTTTAAGTTCTGTTACTATTAGTGAACTTTGTAAGAAAGCCGGCGTCTCACGGATGACTTTTTACAGAAACTATGCTTCCGTGGAGGATATTTTCACAAAGAGGTTGGAGGAAATTTTTCAGCAATACAAGAAAGAGTCCGCCGCTTCCAATACCGGAATTTTTTACGACAGGGCACATATGATTCATTACTTCAGCTATCTTTCACAATACCAGAATTTTCTGAAGGGTCTTATACAGTGCGGTTTCGGGGCTTATTTTCTGCAAATGCTGTCCTCCTATATTTCAGAAGAATGGCAATCGCATGCTGATGAATTAACACTGACTGCTTTTTCCGGTTCCTTATATAATTTATTCCGTCTTTGGGCATCCCTGGATTACCGGATCCCGATCGAAACGCTGGCAGAGAAATTAGAAACTCTGTACCGGGGATGTGAAAAAAATTCTGTGCCTTTGAACTTCACATAAATTTTACACAATCCTTACGAAACCGGGATAGATTTTCCATACCGATGCGATTACGCTGATATACAGTTGAAAGAAAGGTGGGGGCTTTATATGACATATGAAGAAATAAAGAAAAACGAAGAAGTACTGGCGTATCTGAAAAAAGGAAATGATGTGTTAGGAGTAATGGGATATACGGACCATTCTGTCATTCACTGCAGTCTGGTAGCGGAGCGGGCTGCTTATATTCTGAAAAATTTAGGATATTCTGCAAAAGAAGCTGAGCTTGCCAAAATTGCCGGTTTTATGCATGATATCGGCAATGCGGTGAACCGGACGCATCATGCCGAATATGGTGCGCTGCTTGCAAACGATATCTTAAAGCAATCCGATTTAAGCGTAGAAGACCGTATTCTGATCGTTTCCGCCATCGGCCACCATGATGAGTCCACCGGCGGTGCTACCGACCCGGTTTCCGCCGCCCTTATCATTGCCGATAAAACAGACGTGCGCCGAAGCCGTGTCCGTGAGAAAAATAAAGCGACCTTCGACAAACATGACCGGGTAAATTATGCTGTAACCGATACCAAGTTAAAAATAAATACGGAGAAGAAAGTGATTTCCTTAAACCTGCAGATAGACGAAAAGATATGCACCATGTACGAATATTTTGAAATCTTTTTAGGACGTATGATGATGTGCCGGAAAGCTGCTGAAATTTTGGGAATGAGTTTCAAACTGACGGTAAACGGCAGCAAGGTTCTATAATCCTGCCGCCGTTTGGATGCCTCTATTGCATATATTGTCGTTTCTGTTGTTTGCTATAGACTCTGTCCTTTATGGCTAATATAATTACAAAAATAACATCCAAGCTGAAAAAGAACTGGAATATGACGGCAAAAACCGACAGAGCTTTTCCATGTACCCCTTCTTTGCATGCCCGCACAATATAGGCAACGGAAAAGGGCGCCGCTCCCAGCAGTCCGAGCCAGCCTATTACCGAAAGTAAGACTGCGATGGTCGGTCCTACAAACACCATGATAACAACCGGCGTAAACATAAGTAAGAGCGCCACTGCAATACAAAGACCACCTAAAAAGTAAAAGGGAATTAAGGCATATTTGATAATTCTTGTGCAGATAAGAAGCTGACCTCTGCTTATTTTTTCTCCCAGAATAAGAACCACGGCTAAATTCACCAGTCCCAGTATAATCGGCAGAGCCAGTACCCAGGCACCGCTTACATTGTCCGCTGACTCCTTCGTACTGCCCATCACCCATAGTACAACCGGCATCAGGTACATGCCAAGCACGTATACAATCGGTACTATGTAAATCGCTCCTGAAGCTTTTTTTGTTTCATTCATAAAATCTCCCTTTCCGATAAATGTGTTTCTAATAATATATTATCCATAGTATAAGCCAGATGACAACCCCTAAAACTACACCTACTATAACGACAGACTCGCCTGTTTCACTCTCCCGTTCATTTTGTCCTGCATTTTTTACCTCTTTCGGCTGCAATCGCTCAAACTCTTTTTGTCTTCCCTGTTGTTCCGCCTGTTGTCCGCTTTGGTTTCTCCGCTTTTTCTGGTTATACAACGCCAGCGGGTCCGTCTGTGTCAGGAGCTTTTGATGAAAATCCCGAATCCATTCTACATCCTGTGCAGAACACAATTCTTGTTCAAAAGTTCCCTCCCCATGTGCTAAAAGATTTCTCAAATGACGCATTCTCTTAAGCTGTCTTAAGACGCTTTGTGCCTCCGGCTCTCTCCGGCCGGCTATTTTCTCCAGTTCATTGATATATTCTGTGACACCGTTTTGAACCTGTAACATATCGTTACATAAATTTGAAATTTTCTTGTACTCTTCAAAGAAAACATAATTAATATTACTGTCCATTATTCCCCTGTTTTTCTTCGTTTTTCAGTTTCTCCAACTGTTCATTCAATCCCCGTATTTCTTCCGTTGCGCAGTCTATCTCCTTGCACAAATCCCCCATTTTGAAAAAAAGATTGCCCTCTTCCTTCTTCAAGATGAAACAGTTGCAAAATACCATCAGCATGTTCTTGAGTTTTGGGATAATCCGTTTTCCGCCATAGTAAATGCCCGGAATTGCTATAAGGTACATAAATCCTACCTCCCTGTTTCCCGTTGCTCCCCCCTGCAATGTCACTTTTATGCAATACAAAAGCATCAGTACCATGCCGGCTATAAACCCCGCATAAAATAAGGTGGGGACAATTCCCCCTCTAATCTGTCTGTGGGCTTCCTGCCGCGAATTCGCAATAATCTGACACCGGAAGGTATATTTTTCCAGCCGGTTTTCCAGAACCCGTTTCTGCTGCCTTACCATATACAACCGGTCTTTCAGTTCTAATTCCGTCAACATCCCTATATTATTCAAATAACCCTTCTCTCCCCATTACTTTCCTGCCCGCATTTTACAATATTCCGGCAAGCTCCTCCATATCCTCGTCCGTAGTAGACCAGCTTGTCGCAAAACGGACCACGGTCTTATCCTCGCCAATCTTTTCCCAGAAGCTGAATACCACCCGCTTAGAAAGCTCTTCCATTTTATCGTTGGGAAGAATTATAAACTGCTGATTGGTGGGGGAGTCTATATAAAACTCATATCCCTTCTCCGCAAAGAGTTTTTTCAGCTTTTCCGCCATGGAAATTGCATGGCTGCTTATTTTTCCGTATAAATTGTCCGTAAACAGGGTATCAAACTGTATTCCCAGAAGCCTTCCTTTGGCAAGCATGGCACCGTGCTGTTTTATCTGTGTTTCAAAATGAGCAGGCGCATTGTGCTTCGGGAAAACAACTGCTTCTCCGCACAGAGCTCCCACCTTGGTTCCTCCTATGTAGAAAACATCACAGAGCGATGCCAGTTCCGGCAGGGAAATGTTATTTTCAGGACTTGCCAGTCCGTATCCCAGTCTGGCCCCGTCTATAAATAACGGAATGTCCGCTTTTCGGCACACCTTATAAATGGCTTCCAGCTCTGCCTTACTGTATAGAGTACCGTATTCCGTAGGAAAGGACAGGTACACCATTCCCGGAAATACCATGTGCTCATGACTTTCATCCTCATAAAAGCTCTGAATATACCCGGCAACCGTCTTCGCCTCCAGCTTGCCGTTTACCGCCGGAAGGGCGAGTACCTTATGTCCCGTATATTCAATGGCACCTGCTTCATGCGCATTCACGTGACCGGTGTCTGCGGAAATAACGCCTTCGTAAGGTTTTAACATTGTGCTGATAATTACCTGATTGGTCTGTGTACCACCCACTAAGAAGTATACCTCTGCCTCCGGGCACTCACAGGCTGCCTTTATTTTCTCTTTGGCACTTTCACAGTAAATATCCGTGCCGTATCCGGTCAGGGATTCCCTATTGGTCTCCGCCAGTCTTTTTAAGATTGCCGGATGCGCTCCGGCGATATAATCGCTTGCAAACGAAATCATACCCTGTCTCCTGTCTTCTGTCTTCTTTTTCCTTAGTCCCACAGACTTAGCTGCTTGAAATTTTCTTTTTCTTCAAATGCGGAAAGATACGCAAATATCTGCTCATTGTCATGCATAATACCGTGTTTTTCGCAGGTATCATGAAAGATTTGCATAAGATAGCCGTTATGGGGGCTGTCAAGCATATACTGATACCCATAGGTGTGTACGTATTTTTCTTTTACTCCCGGAAACGAACGATCCAGTTGTTCGTAAAAATATTCCCGGTTCCCTTCCCGGAGTGTCACACCCATTCCAAAGCAGATAATTCCCCGCACTTTTGCTTCTATACATATGTTCAGGATGCCAACCAGGTTTTCCTCATTGTCGTTGATAAACGGCAAAATCGGGGAAAGCCATACAACCGTGGGAATTCCGGCATCCCGGAGAGTTTTCAGTACCTCAAACCGTTCTGCGGTAGTGCTCACATTCGGTTCTATTTTCCTACATAAATCCTCATCATATGTGGTCAGTGTCATCTGCACCACGCATTTTGTCTTTTCATTTATTTTCTGCAGAAGGTCTAAATCACGCAGAATACGGTTGGATTTCGTAATCACCGTAAAGCCAAACCCATATTTATCGATAAGCTGCAGCGCCTTTCTCACATTCTGAATCTCTGTTTCCAACGGAATGTACGGGTCCGTCATGGAACCGGTGCCAATCATGCACTTTTTTCGTTTATGGGACAGACTGTGCTCCAGCAGCTCTATGGCATTTGCCTTTACTTCAATATCCTCAAAAGCATGCTCCATATGGTAGCATTTGCTTCTGGAATCACAGTAAATGCATCCGTGTGAACAGCCGCGGTACAGGTTCATCCCATTTTTCGCCGATAAAATTCCTTTTACATTCACATAATGCATCCCGTCACCCCTTGCTGCCCCTGTTATGTATAATTATCATCGTTGCTTCTATTATAAATTCCGACGGGGGATAAGGCAACTTTATTTTTTATTTTGCATTATTGACAAGTCGTTGATATCTTGCTATATTTTTATCTAAGAAATGGGTTTTATACCGTACTTGTCAATATTTGGCAGTCAGGCGGGGTGCTCGTTTCTTTTTTTATGTTTATCACGTCATACAGGTACTTGCTTCCGTTTTTGTCATGCCGGATAATCATATAGGCATGAAATATATTGTACCGCTCTAACTCTCCATCTGCATCATATACAGGCAATCCAAACCGTGATTCATAACGGTACCATCCGTTTGCGGCATCGATTTTATGTTTTTCCTTTGTATTATGCGTAAACTTTCCCTTTACTGCTATCTCGAGCATTTCTCCTAACCCCTGAGCAGCATTTGCCTTCGCTTTTGCATTACTTCCCTTAAGTGTAGCTGTATATGCAGAATGTGCATACTCATCCGGCAAGTCTGAACCAATATAAATGACATCGTTTGTCTCTGCTATTGTATAAAATTCTCCCACATATTGTTTCAGGTATTTTTCTACATCCTCCCACTTTACTGCTCTTTTCCCCTTGAAAATAATATCATTAATTAAAACAATGCTTTTCCCTTCGACATCATGCGTTATCTGTACGTTTCTCCTCTGTATGTTGTCCATCCGTTCCTTTTCTTTCCCCTATTTTTCTTATTTCTTCGTAATAAGCCTTATAACGATATGCCGTCCTCCGGCTGATATCTCCTATATTTACAATTTCCATAATGGTCATTCCGGCTTCATATTTGGCTTCAAAATCGTGGTAGGAATTCATCCATAATTCATCATGTTTTTTTCTTCCTCCATATTTTTTTGCTTGATATTCTTGAATTTCTGCCTTTAACTCCGCATTTTCTTTTTCCAATTCTTCTATTTTTCTAAGTGCATCCCACAAATCATTAAACATATTTCCCCTTACCTCCATTTAGTGCCATATATATTTTTGTCATAATTATAGTATAACAAAAGGAGGAGTGTCAATATATTTTTGTCACTCCTCCTTTTATGGACAAAATACTTATTTTTTCTTATAAGTTTTTCCGTACACAAAAATCATAACCGCCACACAAAGTACCATGAAGGCTGCCACGTAGATTATCATGGAGCTCATACCGTAGTTTTGTCCAAACAGGCTGGCATCAAAGGAAAATGTTTCTTTGATACTTTCCACGAACATTCCGTTGTCCAGTCCGCCGATGGCAGTGTCCATATGCTGCAGCAGGGCACTCAGCAAAGCATTCCGCAGCAGAATGGTAACCTGGCATGCCGGGAAAATATTGCAGACTGTCTGCACGCCGTCCGAAAACTGGGATATGGGAATGTAGGCTCCGATTACAAAACCTGCCGCTGCAGAAACCATGCTGAAAAAGGCACCGCATGCAGAAGAGGATTTGAAAAACAGGACCACTATCATAAACAGAGCCGTCGCGGAAAACGAGCCCAGCGCCACGATACCGTAGGCTTGTGCAATCTCTTTTGCTCCCATATATAAATCGCCCTGCGTTCCCAAAAGAAGGAGCCCCACGGTCAGAATAATTCCCGTCATAACAACCGCAGATATGACTGCTGCCGTAAAATAAGAAAGAATAACCTGCCATCTGCGAATGGGCGTGGACAAAATATCATAATCCACTTTATTTTCCTTGTCTCTTACGACCACCGTCAGACAGTTAAACGGCACCGTAATCAGGGCGGAACCCAAAATTCCCACCAGAAGTGTCAGATTTGCATACATTTTCACATCTTTATCCTGCACCAAATCCGCCAGTCCCGGCGCTTCTTTCATCGCACTCTGTATGGCATCCACAAATGTCCCCCTCAGGAACAGCAAATATAAAACAAAAACGATGATAGATGTCATCAGTGAGAAAATAACGGATTGTTTATCCTTAAAAAATATCAATAAATTACGCTTGGTTAATCCGATAAACTTATTCATAATGATTCACTTAACTCCTTTCCCGTCAGATTTAAGAACACATCATCCATAGTACCTTTTATAATTTCATAATCGGTAATACTCTCCCTGTTCCGGTACAGAAATTCCGTGATGTTTTCCCCCTTTTCAGGCATTAACACGTTGTAGTGGTCGGCATCATAAGTAAAATCCAGACCTTTCAGGATTTTCTCCGCTTTCTCTCCTTTATCCGTATACCAGATAAGTTTGGAAGAGGTAAAACGGCTCTTTAATTCCGATGGGGTTCCGGCAGCAATGCATTTTCCTTTATCCATAATCAGTACATGGCTGGCATCCTTGGTTTCCTCCATGTAATGGGTTGTCAGGAAAATGGTAATATGCTTCTCCTTACGCAGATATTCAATGTAGTCCCACACCAATTTCCGGGATTTTGGGTCCAGTCCTGTAGTCGGTTCATCCAAAAATAAAATCCGGGGATTGTGAATAAGCGCTCTCACAATGTCTACCCGTCTCCTTTGTCCTCCGGAAAGCTTCTCGTATTTACGGTTCCAGATTTCTTCCAGCTCGAACCCTTTCATAAACGGCGACAACTGTTCTGCTATCTGCTTTTTCGTCAGACCGTAATAAGCTCCCCTTGTATAGAGATTTTCTTTTACCGTCAGTTTGGCATCCAGCACGGAGTTCTGAAAAACGATACCTATGTCATCCCGAATTTTATCATCCTCTCTGCCAAGTTCATGTCCCAGAATTTCAATATCACCCGCATTCTTTTCGAGTATCGTGCAAAGAATATTGATGGTCGTGGATTTGCCCGCTCCGTTTTCTCCGAGGAACGCAAATAATTCCCCCTCCTCCACTTCAAACGACAAATGGTCCACCGCAACATGTTCTTTATATTTCTTGGTTAATTCCTTTACTGTAATTGCCTTCATAAGCATCCTCCTTGTTTCCATTTTTATATTATCAAAAACAAACAAGAAAAAAAGTGCCGCAGGACCAACATGCAAATACATGTGACCAAGCTGCACTTTTCAACGCTTTACAATCCTTTATAAGTTTATCAGGTATTTTTTCTTTTACCTGCCGTTATTCTTCATCCTGAATTTCCTTGATTGCCTCATTTATCCGGATTTCATCTCTTTTCACCAACCAGCCGGTAGCTATCCAGACAAACCCATAAATAATCACATACATGACCATAACGGAGATGTACTCTTTGATACCGGTATACCACTGAAACAGCAGACCGCACAGGGACACAATACCCCAAAGTACCAGGAAATGCACCACTTTGCATAACCGATACCACTTGGTGGAACGATCATCTTCCAGTAGGAACCAGGTGGGCAGTGCACACAAAAAGCCCGCAATAATAATGGAGAACGGAGTATACCAGGGCCATTCTATCATAGCCTCTTTGCCCTGCAGATGCCGGATAAACGCCTGAACGCCAAGCCCAAACAGCATTGCCGTAGAAATCATTAATGTCTGATTAAAAATAACCTTTATTTTCTTCATATTAAATACCCAGCTTTCTCTTTAATTCTTTCACATAGGCTCTGGAAATGATAATCTGCTCCCCGTTCAGAAGCTCCGCAATCATACGTCCGTTCAGCTCCGCCTTTACGGATTTTATTTTCCGGATATTGACTATCATCGCCTTGGAGCAACGCAGACATTGCATGTGCAGCATATCTTCCAGTTCATACAGGCGGTATCTGGTTTCGTAGCAGCAGTCTTTGGTATATACATAGGTATGTTTGTCCACGGACTCCAGATAATATATTTTCTCCGTCCCGCAAAGCAGGGTTTCCGTTCCCTGCATAACGGGAATAGTCCTGCAGTCATTATGCAGAATATCCACCGCGCTCTGAATGTCATCCGTCATCTCGCATACTTTAATCAGAGCCATTTCCTCTTCCTTTGAGGCTGCCTTTTCGATTTCTACTTTCATGGTTCTCCTTGCTTTTCTTGCAGTTTTTATTTCTGTTTGTTCTCTAAAATCTTACCTTTTATCTTAGCTATCCGCAGTTTCCAAAAGGAATATCGTATTATCCACACTGCTACAAATATAGCCAGGAATATAGCAAAATAACTGACAAATCCCTTCACGGAATGCTCCATCCACTCACATACATATGAAATTGTCATCATTAAAATCGTTACAACCGCAAAGTATGTCCCGGTCTGTTTCAACAGGCTCCAGTCGTCCCTGTCCCAGATATAGGACGCACCTGCAAATCCCATACCAAGTAAGACACTTAACAGGGTCTGAATAATTACCGCCGTAATTTCGCTTCCATACCGTTCTGCGAGTCCCGGTACACACGGATAAAAATTTCCATCCCCTATTGCTATGGACACTCCAATCTCTATGAAATAGCTGATAACAATTCCACCCAAAGCGCCGCCCAGGCAGCGGAATAATAACTCTTTTTTCATGTTCATCACCTCATAATCCCAATATTTTTTTCATCTTGGAAACATATCTCCTGGAAACGTAACTAACCTCCCCGTTCGACAGTTCCATACAAATAGTTCCTACAAAGCTCAAGTCCAGGCTTTTAACTTTTTTCAGATTTACAATTTCCGAATTGGAAATCCTGACAAACCGGTTGTCCAGACGTTCTTCCAATTCATACAACCGCAACCGGACCTGGTACAAATCACAGTCTGTTCTGGCAAATACTTTACCGTTTTCCGTATAAATTCTGACCAACGCATTCTGTTCCAGCAATTCTGTTTTTCCATCTTTCATACCTAAAATGACCGTTGCCGCATTATCCAGCCCGCTGATAAAATCCGCAACACGGTTTACTTCTTCTGTCATCCTGGCAGTTGTAATCAACGCTTCCGGTTCTTCTACGTTCGTATCAATCTTTATATTCAGTTTCATAGCCCTCCTCCTTTCTGCTTTGTAGTATATCGGAATAAGAATTATTCGCCACACTTTTTCCATAGGTGGTTGTTTTTGAGCCATAGGTGGTCTTCAGGTGATTTATTTCTCTGCCCATTCTTTTTCCTTAAAGCCGGTCAGTATCACATACATGCCGCTTGTATTGAAAAATTTTTTGAGTGGAAGTCCGCTTCGGGTATACCAGCTTTTAAGCTCCTCATACGTCGGATTTTCCTCCTTTATGTGGGTGCAGGCAAATTTTACACCAACTGAAGCTCTGTCTCATTTCATTGCTTCAAACTATAAACTAAACATCTCTCTGCAGATTTTCTTTCCGCACTCTGTTTTAAAAATACTGTCATATGCATGCTGTGCCGCTTCTTTGGACAGATTATCCTCCATAATATTCACAAGGAAATCCGCCTCAACCAGTATTTGATAATCCATTCCGTCTATGTTGTCGTATGTATGATGATGGGCAATCAGATACTGCACCCTTTCTGATACATCATCCGCAAATCCCAGTTCTTTCAGTAACTTTGCAGCTATGGAAGGACCTTCTTTTTCCTGCAATTTTCCATTACAGTTCCCATATTTCTCTTCGCATGTATGAATGCCGATATCATGTGTGAGCGCCGCTGCCTCAAGAATAAATAAACATTTTTCATCCACATGTTCCGTTTCCGCAATCAGCTTCGCATAACTGTGCACCTTGCAGAAATGCTGAATTCTTTTTGCATCGCCACGATATAAATCTATCATTGCCAGGTGTAATTCATTTAGCATATGGTATCCTCCGTTAATTCTCTTACTTTTCCTCATTCGCCTTTATTTTGTCATAGTACGCCTTATACCTGTAAATAGTCCTCTCGCTGACATTATTCCGCTCTGCAATTTCTATCATAGTCATTCCGCTCTCGTACCCAAGGACAAAATCGTTATAGATTGCCATCCATTTGGCGTTATGCTTCTGTCTGCCGCTTTGTTTACGATTTTTATAATATTCCAGTTCTTTTTGAAGTTCTGCATTTTCTTTTTGCAATACTTCTATTCTTTGCAATGCGGCTTCCAGTGTTGTAATCTTCTCCATTTCCGTGCTCCTCCTTGTGTGACATTCTCATTTTGTCCTTATTATAAACGAGTTGGGATGGATGGTCAATCTGATTTTGTCATTTTCTGACAAACAAAGCCGCTTACCTTCAATTTTGAACGTAAACGGCCTTAGATTGCTTCTTACTTTATGAAATTATTTTACCGCTTAAGGGAGCCAGCTTATGGAAACTTCTTTAAGCTGATTGGTAACTTCATTAAACTGGAACTGGTAACCGCTGCTTCCCATATAGACTTCCGAGTCTACCAGATACTTGACATAGTTGTCACTTTCACTTGCATTCTCACTGCATTTTTCCAACAACTCATCCTTGGTAATGGTTGTCGGGAAAGAAAAATGAACCTGTTTTGCTCCATCAAGCATAGCTTCTGTAATTTCAGCATTCATATCTGCATCGTAATCCGGCTGCGGCACAAAAAGATGGGAATATCTTACATAAGAAAGAACACAATCCTCCGCTTTCTGTTCGCTGTCGGTAAAGTTGGCAAACTTAAACTGCATGGTTACATAGTCATTAATGTCGGCCGTGTATCTCTCTGTTTCATAATTTTTATTTACATTGTTGCCGCTGTTATTAAGGTCATTCTCTCCAAACGGAATACCGGCATCTATTAAATCCTTCAGTGTGGATTCACCCAGTGTAAATTTTGTACCGTTATATACAAAAGATCTGTTGTCAAGGTCGGCATATTCTTCGCTGAGTCCCGGTGCCAGAGTGAAATCGTCCTGCACGGGCATTACAAATTCTGCTTCTTCCTCGCTGTCATCTTCCCACGCAGCATCCTCGGACTCCTCCTCTTCGTCTTCGCATGAAACATCTTCCTCATCGTCCTCTTCCGGCTCCGTTACCTGTTGTGTTTCCTCAGTCTGCTCCGTTTGTTCATTGGCAGGCTTCTTGTCGTTACCGCAACCGGCAAGAGAAAGTCCCATCATCACTGCAAGAATTCCTGCCAGTATTACTTTTTTGTTTTTCATAAATAAGTCCTCCTTAAATGATTGCATTTCCGTCATTCATTATGGAAGCAGAAACTTATTTATCGCAAGACGCAAATGGTTGCAACCGGGAAACTATGGGTAGCATTCCTCTTTTATATCCATAAAATCATAATAACTCTGCGGTTCCATTGCCTGCGGATTGTCATCGGCATCTCCATATATGACATATATGTCACCATTTTTCAAATCCGCATACGCCGCAAAATGATAGGTACAGCTTCTTTTTTCACCTTTTATATGCAAAATCGAATAGGCGTAATAATAATAAATAACACCGTTTACCTCATACCTGCCTTCGTCCACAACCTTGGAAATCCCGGCTCCCCTTTTGCTCTCCGCCATATCCTTTGCGCTCATCCATGAATAGGGGACAACCGACACCATCACATCCCGGTTTTCCGTATCCGCATAATATGACTTTCCCGCCTGATTGTCCGATAAAAGCTTATATTTATCCGGCAGCTTATACGACACAACCGTATCTCCGTCTACAATGCTGTCCGTAACCCCCGTTTCCATGTATGCATTCTCTTGCCAGTAGGTTCCGACCATATCATTGGTTTCCTCTGTTTCGACTGCACTGTCTGCAATCGCCCGGGCTTCCGCAAATGCTTTTTCATAAATCACATCTTTTTGCTCCCCATTCAGTGCGTCCATATCCGTTCCGTCAAACCTTATGGTAGTAAGAATACGCTCCCTGTCAGAAGCCTGCCTGATAAGTACACCAAAGTAGGAGTTTTCAAAAGCTGCTCCCCTCTCATTCGCAAGACTGACTATGTATTTTACATATTCCTTCCCGTCTATCTGTGTCTTTTCAGGAGGAAGCTCCATCACATAACCGGAATTTTCTATGGCTTGAACCCGTTCTGCCCTGTTATCCCAGAAGTCATCCATGGTTTTTTCTTCCACATCAATCTGTATCAGATAATCATCGCAGCTTCTTACATTAAGGCATCCGCTTTCGTGTATGATTGCCGTTCCGACCGGTTTTACCGAAAAGGCAAAACCCTTAAAAACAATATGCCAGTATTCCGTTGTTTCCGCCGTTTCTGTACCTACATTGCCCCCATTTTCATTATCTGCATTGACCATATTTTCTGTGTGTCCGATAACACCCATGAAATTAAGGGAAACAAACGCACCACCGATTAGCATGCAGATAAACAGCAGCCCGGAAATAATTTTCTTACACTTCTTCATCTGCAGTATTCCCACCTACATCTTCCAATATAATTTGCAAAGTGTCTTCTTTTTTCATCCTTCGCAATTCCAGTCCTGTCAGCACAAGCAGCAGAATAAATACCGCCGTAATCAGGATAGCTGCCGCCAGTGTTACCACTTTGTAATTTAAAAATAACCGGTCATTGCCAGCCCCGGTATAGCACTCTACAAAGTCTCCGTCACGTATTCCGGGGATATCCAGCCATACCGTATTCATTATCTTTCTGCCGTTGTCATCAAAATAACACAAATCTGCCTTGGTATACTGTTGGTACACCTTTTCCACCCGGACATTTTCGTTTTTGTCTGCATGCCCGGTCCACTCATTTCTCACGAGCAGCGCAGCCACCACCACCGCACAGAATATACAGACCGCCGCCAGAATGCAGAACATCCCCTTCAGCCTGAAAAATCTATCCTTTCCTCTTAAATTTTTCATATGTACAACACCGTTTGTGACCGCAGTTCCTGAAGTTTCCTGTCCGTTATCCTGCTCTGCCTCCCGATTTCCATAAATCAGTTCTTCCACCGGGACATTCAGTATCTCACATATGCACACCAGTCTGTCCAAATCAGGATAGGCTTTATCCCTCTCCCACTTTGACACTGCCTGCCGGCTGACACCTGCTTTCTCTGCAAATTCTTCCTGATTCAGTCCCGCCATTTTCCGGTATTCCTGAATTCTTGTACCTATAAGCAGCATTATATACCTCCAGTATTGACCTTTCTGTTCAATTCTCAGTGTTTTGTTTTATTCATATTATGATACATTTTATGGAAGAATACAAGCATTTTGTGACCTTAAAATAGCTGTAAACAAAAACCGCAGGAACAATTTCTGTTGAACTCATTCCTGCGGCTTCCCAATTCTGCTATACATTTCGTTAGAATGGTTTCATTTTGCTCTGTCAATCAATCCAGAACAGCACCTCCCCATTCAACAACAGTAAATCCTTTTCGTTCGATCGGTGTAATCATTGGCTTCTTTATATCGCCGCTGTCATATTGTGCAAAGCCGAACCATATCCGGGTTATGCTGTCCGGTTTAACGGAGAAGGATACCGGCATAGCGGCGTCAACGCCGTCGGTCAGCATCGGATACATGACGTAGCCCTCACCGCTTGTCAGGTAATCGGACCAATACTCAATGAAGTCGGCTGTTTCCTGTTCATTAAATCCGTAATCCGTAAGAACCCGGCGGAATACTTCATCCCGTTTGTCTGCCGGAACAAGGAAACCCTCTTCGGTTTGAAATGCCTGCCCACAGATCAGGTATTTTCATATGACGGGAAAGCTCCATAAAGCCGGAGATAAAAAATACGGCAAAAAAGCCTGCTGACAGACAGAAAGCAATCAGTCCGGCCAAAAATGGTCCGTCAAGTTTAAGTACGACGATACATATGCTGTCATCACTTTTTAATGGCAATTATGATTGCCGGCTTCACAACTACATCAACTCCCGACAGTTCTCTACATATTCAGAAAACAGACCCCCACCAATCTCATAATCTCTTAATGCAACTTCCTTGCAACTCATAACCTCAGGATTCAGTTCGTCAGGCAGAATACAAAGCAGACATTCTTCATCCGACATCGGTAAGTCATATTTGGAAATGCCGTACTTTTCATTAAAAACCCTGCCATTTACCACATAAATTTTCAGATGCTCATTCATAAGCAAGCGCTTCTGATTTAATGTTTCACTATAAAATCGGTTATATAAAAAATCAAGCATCTCGTCACTTGGCTTTGAAAAGTAGCAAAGTGCAGTCTGGGAATTGAGCAAATCAAGAAATGCTATATCATTCACATGAATAAGCTCACACCGTTTTGCACCATCTGGTACTTTGTAAAATGTGCGCTTTACGTGGTTTTTCCACAGACAGTAAATCCAGACATCGACATAAAACAATAAAAATGCCAAAAAAGGTAAACCGAAGTATGTCAGGACACACGTACCACCAATAAACAAAACGATCATAGTTATAATAACAGCCACACCTTTTGCCGAGCCATATATATGTATATACCATTCTTCGATGTATTTGTACCGATAGGATTCTTCTATCTCTGCAGGGTCTTTCATTTTTTTCCTGCATTTAATTACAAAAGGCGACAGAGTTATAATCGCAAAGGCAAGCATTGCCGAAAGTACAATAAATGCATAGCTTACCTGCTCATTTTCCAAATTAAACCAAACATACAGACAATCAACCGCCAATATGAAAAAACCAATGTATTGCCAAAATAAATACGGATGCTTTTTTATGAATTTCATTCTATACTTAAATTCCCTTTCCACTCCAATATACCTATTACAACTTATCCCACACCCAATCGGGTGCTGAATAATGAATATTCAAATTGATAGATTTAACCCCCTGTAACTATGTCGTCCAAATATCTTCCAAACACCATATGCTCATACGAAAACTGCTCCGTATTTTCTGCATTGATATTCAGATCGCCCATAGCGATACATAAAATCTGCGTATCATCATTTACTTTGCAGGCAAATCGCTGATTCCACAGCTTTCCTGTAAGGTAATACAGTTTAAGTTTGCCTTCCGGCAATGCATTCATGCCGATTAACCAGTTGTACAGAATATTGAAAAATTCTTCATCCGGAATAGCTTCCATTCCAATAGTAAGTGCAGATTCCTCGTACAGTTGATTCAGAATCTCTGCCTGTTTAACATCTATCTTTTCTATATTTTCCGCTCCCACAGGCACCGGATACAGCAACTTCATAATACGTTTTTTCCTTAGCAAAGCATATGTAACAGCTGCTCCAAAGCATAAAAGAATTACAAGGAGCATGATAACTCCTGCTTTTACGTTCGCTCCCATCAAGCCAAATGCAACTATAGTCATAATGATACACAAAAAAAATATTGTTCCAAATATCACATCAAAACGTTTCTGATTTTTGTTGTTTCTGTTTCTTGTGTTATAGGCTCTAAACAGGGCTTCTTTTATACTCTTGTTGATTGTGTTCAAAATCTAACTTACTCCTGATTGATTATTTACTTTTCTTTATTAAGTATTGAAAGCATTGGAACCCTGGAAAAGATTACGGATTCGCAATAATTCGAAAGGTGGCTTGCCACACAGTCACAATTTAGGGCAAACCACCTTATTTCTCTGTATCCTTTCAATTTTCCACGATTTATCAACCTCAAATAAATGCGTGCTTATTTAAGCATACCTTAAACGAATCTATCCACTTCTGGGCTTCTATTCCTGGATCATAATCTTCAAGTGCACTCAATTCTTCCCCATATCTATAATTTGAATCAAATGCACCGGAAGCAACATTATATACATACCTAAATTCTTGAGGCATAGGCATATCGTATTCTTTACATATATCTTCAAGTTCAGGTATAATTTCATCCTCTATCACATCAAATATCTCTAATATATCTTTATCCGATATACCCGCTTCAAGATTACCAAGTATTGAGCCTTTTACCCCGAAGGCACATGTTTCCATTGCTGACCATTCATCCGATTGAATGAAAACATATATTGTATCTACATTATCACCTATAACCTCTAAAAACATTGATATTATTTCTGATTGTTTATCTGTAAATGCGTCTTCAAAAATTATAATTTTCTCCTTCATCAAATTTAGAATTTCAGCTTTCCCTTACCAAGCAAGACAAAGTCTGTTCTCTTTGTCATCATATTCTGCATTCCAATAATGCGGAGCATTCACTTTCGTATAAATTAAAGCCTACTCCCATATTATTTTTGTCCTGCCTATACTTTTTTCCGGTGCAAAATAGAATTTTACAAAATCACCTTCCTTTAAGTTATGTTCTTCCTGTTCTGATTTTGTTATTGCTACATCCGCCATTGTAATTTTATTATATTCATTATTTTGCAGTACCTCATTAAACCATAATAGCCTTATGTCTATTTTATTTCCTTTATCCTTCATTTTCGCTACCATTGCTTTTTGTACCCATGCATTTTTCCCAACAAAATTTACTTCTGTTGACATTAAAATATTTCTCTGCTCCTCTGTTAATTTGGAAACCATGTCAATGCGTTCTTTACTGTCTTTTCCTGCCACTATAAAAACCACGGCAATAAAAATAACTACTACAACTGCTACAATTAAGTATGGCATAAAACATTCCTCCTGCTTAATTCCATTTCCAAGCTTTAATAACCTGAATAGGAAATTTCATTTTCCCTTATTATAACACATCAATTACAGATATTCCAGCCTCAAAACTTGTAAATTTTATCTCTTCATAAAATTCTGCTTCATCGAATGGGCAGAAGAAAACCTCCAAATCTTTTGCGGACTTGGAGGCTTGATTCTGGCCATTTTATATTTTATTGTTTTCTGTATCTGGTTATTTTTCTCCAGTTTTCTGGGAAACCCATTTTTTCATATAATTCATGTTCTGATATACTATCATGTTTCTTCAGGTATTTATCAATAAGTGCTTTAAGCTCCTTTATAAATTCCTTGTACCAGCCATCGCTCAGCATATATCTTAAAGCAATCACAACCGAAAACAAATCATTTTTTCCATTCACATATTGTGTACCTTTTTGAGCAATCTTTAACTTCATATGTAACGGAAAATCCGGGATACTATCGGTAGTTCTATAAGTAAATAATCGCTCACCATGCGCACAGACATTTCTGAATTTTACCATTACAGCCAAAATAGAAACCATCTGACTCTCGTTGATGCAAGAATAATTCCTGCTGACCTTAATCTGTATATCCTGTGGAAGCAACATATACATTTTGGAAATATTTCCAAATGTCAATGCATTCGTCAACACCCATAACGGAACATTCCCGTATTTTTTCTGTGCATGATTTATGTAATGATAATCTGTCGGTTTTGTAACGTATCCTTCTAATATCTTTATTAAACGGTCAATATCTCTTTGATTTTTTCTGCCTACATAATTGTAATTTGCAGTATCAAGATATTCTGTTTGGTTCTCACCATTCTTCTCTGTAAAATAGTAAGAGACTTGTGATTTTATTTCGTTTTCTACTTTGATAAGATATTTCAAAAACAACTGCCTTAAAGATTCATCAAAATAATATAACTCTACAATATCCTCAAATTTCGTTCCATCCTTATACTTCTTGGTTGTTGGATTTTTAAAGATATCCTTATATCCTCCGATTAATGAATAGTAGCTTGTCTGCCTTAAAATCTCTTTAGCATATGCCTCATCATCAATTTGCAGATTTTTCTCATTCTTCAGTTTTTCTATTTGCTGATCATAACTCAAAAAAATCTTTGGCATACACAATGTCTCCTTAAAGTAAAAAAAGAGGAGACCCCGCAGGTTCTCCCCCGGTCGCAGGCCTCACAGGTTTCTGCAACGCGATCACTGTATTCATCTTACTTGACTTTGAACTTCATGTCAAGCGGTTTCTACAGCCACTATAGTATATGCTATTATGTATTCTTTAATACCCCAATATTTATGAGGTTTCAATATCATGGGAGTCGATCCTATCTGTTAATTTCTCTAACATATATAGTACGTGCCATAGCCTGTTCTGAAAGCATTCCTGCATCAAACAAATGCTTATCTCTTAATATATAAGTTGTAGGGATTGAGTCGCTTAACAGCCAGTTAGGACTTTTCTCTTTCATTATTTAAGCTGTATTATGTATAAGCTTCTGTCTGACCTAATTCTCCTTGGACCATTGGGCATCCGTTAGAAAGCCAGTCAGCCAGTTTATCATATGCAGCAGTTCGATTTATGTAGTTGGGACTGCCTTGTACGCATCCGATTGATACCCCAGGCCATTGGATAAGCAATGAAAAATGCTAAATACCATGCAAATTCAACTTATGGAGGAACCGTTTATGTACAAAAGTACACCATGCCAAATCTTCTATCAGATTGGGAAGCCCTCAAAAACTTTGATTACCCTACTAATCCTTATGTAATTCTGCTTTAACTCCATGTCTGATTATTCTTGCTCAGCAGAGCCATGAATCCGGTCAATTCGAAGCCAGTGTTCCGGTGGCATAGAGCCATCTTGATTTTGCTTGATTATCATGTACTTGATGAGGTAGATCTTGTCAAGGCCTTGCCGCATCTGGCGGAGTGTTAGCTGCCTTTACAAGAGATACCTCATCGAGTAATCTGTATTCAGCAAAACAAGCAATTTGCAGTGGCTCCCACCGTCCGGAAGGGTGGCTCTCAAAATCCGGACTGGTGGCTCAAAGAGCCTCGGAATAATCATCCATGTCGTAATCACATGTCGAGATTTTGAGGAGATAATGTTCCCGAATAGGTTGCAACTGTTTGATTATTCACATACATACAAGAACGCAAAGTTAATGTTCCACTGTACATAATTCCATTATGTTCTTCCGTCATGCTAATTGTCTTCGCTGGCGTGACCTTCCCGTTATAGATGATTTCCCTCGTTACAGAAATACTATCTTGTTCATATACAAGAAAATCATTAACTTGATAATCATCTTCTATCATAGATACAGTTTCAACTCTTATGCCTGTGTCTTGTGCATGCACACCTATCGGCAAACTCATACTCACAACTATCATCAGAAATATCGTACATATTGTCTTCATCCGTTTTGCTCCTCATCTTATTCCCAAAACTTAAACAAATACACTTCCAGTTCTGTATCCTCCCAAGAGGCGGCCTGCTTATATCCTTCATAAAAAGCAAGTTTTAATACTTCGACTTCAAAATCTCCTAGTTCACCTTGTTCCCATTTTTTATGTACCTGTTCAGAGTAGCCTTTGATTTCATCAACTGTATAGTCATGCGGACAAACTATTGCTATTTCATATATTTCTCCATACATTTCATCATCGGCATATCTTTCAGAAACAATTCGGAAACCCGTATTTTTTTGACAGTACATCCATATTCCTAAAAAAGCAACAATAGCAAAGACAATTCCCGCAATCAACAGCCTTTTCCCAGATCTGATTTTCTTGCCTTCTTTTGATACTTTCTGCCCCCCTAACTCTTCTTGGATTAACCTCTCTCCCTCATGCTTATTTTGCTCCAACGGTGATTGCCGTCCATCATCTTCACTCAGTACACCGCGCTCCTCTTCACATTCTATATTTCCATTAATCAGATCATCGCAAGATACACGGAACAAATCTGCCATTCTGGCTATCATTTCCACATCCGGATAATTCTGTCCTCTCTCCCATTTGCATAAAGCTGACGTTGTCACCTGCAGTCTCTCGGCCATTTCGCGCTGAGTCATCCCGCTCTGTTTACGTAATTCAGCAATACGCTTTCCCAACTGTCCTTTCACAACATTATCCATAGCATTCTCCACTCATTATAATATATAATTGTATCATAAATGATAAAAATACAATTGACAATATGGAAATTGCTGTTTCTATTACATTTTCCATATTGTCAATAGACACGGTCTTAAAGTTGGTGTACGCTTTTTGTGTAACCAAAAGATACCAGCATTATGAAATGCTCACGGTATACAAGCAAAGGAGGAATTCCGAATGAAACTAAAAAAAACACTATTCGCACTACTATTGTCCACAGTACTAATATTGGGAGCAAGCATTACCGTTTTTGCAAATAGCGGATCTACCTTGGTAAACAATAATACCATAGCTTATGGTAGCTCAGTTACTGAAAGTACAGGTACCGCATTTACCACTATGGCAGGCGGTTTGAATTCTGCCACAGTGTCTGTATCATCAACCTATCATTATCACCAAAATGTAACTTACGAGAATTACACATCCGCTCCCAAATCTGCTTCTGGTCCCAAAAATGCAGTAGTGGATTTTTCCTGTGGCTCATCATATTCTACCAGTTATATTTATTCTACACACAATGCGACCGTAGGCGATGTGACAATGGAGCAGCGTACTACCTCGGCCAGTAATTAATTAGTGATATCATAGTATTTTTGTGATATACTACATATAAGATCATATTATCATATTAATGCATAAACATTCATTAAAAGGAATCCTCGAATCCGTAGTTGGCTGTTTATGCGTTATTTGATATTACGAACAGGTGAACGGATATGAGAAAACATAATTCTGTAACAACATTAAAAAGATTACTGTGCATCATTTCTTTGCTGGCCATCACATTGGAAACTGGATGTGGAGGTGGAAAACGTAATACAGATACATCCCCGAAAGAAGACAGCTTGACACTGGTATGGGCTGCTAATCCCTACTATTTTGGGGCAAATGCTTTCGACCTGCAAATTCAGGAAGAACTAAACCGCCGCCTTATCGAAGATTATAACTGTGATTTTCAGGTACAATTTGAATGGCTGTATGCAGATGGAAATGAATACCAAACTGCAGTTGCTGAGCGGTATCAGGGCCGGACAGCGACCGATATCCTTTTTACCGGACTTGCAAACCACGGGCAGCCCGGCACCTATAACAGCATGGTAAGAGATGACTTGCTCTATCCTCTGGATGATTTTCTCACGGAGACAGAGGCAGGGCAGGTTCTCTACGCTTCCTTTTCTGAGATGTTCTGGCAGGCCATGCGCTGTGAAGGCCATATTTACGGTTTCCGGTGCGTTGACCCGCAAATGTATTATGATGCCACACTGTTAGTCAGGGAGGATTACTCCTCTGCCTTACAGCAATATGAAGAGATCTCCTCTATTCAGGATTTGGGGGATATCCTGGAGCATCTATCAAAGACCAGTCCGGATTCTTTGCAGGATACGTTGGGTGTGTATGTTGATATTGATGCACTTTGTAATTTGGAAGGCTATATACCGGTTATAAACGGTTATACCGGCCTCTACTTTACAGAGGAAAATGGTACAGTCAGGGTCATCAATGCAGCAGATGATGCATCATTTCTTAACATGTGGAAGGAAATCCAGCGTTGCAACAACGTGCTTACAGACAGTAGTGTCCCAGATGCAGGAACAGCATATCGGTCAGGTAAATACGTTTTTGCCATTTTACCGACCACCCCCAGGATTCTATATGATGACCAGCTGCTTGTCGATACCCAGCCAATAAGTGTCAAGACTTTAAGGCAGGCTCCCGAGCCGCTCATCTATGCCCGCAATGCGGTAACGGGCATTGCCTCCTGGTCAGAGCATCCAAAAGAGGCCATGGAACTGCTAAGCCTGATTGCTACACAGCCGGATTTATCCAACCTTCTTATTTATGGGATTGAAGGGATTCACTATAATCTGGCAGGTGGTATTCCGGTACCTGTTTCCTCAGGGAATGCTTATACCAAACTGGCATCACCTGCCAACAGGACCATCTCTTACCGAGACGGGCTGGAGCCGGCTGATAAGACAATCCTATATCAGGAAAAAAACAGTGCTGCGGTACTCAGTCCGGAGATACAATATGAGCTGGATTACACAGAATATATAGAGGAGCTTTCTGAGATTTCCGCTGTCTATGAAGCCCATGCATGTCTGTGGCTGGGAACCTGTTCGGATGTAGAAGCCGAGGCAGAAAAGTTGTCACAGGAGCTGCAGGCCGTCGACGTGGACAAGTTGGTTAAAAAGCTGAACAAAATGTTAGGAAATTAAGAGGGATCGTTATGGGCAAAAGACAAAGTATTTTATTACTGTGCTTATCCTTACTTTTAACTTCATTGTCAGGTTGTGGAGCTGGCGACTCCGCTGCCGGGGATAATGCACATTACATACCTGTTTTTGGATGTTTGGGTGAAACCGGTTCTGTCTATGAAGTAAACGGGATTTTATATTATACAGACTATGCCACCGGAGAAAATGGCGTTCTGTGCAGCAAACCCAACTGCATCCATGAGCCGTATTCCTCATCCAATACAGAGCCATACTGTGAAGCAGCATTGCCAAACGGTAACTTGTCTGTCTCTCTTTTGTCCGGGAACTCGCTGTATGTCATGACAACCGATTTTACCGGCACAGAAATTTATACAAAACAGGTATATGGCGAGACCTGGGTAACGCTGTTGGAAATACCTTATGGATTTTCGTCCGGACTGCAACGCCGTATCTATGATAAAAAACTGTATTTTACCGCAGCTTCTTATGAGCACGAAACAGACATTACCGGAGAGGAAATGCCTGCCCTGCAATCCTTTCCTTTTTTGATTGAAGTTGATCTGGACCGGCGCACATACCGAACACTTACAGAATACGAAGATGGAAGCTCCTGCACGGACGTACTGTTCATCGAGGGAGATTCTCTTTATTACGAAACAGAGTATCCCATCCGGGATACCTATGAAACCACATACCGGGTGTGTATATACAGTCTCAATCTGAATACTCTGGAGTCGGAGTATCTGTTTACCACGGATGCCTCCCATGTCTTTTTAGGCGCACATGAGGGTACCGTTTACACATGTGGAACAGCCGGGCTCATGATGCTTACAGAGGATGGTACCTGGCTTCCCGCCTGTCAGACAGATACCTGCACAAGCGGGTATTCTTATGAAGACGGTATCTTACTGTCCGTCCGGCAGGACAATAGCGCTTCCATCCTGCATTATGATTACAAAACCGGGAAAGTATCGGATGTACCGGCGCTGCCCCAAAATGGTTACCTGTTTGATGTGATGGGCGACTGGGTGCTTGCAATTACAGAAAACGGTGATATTGCAGCTGTCCCTATAGAGGACTTATTATCAGGCAGGGCGCAATATACCGCAACGTGGCGTCCTTATTAAGAATATGGGGGGAACTATCACTATGGAATTGATGCTGTCGGGAGTCACAAAAAACTATGGGCATTTTACAGCCTTACAGGATTTTACCTACGTTTTTAAGGAAGGGGTCTATGGATTGCTGGGGCCGAATGGGGCTGGTAAAAGTACGCTGATGAACCTGATTACGGGAAATCTTTCCCCTGACCGGGGAGAGATTCTGCTGGATGGTAAAAACATAAAAGATTTAGGTATCTCCTATCTGAAGCATATCGGGTTTGTCCCTCAGCAACAGAATCTATATCCTACTTTTACAGGAAAGAGATTTCTATACTATATGGCTGCATTAAAAGGCATGGATAAAAAGAGGGCCGACCTGGAAATACCTGAAATACTTAATATGTTAAATCTGACGAAGCAGCAGGATAAAAAAATCAGGGAATATTCCGGTGGTATGAAGCAACGACTGCTGATTGGTCAGGCTCTGTTAGATCACCCGTCCATCCTCATATTTGACGAGCCTACAGCCGGACTGGACCCAAAGGAAAGAATCGGCATCCGAAATATTATCTCCGGGTTCTCTGAGGATAGAATTGTGATTTTTGCTACCCACGTGGTATCAGATGTAGAAAAAGCGGCAACGGAAGTCCTTTTCTTAAAAGATGGTCTGCTGTTGCCTGCCCAGAAGGAAACACAGGATTGGAAGGATAAAAAGACTTCTCTGGAGGAAGTGTATCTGCACTTTTTCGGGGATGAGGGGATGTCATTATGATAAGAACAGAATGCAAAAAAATCATAACATTTCCGGTTGTTTTCCTAATTTTCTGTTTATGTATCATGAATGTGATTCTGATATACTACAGTGAAGTAAGAAATACGCCTTATACAGGTCAAAACGGCTATCGTCAGCAATGGCAACTGGTTTCCGACATGTTGGTAAATGAACCACCTGAGCAGGTCTATGCACAGCTGCAGGCAGATTATGAGAAAACCTTTTGGACTAACAGTGCCGATAGCGGTTCACTGCGTACCGCTTATGTACAGGCAAGGATTCTGAAAGAGATGGAAAGCATTGTACAGTACGATGAATATCTGGAAAATATCAGACAGTCCACCGATACCGGGCACTCCTTTTCCCGTTTTCAGGAAACAGAAAACCGTTTTACCCGTGAAAACAGGAAACTGACAGCTGCTGCTTATGAAAAGATGTCCTCTGTCTCTCTAAATCCACAGCCCTCCCTTGGAATAGAACTCTTCGCTACTTCTCCTATTACCAATCTTCTCGTTCTGTTTTTGCTGCTGTTTTTACAGATCATCATCTGGGGCAGGGATAAGGAAACAGGGATGAACAGCCTGTTACACACCTGTTATAACGGAAGGAAACGCCTTGCCCTTGTAAAGATTAGTGTCTCCTTCGTCTGTTGCGTCCTGGTAGTGTCTCTGTTGTATGGAAGCACTCTGCTGCTTGCGCATAACCTCTATGGAACAGGTGATTTAACCCGTAGCCTGTCCTCTGTATACCTGTTTCGGCAGACCGCATGGAATATTTCCGTCCGGCAGTTTATTTTACTGTTCTTAACCTATAAAATACTGGCATCCTTTCTTTATATGCTGCTCTTTGGTATTGCTGTTGATGTCCTTCACAATACCATTAGTGCGGTTGTAAGCAGTGCGGGAGTCGTAATCCTCTGTCATTTCCTGTATGAAAACGGCACCGATATTGTAAAATATCTGCTTCCCGGCGGTTTGTTCCATGTAGAAAATCTGTTTACCATATATCGCAATCTGAATGTATTCGGTTTTCCGTTTACCTATAGCAGTGCCGCCTCCGTGGTACTGGCTGCGGGCATTGCAGGCTGCATCTGTGTTCTGACAGAGAGTCAGGCCGAAATCAGCGTCCATTTGCCGAATAAATTACCCCTGCTTCCTGTAAAAGGTCCGGTCCTTAGAACCGTAAATCTGTGGATTCACGAGCTGTGGAAATTATTTTTCGAAGAAAAAGTACTGCTTCTTCTACTGCTCCTTGCAGTCGCACAATTCTTTATTTCCGACAGGGAGACCGTCAGATACTATGATTATACCGACTTCTATTACAGGCAATATATGCAATATTTGTCAGGGGAAGTAACAGAAGAAAAAAAGGACTTTATCCTTTCGGAAAAAGAACGTTTTGCTACACTGAACAGACAGAAACAGAACGCTCTGTTACAGGGAAAGACCGACTATCTTGCAGAGCAGGAGCTGTACGCGTATGAGGCCTTTGAACTGACAGAGCAGTATTGGGAGTATATTACAGAAAATGATATAGGTTACATGGTTTATGAGCCTGCAGTGGATGAACTGACCGCTGCATCCACCCAGAGGACAGACGCATTGCTTGCTTTTGAAGCCATGCTTTTTACAGTGTTATGCAGTACCCTGGTCTTCGGCAGAGACTATCAGTTAGGAACCGATAAGCTATGCAGGATCACATTTTACGGCAAAAGGAAGGCTCCCGCCATCAGAATGGTGACCGGTATGACCGTTAATCTGTTAATCCTGGTACTTGTGTATTGTCCTTATTATAAAGCGACACTACAGGCATATGGGGTGGGGACAGCGTGTCTGTACTTTCCGGCCGATTGCCTTCGGAGTCTGGACAGATATGGGTGCAGTATCACGCTTGGAACCTATTTCCTGCTACTCTCAGTAATACGGTTTTTATTTATGAATCTGACGGGGTTAGTCGTATATGCCATCTCCCAAAAGCTGAGGAGTATCATCCACACAATCATTTTAGGCTGCACACTTTTTATGCTGCCGTTTGGTATGATTATGCTCAGTGATTCCCTGGCATCCTTTTTCTTCCTTTATAGCCCCATGCTTGGCAACTATCTGCTGACCAGTCCTTTGGCAGTTGTCATCATCTTTGTATCAGCCATGCTTGCACTGACAGCATGGCTGGTTCGTCTTTCTGTTGATGTATTTTGCAGATAAAGTTGCATGTTCATTTTGGACAAAGTTGCAAAACATTGGATGCGCGGTTCTTAGGAACGGTGTAGCGCCTATGTGGTAGCCACCAAGTGTGAACCTTCAAAAAGATCCATTGCAGACATTATCAAAACCATTAACCTTATCTTTGTTGTAGCAAACAAATATAGATAAGGAGGAAAGGAGAATGTCAACTACAATGGATGCCGGAACAATGATTCTGCCATCCGGTTATACTGGAATTTACACACAAATTTGGACTTGACTGGACGTAACCTCAATACGGGGAATTTTTATTGCCTTACCGTTCCAGTTTGATAATTCTGCCGTGATAAGGCTGTCCGCTGTTCCGTTCACAAGAAATAACTCGATTGATTTTCCGTATGGCATATTCTCCTCCTAAGTATAAAATATAGAATGTATGAATTCCGTTTGCCTGTATTTTCTCCTACATTACTATCTTGGGTCTGGTAAGAAACTCTATATCTGTTTATCCGGAGCTAATAGTAATTTATCTATTACCGGATGAATCATGCCGGTTTCTGATATCTCATTTATAGCACATAACTTCTTTCCGGCATCCTTACTGGATGCGCCACAATGAAATGCCTGTTCTGTAGGCAAATTATAATCTACAACTATCAATCTGTCATGGCAATCTGCATTCGGTTTAATTCGTAATGGAGGATATTCTTGTACAAAATCATTTACTACCGCTGTTGTCAAAAATCCTCTTTTCCCATGTCCGTTTTCTGTAAATAAAACTACTTCTACACCGACTTGCTTCTGTGATAAAAGCTGTAAAGTCTTTGTATTCACATAATCATCTACTACATAAATGCTCTTCTTTGCCTGTTGATATATATCTATGTACGCCGCATCTGCTTCGAACTTCTGTCCTTTGTAGATAACAAAATTTTTAAAATCTTTTTCTGAAACAAAATTTTCATTGAGAGTGTCTATACTTCTTTGAATATCATCAAATTTTTGTTCCGCTCTATTCTTCCAATCTACAACACCTGCAACCTGTGCTGATATCTCCGATACTTTTGCCGTAACAAGTCGTATCTCAGACTGTGTAACAAATTGTTGATTTTGCTTTATATAATGACGTATCTCACGAAACGAACGCATTATAAAAATGCTTTGTTGTTCCGCAAGGTCTCCTCTTAGAACTGTAGCAAGCATATAAATCCCTTGCTCCGTGAATGCATACGGTAATTTTTTAATATTGGTTCCTCTCCTATTTCCATTTTCATTCAAAGTCGCAAATTGCGACTTTGAAAAATCTTCAGGGATTTCATCCTTTGTCAGCTGAAACATGAAATCTTCCGGAAATCTTGTAATATTTCGTTTTACCTGCTCATTCAAACGTTTTACTTCATACCCATAAATCTCAGCCAAATCATAATCCAGCATAACCTGCTGACCTCTTATGACATAAACCCGGTTACATATATTATCTACTGTCATTAATTCTGTATTTTCTACCATAGCATTTCTCCTGCAGATTATGAAGCAACTTGTCGCACAATTATCCACACATTATCTATTAGTTACATCTTCTTCCTTATTATCTTTATTTCTTTTATCAGCCAGTTTCTCTATTTCAATCTTATATGCCATCAACCGCAAAAGATATTGTGGAACCCTTCTATTCCCTAATTCCCAGTCTGTTTCCGTCATATAGGGAATTTCAAAGTACTCACAAAATTCTTTCCGATTCATTCCAGTGCTTTCTCTTAATTTTTTCAGTTCTTCTCTCGCTCCCATAAACTCTCCTATTTATGCATTGCATAAATTCATTATATATCATTTAATTCACATGGTCAACAAATTGGCGCAAAAAAATCTCGGTAAAAACTTTACCGAGACTCCCTATAAATGTGACCTGTCGTTATACCTTATGAGATAGGTATGATAGCAAAAATCCCATGAACAGAAGTATAATTGCGAAGGTTTCCACTTTGACCTCAATGTTAGCTTTTGATTTCTTTTAGGGAACTTTTGCGCTATAAATCATGCCAAAAAGTTCCCTATTATTGAAATCGGTACTTTCCTTTTCCATGTCCGGTTACTGGCACGATTATCTCACTATCGACCAATAATTTTATCAGCTCAGATGCTCTTGTTGATTTTCAATATCCGCTTCTGTGCTCTCAATGTCCGCTTTTGCACTTTCAATGTCCGCTTCTTCAAACATTCCACTAATATGCATCATTTATGATATATGGTGGCGCTTTTCGCCCCCAAATAGTGAAAGTGGGGGCACTTTCTGCCCCCACTCAGGAAATGTTGCTAAAATACTGTTTAGATTTATCATACATACAAAATGGAAGTTATCTATTTCTCCTCTTCGTTAAGACCTAGTTCATTACATATTACTTG
>ULJH01049053.1_pt1 | contig 37097 bp, 34 predicted proteins | sample 1950781 | NCBI WGS metagenome assembly ULJH01 (sample SAMEA4835462, study PRJEB28245) | human gut metagenome | biome: gut microbiome; material: fecal sample | place: Denmark | collected 2008 | reverse complement strand
GTACACGATTTTTCGGGTTCCGCCGAAAAAGCAGAATATCGCAAAATTATGACGATTTTGCAACGAGGGCGGCAGCACCTAAGATACCAGCCTCATTTTTAAGCGTCGCCTTAACAACCTTAATATACGGATTTCTTTTGCCGCCGTAACTGTAACGGGTGACGTACGCTTGCAGGCGTTTTATGAACCAGTCGCCCTGATTGCTTATACCGCCGCCCATAAAGATTATTTCGGGACGGATATAGTTGCCGATATTCACAAGTCCTTCGCCGACGTATCTGATATATCTTGAAACAAGGGCTTTTGCGGTTTTGTCGCCCGCATTCATCGCGTCGAATGCCGTACGCCCCGTGACTTTCCCTTCTTTTTTGGCGATTTCGTTCATCAGACTTTCGGGATGTTTTTCCATCGCGCGTTTGGTATCGCGGATAAGAGCAGTTGCCGACGCATACGCTTCCCAGCAACCGCGCCTGCCGCAACCGCATTTTTCGCCGCCCATACGAATGACGGTGTGTCCGCCCTCGCCGCCTGCGCCTTTGAAGCCGGAAATCAAATTACCTTTGACAAGTGTGCCTGTCCCTACGCCTGTGCCGAGTGTCACCATGACAGCATTTTGAACGCCTTTCATTTCGCCGAACACCGATTCGCCGATGACTGCGCAGTCCGCGTCGTTGCCGATATATACGGGAAAATCGAAATATTTTTTGAATTCCGCACGGAAATCGTAATCGCGGAAGAAAATATTGCAGGTATAAAAAATCTTTGCGGTGTCGGGATCGACCGTGCCGGGGACGCCCATGCCCATTCCCGCGATCTCGTCCGTCGAAATGCCGGCGTCTTCCAAAAGTTTTGCGACAAGCCCCGCGATATCTTTTGTGTTGTCGTCGGACGGTTGCGTCGGTTTTGTAACAACGCTGTCTTTCACGATTATGTTGCCGTTTTCGTCGACGATGCCGCCTTTAATGCTCATACCGCCCACGTCGATACCTATATAATACATATTCAAATCCTTATTTTTTTTCTTAATTTTACCACAAATACACGTCGCGCGCAACGGTTGCGCCGGGACATTTTCAGATGCCAAGCAAAATTCTTCTTGATTTATTACGTTATCGTGTGATACAATACTTCTAAGAATAATGATTATTGGGGATTTATATTATGTTGAAACCGGAAGAAATTATTGCGGCAAGGATTCTTATGAACACCAACGAGGTTTTTTTGTCCTCGGTCGGCGCAGGGGGCGGTCCACGTTCCAGCATTATCACGAAACTTCGCTCGGAAGGACACAACGTCATTTATTTCGGCGCGCCGATTAACAGCCAGAAAGTCCAGAATATCCGACAAAATCAGAACGCAAGTATTTGCTATTACAGCGGCTCGGACAGCATCACGCTTTTGGGCAAAGTTGAGTTTGTCACCGACAACACTTTAAGGAAGCAACTCTGGCACGAATGGTGCAAAAAAACCAACGCGATCGCGCTTAACGAGTACGACTTCTGCCCGATGAAGTTCACGACGACGGAAGCCACTTTCTGGATACGTAACAAGCTTTCGACCTTCAATTACGAATAATCGCAATGTATCCCTTCCGGGAGATTGCCACGTCGCTTCGCTTCTCGCAATGACATAGTGATTGCTCGGAAGACAACAGAAACAGTAAAGTTTGAAAGAATAATCAAAGTTCGTCCCGAATATAAATACCGTATGAAATATACGGTAATTCGGGTTGGCTTTGGCGAGAACGCCTCATCTTTGGCAAAAAAATACAAAACGACCGAAAGGTCGCTTTTTTTATTGAACGATAATCCGCTTTTCTTTGAGGGGGAACGTCTTATCGCGGCGGAATTCCACGGGAAAACCTGCGTCGCAAGACCTTTCGACACGGCGGAAACCGTCGCAAAAAGGACGGGAACAAGAAAAGAAGAAGTGATCCGTCTGAACGGCACCGACAAATTCTTCCCCGGTCAGAACGTGATTCTTTCGGATTATGACGAATAAGAAAAGTATTTTCAAATCGGTCGCGGTCGTAACGGCGTTTTCGGTCGCGACAAGACTTTTTGCGTTTTTGTTCAAAGTTTTCGTGTCGCGGCAGTTCGGCGCGAGCGTTGTCGGCGTATATCAGATGGCGTTGAGTTTTTATTTTTTCGCGTCGGCGGTCGCGCTCAGCGGACTTCCGACGGTGATAAGCCGAAAGATTGCCGAGGACGAAAAAACGGGCGGCGAAAACGTTCCGTCGCTTATTTCGACCGCGCTTGTTTTGTCGCTGTCGTCGGTACTTCCGATACTTTCGGTAATATATCCCGTCGCTTTCCTTTTGCCGTCGGTTTTTGCGGACGAGCGGGTTTTGCCGCTTGTCGTGATTATGCTGCCCGCACTTCTGAGCACGAGTATTTACAACGTTATCCGCAGTTGGTTCTGGGGAAAAAGGTCTTTTCTTGCGTTCAGTTTCACCGAGATGCTGGAAGAAGTCCTTCGCATTACTTTCACGCTGATATTTTCGCTGGGACTTATCGCCGCCGTAACGCCGCTTAAAGGGCTTGCGGTAGGTTTTTTGGTGTCGGATATTGCGTGCGCCGTCGTACTTTTCATACTGTTTTTGATAAAAAAAGGTAAATTCGGCCGTATAAAAGACGTTCCGGCGGTGTTAAAACCCTCGCTTCCGATAACGGCGATGCGCGTTTTCGGCGGAGTCATCGGCGCGTTTACGGCAATCGTGATTCCCGTTCTGCTGATAAAATACGGTATGGAAAAAAGCGACGCGTCGGCAACTTTCGGACGCGTTACCGGAATGGCGATGCCCCTTCTTATGGCACCGACCACTCTCACGGGCGCGCTGTCCGTCGTGCTTATCCCGGAAATCGCGACGATTAAACACGACGATAAATCCGCGATGTCCGCGCGCATTGACGGCAGCATAAATTTTGCGATAATAATCGCAGCCCTTTTCACGATTTTGTATATCCCGCTTGGAAAAGAAATCACGTCTTTCGTGTTCAAAGACGAGTTTTCGGGCGTGTATCTTTCAAACGTCGCGCTTATGCTGTACCCGCTGGGGCTCAACCAGATTTCGACGTCGATATTAAACTCGATGGGGCTTGAAAAGAAATCCTTTTTCAATTACGCCGTCGGCGCGGCGATACTTATGATTCTGACGCTCGCGCTGCCGAAGTACGTCGGAATTTACGCCGTCGCGATCGGGGGCGCGGCGGGAAGCGTCGTCACGTCTTTTCTGAACCTTAACGCACTCAATAAAAAAGCGCGGATTCTGGACAATCCCAAAAAGACCGCGTTTGCAATATTGTTGTCGTTTCCGCTTGTCGCGCTGACCTGTCTTCTGAAAAATCTGCTGTTTTTCAAAATTCCGCCGTTTTTCGCGATTGCGATTTCGGGCGGAATACCGATGATTTTATACCTTGCGGCGTGCGTCGCTTTCAGAATCTTCGACGTTACTCGCTTTTACAAAACGACGCGGAAAAAATCTTTGAAAAAACGGGATAAATCAAAAAAGTAAGCCCGACGTTTATCGCAGTAACGGGCGTTTGCGTAACCGCGCGCACCCCCATATAGGCAAAAAACGTCTGCCCTTTGCTGAGCCCCATAAGATACAATGCGTACGTGTTTATGAAAAGCGTGCAGACGACGTAAACCAGAATATACGATATTGCGATATTCACGTACGGCATCGCGCCGCCGAGTTTTTTGATTTTAATATACGACGTGAGCCCCGGGATAACGCCGATAAGTACCGACGCGCAAAGAATCACCGGGTTTGGCGCATACCCGCCGCCGACGAAACAGCCGATCACGTCGCCGAGCCCGCCGACAAGTCCGCCGGCAATCGGCCCGAAAAAGTACCCCGCAAGAAAACATACCGTATAAGTCAGCGTGATTTTGAGCGTGCCTAAGCGCGGCGAGAATATGCCGACAACGACGTTCAACGCCACGAATACCGCAAGGTACGCAATCTTTTGCGCCGTAAAATAACGTTTTTTTTCGGAAGACTCCCCGACGGAAACGTCGGGTTCTTGTGCAACGATTTTGTTTTTGAGCATAAAAAAACCTCCTTTAAGAGGTTCGCGTTAAAAGCCGCGCGAAAACGCGGTACTTCGCAGCGAACGCGACAAGCCACCGCAGGTTTCCCTTTCGTTTGCGGGCGACATTCCATCCCGCAACACTTAACGCGACTTATCTACTCTGCAACGCTAATAATAAACTATCCGCGCCGAAAAATCAAGCGGCGGCGCATAAATCGCGAAAACTTAAAAATAATAGCGATATGCTCAACGTTTTAATTCGCGCAATAATATTGTACTTTTTCCTGCTGGCGGCGATGCGGCTTATGGGAAAGCGGCAGTTATCCGAGTTCCAGCCCTTCGAGTTTGCGATAACTCTCGTCGCGGCAGACCTTGCGTGCATTCCGATGTCGGACAATACCATTCCGATAATTTACGGCATAATCCCGATATTCACGCTTGTGATACTGCACAATCTCTTGACGTTTTTCGCAATCAAAAGTCACCGCTTCCGAAAACTCATCAACGGCAAGCCCGTTATCCTCATCGGCGACGGCAAAATCGACTGCGACGTGCTTAAAAAATGCGGAATGACCGCAAACGATCTTCTGGAAAGCCTGCGCGAACAAGGATATTTCAAAATCGGCGAGATAAATTACGCCGTGCTGGAAACAAACGGGAAAGTGTCCGTGCTGCAAAAGTTTGCAAACGCACCGGTAACGAACGCCGACCTTAATATCGAAGGCGGCAGCAACAACCTTCCTTACAACGTCGTCGTCGAAGGCAGGTTTATGGGGGATACGTTCAAAAGCATTACCCCGCCCCTTGAAAAGGACGTCGTCGTAAAAACGCTTGAAAAAGAGAATATGACAATCCGCGACGTGTTCTTGTTTTCCATTGACAAAGACGCGGCGTTTATACAAAGTTACGACGGGCGCGTCGTGAACACGATAATCGAAAAATGAAAAAAGCAGTTATCCTTTTTATAATATTTCTTATGATTCTGGGCGCGGGGATTGCCGAGCACTTTTTCGTGCATAAAACCTTTGACGCCTTCAACGAGCGCATTGGAAAAATCGAAGCCGCCCTTCAAAACGACGACGTTGATTCCGCACTCGCATACGCCGAAGACCTGCAAAACTTCTGGGCGAAAAAACGAAAAATCGTGGAGGCGATTTCCTACTGTCAGGACGCACGACAGGTCAACGTAATACTTGGGGAACTCACGGGAAGTTTAAGATGCAATGACACCGACAACGCTTTCAGCAAAATCGAAAGCCTGTATCAACTCATACAAAACATACGGGATATGCTGGACTTCAACGCCATTGATATAATTTAATTATTTCGACAAAAAAGCGGCTTTACAAATGTAAAACCGCTTTTTAACATTGTTTTTTGCAATTTTTGCATTACTTCAAAATCCTTTTCAGGAACTGTCCGGTATACGACTTTTCGTTTTCCGCGATATGTTCGGGCGTGCCGACGTCAACGATCGTGCCGCCTCTGTCGCCGCCGTCGGGACCAAGGTCAACGATGTTGTCCGCAACTTTTATCACGTCAAGATTATGCTCGATAACGACGACGGTGTTGCCGCTCGACACAAGCCTTTGCAGGATTGCGATAAGTTTTGCAACGTCGTGGGTATGCAGTCCCGTCGTGGGCTCGTCCAGAATATACAGCGTCTTGCCGGTGCTTCGTTTGCTGAGTTCGGTTGCGAGTTTCACGCGCTGCGCCTCGCCGCCCGAAAGCGTGGTTGCGGGTTGACCGAGTTTGATGTACCCGAGCCCCACGTCGTAAAGCGTCTTGATTTTGTTGTAAATCTTCGGAATGTTTTTGAAATATTCGCACGCTTCTTCGACGGTCATTTCAAGGACGTCGTTGATGTTTTTGCCCTTATATTTCACTTCCAGCGTTTCTCTGTTATACCGCTTCCCGTGGCACACGTCGCAGGGGACGTAAATGTCGGGCAGGAAGTGCATTTCGATTTGTATTATGCCGTCGCCGCCGCAATTTTCGCACCTGCCGCCCGAAATGTTGAACGAAAATCTGCCCGCCGTATATCCCCTTGCCTTTGCGTCGGGAGTCGAGGCAAACAGTTCCCTTATCGGGGTGAAAACGCCCGTGTACGTCGCGGGATTGCTGCGCGGAGTGCGACCGATCGGCGACTGATCGATATTGATGATTTTATCAAAGTTATCGATGCCGACGATTTCGTCGTATTTCCCTTCCGTAAGGTTGCTTTTGTTCAGTTTGTTATATACCGCGGGATAAATAATTTCGTTGACAAGGCTGCTTTTGCCGCTGCCCGAAACGCCCGTAATCGCGGTTAAAAGTCCGACGGGAATATCGACGTCGATGTTTTTCAGGTTATTTTGTCTTGCGCCGCGAACCGACAAATATCTGCCGTCGGGGCGTTTTCTTTCTTCTGGCACGTCGATTTTGAGTTCGCCCGACAAATACTTGCCCGTTATCGACTCCTTGCAGGCGATAATGTCGTCCACGCTGCCTGCCGCAACGAGTTTTCCGCCGTGTATGCCCGCGCCGGGACCGATATCCACGATGTAATCCGCCGCGCGCATCGTGTCCTCGTCGTGTTCGACAACGATAAGCGTGTTGCCGAGGTCGCGCAGACCTTTCAGACTGCTTAGTAATCTTTCGTTATCTTTCTGATGAAGCCCGATCGACGGCTCGTCAAGAATATACAACACGCCCGTAAGCCCGCTGCCGATTTGCGTTGCAAGCCTTATCCTTTGCGATTCGCCGCCCGAAAGCGTCGCCGCGGAGCGGGAAAGCGTAAGATAATCGAGCCCGACGTTTACCAAAAATTTCAGCCTTGCGCGGATTTCTTTGATTATCCTTTCGGCAATGAGCGTTTTTTGTTTGTCAAGAACGAGCGCGCCGAAAAATTCGTCGATTTTTTTCACCGACATATCCGAAAGTTCCGCAATGTTAAGCCCGCCGACAGTAACCGCGAGCGCTTCTTTTTTCAGGCGTTTTCCGCCGCACGTTTTGCACGGCACGGACACCATATATCTTTCGATTTCGTACTTAACGCCGTCGCTTGTCGTTTCGCGATAGCGGCGCATAAGGTTGTTGACGATACCTTCGTATTTCGTCATAAACTGCCCGCGGAAACTGCGTGAGTTATAATCCATCGGGATTCTTTCGTCGACGCCGTACAAAATCGCGTCAAGTTTCCACTTCGGCAAGTCTTTAATCGGAGTCGTGAGCGAAAAATCCAGCACCTTCGACAACGCGTTCAGTTGCGAGCGCACGATGTCGCCACTGCCGAGATTCCACCCCGACGGCGCGGCAAGCCCGCCGTTTCCGACGCCCAGATTTTCGTCGACGATAATCTTTTTCAGGTCGATTTCGTTGCGGAAGCCCAGCCCTCCGCATTCGGGACAAGCCCCGTACGGATTATTGAAAGAAAACAGTCTTGGTTCCAGTTCTTCGATGCTGACGTCGCAATCGGGACAACTGTATTTCGTGCTGTAAATCGTCGTCTTTTTTGCGTTTTCGACGACGACAAGTCCGTTTGCGAGTTTGAGCGCGGCTTCGACGCTGTCCGTCAGACGTCTTTCCGAGCCTTCTTTTACGGCGATACGGTCGATTGTCACCGATATATCGTGTTTTACGTTTTTGTCAAGGACGATATCTTCGTCAAGGGTATAGTCGATGCCGTCCACACGCACGCGGACGTAGCCGGACTTTTTGAAGTCTTCAAGTTCCTTCCTGTATTCGCCCTTTCTGCCTCTGACGACGGGTGCCATGATTATGACCTTATTGTCGCCCGACTGCACGGTGCTTTCGATGATTTTGTCGGTAATCTGGTCAACCGTCTGATGTTCGATTTCCCTCCCGCACTTCGGACAATGCGGAGTGCCGACGCGGGCGTACAAAAGCCTTAAATAATCGTAAATTTCGGTAACGGTGCCGACCGTCGAGCGCGGGTTTTTGGACGTCGTTTTCTGGTCGATGGAAACGGCGGGGGAAAGCCCTTCGATATATTCGACGTCGGGTTTTTCCATTTGTCCCAAAAACATACGGGCGTAGCTTGACAGACTTTCGATATACCGTCTTTGCCCTTCGGCGAAAATCGTGTCGAAAGCAAGCGACGACTTACCGCTGCCGGAAAGCCCCGTGAACACGACAAGTTTGTCGCGCGGGATTTCGACGTCGATGTTTTTAAGGTTATTCTCTTTTGCTCCTTTTACAAAAATTTTGTCCGTCATTTACGTTATCTTCCAAGTTCTTTTTTAAGTTCGGATATTCTGTCGCGAAGTTTGATTGCCGCCTCGAAATCCAGCCCTTCCGCCGCGACTTGCATAAGTCCTTTCAGACGTTCAAGTTCCGAAGCGATATCTTTACGGTCGCGTTTTGCGTCTTTATCCAGCTTTTTGGTGATTTCGATTGTATTTACGATTTCTTTCACGACGGTGTGTGGCACGATGCCGTGCGCCGCGTTGTAGTCGGATTGTATCTTTCTTCTGCGGTTTGTTTCGTCGATTGCGCGCTGCATGCTGCCCGTTATCGTATCGGCGTACATAATAACTCTTGCGTCGACGTTTCTTGCGGCGCGGCCGACGGTCTGGATAAGCGCGGTTTCGCTTCTTAAAAACCCTTCCTTATCGGCGTCGAGAATCGCAACGAGCATTACTTCGGGAAGATCGAGCCCTTCTCTCAAAAGGTTGATTCCGACAACCACGTCGACGTCGCCTTTTCTCAAAGAATTGATGATTTCGATTCGTTCCAGCGTGTCGATGTCACTGTGCATATACTTGACCTTAATCCCCTTTTCCTTCAAAAACGAAGTAAGGTTTTCCGCCATTTTTTTTGTGAGCGTCGTAACAAGCGTTCTGCCGCCCTTTTCGACGGTCAGATTGATTTCGGAAATAAGGTCGTCGATTTGTCCTTCGACTGGGCGTATAAAAATTTCGGGATCGATAATGCCCGTAGGACGTATAAGTTGTTCCGCCACCTGGTCGGCTTCCTGCAACTCGAACGGGGCGGGAGTCGCCGACACGCACACAAGCTGATAAATCCTTTTCTCAAACTCGTCGAAACGGAGCGGACGGTTGTCGAAAGCGGCGGGCAGGCGGAAACCGTATTCCACAAGGTTTTCCTTCCTGCTTCTGTCGCCGTTGTACATACCGCGGATTTGCGGAATCGTCATATGGCTTTCGTCGATGAAACAGACGAAATTTTTCGGGAAGAAGTCCAACAAAGTGTACGGCGGTTCGCCGGGTTTCCTTCCGTCAAAGTATCTGCTGTAATTTTCGATGCCGCTGCAATAGCCCATTTCGCGCATCATTTCGACGTCGTACGCGACGCGCTCGCCGATTCGTTGCGCCTCGATAAGTTTATTGCGGTCGGTGAAATATTTTACCCTTTCTTCCCTGTCTTTCGTGATGAGCGTCAGGGCGTTTTCCATACGGCTTTCGCCGACGACGTAATGGGTTGCGGGGAAAATGACTGCGTGTTCGAGCCGCGACAACGGCTTTCCCGTAAGGGCGTCGATTTCATAAAGTTTTTCGATTTCGTCGCCGAAAAACTCAACCCGTATCGCGACTTCCGAATTTGACGACGGGAATATATCCACAACGTCGCCGCGCATTCTGAACGTGCTGCGCTGAAAGTCGATGTCGGCGCGCTTATATTGTATATTCACGAGTTTACGCGCCAAATCGTCACGGTCAAGCGTCATTTCGGGGCGCAAAGAGATGGAAAGGTTGAAGTATTCTTCGGGCGCGCCCAGCCCGTATATGCACGATACGGAACTGACGACGATGACGTCGTTTCTTTCGCAAAGACTGCTTGTCGCGCTGTTTCTGAGTTTGTCGATTTCGTCGTTGACTTCCAGTTCCTTTTCGATGTAAGTGTCGCTTCTCGGGATATACGCTTCGGGCTGATAGTAGTCGTAATACGATACGAAAAACTCCACGCGGTTATCGGGGAAAAACTCACGAAACTCGTTGCAAAGCTGCGCCGCAAGCGTCTTGTTGTGCGCGATAACGAGCGCGGGACGTTGCACCCTTTCGATGACGTTTGCCATCGTAAAGGTTTTGCCGCTTCCCGTAACGCCCAGAAGCACCTGCGTACGAAACCCGTCGTTCAGTCCCTCGACAAGTTTTTCGATTGCCTGTTCCTGATCGCCGTTCGGTCTGAATTTCGATTTTAACTGAAAAAGATGATTTTCCATCAACGAAACTTGCCCATGATAAGCGGGGCGATGATATATCTTATGATGATTGCGATCGTGCCGGAAACGATTGCCGTGCATACCGTAATCAGCAGTTTGTTGTAAACGCTTTTGCGCCACGCCCTTTCGACGCGCGCGAACGAAAGCCCTTTCTGATGCATCGTGATGCAATACGTCAGTTCGCCGTGGTTGTCGGCGGAAATGTATTCCAGATAATCGTCGAGCGCAAGCCCTTTGAGCATAGGTTCGAGTTCTTCGGGGGTGTAGGCGTAATCGTACGGCAACGCCTCAAAAATTTCAAGCGGTTTCACCAGACAAACGCCCTCGTCGTTTTTTTCGGCGAGGTTAAGAAGGACGTGCATAAGCGCCCTTTCTTTTTTATTCAGTGCGTGTTTTTCAACTGCCATAGTCCGCCTCTTATTTCATTTTCAGGAAAACGCCGATAAGAAGAGCGATCGCGCTTGCGATAAGCCCGCCGAGGAGCGCGCCCCAGAACGCCGCTTTTCTTATCATTTTCCTTAAAGAGATGCTGTCAAGTTTGATTTCTTTCGACTTGCCTTTTTCGCCTGCGACGGGAACGTCGACGGACGCGGTGGGGTGCGAGTCGTGCGGTTCCGCCTTTTCGATGGCGCGCGCTTTTGCAAGCGTGGCAAGGCAATACTCGTCCACCGTCGAATATTTGACTTTGATATAATCGTTGTCGGACAACGTGCGGATTATCCCCGAAAGTTCCACCTTTGTGCAACGGTCGGAATCGGACAATTTCGCGATGATTTCGTCCGCGTCGATGATTTTATAGGCGCCGTCCGAAAAGTCGTTAAGGACAGTCAGCACGGCGTTTAATTGCCTGTCAAGCATATACTACCTCATTTTAGTTACCCTATTATACCACCTGCAAGGTCAAATTGCAAGCCCTGACAAAAGTCTTTCAAAAAGTCGATCGAAAATTAGTATTTCAATTTGCTTTTATTTTATAATAAAGTGTGCTATCATTGACTAAATTATAAATTTTCGAGTGAATATGAATCTTTTAAGCAAGTTTTTGAATAGAACGGATTTTTCGGACTACGACGATTTCAGAAGAAACGCGAAACTTTGCGTTCCGTCCGATTTCAACTTCGGCTTTGACGTCGTGGACGAATACGCAAGGCTTTGTCCCGAAAAACGCGCCCTTGTATGGTGCAATCAGAAAGGCGAAGAAAAAGTCATCACCTTTGGCGAAATGAAGGAATTGTCGCTGAAAATGTGCAACGTCATTTCGTCGTACGGCGTGAAAAAAGGCGACTTCGTAATGAGTATGCTCAACCGTCGTTGGGAATACTGGGTACTTGTCGTGGCGTGCTGCAAAATGGGCGTCGTACTTATCCCCGCAACTCATATGCTCACCCCGAAAGACGTCGCGTACCGCGTGAACGAAGCGGGCGTGAAACTGCTGTTTGCGACGGAAGAAGAAGACGTTGCGGAACATATCTCGCTTGCCCTTCCCGATTGCAAAAACCTGAAAGGCGTGTTATCGGTAAACGGCGCGCACTTCGACAACCTTGACGAAAAACTTGAAAACGCGCCCGCGGAATTTTCCTTCGACGCGCGCCCGAACCCCCGCGATCTGATGCTCGTATATTTCACTTCGGGCACGACGGGTATGCCCAAAATGGTCATGCACGACTTTTTGTATCCTTTGGGACACGTCTTCACCGCAAAATATTGGCAGGACGTCGTCGACGACGGCTTGCACTTCACTATGGCGGAAACGGGCTGGGCAAAATGCAGCTGGGGCAAAATTTACGGTCAATGGATATCGGGCACGGCGGTTTTCGCCTACGACTACCACGGCAGATTTACCCCCACGGACGTCTTGCCGCTTGTGAAAAAATACGGGATAACGACCTTTTGCGCCCCGCCCACGATTTACAGATTTTTGGTGAAAGAAGACTTGTCGAGTTTCGATTTATCCTCGATAAAACATTGCTCCACCGCCGGCGAAAGTTTGAATCCCGAAGTTTTCAAACAGTTTGAAAAAGCGACCGGGCTCAAAATTTACGAAGGTTTCGGTCAGACCGAAGGCACGGTAATGCTGGGCACGTTCAAATATTTGTCCCCCGTTACGGGCAGTCTCGGAAAGCCCAGTCCCCTGTACGACGTACGCCTTATCGACGACGACGAAAACGAGGTTAAACCCGGCGAAGAAGGCGAAATCGCCATACTGAAATCGGAAAATCAGTGCGGACTCGTCGCGGGCTACTTCAAGGACGAGGCGCGCACCGCCGCCCTTAAAAACGACGTTTACTTCCACACCGGCGACCTTGCCTATCAGGACAAAGACGGCTGGTTCTGGTACGTCGGAAGAAAGGACGATATCATCAAATCGTCGGGCTACCGCATCGGACCTTTCGAGGTCGAAAGCGCGCTTATGGAACACCCCGCGGTGCTGGAATGTGCAATCACCGCCGTCCCCGACGACCTGCGCGGACAAATCGTGAAAGCGACGATCGTCCTGACAAAAAACTATCAGCCGTCGGACGCGCTTGTCAAGGAACTGCAAAACCACGTGAAAAAAGTAACCGCGCCGTATAAATACCCGCGCATCGTGGAGTTTGTGAAAGAACTTCCGAAAACGACGTCGGGCAAAATCCGCCGTGTGGAAATCCGCGAAAACGACAAAAAATAAAAATATCCATTCCGATATATCCCAAACAAAAAACTCCGCGATTGCGGAGTTTTTTGTGTAAAATAAGTTGTCTTTTACTCTTCGACAAAGAACCATAATTTGTCGTTTATTTTCGTGCCCTTGCCGAAATGCTCCGTAGTGGACCAATCGTCGTTGAATGCTTTAATTTCTTCTGCCGTCGCGTCGTTGTCAAGTTTTATTATCTTTTTTTCTTTGCTTTTGTCAAGATCGGGACACATACTTGAAAAATATGTTTTGTCTTCTTTTTTATAATAAAACAATTGATGACCGAACGCATCGCTGTTTAACAATTCTTTCAGGTCTGCTTTGTATTGTTCGATAAATTCCTGCGATAAGATTTCAACGGTTTTATCTTCGGTTGCTCTTACCGCGTCGATGCGATCTTTCCCGCCGATAATAAGAATAGTTCCGTGTTGCTCGACAGTAAATTCTCCGTCTTCTTTGAACAGCGGAGCATTTGCTTTTCTTATCTCATCGATTGACGAAGTTGCGTTTTCTGCGGTGTTGTATTTAAACACTAAAATACAAGACGACATCACCCATTCGCAATTTTTAAAAAACGGGGTGTCTTCGTCAGCCCTTGTTTCGACTTTCGATTGAAAATACATTTTATATTTATCGGAATTCGCAATTACGTACGTCGCAAGTTTTCCCATAAGAGAAGCGATTTCTTCTTCGGTGTAGGTTTCGCCCGCGCCGCTGTTTTTTCCGCCCTTGTCTTTGTCCTTATCCTTGTCGCAAGCGGCAAAGGCGAAAACGCAGGAAAGTAGTGTGGCAACAACTAAAAATACTGCAATAAGTTTCTTTTTCATAAGTTTCTCCTTCTTGTTGTAGTATAAAATAATTGTAAATCACCTAATATACGATTGTCAAGTCAAAAATCGTACAATATGCGATTATCTAAATAGGTGATTTTATGACTCTTTCGGAAATTCAACAACGCTTACGCGCCGCAATCAAAGACAGCGGTATCGAACAAAAAGAAATCGCACGGCTTCTCGGCGTTTCGCCGCAAACGGTGTCGAAATATATGTGCAAGGATATTTTTCCTGCCCTTGACACGTTTTCAAAACTATGCGAGATTCTGGACGTTTCGGCAGACGATATTCTGGGGCTAAAAAGATAATACAAAAACTCCGCCGTGGCGGAGTTTTTTAATGCGGTTTTTGTACGGTTTTTAATGCAGTTTTTTTGCTTTTTTGCGTTGTCTTGCGTTGTTATTTTTTGTTGTCGCGGTCGTCTTTGCGCTTTTTCGCTTCCATTATGTTGACAAAAAAGATTATGCCCACAAGCACGACAAGCCCGACCAGAATCCACACTTTGTAGGTGTCGAAAAAGATCTGCACCTTTTCCCAAAGCGTTTGTGCCTGAGCGATTTTTTCCTCAAAATTTTTGATTGTGTCGCCGATTGCGGACAGTGTGATTTCTTTCATTATTCTTCAACGCGGATAAGCGCGGCGACGTTTTTCACGCCGTCAAGAGCGGTGATTTCTTTCAACGCTTTTTCAATGATTTTCTCGTGGCTCAGGTGCGTGACGAAGATAATGTCCGTCTTTGAATTGACGTTTTCTTCGTTCTGAAAAACCTTTTCGATGCCGATTTTGTTTTTGCCGAAAACGGTTGAAATTCTGCCCAGAATTCCTTCACGGTCGGTGGCGCATATACGGACGTAATACTTGCTCTTAAAATCGGTGATAAAGTCCGAATCGCGACTTGAACCGTCGTTTTTGAACGGTAAATAGCGTGGTTTGCGCTGATGCGCCGCATAAATAATATCGCTGACGATTGCGCTGCCGGTGGGCAGATCGCCCGCGCCCCTGCCGTAAAGCATAATATCGCCGACGCTGTCGCCGACAAGATATACGGCGTTGAAACTGCCCGACACCGCCGCAAGCGGATGGCTGCTTTTAATGAACGCGGGATGCACGCGTGCCTCGATTTTTCCGTTGTTGTTTTTGCTGATTGCAAGGAGTTTCAGCGTGTAGCCGAGTTTCTTCCCGGTGTTTATGTCGTCCACGGAAATCTTCGTGATGCCCTCGCGATACACCCTTTGTACGGGCACTTTTTTGTGATAGGACAGCGTGGACAAAATCGACAGTTTGTACGACGCGTCAAAGCCTTCGACGTCGGCTGTCGGATCAAATTCGGCATACCCGAGTTCCTGCGCGGATTTCAGCGCGTCTTCGTACGACGTGCCGTTTTCGCTCATCGCCGATAAAATATAGTTCGTCGTGCCGTTTATTATGCCCTTTATCGACAAAATCGTATTTGCCTGCATGCCTTCGGTAATCGTGCGGATTATGGGCACGCCGCCGACGCAACTCGCCTCGAAATACAGCCCCGCCTTGCCGCGCTTTGCCGACGCTTCGAGTTCGTGCCAGTGTTTTGAGAACAATTCCTTATTTGCGGTGACAATGCTTTTGCCCGCTTCCAGAGCCTTGATAAGGAACGTCCTTGCGGGTTCGATACCGCCGAAAAACTCGCACACTATCGAGATATCTTTGTTGTTTACAACGTTGTCGATGTCGGTTGAAACGATGTCGGGATTTACGCCCAACTCTTCAACCCTTTTCATATTGCGTTCAAGCACGTGCAGAACCTCGATATCGAGCCCTTCGTACTTTTTGAAAGCGTCGTGGTTTTTTTCCAGAATCTTATAAGTGCCGCCCCCGACCGTACCCAGCCCGAGCAGCGCGATGCCGACTTTTTTCATTCGTTATTACCTTCTTTATTCATATCGTACAAAATTTTAAGCCCTTTGAGAGAAAGCGAGCGGTCAACGACGTCGATAATCGACTTGTCCGCGTTGACGACAAGTTCCGACAAACCGCCCGTCGCGATGACTTTCGCGTCTTTCATAAGCGGATTTTCGCGGAATTTTCTGACAATGTAGTCAACCTGTCCCGCATATCCGTAAACTGCGCCCGACTGCATACCCTCGATTGTGGAACGGGCAATCGCGTCTTTCGGCGGAATAAGTTCGAAACGGGGAAGTTTCGCGGCGGTGTTCACAAGGCTTTCCGACGCGGTTTTGACGCCGGCGCAAATCGCGCCGCCCAAAAACGTGCCGTCTGCCGTCACCGCATTGAACGTCGTCGCACTGCCGAAATCCACAACGATAAGCGGCCCGCCGTATATAAAGTGCGCCCCGACCGCGTCAACAATCCTGTCCGCGCCGAGTTCGATGGGGTTGTTATATTTGATTTTCAAACCCGTTTTAAGCGTGGCGTCCACGAAGACGGGCTTTTTCTTCATATAGTACGTGCACATATGCTCCACCGTGTAGTTGAGCATGGGCGCGACGGACGACATGATAATGCCGTCGATATCCTGAAATTCAACGCCGACGTTTTTGAACAAGTCGTACAAAATCATTCCGAGTTCGTCCGCGGTGCGCTTTGCCTCGGTTGAAAGACGCCAGCTTTTTTTCAGGACGTCGCCGTCGTACACGCCGAGTTTCATATTCGTATTTCCTACGTCGATAACAAGTAACATTTTTTAATCCTTATCGTGATTTTACGTTATTATACCAAAAGCGCGCGCATTTTACAACTATTATTTTTCAAACATATATGATGCGCGTTATAAATATAATTTTTATATGCAAAAAGTAAAATGGCTTTACGCCGCGTTTTTCGCGCTTTCGTTTGCGCTTATCGTGGAATGGACGGGAAGTTTCACCGTGCAAAGAAACCTTTCGTGGTTTTCAGGTCTTACTTTACCGGTGTTTTGGTTGGACGCGACGACGTTCACGGCGTTGTACTCGGCCGCGACGGCACTTGAAGCGTTCGTCGTGTCCGACGCGCTCGTCAAAGGCGCGGTAAATCCGACATTCGGATTGTATGCGTCGGTCAAGTTTTCGTCCGCATTGTTCCTTGCGCTGTTTTTCGCGGCAAGAAATCCCCTGCTTGGACTTGTCACAATGACTGTCACTTTGGCGTTAATGTGGATTTTTTGTATTTTTATTCTGCGATCCCGCGCGGGGAAACTTGCAAAAGCCGTCGTTCCCGTCCTGCTTTTATGGTATTCGTATCTGTGGTCGCTGTCCTACGCCGTCGCGATTATAAATTAAAAAAAGGACGGCGCCGCCCGCCGTCCCGAAAAAATGGTGCTTTTATGTATTATTTGCACCCGCCGCCACCGCCGCATCCGCAGCAGCAACACAAAATCACAAGCCACGGCCAGAAGCCGTACGCTCCGCCGCCGCATCCGCAACCGTCGTTGCAACCGCCGCCGCATCCGCCACAGCAGCAAAGAAGGATAAGAATCCATAACATACAGTCACAGCCCGAACCGCCGCCGAAAAAGTTTCCGTTCATAGCACAACCTCCCTTTCATACTCGATAACCGCAAGGATTATCTATACTTCACAATACGCAAACTTCATTTTTTTTGTTACATAAAACCCTTGCCCGTCGGCGTTTCGCTTGACTTTTTCTTAATATGTAAATAGAATATAAATAAACTTTTTTATGAGGTATGCGTTTATGGCAAATCTGACAATGGATAAACTCGTCGCGCTTGCGAAAAACCGCGGCTTCGTCTTCCCGGGAAGCGAAATTTACGGCGGTCTTGCAAACACCTGGGACTACGGTCCTTTGGGCGTCGAACTTAAAAACAATATCAAAAAAGCGTGGTGGAAAAAATTCATCACCGAAAGCGAATATAACGTAGGTCTTGACTGCGCGATTCTTATGAATCCGAAAGTCTGGGAAGCAAGCGGACATATCGGCGGTTTTTCCGACCCTCTTATGGACTGCAAAGCATGCAAATCCCGTCATCGCGCCGACGACCTTATCGAAAACTGGAACGCCAAAAAAGGTATCACTCTTAACATTGCCGGCTGGACGAACGAACAAATGGAAGAATATATCAGGGAAAACAAAATCCCGTGCCCGATCTGCGGCAACTCCGACTTCACCGGCGTGAGAAAATTCAACCTTATGTTCAAGACTTTCCAGGGCGTCACGGAAGACACGACAAGCACCGTGTACCTTCGTCCCGAAACCGCGCAAGGTATCTTCGTAAACTTCAAAAACGTGCAGCGCACCACAAGAGCGAAAGTGCCTTTCGGCATCGGACAAATCGGCAAGTCTTTCAGAAACGAAATTACCCCCGGCAACTTCATCTTCCGCGTCCGCGAGTTTGAACAGATGGAACTTGAATTCTTCTGCAAACCCGGCACCGACCTTGAATGGTTCAATTACTGGAAGGAACACTGCAAAAATTGGCTTTACGGCCTCGGAATTAAGGAAGAAAACTTGCGCCTGCGCGACCACGATAAGGAAGAACTTTGCTTTTACAGCCGCGCCACGACCGACTTCGAGTTCAGATTCCCGTTCGGCTGGGGCGAACTTTGGGGCGTTGCCGACCGCACCGACTACGACCTTAACTGCCATCAGCGCGTCAGCGGCGAAAATATGGACTATGTCGATCCCGTCACGAACGAAAGATATATTCCTTACGTTGTGGAGCCGTCGCTTGGCGTCGAGCGTATGTTCCTTGCCGTGCTTTCAAACGCCTATGACGAGGAAGAAGTCGACGGCGATACCCGTGTTGTTTTGCATTTGCATCACGCTCTCGCGCCGTATAAGGTTGCGGTGCTTCCTTTGCAAAAGAAACAACTCGGAGACAAAGCGACGGAAATTTACCGTATGCTTCAAAAGCACTTTTCCTGCACGTACGACGAAAGCGCAAGTATCGGCAAACGTTACCGCCGTCAGGACGAAATCGGCACGCCTTTCTGCGTGACGGTTGACTTCGACACCATTGACGACGACACCGTAACCGTGCGTGAACGCGACAGCATGGCGCAAATCAGAATGCCTGTCGATAAACTTGTCGAATATCTGGAAAAAGAACTCGCTTACTAAGATAAAATGATAAAAGGCTCGGTTTACCGAGCCTTTTTGTATGATTAAAGATGTTATTCGGTCGTTTACTTAAACAAATCAGAAAAAGAAAAGGCTATACCAGCCAACAACTTGCCGACGCTTTGCACGTCTCCCGCAGCACTTACAGTCGCTACGAAAACGACTTAAAGGACGTGGAGCCCGACATACTTTTGAGCCTTGCGAATTTTTACGACACCACCGTTGACGACTTCCTTCTCTGGAACGCGCTTATCAAGTCGCCCGATTATCCGATGAACGTCAACAAATTAAGGAAAATTGGAAAATTAAAATAATTTTTCGACGATCATTTCTTTCAGTTTATTCACGCCGTCCCCGGTTTTTGCCGAAATCACGACGGCGTTTTTTTCGTCTGTGGAAAAGCCTGCGTTTTCGTCGGCTTTGTTATAAACCGTTATAATCGGCGTGTCGGCAACGCCCAGCGACGTAAGGACGTCTTTCACGACTTTTTCCTGTCTTTCAAGGTCCTTTGAACTGCAATCCGCAACGTGCAGAATAAGGTCGGCGTACGTTGCTTCTTCCAGCGTACTTCTGAAAGCGTCGACGAACTCGTGCGGGAGATTGTCGATGAAACCTACGGTGTCGGTCAGAAGATATTCTTTTCCGATATCGACGAAAATCTTGCGCGTCACGGGATCGAGCGTTGCGAAAAGTTTGTCTTCCGCCTTGACTCCCGCTTTCGTCAGAAGGTTCATCAGCGTGGACTTTCCGGCGTTTGTATATCCGACGATGGCAACGGTTTTTATGCCCGATTTTTTGCGGCGTTCACGGCGCAAATCCCTTTCTTTTTTCAGAATTTCGATGCGTTCCGACAGTTCGTAAATGCTGCGGCGGATACGCCGTCTATCGGTTTCGAGTTTGGTTTCGCCGCTTCCTTTCGTCGCTGCGCCGCCGGAGCCCCCGCCGCCGATTCTCGACAATTCTTTGCCTTGTCCCAAAAGTTTCGGCAAAGTATATTTCATCATCGCGAGTTGCACTTGAAGTTTGCCCTCGTTCGAGGTTGCGTGCCGCGCGAAAATTTCAAGAATGAGCATCGGACGGTCGATGACCTTCGCGCCGACGTACTCTTCGATATTGTTCAGTTGACTTCCCGTGAGCATATTGTTGAAAATGACGAATTCCGCATTTTCCACCTGCACGAGGCGTTTGATTTCTTCAAGTTTGCCAAGCCCCGCACAATAGCCCTTGTCGGGATTTTGTTTTTGGACAACCGCGCCTTTGACGTCAAGTCCCATCGTGTCGGCAAGTCGTTTCAGTTCCTCGATTTCGACGTCGAGGTCGCTGCCCGTTCCGACGTTTACAAGGATTGCCCCGCGCGTTTCGGGCGTATTGTCGACAACGTCGGGGATCACCGATTTTCTTTCGTATTCGGTGATTTTTTGAATCATTTCGGCGTCGTCGATTTTTGCCGCGGACTTAAAATAAAACCTGTCGATTTTTTTGCCGTTGATAAAAGCGACTTCGACGTCGTTTACTCTTCCGTGCAACACGCCGACGGCAATCATTGCGTCAAGGCGCATCGACGTGAGCGCGGACGTGTCCATATCCGACAGTTTTCCGCTTCCTTTCGGGTGAGTATGCACGCATCTCACGCCCTGAAACCGTTTGTCGCTGCGCTTCAACGAAAAATCTTCCAGCGATACCGTGCCGCTGTCGCCCACGCCCACCGCGACGACCTGTCCGTTTCTTGCGACGAACACGCAAATCTCGCGGTTGATTTTTTCGGTAATTTCGGCAATAGTCGAAAGAACCGTCCTGTCGATAAGAAGGTTTTTGTCGTACGCCCCGATAAGAGCGTCAAGCCGCGCAAGCACGGTTTGTTTTATTCCTTTCGTATTGCCGTAAACCATAATAAAATCCGTTAAGCCCTGGTGGAGTAGTTGGGGCTTTCTTTCGTAATCGTGATGTCGTGCGGATGGCTTTCGATAAGCGACGCGTTGGAAATTCTGACGAATTCCGCCGTGGTACGCAGTTCTTCGATGTTATGTTTTCCGCAGTAGCCCATACCGGAGCGGATACCGCCGACCATCTGATAAACGACGTCGGCAAGGCTTCCCCTGTAAGGCACGCGTCCCTCGACTCCTTCGGGCACGAGTTTTCTCGCGTCTTCGCTGTCCTGGAAGTATCTGTCTTTGCTGCCCGCCGCCATTGCAGAGATACTGCCCATTCCGCGATACACCTTGAAACTTCTTCCCTGGAACATTTCGATGTCGCCGGGGCTTTCCATAGTTCCCGCAAACAGACTTCCGATCATGACCGCCGCCGCGCCCGCACCGATTGCTTTCACGATGTCGCCGCTGAATTTGATACCGCCGTCGGCGATGACTTTCTTGCCGTATTTGTCAGCAGTTTCGGCGCAGTCCATAACCGCCGTGATTTGCGGCACGCCGATACCCGCGATGACGCGCGTCGTACAGATACTGCCGGGGCCCATACCGACTTTTATGATGTCCGCGCCCGCTTCAATCAGGTCGCGCGTGGCTTCCGCCGTTGCGACGTTACCCGCGATGACGGGAAGGCAAGGGAATTTCTTTTTGATTTTTTTGACCGTTTCGATAACGATCGCATTGTGTCCGTGCGCCGTATCGACGGCGATTACGTCGACTTTGTTTCTGACGAGTTCTTCAACCCTTTCCATCGTGTTGTTCGCGATGCCGACCGCCGCTCCCGCAAGCAGTCTGCCGCCCGCGTCCTTTGCGGAGTTGGGATACTGAATGGCTTTTTCGATGTCTTTGATGGTGATAAGCCCTTTCAGATTGAAATCGGCGTCGACGATGGGCAGTTTTTCGATGCGGTGCTCCCCGAGAATTTCTTTCGCCTCTTCAAGCGTGGTGCCGACGGGTGCGGTCACAAGGTTTTTCCACGTCATTATATTGCCGATGGGCTGGTTGTAATTTGTCTCGAATTTAAGATCGCGGTTGGTAAGAATACCCACGAGTTTCCCTTCTTTCGTGATGGGAACGCCGCTGATTCTGTACTTTGCCATAAGCGCGACCGCTTCGGTAACGAGGTTGTCCGGTCCAAGGTAAAACGGATCGGTAATGACGCCGTGTTCGCTGCGTTTCACACGGTCTACGTGCGCCGCCTGTTCTTCGATAGTCAGGTTTTTGTGAATGATACCGACGCCGCCTTCCCTTGCCATCGCGATTGCCATCTGGGATTCGGTAACGGTATCCATGCCCGCGCTCAGAAGCGGAATGTTAAGTTTAAGCCCTTTTGCAAGTTCCACCGACAAATCGACGTCTTTGGGAAGCACGTCGCTGCGCTTGGGGATAAGCAAAACGTCGTCAAAAGTTAAACCTTCCTTCAAAATCTTTGCCATTTGTACACCTCGTTAAAAATTATTTGCGGAAAAATTGTAAATTTTTCTTATGTTATAATATTTGGGATTAAAAGTCAACGGATTTTTTGATTTTGCCGTCCCGTTTTTTGAAAATTACGAAAACCGATAAAACGATTACGATAAGTATGCCCATTCCCGACACGACGGGATAATAATAATCGACGATATCCTCAAAAGAGAACAACCCTACGAACGGAAGCGACAACAGCGTGACGAAAACGACGCCCGCGGTTTTCTTTTTTTCGTCCGGCGCGATTATTTCCGCCGCCGTTTCAAGCGCGGATACCATCGTCGTAAATACCGAAAGAAGTATCACCGCGCCCGCCGCGTATTTAAGCCCGACCTTGTCCGCCGCGACATACACGGGCATTTCGCCGCCGCTCTTTTTCACGACAAGCATGATAAGCGCAAGCATCGTCGCCATAACGACCGCAGTCACGCACCCCGACGCCCAAATTGTCTTTTTCGTCGCGGTTTTTCCAAGCCTTATCATCACGCCCATCGACAACATAACGTTCATTGCGGCGTACGTTATCCCGTTGAAAAAGTTGTATGCGCCGCTTGCTTTTTCTTTGTCGGAATATACGAAAATCACCACCGTGAGAAGAAGTATCACGGGCACCGCGACAGAGTTCAGCCCCTTCATAAACCTTAACCCGTTTGCAGCGATGAAACCCGCCGCGACAACCCACGCCACACTTGTGTATTTAATATCGAATATTTTCACAAAAAGGGTTTCAACACCCGAAAACATTGCTATAAAAGTGATATATGCACAAATGAACATACATACATCATAAAGTGCTTTTGCCTTATTCTGCAACATATGTTCATTGATTCTATCGTTGAATTTTGCGCCGATTGCCAAAAAATACGCGTTAAAAAGTCCCAGTAAAATCCCCGAAAAAATCGGCACGGCAATGCTTGATCTTCCGAAATACAACAATACTTCCTGCCCCGTTGCAAACCCCGCGCCGATGACCGTCCCGATAAACACGGCGGCGCACTTCAATCCTTCTTTCATAAAATAACCCTATGCCTTGCGACACAGGGTTATGAATAAATAACATTATGAATATTCAGTTTTTCGTTTCGGCGTTTTCGGGATTTTCGCCGTTTTCCCCGATATGATTTATGTACTTGTAATACGGATCGTCCGAAAAATCTTTTTCTTCCGTCATCTCCCCGCCGAGTTCTTCGACGGCGTTTCTTATCTCGACAAATTCCACGTAATTTATATCGACCTCGCTTGCGAAACTTTTGAGAATATCGATTGCGGCGGGATCGCCGTATCTTCCGAGAAGCCCCGCGTACGTCGGCACGTCTTCGGCGCGCTGCAACATTGTAACGAGCCAGTAAAACACGTCCTTTCTCCCCTTGAAGTTTGAAAGCACCTCAACGAGAATTCCCTGATTTTTTTCGGGCACGGAGTTTATGATTTCCAATATTTTTTCGCTCACGCAGTCGTCGCCGTCGGACAGATATTCGAAAGCGACCGTTTTCACTTCGTCGGGCATTTCGTCGTTTGTAAGGACGGAAATGAAAATATCTTCGACTTCTTCGTCGTCGATTTCTTTAAGTAAAAGCGCGGCAAGAAGTTTTGCGTCCTTATTGTTTTCGTACAAAAGCCCGTTCAGGTATTCGGTTGCGCCTTCCGCGCGCACGACCTCGTCACAAATGGTGTCGGTAACTTCGATATTGTTTTCAAGGCATTTCGAAACGTAGTCGAAAATTTCGCCGTCTTCGCGAAGTTCCGCCGCGTACTCTTTCGGCGTTTTGCCGTCAAGGGTTTTTATTCTTACGTTTTCAAACCTGTTGAAAAGCATACCGAGATCGTCTTCCAGCGCCTCGTGCGAGGAATACTTTTCCTTATTTTTCCTTACGGCTTCCTGCACGTAAAGTTCAAACAATTTGTCAAGATTCTCAAATTTCATATTTTTCGTCAACCTCTTTCAATAATTCGACGTATTGTAGATACTTTTCGTCGATGACGGTCATGGGCGTCGAGCGTCTAACGCGGTGCGTGGACAAGTCGCACAAGGCGTCTTTCATCGCAACCATACTGTCAACCGAGTTCAACTCTTTCACAAGGTCTTTCGGGCTTAACTCGCTCATTAAAAACCCCGAGATTCTTTTCAACCTTTCGCTCAGCGCGTCTACGGCGGATTTCGGCTTTTTCTCCCGCATAATCACCTGCGAAAAGGCAAAATACGCGGCGGCTTTCACGACGTCGTTTATTCCTTTTTCCCAGCCGTAATCGCCCATTTTCACGATTTTCAGTTTTTCGTCGATATTCGCGACGGCAACCTCGCCCGGCATTGCGTCCGAAAGATAAACCGTCAGCGCAAGGGTTTTGAGATACGGCGACGCGTACGGCGAAATAAGCAGTTTTTCGTACATATCGAACATTTGCTTGGAAACGTACGTGGTAAGCCCCGTCATCAGGACGTACACGTTCTGCTCGTTCTCGTTAAGTAACACGTATTCGATATTTCTGTAAGCGTCCTTGTCGTATTTCAGGTAATTCATAAACCCGATGTTGTCCTGCATCTTCATTTTGAGATCGGACAAAATCCGCACGCGTTTAAGCATCACTTCCATATCGCCGTACGGTATAAGACCGTCTTCGCCGTCGTTGATTTTGTCAAGCAACAGACGGGCTTCGAAATTGTCGGGATACAGCCGGACGATTTCCAGAAAAGTCGCGCGGGCGGGCTTGATATATCCGCAGTTGTACTGCGCCTTTCCGTACAGAATCAAAAACTGCGGCTGATACGGAAAGTCGGGCAAAACGTTTTCGACGGCGTCAAGCACTCCTTCGTGGTCGAGCGCAAGACGGCACGCGTCGAGTTTCACCATATATTCCATCGTGTTTTTGGGTTTTTCGGCTTTGATTTCCGAAAACACCTTTTCGGCTTCCGTCTTTTCGTCAAGGAGTTTTAAGGCAATGTAATAATAGCACTTCAACGAAAAGTCGTCGGGCAAGCCTTTAAGCGCGGTTTCGGCGGCGATTTTCATCGACTGCAACCGGTCAAGCGCAAGATAACACATCGCCTTGTTTTTCTCGGCAATGTAATAATATTTCCCGTTTTTCTCGTTTATGTTTTTGAGAAGGTCAAGTGACTCCTGCGGTTTCCCCGAGGAAAACAGTTTGAACGCGTCGGAAATAATCTGCTCGCACTCCGCCGACGGACGGGGATAAACCTGCTTGAATCCGATTTCGGTACGGCGTTTTTCGGGTTTGTCGTCTTCTTCGCCGTCGTCGAAGTTCAGAAGTTTTTCCATAAGTTCCGAAAACTTCATAAAGTCGGGATTCCCGCCAAGCCCTTCCAGATCGTTTATCGTAAGGTTTTTCAGATTTTTCAGGTCTTTTTCTTTGACAAGGTTTTCGCCGCCCTTTTCCTTTCTCGATACGACAAGCCTTAGGTGTCTTTCAAACTCCTGTTCTTCTTCGTCGTCGGGGAAAAGGGTTTCGCCGTCTTCGGTCTGCACCGTCAGAAACTCCGAAAAGTCGTAATCGACGCCGTAAGTATCCTTATAATATTTTGCAAGGCGGAACTTGCCGTTAACGAGCGCGTTCGAGATAATGCCCTTAATCGCGTCCTTCGACTTAGTTTTTGCATAGGCGGTCATATATGCGACGTTGCTTTCGTTGAAGGCGTTCATATCGGCGTAAATCCGTCCGATGAGAATGAGCGCGTCCTTGTTTTTTTCGTCGCATTTCACGACTTCGAACAATAAGGTAAGTGCGTCGGCGAAGTTCTCGTCGGCGTAAAGATCGTTTGCACGGTCTATCTTATATTCGATTGTGTCGTCAAACTTAATAACTTTTGCCATAGTACAAAATAACGCTTTTAAGCCTTTGAAAACAATGTATCAACGTCGTTTTTGGTGAAAACGTACTTTTTGTTGCAGAATTGACAAGTAAGTTCCAACTTCCCGTTTTCACGCAGAATATCGTACGCCTCGTCGCGCCCCAAAGACACGACGACTTGTTCAAGCCGCGCCCTTGTGCAGGTGCATTCGTACGTCGGATACACGTCGGGAAGATAAAAAATATCGAAATGCGAAAAGTACCTGTCGATAATATCTTCGGGCGTCATTTCCTTGAACAGGTCGCTGACGCGCGTGAAATTCGTCAATATATCTTCCATCACCGTGATTGCGTTGTCGTCCGCCCCGGGAAGCGCGCTTACGAATATTCCGCCCGCCGACACGCACTCGTTATCCGCCGCAAGCACGCCGAGCGCCACCGCCGACGGCTGTTGTTCGGACACCGTGAAATAATACGCAAAATCGTTTGCGATTTCCCCGTCGACAATCGGGCATCTTCCCGAATACGGCTCTTTCAGTCCAAGGTCTTTTATGACGCTGATATAGCCGTTTTTGCCGACGCCGCCGCCCACGTCGAGTTTCCCTTTTCCGTTCAGCGGAAGTTCGACCGCGGGGTTTTCGACATAGCCCCTGACCTTCGCGCCGTAATCGGACAGCACGACGATTCTTCCAAGCGGACCGCCGCCGTTAATCGTAATCGACAATTTTTGTTTGTCGTCTTTAAGTTCCGTCCCCATATACGCGCCGACGATAAGCGTCCTGCCGAGCGCAGCCGCCGCGGTACGGGAAAGAGAATGAATTTTTATTGCTTTGTCGACAAGTTCCTTTGCTGAAATAACGCTGACGAGAATCGTCTTGTCGAACAGCATAAATCTTTTTATAACGTCCATTATTTTTTCGCAACGACGATAAGTCTGTTGCAACGCTCCGTAAATTTTTTGAATTTTTCGTTAAAAAACCGATAAGAAAAGCCCGCCGCCGTCAATGCGGATTCGACGTCTTTCGTTTTGTGTATATATTGCGATTCGCTTTCGTCAAAGCGGCGATACACGTCGCCGTCCCGCTCGAAAAAGGTCAGATCCATTTTTATTTTTTCGCCCTTTTTCGTGTTTTGCCAAAGGTACGTCAGGTTTTCGTCGTCCTCGTAAAAAAGGTTGTTTCCGAGCACGTTTTCAAGTTTATTGGCGGAACTCACGTCAAAAATAAAAATACCGCCGTCGTTCAACGCGGAGTAAATTTCATTAAACGCCGCCGCCAGGTTTTTCCCCTTGACGTAATTGAATCCGTCGCAGACAGCCGTTACGAAATCGCACTTTTTTTCAAGGTGTAAGTCGTTCAGGTCGGAAAAAACAAACGACACGTCAAGGCGTGCTTTTCTTGCTTTTTCGGTCGCTTTTTCAAGCATTTCGGGCGAAACGTCGCCGCCGACGACCTTGAATCCGTTGCGTTTAAGGCGGATTGCCATTTCGCCGCTGCCGGACGCCAGATCGTATCCGAACCCGCCCCAGACGTCTTTCAGATTTTCAAGGGCGAACTTTTCGTACGCGTCGTAGTCAAAGTCGCCCATCAGATCGTCATAATACTTTGCAAGTATCTCGTACAATTATTTTTTTCCGCCTTTTGCCTTTTTTCCGTTCCGGTTTTCCGCGGGAGTGCCGTTTTCGTTTGCGACGGGTTTTTCGGTTTCCGCCGTTACGGGTGCCGTGACCGCGTTTTGTTTTGCCTTTTTATCTTTCTTCGACGCTTTTTGCTGCGTCATCATATAAAGCGGGGTAAGCACGTTATCGAGCGCCCACTGCGAAAACGCCGTGAACGTAAGCCCGTACAAAGTCGTGCCGAACATCATCATCACGACAAGCCAGATTATCGAGAAGAAGCTGCTCTTGACAAAGAACAACGCAATCGGCACAAGGCATACAAGGAACAACGGCAGACCTATCGGCGCAAGTTTCACGCTGAAAAGGATTGAGTTTTTGACCTGTTTTAGGAGTGGCAAGTCGACTTCTGCAATCATCGGCAGAAGTTGCATGTTGACGTAAAGCAGCAAAAACTCAACAAGACACACGACGATTATCATCACCCAGTGTCCGGCGTTGAGCGCACCCATCACCTTCAATTTCAGGAAAAATACGAACGCGCTGCCGAGCGCAAGCACGAGAAGCGAATCGACAAGCATGACGATAAGGTATTTCCACCAATATTTTTTGACGCCTTTGAAGAAGGTTTTCGTGATTTTTTCAACCTTTTCGCCCCACATAAAGGCTTTCAGACAGTTGAACGCGCCCGCCATACCGATAAACGTAATCGTGATTGCGGGGACAAGCAGATAAAACACGATCTGCCACGCGTCGTATACGGCAATCTGCGCCTGTTGCAGGGTGTCCGCCCCGCCCGGGAACGCCATGCCGACGTTGCCCATAAAATCGAACTTCGACGTCGCAAGGCTCGTAAAATAATTACTGCACCAATAAAGCACGAAAAAGAGCGGGATCGCAAACAGCAAAAACCACGCGTTCACTCTCATAAGCGAGTTCATCTCGCCGCTCATCACCGCAAAAACCTGTTTCACGCGGCCCTTGGGATATACCCCCTTCGGTTCTTCCGCGCGGATTTCGGGCCCGAGCGAAAGTTTTTTATACAAAGGGCTTAATTCTTCCTTTTTGTTTTTATTGTTCGTTTTATTAGTTTTGTTCATTTTTTGCTCCGACATTTGTTGTCTTTCCATTTTACACTATAAAAAGAAATATATCAAGAATTTATCGCGGAGTTTTGTCGGCTTTTGACACGAATCGACGAAAAATAATACTATGTATATATCAGCATTTGACAAAGTCTCTTTCGTGTGTTACCATATTAAACTATTAAAGAGGTTATTCGAACCTTTCCGATTTTGGAGGTATCTATGAAAAAATATAACGTGGCGGTTGTCGGCGCAACGGGTATGGTCGGCAATAAATTCCTGGAAGTTTTAGCGGAAAGAAACCTTCCCGTCGAAAACTATTACCTTTACGCAAGCGCGAAAAGCGCCGGTAAGGTGATTGATTTCATGGGAAAACCGCACACCGTTATCGAACTTACGAAAGAAAACGTCGTCGATAAAAAAATCGACATCGCGTTGTTTTCCGCGGGCGCAAGCGTTTCAAAGGAATTCGCCCCGATTTTTGCAAGTATCGGCGCAACCGTCGTCGACAACAGCAGTTGCTGGCGTATGGACGAGAACGTTCCCCTTGTCGTGCCCGAGGTCAACCCCGAAGACGTCAGATGGAACAAAGGCATCATCGCCAACCCGAATTGCAGCACGATTCAGGCTATGGTGGCATTAAAACCCCTGCACGACAAATATACTATTAAAAGAGTGGTTTACAGCACTTATCAGGCGGTTTCCGGCGCGGGCGTTCAGGGCTACAACGACCTTAAAGACGGCATAAACGGCGTTCCGCCCAAAAAGTTCAATCACCAAATCTTCGCAAACTGCCTGCCGCAAATCGACGTGTTCTGCGACAACCACTACACCAAAGAAGAAATGAAAATGGTCAACGAAACGCGCAAAATTCTGCACGCGCCCGATATGCGAATCACCGCAACCACCGTCCGCGTCCCCGTTTTCCACGGCCATTCCGAAAGCATAAATATCGAGTTTGAGAAACCTTGCGACCTTAAAGGCGTGTTCGAATGCCTTGAAAACGCCCCGGGACTCGTCGTCATCGACGATATCGAAAACTGCAAGTACCCGATGCCCGTCGATATCGAAAATACCGACCCCGTTTACGTCGGTCGTATCCGCATCGACGACAGCGTCGACAGCGGCGTCAATATCTGGTGCGTCGCCGATAACATAAGAAAAGGCGCCGCAACCAACACGGTTCAGATTGCCGAATTGCTTATAAAGGAAAATCTCGTTTAATTCACGATTTCACAAAAGTTTAATAACCCGAATCGGTAATAATCTTTTAAGAAGGTCAAGGCGAAAATGTCAATTTTCAAAGGCTGCGCTACCGCGCTTGTTACCCCGTTTTCCGATTCGGGCGTCGATTACGATTCTCTCGGGCGCCTCATCGATTTTCAGATTGAAAACGACGTGGGCGCTCTTGTTATACTCGGCACCACGGGCGAAGCCGCAACGATGTCGGAAGACGAAAAAATCGACGTCGTGAAGTTTTCGTTAAAAGCCGCGGACGGGCGCGTCCCCGTCATCGTCGGCAGCGGCTCGAACGACACGAAATCGGCTGTACGACTTGGCAGGCTTTTCTCGTCGCTCGGCGCGGACGCCCTGCTTGTCGTTACGCCGTTTTACAACAAATGCACGCAAAGCGGACTCGTCGCGCATTACTCGGAAATCGCAAATTCCGTCGATAAACCCGTTATCGTTTACAACGTGCCGGCGCGCACCGGCGTCAACGTTCTGCCGGAAACTTTCCGAAAACTTGCAAAAATTAAAAACGTCGTCGCCATCAAAGAAGCGGCGGGGGATCTTTCGCAAATGTCCGACACGATAATGCTGTCTGGCGACGCGGACGTCTTTTCGGGCGACGACAACCTTACCGTCCCCGCAATGTGTATGGGAGCATCGGGCGTTATCTCCGTCGCGGCGAATCTGTTCCCGAAATTCGTGTCAGATATGACAAAAGCCGCCCTTCTCGGCAACTACGACAAAGCGGCGAAAATGCAGTTGAAAATCAACCCGCTGATACACGGATTATTTTCGGAAGTCAACCCTATTCCCATAAAATACGCGCTCAATAAATTCGGGCTTTGCAAGAATATTCTGCGCTTGCCGCTCACAAAAATGTCAAAAGCGAATTCCGACAAATTAGACGTTTTACTTGATGATTTTTTGAGTTAAAGTATGATAAACGTCATATTAAACGGCGCGTGCGGCAGGCTCGGCACAACGTTTCAAAAGGTTGCAAAAGAAACGACGGACGTAAATATCGTTGCCGGCGTCGACGTAAACCGCACGGGAATTTCAACGGGTTTTCCGCTGTATAAAAACATTAAAAACGTTGCCGTTCCCGCGGACGCAGTGGTCGATTTTTCAACGCCGACAGCACTTTCCGACGTGCTTGAATATTGCGTCGGGAATAACCTGAAACTTCTTGTCGCAACGACGGGACACTCCGAAATCCAAAACGAAAAAATCGCGGCTGCCGCCAAAAAAATAGCCGTTTTCAAGACGGCGAATTTAAGCCACGGCGTGTACGTTTTGTCGCGCCTTGTCGCGCTCGCGGCGTCATTACTCGACGGCTTCGACGTCAACGTCACGGAAACCCACCACAAGAAAAAACTCGACGCCCCGTCCGGCACAGCCAAAATGCTCGCGGACGTTATAAAGTCGTCTTGCGTTGACAAAAACACGCCGGACGTTTCGATAAATTCGATTCGCGGCGGCACGGCAGTCGGTAAACACGAAATCTCGTTTTTCGGCAATTACGAAACCCTGACTCTCACCCACGAAGCCTACTGCAAGGACGTTTACGCCGTCGGCGCTCTCCGCGCCCTTCGCTTCCTTATGACAAAAAAAGTCGGACTTTTTTCCTCGTCCGACCTGTAAAAACTTTCTCAATTATCCATAATATTCTTCAAATAATTGTATGTTCCATTATAAAACTTGCGTAATCTTGTTTCGTCGCTATCATCTCCATTTGGAATGAAAATAGCCATACCTTGCCTTGCCCTTGTTAGTAAAACACGATAAGCGTTTTTAAGGTAATTTTTGTTATCATCTGAGTTTATATTTTGCCATTTTGTGCCGCTAAACTTGTTGTATGTCCAGCCATTTATATACCTAAAATCGGCATCCCAGGCAACTATTGTATAATCAAGCTCCAACCCCTGAATTTGAAATTCTGTTACAACATCTTCCAAATAATAGCTTGACCTAACGTCATCTTTGTCATTCAAAAACCAGTTTTCAACATCAATATCATTTTTAACATATATACCTTCTGGTTTTAATCTCAATGCACCGCTACTTGCCACCAAACCATATCTCGTTGTTCCTCTGCACTGATCTTTTACCCATGTCTTTGCCTCTTCTAAATCCCTTGTTAAAAGAATGGGATATTTGTTTTTTATTTTCTGATATAATGATTGCGCTGTTTGTAAATCATTGTCAAGAATAGCTTTTACAAATGCGGATACATCTGGCGTCCTAAATGACCGTATTGATGACGCTAAATGCAAATTTACATCCTGATTGATGTTTAAGTCTTCGATCATCTCCGCCCATTTTCTTCCTCTTGTGTATTCCGTATCGTTTAATTGTGGCGAAACAAAAACATCCCATTCTGAAAAAGACTTTCTCAATGAGTCAAACCACTCAGGAAGACCTGCTTCTCCTGTGTTTATCTCTTGTCCGCCACCGACCAAACAAATAACAACCGCCCAATCATTATGCCTGTCTAATGTACTTATTAAAAATTCTGGCTCGCTATAATCAAAATCCAAGACACCCTTTTTGGTTTTCATGAATTTTGAAATCATTTCTTTTGTCCACGCCCGTTGCGCCTCGTCAAAAATAGCAATCCTTTCAGGAGGAACATCATCATTTCCAACAAAACTATCCCTATATTTATGTATGATTTGAATAAAGGCACTTGTTTCTCGTAATGCTTCTCTTTTTGAGATTTTTTCTCCTTCCTCGCTTGCTTGTTTTACCTTATCACGCGCCAACGCTTCTTGCAAAACACTGACCAGTGGTTGGTTACCTGATAAAAATACCGCATGTTCCCCTTGTCGTGCATTTGCATGTTCAATGGCAAGATTAAGCCCTACCAATGTTTTTCCTGCACCGGGTACACCCGTCACAAAACATATGGCTTTTCTTTTGTTATTCTTGCTATATGCGATTATTTCATCAATTGCACGCGTTGTTTCGCTCAGATTTTTTGCATCTGCGTCACTTCTGGTTATTTCTTCAACTTTATGCCCATTATATAACGCCTGCGCTGCCTCGATTATTGTAGGTGTAGGAAGATATTCCGAGTTTTCCCACTGCTCGTAATTGAAACTGTTGCAACAAATTTTTTCATCTATTAACGCTATAATTTCCCCGATATTGCCTCTATTACAAAAGAGCGGCTCTGCTATATTACCTTTTACTATGAAAGAGTTTTCAATTGTTTTTGCTTCTGTTGCAACAACAATAGGGATAATTATTTTGTCATGGCTTTCTTTTTGAAAATTTTGCAAATCAAGTGCATAGTCCAACACCTGTTCATTTGCGCCTTTTTTATACTCGGTCTCTCCGCACTTAAATTCAAGCAAATATACAACATTTTTATGCAAAAAAACAACATCCACTCTTTTGCAAATCCTCGGTATAGTATATTCAAATATAATACGCCCTTCATCAAAACGCGCAAATTCTTTCTGTAAAATATTTATCTCTTCTGACCATGTATTCTTCTGCAAAAGCGTTGTTTCAGAAAAACTATCGTTTTCGCAAATTATACCAAGTATCGTTTGTGGATTTTCGTGTAAAAATTGAACAAGATCTGCCGAATAATAGCAACGTGAGTTCCTCATATTCCCTCCTCTTAATATAATAATGTTATCACAAAACAAGTTTTATTACAATATAATAATTGTTCTACACCTTGTTATTTTTGCCTTTGCTTTAATTAAAGGATTTTTGCAAAATTACCGCAATATGGTTGCCAAATCCAGCGAAATGTTGTATATTACACACGTTGGGCATTTCCCCGACGTAATCAGATTGGAGAGATATCGAAGAGGTCATAACGAGCCGCACTCGAAATGCGGTCGTCAGGAAACTGGCGCAAGGGTTCGAATCCCTTTCTCTCCGCCAACAAAACGGACAAACACTCCTGTTTGTCCGTTTTGTTTTTCGGTACTTAATAAAAGGGATTCGAACGAGGGCGTTAAGAAAACGACACAGTGCGTCGTTTTTAGCGGCTGACCGAAGGCTTTTGCAAAGCATAAAAATTGCTAACCAAGGTTGCTTTGCAAAAGGCAAGAACGAATCCCTTTCTTATGCTCTGAACCGGGATTCTGCACGTTGCGTTGCATCGTGCTGCCTGCGGCGTGAACCCTTGCGTCGCAAGGCTGACGCTCCGCTTTTGCGAGTAAACTCGCCCGCTTCACTATTACACGAACCCTTTCTCTCCGCCATAAAAAAACAAAGAAATTCTTATCTGCTTTTGCACAAGGCAAGTTACATTGATAGTGTGGCTTATAAAACCGTCAAAGTCGGTGATAAAATCTATATTCCCAACAACTAAAAACTTACAAAAAGCCGAGAGAATAGTTGTTCTCTCGGCTTTATTTAAAAAACCATAACACTAAAATTCACTTAATTCAAATAAAGAATGTATCGCTTTGAACAAGGGAATGAAATCGCTAAACACTTCTTTGTCTTGCAAAATTAAATCTTTCCACAAGGATTTTTTATTTTTATCTTTAGCCTTATAATAATCTGTTCCACAAATGTTATTCAACTCATATCCCTCGCTAGTTTGAAGATATGATACAGGAAGAAGCGTTTCAATTTCCACATAATTAGCAAACATACCATCGCTAGCCCATATTTTATCTTCTCCATTCTGACTGCGAGAGATCAAAGAATGCAACCGCTTAGGAACAGGGAGCATTAGAGCAAATATTTTGGTGTCATCAGATGCGATTGTTTTTGTTTTATAAAAACCCGATGATAAGCTACCCAAAATATCCTTTTTATTGAAACCCTCTTTAAGTTGATAGAATTTTTCGGATCCCTCTTTATCATAATCAAAGAGACCAATTACCTTCATACCTTTATATATTTCCGTGCTTTTGGCATTTAATAGACCGGCAATACCACTGCAATCATTTCCACTAATGATTTCGAAGTCTACATTATTATCAAAAACAACATCCAAATTATCTTTATCAAAATCAATTCCTTTCAGTTTCATCCAGGCAATTTTATAAATTTGTGCATAACTATCTTCGACTAATAGTTTATACTCTTTATGCGAGGACTTTAATGATTCATACATTTTTTTGTACTGCTCATTCTCGTTAATCATCATTTGATAAACCTCTTCATATAAGGGGTTCTCATGCTGTTGGATTTCCATGCCTTGTCCGCTAGATAAATCAAAAATCCTCAAGCGTTGAGATAAACGATCCGATAACCCCATTGAAACAAACGGAGAGTGCGAACTAATGATAAACTGGATATTAGGAAACATAACAAATAATTTAGGCAAAACCTCCTTTTGTAATTTAATATGTAAATGCTTGTCTACTTCGTCAATTATTACAATACCAGATATATCACTAAATTTACCCAAATTATCCGCTTGATGAAGTATTTCACCAAACATCGTAATAATGCAGGCTTCACCTGCCGATATATTAAAGATAGATGGATAATATGTCAAGCTCTGCCCATCTTGAGAGTCAAGCATAACAGATATCCTTTTGCCTGGATTTGAACGTTTTCCAATTCCCAATCTTAATGTGCCTTTTTTATTGTAAAGTGTTTGATTGATAATTGAATTAATCGAGTTGAAAATCCTTAAAAGTTCTGGCGTTGCATCAATGTCAATAGTCTTATCATTTCCAACAGCGACTTTTTGTGTTTGCTTATAAATCTGCCAATCAAGTACGACATCCATCAACCAGTTAGCCAAATTAGGCAAATCTGTAATTACCTCTATCGGATTTGGCAAATAACCATTAAATTTCCCTTCATAATCAAATTTTAATGAGGATTTATAAACATCATTTAAATATCCAGGATACTCAAATCTATATGATGGGAAATATGTTGCAATACTTTGTTCAAATATTCCTTCTGCTTTCTGTTTATTCATATTTGAAGAAAAGAATTTGACATTATTTTGCTTTTCTAATTGTTCCGAGAAAGCAAAAAATGGTATTTTATTATCTATTACTATAGCTTTATCATAGCAGTCTTGAGTTGTGAGATTACGAATATCAACATAGTCTATTTGCTCACCATTTAGATTAAATCTAATATAAACAAAAGATGCTTCTTCAGGATTTAAATTATAAATGGCAGATGAAACTCGGTAAAACTTATTTTGTTTGCCTTCAAATTCCTCCTGATAGTATTTGCGTGCTATTTCATAAAATGCATCTACAATATGAGATAATACCGTTGTTTTTCCACCACCATTAACAGCATTTAACATGATAATATCTTTATCCTTAAAATTCAATTCTAAATGCTTGAAAGGTGCCCTGTTATGAAAAATCATTTTTTCAATAAAAAAAGCCATTATTCTTCTCCTGTATTCCTATATTTTTTTCTAATAGTTCCCTTAACAAATGTTACCAATGTTTTATTACCCTTGTTACAACAATATCATCATAATCGCATATAATAATTTTTATTGCAATTTCAGTTGAAGCAAGTTTCATTGTACAACTTTCCATTTTATCATTATTTATTCTTCGTTTTTACTCCATAGGTTTTATCATTGACTCGATGAAGGCGATTTTGGAATCGTCGAGGTTATATGTTTTGTAGAGTTGCTGGTCGATTTCAGCAACAGATTTTGACCAATCGATGTCAGACTTGTCGGTGAAGTCTTGAAGAGGTATGTTTCCCCACGTGTCCTTAGAGTTGTTTTGTGTTACTTTTAAAGTTCCCAATAACAGTCTCAAAAATTTTGTTTTAACATATTTAAGACAATTATTTGCTTCTTCTTCCGTTTCAAATGCACCAAAACTCATAAACGTTTGAGTATAAGCGGTATATGAAACTCCTATTTCCAAATCACTTAAACATTCACCCTTTCTACCAGCTCCATTGACACTAGGTATCCATTGTTTCACCTTTTCAAAAAAACCATCAAAAACAGTATAACATAAAATTACAAAAATCCATATGGTTTCACGATTTCTTTTTATACGTTTTGTCTTAATAATAAAGAAAATGCTTCCGGAAATAAAACAAGGGTGTGACGACTGCGCCACACCCTGAACAAATTTAAGTTAATGAACCATTAAACGTGAACTTGGAAAAGACGTTGATGACCATAAAACAAGAAATACCGAGTGTCTTTCCCAAATCTTGTTCACATTCAAACGGTTATTTATAAAATATCACAACCGCTTTCAAAAC
>ULJH01033116.1_pt1 | contig 37179 bp, 27 predicted proteins | sample 1950781 | NCBI WGS metagenome assembly ULJH01 (sample SAMEA4835462, study PRJEB28245) | human gut metagenome | biome: gut microbiome; material: fecal sample | place: Denmark | collected 2008 | reverse complement strand
AAAATCTTCCCTCGTTTGCAAAAGAGGTTTTAAGCCCTTCTGTTGATGGACTTTATAGACGTTATCCCCATTGACGGACAAATCGGGGGCATAAACGTATTCCCCTTGGTCCATTTTGGGACGATAGGAAGAATCCAAATCTAGCAGTCGGGTGGAGGTGCCAGAAAACGTCAAAGCATTCCGGGCTTCTTCGTAGCCAATAGAAGAATTCCAAAGATTCAAGGCCAAGGAAACCAAATATCCTTTTTCAAAGCCGTTCCAGGCAATCGGAGTCACCGATTCGCTGGACATATAAGTCAATAAGGCGTGGAAATCCGCGTAGGTTGCAGGAAGTCCATCGTCCCAAGAATAATCGACTCCATCGATGACACCGGTTTTTCCATCCGGGCCCAAGGAGCGTTTTTCCGAGGCGTCTTGAACAAAGAGTTCGCTTACTTTCTCGTAGGAACCAAGGTCGGCTTCGCTGAACCCTTCCGCGGTTTTACCTTCTGCGAAATAGAATCCTTTATCCTCAAAGAGATCGACGTTGTAATTGATGCCGCAAGAACTGTCGTAGAAGGGGATGGCATAATATTTCTTGCCTCCGCCTTCGCCAAGACCATAGAAATTTTTCGAAGCATCATAAAATTTATTCTCAATGGACTTGTTCTCTTTTTCCGTCGCATTAATCGGCGCGGGATTGGTGACAACGTCCGTCACATCCAACATGACGTTTTTCGCGGCAAATTGGAAATAATCGACGTTTTCCATCACGAAAACTTGGTAGGGCGAAGCCGTAATCGCATCCACTTGGATGATTTGTTTTTCAAAATCTTTTTGGATTTGGATGCCTTTTTTTACTGGCTCAAAGGAATAGTCGGCAAAATCTTTTTCAAAAGCATCGCAGACTTTATCGATCCATTCGCGACGGAGACCGCCGTTATAGTATTTCACTCCTAAAGTCGTCTTGGTCGCATCCAGGCTTTGGTCGCCATCCTCTTCGCGGTTAAAACAAGATCCTAATGCCAAAACCGAGGTTGCGGCACAGAGGAGAAACGGAAGCGCTTTCATTTTATGGGACATCGGATTTCCTTTCCTTCGTGGAACCCACGAAAAACTATCGATATTCTTGGTTTCTTTCATTGTATCGTCACGGGGGCACTTCATCAAAGACGTTCTTGTTGCCACCCGATACAATTTTGTAACATTTACAAATTTAACTTTTAGAACAATTTTGTTATTTTCCCTGTATTTGTCGAAAGTTTTTTAGAATTTGATAAAAATTTGTTTTAATGGTTTTATAGCACCGGCAAGGACGTTGGGGCTTCGTTTTCTTCTTCTTTTTCGACTCCTCCCGACTTAGTTAACTTCTAAACCGGGAGGAGTCGCTTTTTATTTTGCTTAATGGCAGTAGATCGGAGTCGAATAGACCGTCGCCTTACTTTCGGCACTCCAAGTCCATAGACCGCCAAATTCCATCTTCTCAAAATAAGCAGAGGTCGCAGGCATCCAGGATAAATCCGTAGGTCGATAAGCATTTGTTTTATTAACAAAGGGGCAAACGCAGATATATACGCCCGAATCTAAATGACGAACTTCGATATACGTCCAGAAGGTTCTATCCGCCATGGAAGGCAAACAGAAAGTGCTGTCCGAACTAATCGCCATCGTGTTTTCATTATGCACCCCATCACGGACATAATTTTCCACGCGGCAGAAGAAAGACCGAGAACTCACTCCTTCTTGTTTGGTGGTTAGGTCCACAAACATGGCCCCTCCGGTGCCGTTGCTTACCTCCATCTTGGTAACGGGCATGCCCAAGTAAGTCTCTTCAGTAGACACAGGGCTCTTCAAAGCGGAATCGGCGAGTTTTCTCTCGTCTTTAACCACCTTGCAGTTAACGAGTTTCTCCCCGCCATAACGGGCGAGGTTCAATTTGCTCGCATCGACGGGAGCAGGCAAATGAACGGTGATATTTTCTACCGTTCCGCCTGCAAGATTGCCGACGATGGCTGCTACGGGAGCATAGTCCTATTTTGTCGAATCGAAGGTTTCGGAAACAAAATAGACATCACTGTTTCGAATCGTTCCTCCGTTGATCGTACTCACCAAGGGGGCGGAAGTTCCATAAGCAAAGCATCCTTGATGAGTCCTCACCGTAACATTTTCGATTAGACCACCATCCATGGTTCCAGCAATCCCCGAAATGGATTGATTGCTAAAGGAGGTGGTATATTCGAGCTCGAGGTTTTTCACCGTTCCACTCAAGTGAGAGAATAAAACGCCACGGTATCCTTGCGTTTCGTCATCACGAAGACCCCATTTCGCGTAAATCCGATGGCCATCTCCATTTAAAACACCGGAGAAGGATTCTAGATTCATGCAATAGGCAGACTTCGATTTGGCGATTTGGATGTCACTCGCCAAGTAATAACGTCCATCCGACTTCATGGCCTTGAGTTCTTCTTCGCTGGCGATGCGCTTTTCCGAAATGCCATGAACATCGATATTCGTTTCAATCGAAGTCAAAGCTTTATCCCATTCGGCGAAACGCTCTCCTTCTTCCAAGGAAGCAGAGAAGGCCACTTTGGCTTTATCCAGTTCTTCTTGAGGCAAGGCCGTTCCCATCGGGACGCTAACCTCATAGACTTTGGTTTCATCGCGGTAGAACGAAACGGTCCGCATATTGATAGAAGCCCCTTCGACGAGGATTTTGAAATCCTTCTTGGGGTTAGGGAGGCTATACGTTCCATCTTCTGCCCGCGTTAACGGGGTTTTGATTTCATCGACCAGAGAATAAACCGCGAGGTTATTTTCGCAGTCGGTATAGTGGTCATCCATCATTAACGAGAACGAGAAATTCTCCACAAAATAGGGAAGAGAATCCTTCTTGTTTTTTATGGCTCCTGGAATATCGCAGACGAATTCCACCGAACTGACGACGACTTCTTCTCCCGATAATTCGATATGGACGGGACGGGTGACGTTTTTCACCGTATAAGTTTTCCCCTCTTGGAATTCGGTGATCTCATCATTGAGCAAGAAGAGAAAATCCTTGCCTTTCTTATATCCAGGGGCAAAAGAAAGGGTGAAGGAATAATCTTCGCCGTACGAAACTGCTTCATCCCCTTGGAACAAGAAATGCTCCGCGGCAAAGTCTTTATTGATTTTTACCGCGCTTCTAGCAATCCCCTCCGCGGAAATAACGAGATTCCCTTTGATGTTTTTAACGTTAAATAGGCCATCTTTTTCTTCCAAGGATTTATCCTGCCCATTTTCTTTAATAGAAATTGAAGTATAGGAATATCCTTCTTCTACCTTGCAGGAAAAGGAATAATCTTCGCCGTAAGGAACAGAACTCGCTCCCTCAAAAGTCACAAAATCCGTTTTGGTGAAATCCACCGAAAAAACGATTTTGCTGACGCCTTCTACGGTAATGAGCAAGTCTTCTTTCACGGAGGGAACGGTATAGACGTCCCCGTTCCTTTTTACTTCTTCTCCATTCGCCTTGACCGCGTAAGAAGAGCCGGCTTCATAGCCTTCGTTAAAGGAGACGCGAAAGGAATAGGCATCTCCTTCTTTGGCCTCCTTTTCCCCGTTAATCGTGTATCCTTCTCCGCTAGAAAAGGAAACGAGGAAGGTCGCGGGGACTTTATTCTCCCCACAGGAAGCAAGTAGCAAGATGCTACTAAGCGAGAGGACTAAAACACTTTTCTTCATAACCGCTCCTTAATGAATGGTGTTCTTTAATGTCGGGACATCTTTACCATGAAGGTCCCAAACCTCAGGGCTGAGGCAAGAATAAGCGGATACCATGGCATCCATTTCATTGGAAACAAGGTCCACCTTATTCATCTGAAGGGTACCGAAAACATCCCCGGCATTTCCTTGGGTGACCCCCAATGGATTCGTGGAACAGATAACACTATTGGACAAGGTTCCATTTCCCCACCAGAAATATTGGTTGCCGTTGACCGCGGCGCACTTTTGGGTGTTGAAATCCGATCCATCTACATTCTTCATGTTGAGGAAAATGTTGGAGGCGTTATAGACGTATCCGTTGCTAAATAACCCGGCTTTGTCTAAGTCTGCCACAGGGAAAGTCAAATCCAAATAAAGGTTTTCGAAACGATTGGAACGCCTTAATTCATCGGGGATTTCTGGAGCATTGTCCGTAAGGGGGTAGCCAAGCCCCGATAAGCGATTTCCCTCTTCCTCTTGGGTGAAGGTCACGTTATCAAAACAAAGGTTACGAACAACGGCTCCCTGCATGACGCCGAATAAAGATTGGATGAAAACCTTCTTGGAGAAGGTAATGTTCGAAACCGAATGGCCAAAGCCATTGATTTCAGAACGGAAAGCCTCATTGAAGCCAGTCATGGAGGAATCGGCGATACCCGTGTATTCGATTCCGGCAAAATCGATGTCCCCGTTTAAAGCATAACGAGAGGTCCGGTCATTATGGGTAGAAACCATTTGGATCCAGTCATTCGCGGTTTTAAGGTAACGGGTATAGATATCCACACTGACGTGGGTAGTCACGCCTTCTGCGGAAATCTCAATTTCCGTCTTTCCTTCTTTTAAGGCGGTGACCTTGCCTTTTTCATCGACTTTGGCCACTTCTTCGTTACCGCTAGAATAGGAGAAGGTCGCTGGTTTTTCCGCTTCTCCCGAATAGAGTTTTGGTTCTAATTGAATGGTGTTCTTCCCGCTTTCGAGGGTTAATACTTGATAGGAAGGAAGAACGATATCCAAAATGGCGGAGGATTCTTCGGTGACGGTCACTTCCAAGGTATCGACTTTCGAGCCAACTTTGCCAGTGATCGTCGCTTGGCCTGAAGCTTTCGCAATCAATAACCCAGAAGAATCCATTTCGGCAACGGAAGGATTCGACGAAACAAAGCTTGCTTTCGAAGAAGCCGTGAATTCGATTTTTTTGGTTTGTCCTTCTTGAAGAGAAACCGACTTCGTCTTAAAGGAGAAGGTTTCTTCTACCTGAATAGGATTCGTTCCCGAAGAGGAAGATTCTTTTGGCGTAGAAGGGTTCGAACAGGCGCTTAAGGCTAGCAAGGCCGCCGAGAAAAGGAGAATCGTTGGTTTTTTCATTGAAATCACGCTCCAAAAATGGAGGTCCTCCAGGTTTGCAAGGTCGTCGCGATATCGAAGGATCCTTCCATGGAAGAAACCACCCCGAAATCCACGCAAGCATCATTAAGCAGATTCCAGTACTGCTCTTTTTGTTTTTGGGACAATTCGTTCATGTAGAAACGGAAGAGCATGTATAACGGGAAGATTTCCTCCACGCGGATACGTTTTAATAACGTTTCGTAACGATCGGGATCGGTCGCCTTCAATCCTTCCACGCTCTTTTCCGCGTCGAATAGCATTTCTAAGAACCGGTCTAAAACCTCATACGGCCAGAATTGGTCGAGATACAGGTCGGACATGACATAAGCCCCGATTCCTTGTGTCGCGGTGAGGTGAGCAAAATAGGCGCGGAGAGCACGATAATAATCGTAGATTTTCGCTTCGGCCTCCCCGTAATAATGCTTCATGAAGTCTTTTTCGAGATCGGCATAACTCACGTCCAAACTGTATTGGAGCTTGGCTTGGGTGTAGGCGCGCATCGCTTCAAATCCCGGAACCCCCGACATATAAAAGCTTTGGTCGAGCATCGCGGTTGCCCCCATGTCCGCATAGAATTTGTAATGGTCTTCGTAAACACCATAGTTATTCATCGGAACAAGACCGCATTTTGCTTGAATCGAATAGGCCCAGATATACATTTCTCCCGAATGTCCCGCGTATTTGAATAAGTCGCCCCAGCCACGCAATTGTTTATGTTGAGCGGCGTTTTTCGGATCGGACATTTTTCTGGAGAAATCCGCGTCGATTGGGCAATACATGACCATGACGTTGTCGTTGATGCGGAAATCGCTGCTAATAGGAACATAAGAAGAGGTCGCATCGTTCCATTTTGCAGGGGGTTCTTGGCTCGTTTGATAGGCAAAGAAAACATATTTCATGCTTCTTTCTGGATAATTCGCGTGAAGCCAAGGATCGAGGATTTCTTGAAGTTTATTGGTGAATTCGAGCTCCTGTCCCCCGTATCCGCCATATTTTTCGCGTTCGGCAACGCAGGAAGCGCAATAGCACATATCCAAATTGTCTTCATGACCCATTTGGATATAGGTGGCTTGGGGATTTCCCACAATCGCATTTTTCATCTCTTCCGCCATCGCGGCGACGACCTCGGGATTGGAATAGCAAACCTGGGTGGCCCCTTCGTTATACCAGTCCGGATGCGCGGCCCCGTATTTGGAATAGGGAAGGAATTTGGTGATCGTCGTATGGGCAAAGGCCGCCCATTTTCCTAATCCCAAATCATGATGGAGGCGCATGCGGCGTTCATACAAGGAATTCGTGCTGATATGCTTCAAAAGGATTTGACGCATATCGAAGAGAGGATGGAATTCCTTTTGATAGGAAAGGAGGGGGATGCTGCTCACTTCTTTATAATCGATTTCTTCCGCGGTATACATCTCCAAACCGATTTGCTCTTGGAGGAAGTCATAGACGCCACAATAGACGCCGCTTCCTTGGCGGGAATTTAGGTAGAGGGATTCTCCCACTGTTTGGAATGAATACCCAGTTTGGCCCAAATCCTTGGCCAAGGTTAAGCCACTATCTTCCCAAAGGGTCGTAGAACCCAAAGAGAAGAAATGGCCGTCTTTCGAGGGGAGGGTAACGTCTTTTACAATAGGAAGAGTGACCCCCGTGGAGCGTTCCACGAAATATTGGAGCTCGCTAGAAGCGAATAAGACATTCGCGTCGGCATCGCTAGGAACCACGATTTGATAATCGCTTTTCCCATCTTGGACAAAGTATTTGCCGGTATCAACAGCCGGGACACCCGAAGAAATTTTGGAATCTTCGGAGGTCAAAGGCGGCTGCCCTGCGCAGGAGCAAGCGGAAAGGCAAAGGGTGGATAAGAGAAGAACGAGATTTTTCGATTTATTCATGATCTTTTTTCTCCTTTCTTAACGGACCGTGACGACAAAGGAATAGAAATTCACGTTGCCGTTTTCATCGTTCACCATGTAAGTGAAGGTGTAGGTTCCTTTTTGTTCGGCCTTCATGGATTTTTCGTTGACCGAGATGAAGTCTCCGTCGGGGAGTTGGCAATAGAGCAAAACCGTCGCCGTTTCGGGGTTTTGATCTTGAATCTCATAGGTAGGAAGAATGATTTCTTCTCCTTGTTTCACTTCCGTGGCAAACGAAGAGGTGAATTTTAAGGTTGGGGCGATGGGATCAAAGCCGCCAAAGAAGAAGGAACAGGCACTGCTATTGCCCGCGGTATCTTTAAATAGATAGGTAATCTTATAAGAACCGACCTTTTCCACCTTGTAACTGGAGCCAATTTCTTCCACGGTCCCCTTCTTCAAGACCTCGCCATCGCAAGAAATCGTGACGACCGTGCTTTTGACTTCGTTTAGAACGTCATATGCAAAGACTTCAGGGAATTGGATTTCCGTTCCAAGGGCGAAACGTCCCGATAAGGTTTGCTCAAAATAGACACTAGGTCCGATCGAATCTTTGCGAACGTTATTGATGATTTGGTTATTGATGCTGCGGAACAAGAAGGTTCCCTCGCATTCTGCTTCCACGAACATCCTGATTTTTCCCGAAGCAAAGCCGTTAAAGTCTTCTAATACAGCCACTTGGTTGGATAAGCCGTCGTAAATCGCGTGCGCGCTCTCCAAATAGGTGAAGCCCGCTTCGCCAACGCTCGATTCAAAATAACGGAAGGCTTCTCCTCCGTTGACGGAGCAATAGAGCTTGCCGCCCAAACGGGTGAAATGGAGGGAAATGGAGCTCGAGAAATCCAAGGAATCGCAAAGCTTGACCGTGTATTCGTCCATCCCTTGGCCATTCCAAGTCGCGGTGAGTTTCTTCCCAAATAGGCTTGGCAAGAATTCTACGGACGTCCCTTCTTTCTTCATCGTCGCTTGGACACCTTCATCGATGGCCTCAATCGTCGAATTGGAAGAATGGAAATAGGAAGCGAGGAAGCCAATTTTATTCGTCGGTTTGACAATCGGAAGGACTTTCTTCACTTCTTTGATTCCGTTTTTACCTTGGAAGGAATAGGTGATTGTTGCTTCTTGAGTGGCGGAAGAAGAAACCGGGACATAGGGTTCTTCTAGGGCGATTTCTCTTTGACCGTTCCCGTCTTGGACTTTGATCGTGGGGGAAAGGAAGGAAAGCGAGCCGTCTTCTTCGTAAACCGAGGCAACAAAATGAGACAAATCGTAGGAACGTCCTTCGAGCAAGGCGGAAGGAAGGCAAAGTTTCGATTCGTCGGTAACAGGAAGGGTAGGAATTGAAATATTGGAGATGAATTTGGTGATTTTGGCCTCGTTCCCCACATAATCGGTCGCCAAGAAACGGACCACGTAATTCTTCTTCTTTTCAATTCGGAAGGAGCCGTCCTTCACTTCAACCGTTTCGTTGGCACAGGAAACGGAATAGCGGGTTGTGATGCCGCCGACTCCGCCTGTAGTAGAAATTTTTGGCAACCGGATAAGGTCTCCCATGGAGGCAGTCTCCGGAAGGGTACCGCTTAAAGCAATGGACAAAGACGAAGCGATAGTGACGACTTCCACTTTCTTTTCAGCGCGAGTCGAATTGCCGAAAGCATCTTTCGCTTCGAACACAAGGGTATAGATGCCGCTAGATTTTGGAATAAAGCCTTCTCCGCCTTCTTGAATCAAGGTGTTGCCCGAATAAACGCTGACTTTCTTAGAAACCACCTTGGATTCATCATCGTTAGCGATAAATTCTGGATAACGATAGGTCTTTCCCACTTCTCCTTTCGGCAAATCGCCTTCCGAAACATGGATTTGCGGGCCTTTGCTATCGGAGATATAACGGCTGCTCATTTCTTCTCCGTCCACGTTGGTAACGAGTAAATCCGCCGTGGAGGAGACACCGGTTGCATAAACCGTCATCTTCACTTTGTTGCTGGTAAAGCCCGTCCAAGCGGCGTCCCCACCAGAAAGAGTGGGGTCATTGGTGGAGAAATCACGGACTAACCAAGGCGCGCGGTTATCTTGGTAGCCTGGAGCCGTGCCATAATCCTGCCAATGGTTGGCATATAAGCGGTTGGTGTCGGAATCAAAGAAGAGTTGAAGTTTGGAATTCTCGTAGGTTCTTCCATTTAACGATGAGGTGAAGTCGCAGGCGGAAATAAACCCACCGTCTTCATGCATTTCGGCATTATCGACGGATCCAAGGTTCCCCGTATCGAAATCCCAATAATAACCGGTGAAGGCCTGCCCCGTGGCTTTGGCGCGAATGCGGGCAAATTGGGGCATGTAGGAAAGATATTTGACGCGGATCGTCACGACGTTAGTGGGACGATCCATGTCTTGGAGCTCGACGTAAATTGCTTCTAAATCCGCGGTGCCCGGGTTATGAGGGTCGGTGCGAAGTTCTAGAAGTTTCGTATTATCGCTTAAATTCTTCGCGCTTTCGTCGAAATGGTTGTCGCTTAAATCCAGGGTCTTGGAATAAACGACTTTCTTGCCATCATTTAAGGTCAAACGGACCCCACTATGGTTGTCGTTCATCCTGGCAACGCCATACTCGGCACTCGCCCCAGTTTGGCAAAGGAAGCGGGACGCGTATTCTTCTTCCAAGATGAAATAGACCGAATGAGACAAAATTTGTCCATCAATATTGGCTTCATAACGGATTTCATAACGCCCGGCTTCGTCTAAAGTCGAAGCAACGTCTCTTCCTTTTCCCGAGGGGAAATAGAGCATGGGTTTGGCTTCCGCTTCTTGTCCTTTGAAATAGGCTTTGCCCAAACTCGGAGCAAAAGTGGAACCCAAAGACAAAGCAGGAAGTTCAGGGAGAGCAAATCCCACTTGATCCGCGGTGATGGAAACGACGCGGACATCCTTTAGTGAAGGATTCGTCGGCGAATAATAAGTGACCGTATAATCGCCAAATGCATCGAAACTAAAATCAAATCCGCCCTTTCTCCCTTCATATCCCTCCACGGCTTTGCCGTCTTTTTCAATGCGAACTAGCGCTTCTTCTTTTTGCAGCATCAAGGCATTGGATGCGATGCTAGCAGCAGGGAAATGAACAAGAGAATGGAGGCCTTTTTTGGCTGGAAACATCCAAATCATACTTCTCTTCAAAGAGGAAATCCTTGGTTTGGTTTTCTTTCGTTAAACATGGGAGGGCATAGAAGTTGGAAGCCCGTTCCGCCCCATCTACATATTCATAATAGATATAGTATTTGCCTTCTTTGGTTGGGGTGAAGGTGTCCGCGGTCGAAACGACATTCCCCAATTCGTCATAGACTTTCGTTGAAATCTTGGCCGTATCCAAATCCCCGCGATAGAGGGATACCGCGCGTCCTTGGGGAAGGCAGTATTCTTCTCCCACCGTACCTTTCTTGGTAAACGAGGCCGTCAGAACGGGATGGTCTTCCACATTCTTGGACAAGTCGTATCCTCCAAAACGAGTCAAAAGGAGGGAGGCTTTGGAATAGGAAACGACCTGATCGAAACTGAGTTTGACGTTATAGGATTCGAAATGGCCTAAATCATTTTCTAGACGCTTGCCATCATTAAAGACGGAACTAAAGTCCCAAACATTTTGGTAACTGCCGTTGTCCGCCATGATTTTGACGCACATGGAGGCGGGATCAAATTGCATCTTGGTAAAATGACCCGCATATTGAGTATATAGGCCAAGGGAGTTATAGCCCGCGGTATATCCGCCCGAATCCTCGGCTTTGTTCCATGGGTTTTGATAATAACGGATGCCACCCTTTACGCCTTTATATTCCACGTATGCCTCGCTATAGGAAGCATAGGAATTCACCCCGAAACGGAACGACTTCTTCGTCGCTTCATCCTCGAATTCCAAGGTGTAATGATTCACCGTTGGGCTGCCAGACTCCTTTACGGCAAGAATGTCTGCGGAAAAAGTACCAGACATGGGGGCTTTGAAACGAGCGGACACGCCGCTATCAAACCCATAAAGCAATAAACCCGTTTGTTTGGAATCCGGATCAAATTGCTGTGCCTTGGCCTTCATCCCCGCAGAGAGATGGAAGAGTCCGCCGGTATCTCCGCTTGCAAGCAACGCTTCTTGACCGGGATTTAACCCAATCGAGAGGGGCAAAGCAGCGAGGCCGAAGATGAATAGTCCTTTATTGTGCTTCATGGTTTACCTCCCAGAATAACGGTTTTCTTCTTTTTCAAGTTCGGAAAGAATTTCTTCTACGGTGGTCGTAGCTAACGAGATGTAACGATCGCCACATCCATAATAGATATAGAGGGTGCCGTCTTTATTCACCCAACCCGTGGGGAAGACGCATCCCGGATACATCTCGCTGAATTCAAACGGGGCCTCCGGTTCCATGACGTAATGTTTGGTTTTTGCCAAGATCTTGGAGGGATTATCCAAATCCAACAACATAAATCCCACGCGATAAAGATGGTCTTTCTTCGAAACGCCATGATAGAGGAATAACCACCCCTTTTCCGTTTTTAGGGGCGGGCAGCCCGCGCCGATGCGCTCCGTTTCCCAATCTTCCTGCCCTACGCGATAAAGGAGTTCGGGTTTGCCCCATTCCATCAGTTCATCACTATAGGAAATCCAAATGGAGGGGTTGGGGCCATCGCAATAGGGACGCTCGATTTTAACGAACTTCCCATTCACTTTCTCGGGGAAGATGACGCAGTCGCGATTATCGTAACGGGAATCCGTGATGCGACCGCATTTTTTGTAGGTCTTGAAGTCGCGGGTATAGGCTAAATAGGTAACGGTATGACGTCTTCGCAAGAACGTTGGAGGAATCTCCGGAGCCGGTTCTTTTACGAATTCCTTGGTATAACGGTCTGGTTCATCCAGCCAATAACGTCCCACGAAATAGGGTTTGGCGGCATAGGTTAAATAATAGACGTCCCCCATCTTTACTAAACGTGGGTCTTCCGGTCCTGCCCCGTCTTCCCCATTGGGATCGGCTTCAAAAATGGGGCGATCGGAGGCTCTTTCGAAATGGATGCCGTCCTCAGAAGTCGCTAGGCCTAAGCGCATGACGTGCTGGATGTCATCGCCAGCCGCGCGATAGACCATAATAAATTTCTTACTTTCTTCGTCATAGACGACCGCGGGGTTCAAAACGCAGAAATTGTCCCAAGTAGAATGGGGGTTCGGAGACAATATCGGATTACCAGAATACTTCTTTAGTTTCATTTATTCCTCCCAACGCGGAAAACCGCATTGAATCTAAGCGCTTACATTATCACCTGACCCTCAGGGGAATCGAAGCCCTTCTTTTTAACTTTTTTATATAGTTTTGTGTCATTTAGGTGCTATATTTTTAAAAAAGGTGTTTGATTTTGTCACAAACTCGGAGATTGTTTATGATTCTAACTAGCTTCAACGACCCTATTCCCTTCGAATCCCGCGAGGTGGCGGAGTCCTTATCATTTACCTATCACATCAATACCTTTGATTATCCGATCCTCCACGGCCATAAAGACATCTGGGAATTCACTTTGATGACCAATGGGGCGATTGAAAATCAACTCAACGGAAAAAGTTACCTTTGTCCTGCAGGAACCGTCTTCTTTGCCGGTCCTGGGGACGTGCATCGATTAATCAAAGCCGGCACAGAGAAGCCCCGTTACATCAACATCATCATTCGGGAAACCAAATTAAAAGAACTCCTTTCCGTTCTATCTCCCGACATGGAATTTATCCTCCGTGATAGTGACCACTGCTTCCAAATGAATGCGTCCGTGATTTTAAGCGTGGAATCTCTCGTTCATAAAGCCAACTTGGATTTAGGCTATTCCAAGCAAACGGACGAGCTTCTTCTCGCCGCTTTCCTCCTTATCCTTCAGCAGGCATTCGTTCAATGCATCAATGTTCCGGAAGATTTATCCCCCTTCGAAACCAAGGTGCTTGCCTTAAGTTCCAGAGAGGAATTCTTAACCTATACCGTCAGCGACCTCTGCACCGAACTCCATTATTCCCGCGTTCAATTAAATCGCTTGTTCCAAAAATATTTCAAAATCACCCCGCACGAATATCTATTAACCAAAAAACTCAATTATGCGGCGAGTCTTCTATTAAAAACCTCCATGTCGACGGCAGAAATTGCTTGCACGATTGGCTTCTCCCACTTGTCCCAATTCAGCATCGACTTCAAAAAGCTCTTCCAATTAACCCCTGGGGAATATCGAAAACAAAAAGGAACGTACTTCCTTAATGGAAAAGGGCCGTCCATCAACCAGTGAGGTTGGGACGACCCTTTTTTATTGCTCGTTTATTGAATCAATCAATATTCGACGTAGAGTGGGGTAACATATGCGGTTGCTTCAACAGGAGCCCAAATAGGACCGGTTTCACCCCAGCTTTTATAAACGCCAAAGCCAAGATCCTTGCCCAAGGTGGTAACACCCTCTCTGGTAGTCATCTTAGGCCCTTGGTTAGTGTTATCGGCAGGCCTAAAGAAATCGTTGACCACTCGATAATTGCCTTTTTTGTCAAGCCGAATGAACTCAATGTAGTTCCAAACCTCTGCGGTTCCGGTTCCATTGGTAGCGTATATATCATTGGTAGCATTGTTGTGCATATGTACCAAGGTGGCGGAATCGCCCGTTTCCGCATTCTTTGCGTCAACCAATTTAAGGAAGAACGAGGCATGTTTTACATCCTTGGCCCCCAAATCAAACGTGTTATCAAAAACTTCGGTGAAGGCGCCTGAAATTGCCTTTTTGTAAACCGGCATTCCATAGAAGGTTTCCGTTTGCAGTTCCCCACCCGTCAAGATGCTGTCCACGGCCTTTGTCTGAGACTTAATCATTTTGCAATTAACCAACTAGCCATTGGCTTTTGCCGGGCGAACCATATTAATTTTAGAGAAATCAAAGCCACACGGGATTTTGACGGTAACATTCTCCATCTTTGTGCCTTTATCCATGGAAGCGACGGCTGAAGCAATTTCATTGCAAGTGCCCATGCCATTTGCCAGGAAATACGCAGTGGAATTACGAATAACACCGCCGTTAATCATCTTTCTGGCAAAAGGCGCGGAATCATCCCAAACTTTAAACTTAAACATAGTGCGGGCAGTAACATTCTCGTATAGCCCGCCATTAATGGCGTCGCTAATACCAGCGCCTTTTTCAGTGTAGAAATCGATAATTGTCTGTACATCTATATTTTTCAACACACCAGAGAAATCGCCAAATAATCCGGATTTATTCCCTGAGACATTATTTTTGTTATAGATGCGATGACCTTTGCCATCCAATACCCCAGCAAATTTTTGATTCGTTGGTCCTTCGACGGAAATATCATTGGCCAAATAATAGACCCCATTCTCTTCCATGGCGTGCAATTCTGCTTCGTTCGTAATCGGCTTGCCCGCCTTCTCCGTCGCATTCAAATGGAGATACGTGTAGCCCGTCTTGGCAACGGAAGTGTCATATTGGTCGGCAACGGTCAAGGAATAGACACCAGCAGCATCCGCGGTCAAGGTCTTGCGGCCCGTTTCCGCGCGGTCGCTAGAAACCGTGACGGTGTAGTCGTATTGTTTGGCGAAGAACGGGTCGAGTTCGACTTTAAATTCGAGTTTTCCGCCGATGGGGGCAAGAGCTGGCAAGGTATTGCCTTCTTTGTCCGTGAAGCGGAATCCATCCCGTTTCGCATTGGCCATGATCTTCGAATATTCGTTATCCACGGCCGTGCACGCATATTTATAAGTAATGCTCTTGAAGGAGAACGTCCCTTCTGTAGAGGTCAGTGTCGGATTATCTGTTTCAATCCAAAATGCGCTGGGATCGTCGTTATCGCGGTTATTGGTCCAAATGTGATGAAGGTTTTCGTAACCGACTTTATCCGCTTCTGCCGCGGTGCTATAAAGCCCGCGCCCTGCGCCATCGCCTCGATTGTTGATGACTTCAAACCAGGTGCGGGTGTCTCCTGCATGAACGACCTTTTGGCTTGGTTTAGCCACCGTTAAGCCGTCGATCTCCATTTCGTAGAAAAGGGAGCCGCCGTTCGCGCCTTGATAGCCATTCGTGGATGTTCCACCACTTGTAACAGCGCGTGTTAAGCTCGCGCCTTGTTTAAAGGTAATCACATCTCCCGCGACACTAACCTCTCCTGTCACGCTAAAGGGGTTACCGTTTTTGGTGATGGTTTTGGCCCCCGCCTTAAAATCGTCCGCGGTGAACGTGATGGCCATGGCTTTCGCACTCGGATAAGCCCCTTCGCCGAGAAGACTGTTATTGCCTTGCCCGCTTAAAACCACGCTAACACCAGCAAGAAGAAGGGAAAGGCCTGCTCCCCCAACCAACAAAAGATTTTGTTTTTTCTTCATAGAAATCATCACTCCTTTCTCTTAAGTAAAAAGATTTCTATCTTTGTAAGCGGTTACATTTTATAGGGCATCCCTACGTTCCTTAAACCTTCTTTCAAAACACTATTCAATGTTTTTGTTACATTATTAGGTTTTTTTCTCGTTTTACGACACGGATTTGTCACACGTAGAGTTAAAAACAATCAAATAGGCTCGGATGTGGAAAAACAGGGCTTTGAATCACGAGCCATAAAAGATTGAAATGATGGTTTCGCAACAAAGATTGAATCGGATATTTTGCCTGCACTAAATACTATGCCCCTTTCGGTAAGACTCATGTAAAAAGGTGCAATTAATGAAGTCGAATAACCTGTAAAAAGGTGCAATTAATGGAGTTAAAAAACTTGCAAAAAGGTGCAATTAATGAAAAAATACAGTCATGAAGCGAAAATACTTAGCAGATTTAGAACACTGGCTTACTTCTCCCGACCGTAAGCCTTTAATGGTTTGGGGAGCCCGGCAGGTGGGAAAATCCTATTTAATTGAAGAACTATTCGCGAAAAAGCATTTTCCAAACCGTTACCTTCGCATTGACTGCTCAGACGATACAACTTTTGTCGATTACGTTTTCTCTAATAGCAAATTGAGCGATGTTCTAGCTTACATCGAATTGACCTACGACTTTAAGGCGGACAAAGACCACCTTTTAATCTTTGACGAAGCCCAAGATTGTCTTCCCATCGTCAAAATGATGAAGCACTTCTGTGAGCAGCACCGGGAGATTCCCGTCATCGTCACAGGATCTTTGGTTCGGCTAAAAATCATGCGTGATGCCCATAAAAGAGGCCAATATGCGAAAGATACCAAATTTCTTTTTCCTGTCGGAAAAATTAACCAGCTCTACGTCTTCCCAATGACTTTCGATGAATTCCTGTTAAATGATAACCCCGGACTTTTGGATTACCTATCCACGCATTTTCAAAAGCAAATCCCCTTAGAACCCGTTATCCATCAAAAGGCGTTGGACGCCCTGCAAAATTATCTTTTTGTTGGAGGAATGCCGGAAGTCGTAGACACCTACTTGAAGAATAGGGAAAACGGTCCTCTAGGGCTACAAGCCGTTGTAAATAAATTGCAGGAAATTTATGACGACTATCTTGCTGACATGGATTTATATCAAGCTTCACCCGAATCCATCGTTCGAAGTCGCGCCGTATACCGCGATATCTATCGCCAATTAAATAAAGAGAATAAGAATTTCAAATTTTCTTTGGTGGAAGAAAAAGCCAAAGGAAGGGATATGGCAAATCCCATTGCTTGGCTGGTAACCGCCAAAGTCGTCAACCAGTCCTTCTTATTAAAAGAAAAGGTCACGACCCCTTTTGTAAAAGAGGAAGATTCCTTAACGCGGCTTTATTTATCCGATATGGGAATGTTCACTTATCAAAGCGGTTTAAACGTCAAAACGTTCTTAACCAATAAAGGCAATGCTCTCTCTGGGATATATTTTGAAAATTATGTCGCCTGCGAATTAAGCGCAAGACGGATCGGTCTATTCTATTGGAAAGGAAAAAGGGATTCCGAAATGGAATTCCTTCTCGATATCGACGGATGTCCCACCCCCATTGACGTTAAGAAAGGTCGAAGCAATCTTAATTCATTAAAAGAATTCCGCGCCCACAATAGCAATGGGCTGGCCATCAAGATTTCTAGCAATCAGTATGGTTATGACAAAGAAACCAACCTATTAACCTTACCTCTTTATTATTTGTCTTTTTATTTGGATAAATTGCAAAAAGGTGCAATTAATGAAGCCGAATGACCTGTAAAAAGGTGCAATTAATGGAAAGGAAAAGGTGGCGGAACCCCGCCACCAATTATTAGAAAACGTACTAATTAGTAGGTGATGCCGCCACCGAGGTCGCTGACAGAAACGGTTTTGGTGAAGGTTATTGGATCTTCAAATTCAAATTGTAGCACCACTTGGCTATCCACGAGTTTGAAAGTAGTCAAAGTAAAGGTGGACGAATCCACTTCATTTCCTTCTTCATCGATTTCAATAAAGCTACCTTCATCGGCCAAAGAGTCCGCGGTCGCGTTAGTCCAAGTAAATTTGAAATAATAAGAGGAGCCCAAGGATTGGTATTCAACCGTTCCCGTTTTATCTTCTTTAAAGACAATGGTCGACGCAGGATAACCGTCATCCTCCCACGTTCCTTTCAAATTCAACGTGGCTCCTTCCGTCGACTTGGCTTTCACGGTGAAAGTGTTACTTGCAACGGCTTTGCTGCCATCGGCTTTGCTTTGGATCGAAGTGAAGGTCACTACGATCTTGCTGCCTGCAGCCGCATCTTCTTTCACTTGGAGGGTATATCCATCCGCCGCGCTGCCAGTAAGGGTAGCGAATTCCGATCCGGAGGTGATTTCCGCGGTATAAAGATTTTTCGCCGTCATGGGAAGGATCGTTGCGGAGAGGGAAACACTAGATCCTGCGACCACTTCTTTATCTTCTTGGTTGAGGCGGATGCCGTTGATGGGCTTATCTTCTGTCACGATGTGGAGGCTTCCACTAACCCCGTGGGCGGAAACGAAGGGGATGTCCACTTCGCCGGCTTTTAGAATCTTGAATTGATTCGTACGCGCGTTATATTGAACGAATTCGTTATCTTCTCCAATCGTTGAGATAATCGCATCCACAAGCGTCGAAGCTTTGGGGTTCTTGGTGGAAGCAAACTTTACCGCATAAGAATTGCCGACCAAATAACGGCCGTCTTCGCTGACGAGAGTGGCTTGGATATCCTTGAAGCAGTAATTTTCTTCCAAAACCGCTTCCGGGTTTTCGACCTTGGCTCCTTCTTTCTTCCATTCGTAGGACGAGGAGGAAGTCGAGGCCGGCGTCGAATCCGCTTCGCTAGCAAAAGTCGAAGTCGTGGTGACGAGTTTTACGATCGCTTCATCGAGGATCGTCGCTTCGAATTTCTTTTCGACGGTGGCTCCTTCTTCCGTCACTTTTTCGGTCAAAGTGAAGACATCGTTTTCATACTCATAGGTTTTGCCTTCTGCGCCTTTGGCAAAGTCATCGAGGACGCCGAGGTTCGCGCTTAAACCATAGGCGTTATTGACCAAAAGAAGAGAGGTTTTTTGTTGGAATTCTTTCTTCGTGGCATCGCTCATCTCGGTTTTGGCAAAATCGACGAGTTCGTCTCCTTCGAAACGGAATTCCAAAAAGGAATTTCCTTCGATAGAGCGGACGAGGGTGATGTTGCCCGGATTATGCTGAACCACTTGGTTTTTGAAAAAGGAAGCCGAGAAAACGTTTTCCCCTTCTTGATAAGAGGCGGAAGTCGCCAAAGGCTCATTGGCGATGGTGTTCTTCTTATAAGCTTCGAAATTGGCTTTGAAGCGTTCTTCCGCGGTTAGTTCCACCGTCGAGCTTGTCGAAGCGGAGGAAGAGGAGGAAACCGAGGTAGCGGAATCGCTAGCAGAAGGATTCGGCTTGGTTTCGCTCGAAGAGGGGTTTCCGCCCGCGCATCCAGCAAGGAGCAAAAGGGAGGAAAGTAGCAAGAGAGATGGTTTTTTATTCATTTGTATTACTCCATAGGCGTTAGCCCATTAATCGAAAGCGTCAAATTCGGGGCGAGGGAAGCGGTGCCGTAATCCTTGAAACTGATTTGGTCATAACCCTTCACAGATCCCAGTCCGTATTCAGAGGGGGCTTCGTATCGATAATTGATATTAAGCACGCGCGAATTTTCGTCAAGTTGCATCGTGAGAGTGCTCGGAATCATATAAGCTCCGCCTTCTCCGGTAATGAGGGCATCCGCGACGGAAAGAACTTCCGGCTTCGGGACGATTTGGTTTTTGGAATTGATGTCGAAAATGAGGGGGGAGGCCGAGAAGCCGATATGGTTATCCAAGGTATCGCCTTCGATGCATTTTCCGCTAGTGACGGCAACCAAACGATTCGATGTCGCATCTCGGCTCACGTTGAAGGGGATGACCTTGCCGTCTTTTTCGACGAACCCGTGGCGTTTGGAAACTTCCGTCGTCACGGGGTTATAGACTTCAAAATAGAGGATGTTGTCCGCTAAAGTCATGCGGGTGACGCTAGAAGTAAGGGAGCCGTAGTCTTCGATCGTGGCTACGTAAGAAGAGCCTTGTTTTAAGCCCTTAAACGCGTTTTCGACCTTCTTTTGATTCGCATCGTCCGCCTTGGCTTCATAAGGGGCGGGGCGGGAAAAATTGGCTTTGGAATCAAAGGTGGTCTTCACCGTGTAATAGAAATAGGAGGAATCGATATCCGATACCGAGCGATAGAAGGTGGCATCCATTTCCTTGAGGGTTCCATTTTCCACGACGAGATCCAACGTTTTAATCGCCATATCGAAGTTGACGTAGGAATAGGAATAGAAGAATCCTTCCGCGTCTAAGCCCAAATAACGATAGGTGTTGTCTTTGATTTTACGGAAAGCCTTCGCGGAGAAGATGTCTTTCGGCCATCCAAGTTCTTTCCATTGGATGTCCTCACCCTCTTCGTCACTATTTTCCACAATGACTTCATTATGGCCGTTGATGCCGATGATTTTGGCCGCGCCATTTTGGTTTTCAAAGAAATGGGCGTAGACCTGTTCATGGCCTTTTTCTTGGCTGCGAACGCTAAGCTGCGTGGAAGAGATGCCAACGTCGCTAGTGGCATATTCCACCGGTTCTTCATTTCCTTCGTGAAGAGAAATCACGTTGTGGGCGGAAAGGGTTTCGCCTTGGAGGACCTTCGCCGCGTCTTCGCTTAACGATTCCCTACTAGTATAGGAGGAACGGAACGCTTCCACCGCTTCGAGTTTGGAGCAATCCACGTTTGAGAAGGTGGCCTTGGTGATGACCGCCTCGGAATAATCGCCGCTAGAATCCATGCTCAGCGCATTGATGGTAAAAGCAAGATCGCCATTTTCCAAAATGGAGAAGGTCGTATCTTGGATTAAATTATTTTGGGCCAAGGAAATATAGCCAACGGAAGCGCAGAAAACGAGGTTCGCCATCGCGTTGTCCGTATAGAAGGATCCATCCGCCGCTTTCTTGATCGCGCCGCTTTTGAGGTTATAACGGCTCTGGGTTTTGTCCGTGAACAAGGAGAAATAGCTGATTTCGTTGACAGAGCTCACGTAGGTTCCGCCGCTCGTCTCGGGGAGGAGGATATCCACGTTATTTTGGTTTAAGTCAAAGCGATAAAGGATGTCCTCATCTTCCTTTTCCACGTAGGGGAGAAGCATCCCGCCACTTTGAAGAATGGAGGCGTAATAGTAATCTTTGTTGAACAAGTCAAAGCATTCCACCCCTTCCATCGAATAGGAGAGGGTGTAATCGCCGTGATTGGCCACGTAGATTAAATAGTCGTAGATATATTCCGCGTCCTTTTCGCGGTCCTTCATATCCTCGTAGAAATGGGATTCCGAGGAGGAATCTTGGGGTCTATCCGTGTTGCCACATCCTGCTAGAAGCAAAGGAAGGATGAGGGGGATGATGTATTTAAAATTTTTCATAGTCGCATACTCCTTTCATTAATCCGGGATATAAAGGTCGATGCCGACTTTGGGGTTCTCTCCAATCGTGATGCCCAAGGTATAGACCCCGCCTTCGAGGACGTAATAGGTCTTTTTGCCGTTAGAATCTTTGCCTTCGACAATGCCAGGGATCGCACGAACCTTTTCTTCGAAGCGGCTCATGTAATGGGTCGGATCGGTGAAGTCCACATAGGTATCCGGTTGATAGATCTGCACGTGGGTCGGCTTGTTGTTAACGATGTTGGTCGTGATCGCATACCACCCGTCAAAAAGGGTCGGCTCATAGACGTAGGGGATGAGTTTGGCCGTAGATTCGCCAAAGAAAGAAAGCAAGGTCGGATAGACGTTTTCTTCCATTTCCCAGGTGGAAGGAACCGAGAAGGAGGTTAATTCTTTTACCTTGGCGGCAAGATTGGCATCCACTTCGATTTCATCGTCGCCAAGTCCCACGAATTCGCCGATTTCTTCGCCTTTGGATTGGCCGTTATTGTATTCATAACGGTAACTATAGCTCAGCGGCTTTTTGGAGACGTTGTTTTTATAGAAGATATGGAACGTCATCGGGCGGACATTGTCGAGGTGTTGGAAGCCTTGGATGGAGGAGGTCAAATCATAAATTGGGGTGCGGAGGTTATAGGCAACCTGGGATTCGATGACGGTTTTCTTAAGGACATCCGGAGAAAGGTTCATGTTGAGAACATCTTCCAGGGTTTTGTCTTCCGGTTCGGACAAAGCGAACACGTCGTTTTGGCTCGTGTAAAGGAACTGGATGAGTTTGTTCTCCTTGTTCATGGCGTAGCCGATGCGCTTGGAAGAATATTCCGTCGTGGAGCCGGGTTTCAAAGTCTTTTCTTCACGAAGCAAGTAACGACTTCCTTCCACGTTGGAATAGGTAAGATATGCGGCGGAGGCCGGGTCTTTCGCATTGTATAGTTTCAATTGAAATGAGTCATGGAAATAGGAGAGGGTTTTGGCGATGTCGTCGTGAGAACCATCTTCTGACGGGGCAAGCGGGGCGGGCATGGTAATATCCGCGCCTTCTTGGACCGTGATGTGAGCAGCGTACCAGTCCTTCGAATAGAAATTCGTCGGGTCGGTATAGGAATTGAATTTCACTTCGATATTGGTAAGGGTCCCTTTGGAAACGGAGAAATCGATGAATTCGACGTCTTGATTGCCCAAAGATTTGGCAAGCGTCAAACCATAGAACACCGAGAAGGGGTTCGATCCGATATAACGATAACGGCCATTGCCCACCTTCATGAGGTTATTGGCCTTGAGGATGTCTTTCAAATAGACGTAGGAAGACCAATTTTGCCCCGTCGGCTTGCTTTCGACCTTGTTCGAGCCGGAGAGATAAACTTCATGGGAGGCGTCTTCTTGTTTTTGGTAATAATGGTCATCGTAATAATAGTCTTCACGGCCAAAGGTATGGTGAATCCTATTGAGATCCATCGCGACGACGTTGATTCCTTCGTTGTATCCCCATTTTTCGCTATCTTGGTGTTCCCAAATATCCGCGGTGAAGGTATAGGCGTCTTTTTGAAGCGCCGGAAGAGTTGCTTCTTCCACCATATTCACGGAAGAGGGGTTCTTGAAATAGGCTTCTTCCGCGCTGGCGGAGGCCGAATTCAAATCGGAGAAAGTGCCCTTGGCGTAATCGGTGAACTTAAACCCATCGGTGGAATAGACGAGAACAAATGAAAGATCCCCGTTATTTTCTAGGGAAAGGGTCGCGTAGACGAATTGCTCGTTGTCCGCGCGTTCTTTGAGGTTCAAAAGGCAGGCAAGTGAATAAACGAGGCCAAAATCATTGACCACGTATTCGTCGACGTTCATCAAGAAATCGTCCTTGGTGAAGGTACCTTTGCCATCTTTTCCAACATAATCGGACAAAAGATTGAACGACGATAAATCCGTTAAGGGGGCATAGGCATCCCCAGTCAATTTCGAATCGATGGAAAGTAGTTCCAGCGTTTTGCCCGTGTTATCGAATTCATAGGAAGAGGTCTTCGATGAATCCTCGAAATTCGGGCGGAGAATGTGGCTTAGCCCTTTGCTTTCGAGACGAATATAAGAATCGAAGCAATAGGTGTCTTCAAACGAGGGCTCATCTTCTTCGTTCGTCAACGAGACTTTGCTAAGACGATAGGATTTCGCCTCGACAATCTCATTGAATTTCTTGGCAAGAATCTCTTTATTGATCGGGAGTTTGGGCTGCTCCGAAGATCCGCTAGAGGTCGAACTAGACTCTGCCCCGGTGGGGGAAGAGACGGTGTCATTGCTATTTCCACCAGCCCCACAAGAAGCAAGCAACGTTGCCGCGGAAAGCAAGAGGATAGAAGTGCGTGTTAATTTTTTTCTATTCATGTTTCATTCCTTTCAAGCCGAACCATTGTAGACGTGACTACTCGTTTGGTCTAGAACTTTCTTTAAGGAAAGCGGTTTAAATATCTTATTTTGCTTCTTTTGTTTCGTCTCCCTCCTTAAATCGAGGGATTTATGCCTATAATGAAAAAGTCGAAACACTCAGAGGAAAATCCCCCATGGTGAAAGAAAAAATAAAAGAATCCTGGATTCGCGTGAACCAGCGGATCGATGAATTTTGTAGAGGAAACGAGGACCACTCCTTCCGGCTTTTATTCATTACTGACGTCCATATGGGGGCAGAGAACACTCATCACATCGAACAGTTGCAAATGCTTCAAGAGCTTCTCCCCTCCAGCAAAATTGATTTCGTCGTGAATGGGGGAGACATTGGACTAGATGTAGGCGAAAGCAACGAAGAGGCGAAACGGCTCATCGAATTGACCCAGAAGGCCATGGATTTTGGAGATATTCCCTATTTCTTTTGCAAAGGAAACCACGACATAAAACCAGGCTTATTAGGAAGAGAAGGTTTAAACCCTTATTTGAATCGTTATTTTCTCGATAAAATTTCCCCTGAAAAAGGAAGAATTATAACAAGCGGAACGAACGAAGGCGGATACGGGTATTATGTAGATAGTAAAACCAACACCCGTTTCTTGTTCCTGAATACTTCGGAAAACCTCCGGGGATATGACGTATCCGGGGAACAACTCGCATTCGTCATAAACCAATTGGAAACTTGCAAGGAAAAATCCCTTGTCCTCTTCAGCCATTTTTGCTTCAACTCCTGTGGGGCGTGGGTTCGTTATCCCAACCCTTTAAGTCCCAATATGGTTGGACTTCAAAATATCGAAAAAGCCTTTGCAAACCGGGGAAAAGGACACACGGGTCCCCTCGATTTTGATTTTACCTGTTCTCGAAGTCACCTTCTTCTTCACCTTTGCGGGGATTCTCATTTTAATAACCAATCTCGAAGCGACGGGTACCTCATCGCCTGCAGGCAAGGATATGGGGGGATTGATCCAGAAGATATCCCGGAAGGGGCTTCTTTCGATCTGTTTGATAAACACGAGCAATGTGATTTCGACCTTCTGGTTATCACCCAAGACCACACGAAATTATTCCGCGTTGGAGCGGGAGAAGAGATTCGCGATATCGAAATACAATAAAACAAACTAGTGGATGCAAAAAGTCGCGTATAGCGGCACGGATTTAATGCCATTTTCAAATCCGAAATTCTTTTGAGAAACTCGGATAGCGTATTGTGGCCGATATCGATCCATGTAAACGCTTAAGCTTCTGGAACGAATGTTGTCCTTTGCCTTCACTTCAATAGGCACAATGTCTTCGTTAAGACGAACGATAAAGTCAATTTCCGCTTGAGACCCACTGGTCCAATAATAAGTTTTTAGCCCATTATCTCTTAGTTGGTTGAATACATAATTTTCCGTCAAACCGCCTTTAAAGAAATCTAGCAACGGATTCTCCCCCAGTATATCCTCGTAGTAAATATCCTGGCTGGCTCCGCATAATCCCACGTCATTCATATAAAACTTAAAATCCGTTAGAGAACAATAAGCGCTCAGCGGCAGCATGATTTGTTCAACGCGGTAATTTTGGCTGGCAACACCCGCAAGACACAGCCATTCAATGGCGTCTTCAAATTCCGCGGCTCTGCCACCGTGTTTGATGTATTTATATTGAAATTTTTTATTCTCTTTTGCCAATTGAGTGGCGATATTTTTATAAACGATCTTGGTCTTTGGGATTTCGGAATTGCGGTTGTATTTCCCCATGTCGTTTTGATAGGCATCCAAAATCGATTGTTGAATCACGCGCACCAAATCTGGATTCTTGTTCTTTCCATATTCTTCAACAGCTTCTGGCATCCCACCAACAAACAAGTATTCTTTGTAATAATTCAAAGCTCTTTCGTGGAACGGGAGATCCAAGGGAACATTGTTTTGATAGCATTCTTTAATCATATCGATAAGATCGTGCTCTCCTCTTGCCATCAAATATTCCTCAAAGTCCAAAGGATATAACGTCATGAATTGGACCTTTCCCACGGGAAATGACATCTTCTCGCGATTCGTGGAAACGCCAAGCAACGATCCCGAAGCAACGATATGGTATTCATTAGCCTCTTCTTGGAAATACTTAAGGGAGGTCATCGCAGCGGGGCAAGCTTGAATCTCATCGAATATTAAAAGAGTTTGTCCAGGAACAATTTCCTTCCTTTTATAAATGGATAGTTTTTTTACAATGGATGTCGGCGTCAAATCCTTGAAAAAATCCGATAAGCTCTCCTCTTTTTCGAAATTGCAATAAACGCTATTGGAATATTCCTTCCCCGCAAAATAATTCACGATGTAAGTTTTTCCAACTTGCCTTGCCCCTTGCAAAATGAGCGGTTTACGGTCCGGGCGGTTCTTCCACGCAACTAGTTCTTTAAAAATTTTTCTTTCCATATTTCACCATCATTATACTTGTTCAGTGTAATTTCACTATCGTTTTTTGCATTTTTCTTGACTTAATTTTGTCGGATTTTCACACTTTTTCGAAGTTAACTGAAAATATAGAGAAAAACATCCGATGTATTGCCAACATTTTAGTTAAGTACATTTTCGGTTGGTTCTAACCAAATTTGTACTTAGATGTTACTTTCAGCATTAAGGAAATTAAAATGGTTATATACAATTTTGGTTGGTTCTAACCGAATTTGTACCCAGGAGATTTGAAATGGTATTTGCCAGAAAACGTTATTTGGATCAATTAACCGCCTCCATCGGCAACGGGATGATCAAAGTCATCACGGGACCGAGGCGTTCGGGAAAATCTTATTTGTTGTTTACAATTTTTCGAGATTGGTTACTTCGTTCTGGCGTTCAAGACGATCACATCTTGCCCCTAAAATTAGACCAACAAAGTAACGCCCGTTATCGGGACCTTGATGAATTTGTTTCTTTTTTCAAAGCTCAACGCAAAACCGACGGAAAGCCAACCTATTTTCTCATTGACGAAATTCAATTGGTCGCGTCCAAAGAAAACCCCTGGGTTAAAGGACAATTTTTAACCTTTTACGACGCCTTGAACGAATTTCTGGGTTGGGAAAATATAGAAGTCTTCGTTACGGGCAGCAATGCCCACATGCTCTCTAGCGATATCGCAACTGAATTTCGCGGACGCGATTGGCAAATTCCGATGTATCCATTGTCCTATTCCGAAATTCGAGAACAAACCGATTCGAGCATCAACGACTTCTCGTTATGGGATCTTTACTGGAAATACGGGGGATTGCCCGCCTGCGTTTTGGAATCCGACGAATCCAAAAAACAGCAATATCTCAAGCAAATTTTTTCCACCACTTATTTAAAAGACATCGCGGAACGGCATCATCTTCGCGACAACATTATTTTAGAGAATCTCGTTGCTTATTTAGCTTCCTCCGTTGGTTCCGTCCTCAATCCCACCAATATCTCCAACACCTTTAAAAGCAAATTGCACATGATTGTTGCCCCAGCCACCATTCGACGCTACATCGCCTATCTTAATGACGCCTTTGTCATATCCGATGCCCAACGGTTTGACCTCAAAGGAAAAGCCATTATCAACGGATCTAGCAAATATTTCTTTAACGACATGGGGCTTCGAAACGCCGCCGCCTATTTTTTAGGCCAAGACCAGGAACCCCACTTCATGGAAAACGTTATCTATAACGAATTGATTCTTCGTGGATTTATGGTTCAGGTTGGATCCATCACAAGTACGGAAAACGTTAAGGGGAGGCCAACAAAGGTAACAAGAGAAGTAGACTTCGTTGCAACCAAAAACGGAAGGAAATTCTATATTCAATCGGCTTTCCTTATCGATAATCCCGCCAAACTTCAGCAAGAAAAAGAATCTTTCCGAAAAATCGACGATTCCTTCACTCGCGTTATTATCAGCAAATTCACTTCCGGCGCATCCTATGATGAGGATGGTGTGTTGCGCCTCGGCTTGTTCGATTTCTTGCTCAACAAGTCCAAAATCATCGATTGATTAAAAGTTCCATTTTCGGAACTATTTCGTCGCATTTTAGAATAATTTCTAAAGTTTTATTCCCACTTTTGGAACTATTACCCTGACGCGGCGAAATAGGAAAAGCACCATTTTGAAAAGTTTTTGCCAAAAATCGCGATTTTAACCGAAAGTTTTTGCCATTTTTTGTTGTTTTATTGGAAAGCTTTTGCCATCCGATACCAAATTATTCCGATGAATTGGGCATTATGTGGAATTAAAAAGAAAACTGGATTCTACATTAAATAATTGGATCCATTTGAAAACATGGCTGCCCAAATCCTTTCGGCATCGGAGTTTAGCGACTTTCTCTACTACTTAGGACGAAGTCGGTTTTTTAGTCGAAAACAACGGATACGTACTTCCCATTGAAATCAAATCCGGAAAGCCCGTCGGAGGCCTTCGATACAACCACACGGCCCTCGATTATTTGTTTCAAGTAACCCCAGACATCCCTTGTTCCTTTGTATTCGGCAAAACCAACAATTCCGACGAAGGAAGTAAGATTTGGTATTACCCCATTTACCTTCTGCCATTTCTTAAAAAGAACGATGGATTGTTACGAGGAAGATTGGAACACCATTTTCTAGGAAATTCCTGATTCATAAGATGTTCCTTTATACCCGTCCTAAAAACGTCTAAAAGACATATTCAAAGCCTTTTAATCCGTTCTATCTCAAATCGACAACGTCCCCCATTACGGACGCGATACGAATATTTACTCATCCGACTTTCCATGATATAACGTTGAAAATCAAAGGGGGCTTTCTTACGGAATGAAAGAGGACAGTTGCCTCCCCCTTGCCCCCACTTCCCACTTAAGCCTAAGCAAGGTTCATCCGTCGAATCCCAAGAATTACTCAAAGAGGTATTTTATGAAATATAAATACGGAGACATCGTCTGCTGCAGGTGGGAATCGACCGATGACGATGCGCCGATGAACATCCTCGCAGATCCCATGATTGTTCTATCCTTCAGCGAAAAGTATGGGAAATACCAGTGCGTCGTCACAACGGAATACAGCCCCGGGGACGATGGCACTCACATCGAGCTGCTCGCAGAAGAGGATTTGAAGGATTACGACGACAAAGACAAGGATTACGTCAAAGAAATCAAGGAAATTTATAAGAGGATTTTCCCACCAAACATGGACACGCGCTACTTCGATGTGTATGACGTCACAGAAACGGGCTATCGTAAAATCCGAGGATCTGTCTCGCGAAGAAAAGAGGGGGAAATCCCCGTAAGAAAATAACTATCTTGTCGTGATAGAAAACCGTCAGTTATTCTAGTTTATTTGCCATTTCTCATTTCCTCTAAAGTCGGCTCATGTCTTGTGAAAAGGGCATTGAGTTCATCGACTCGGTCTACGGCTATGGCATAGCGAAACAAATGTTTTAAAGAGATTTTTCCCTTCGTTTCAAATACTTTCAATGTACCTAAAGGAATTCCGGATCGATCGGCAAATTCCGTTTGATTCCACCCTTTGCTTTTCCGAATGCTTCGCAGCCGTTTAGCTAGAGCAAGCGTTTGGTCCTCCAAAGAAGGGATTCCCCACAAATCATTTAAATCTAAGTATCGGTCCATGTCCTTATTATATCAGATATTATAATGTCTATTTATTCTATTTTTGCTTATTTTGCATATTATAGTATCTATTTTATTTCACTCACTGCATCATTGCATTAACGCTATTTTTCTCCCATCATGCGATGGGCGAAACCACCTTCAATGTTAGAGTTTTTCCGGAATTCTTTTCTGTATTTCTCCCCGTTCTCCACGAAGTGATAAGCATGGTTAATCGCGAACGTCCAAAATAGGTATCCTTGAGCCCTCCGAAAACGTTCTTCGTTATATTCAATCAAATCCAAGACCCGGAGATTGTCTTCCATATCGATCATTTTTACTAACGCGGACACCGGGTTCATAAGGCATATTTCGATATATTCCTCGTACCCCATGGCCTTATCGTGGGTAATTCGTTTTAAGGCATCCAAGATAGAGGCGTCAAAATAATTCTTAAAGCCGCATTCGACATAGATATCCCGAACATCATCGAGACTAAACTCCGTGTCTTCCACCACATCGTGGAGCAAGCACACTTCTTGCACGCCATCGAAAGGGATTCCGTTTTGTTCTAATAGGTCTTTATCCAGCGCACGATCCCCGTCAGCCCCAATGCCAATCCATTCCCGATATCTCGTCAAGCACCTTCCCGGATGGTTGGCGTAATCTTCGCCATTTTCCCTTTTTTGATTTCGATGGGCATATTCCATGATCTCCATGGCTAGGTACACCGAACTTCTTCTGCCTTCATCAATGGTTTCTTCCTTTACCCCAACGCTTAAGAGGTACTCTTTGATGCTCCGCAAGTTTTCGTTCATTTTTCTTTCTCCCATCCTGGTTTTATCCTAGGCCAAGAAGGGGTAAAAAAGGTCAAACCGCATTGGACAAAATCAAACAATCAAGGAATCCGCGTAACCATTTTCTTCGAGAAAACGGTTCACCGCGACAAGGTCATAGATTTTGTTTTCGATCGCGTAACGGACGATTAAGGCAAAGGGACTGGAAGAAGCCAAGGTAAAACCTGCTTTCTTCAGCAAATATTTGCATTCATGGTTATTGACTTGCATTGCCAGAGCAATCTTTAAGCAAACGTTTAAAGAAGGGTGGGATTTCTCGGAAATGATCGAAGACCAAAGCTGTCGAGAAATGTTGGCTTTGCGGTAGAGATCTGCCGGATTCTCTACGTTGTACTTCTTCATCAAAGAATAAAGATAATCGACAAAGGAGGAGGATTTCTCTTCCGTGGCTTGGTGCCGTTTCATAAATTCTTCTAATGTTTCCATCCCTTGTCTCCTACGTTAATACGTTTTTCCCTATGCATTATAACAAGCGGGAGAATCTATTTTTAATTTCCCAGTGCCCCATTTTATCGGAACACTCGAATGCTTTTTTCACCTTTCTTAAGGAGCCCCATCACGGTCTTCCTCGTTTTCATAATGATGATAACCATATCATCCATGATTAAATGCCTATTTAGTTTCAATGCCTTCACAATCTTTTCTTCATCCGTTTTCTTTACAGGGGCATTTGCAGGGACAACTTCTGTAAACCCGTTCCGATCAAAGGGTATGGTTACCATGATGGTAGACGTTCCAAAATCATAGGCTTTCGGCTCTAGATTAGGAATTCGTATTCCTCAGCCTCACTTTTGTCGACTATGTTCGACAAGACGAAACAGTGAAGAATCCTATTTAGGACAGCACTGCAACGTTTTTGGCGACAAATAACTACGTAACTATCTCCACCTTTAAGGTCATAATCTAAACTCTTCATGTTGCAATAAATGTGATTTTTCACACTTTTTGCAATTTAAAATCTAGAAAATTGCCGTTTTCATCACTTTATGTTACAATTTTTGTGCACAAAGGAGCGCGGCAATCACATGGAAATCAAAAGGGATTTTTATCTTAACAAACTGATAAGAAGCATGCATAACGGCATGGTCAAGGTCATCACGGGAATCAGGAGATGTGGCAAATCGTATCTTCTCAACCCTTTGTTCAAAGACTATCTCCTGTCCACTGGCGTTTTGAACGATAGAATCATCCACGTTGATTTATCAAGCAGCGAAAACTCAAGCCTTACAAATCCAATCCAATTGGATCAGTTTATCAAAAGCAAAATAAATAAAAGCGATGAATTCTACCTTTTCATAGACGAAATACAGTTCTGCGAGAGCATTGAAAACCCAGCATTTGAAGGATATAAAACCAGCGATGGTTCCATTCCCCAAATCAATTTCTATCAGGTTCTCAATGGACTTCTTTCGAATTATCCGAACGTGGACATCTACGTAACCGGGAGCAACTCCCGATTATTATCCTCCGACGTTCTTACCGAATTTAGAGGCAGAGGATGGCAAATCGACCTTGCCCCGCTTTCTTTCAGCGAATACTCGAACGCATTTCCCCAAAAAGACAAAAGAATGCTCTTCGAAGAATATTTGACCTTTGGAGGGATGCCGGGAATGGTCGCTTATGGAAATAGCCAAGACAAAATTTCATACTTAACAAATCTTTTCGAACTCACCTATCTGAAGGACATCCTCGAGCACAATGGGATAGCTAGTAACGCCCCTATTAAGGAGCTTTTAACCGTTCTCGCATCTAGCGAAGGTTCGCTCATCTCGATTAATAAAATATTCGAACTTTTTAAGCAAAAGGAAGATAAAGCCATTTCAAGACAAACCATCGAGAAATATATGTCTGCATTCATGGACTCGTTCCTAATTAGCGAGGCCAGTCGCTTCGACATAAGAGGCAATAACCTCATCGCAAGCAGCAAGAAATACTATTTTGCCGACTGTGGCCTAAGAAACGCACTTCTGTCCTTTAGCCAAAATGATAGGGGCCACATGATGGAGTCCGTAATCTATCGGGATCTTAAACGGCGCGGATACGCAGTAAACGTCGGAGTCGTTCCCGTCACCGAAGCCAACAAAGACGGCACAAGAGAGAGAAAACAGTACGAAGTGGACTTCATCGCCACGATGGGCAACGTTAAAACCTACATCCAATCTGCATATCGAATCTACGACGAGGAAAAAATGAAACAGGAATCAAATTCCTTCCTAAAGATTGATGACTCGTTTAGAAAGATCATTGTCGAAGGAGATTTATACTTACCTTACACAGATAAGCACGGAATCGAACATGTTGGTGTCATCGACTTCTTATGTGATGAGAAATACGATTCATAACTTTGAAAACCATCGTAGCTTCACCACGGAAAGACAAACCCATTTAAGCCACGCATGTTTGGGGCCGCGGACATAAAACTGGACCGTTTTCGCCACGATACCCCGTTTTCTCTTCTACCATCAATCGTACTTTTGCAACCGAGCGATTCCATGATCCGCTTTTCCCTGGACCAAATGAGGTAATTCTCCAGATAAGGGATGAATTCTTTCACAAATCTTGATCGTTTTAAAAGCGATATTATAAATGGTACCAAAGGGATACACTTTGTTTTGGAAAACTAACAAGTTTTAGAATAACTGCAAAATGCAAAACAGTTTTAAGGGATAAGGGTTGTAACAACCATTTGGGAACTTAATCAAGATTTCAACGTGAGATTAATTACCTTGATACCAAGAGGAGACAAAACATGGAATTCCAATTAGGGGCAGCGGTAAAGACGAAAATTGAGAAAACGTTTCATGATGGAGTAGCAGGAGAGATAACCCTTCCCGTGGGGACGATGGGAATCGTCTGCGAGGGAAAAACGATAAAAGGAACAAATTGGTATTTAATTGAGCTAGCGGATGAGAGATTTCCCGATCCATTATTCGGCGTCTTCGATTACAGAGAAAATGAATTTGAACCTGATTTTGATTAAGGGCATTCCTTTGCTTGAGGAGGCTTTGTTGCAATATTCATCAAACTCTAAACTCATCTCCTTTGGATAAGTCCTTTCACATTTTTGCCACGCTCAACGGTAACGGTGCATTTAGCTCGGTTTATGAGTCACCCAGAACACATTTCTCGCAATAACGGTATTTTTTTGCCAGACGATGACATTTATAGCGGCCCGTTCAAACGCATTATCTTAACTATTATTATTTTGATAAAAACGCCAACTATGTCCTTATTGGTCTAAGGCGCTCCGGCAAATCTACGCTTCTATATAAACGGGTTCAGGACCTCATTTCGAGCGGAGTAGATTGGAAGCAAATCATTTACATCAATTTTGACGACGAAAGATTGCTCGGTTTTTAAGCAAACGATTTTGAAGACATTTTGCTTACTGCTGAAGAAATCACAAACCGAAAACATTACTTCTACTTCGATGAGATTCAAAATATCGATGGTTGGGAAAAATTTGCTATCCGAATGGCTAACGCCAAGGAGAAAGTCGACATCACGGGAAGTAACGTGAAAATGCTCTCTCGCGAAGTATCTGCCAAATTAGGCGGACGATATCTAACAAAAATCATCCATCCTTATTCCTTCAAAGAATTCCTCCGAGCAAAATCATTGGAAGCAAGTTCCGCCTTTTCCGCCTCCGACCGTGCCGAAATTGCGAATGCCCTTCGGGAATTTTATCGATTTGGAGGTTTTCCTGAGTCGCTTGCTTCCATCGATAAACGTGAATACGTCTCCAACATTTACGAAAAAATTTTGTTGGGCGACATCATTACCCGTAACGCCATACGGAGCGAAAACGGCATGAGGGTCTTAATGAAAAAGATTGCAGGCACCATCTCCCGAGACGTTTCTTATACGAATCTTTATCATGCTTTGAAAACCATCGGCTTCCCTCTATCAAAAGACACGATCATCGATTACTGTTTTTATGCCAATCAAAGTTTTTTGCTGTTTGCTCTAAAAAACTACTATGCTGCATTCGTCGACAAGGAAAGCAAATCAAAACTCTATTTTTCCGACAACGGCATCTTGAACTTATTCTTGGCTAAAGACGATACCTCCCTTTTTGAGAATCTGGTTGCGATCTCGTTAAAACAAAAATACCAAGACAAACTCTATTATTTGAAAAGTAGCAAAACCAAGATCGATATCGATTTCTTGGTTGATGAAGAAAATATCGCAGTTCAGGCTTGCTATTCCACGGCAGATGCAGATACGGCCAACCGAGAAATCGGACAATTAAAAAACTAGACGCGACAAATCCTGGGAAATACAAGCTCATGATTATAACGATGAACGAAACCGGGAACACCCCACTCGAGCACAACGTGATTCGCATAATAAAACTGCAGGATTTCTTGCTTTCAAATTAGTTAGATGATCTTTTAGTTAAAAACCTCCCAAGTTTTCGCTTAGGAGGTTTATTTTCAATGTCTTTGTTGCGCGAAATAGCTGTATAAAATCACTTTTTGCGATAGCCGCATTTCGGACATACGCCGTTTTCGTTCAGAGCGACACCGCACAAAGGGCAACGGTCGATCTTGTTTTTCGTCTCGAATTCGCAAGAGGCGGCATTTACACCGCTGGTAAATGTTATTTTGGCAATATTGAGTTTATCTTTCAGCAAGTCGTACACGATTTTAATCATTCCCTCAACCGTCATTGTTTCTTTCGTAACCACCAGACGACAATCGGGATATGCGGTTGCAAGTTCTGTTTTAAAAGCAGGACCTTTCATCTTGTTAGAGGGATCGCCGTTTTTAATTCCCTGTTTTTCATATACGTCCAGAATAGCGGGAAGCAGCGGATCGTCTTCTCTGAGAATTAAGGCGTGATCGAAGTTTTTCAAAACCGCCCAAGCGGTTTTTTGTATTTCATTGCAAGGAAATACCATATTTACGCCCGGTTCAACGCTGTCTTCCACTTCAATCGTTAACACGCCAGTATGCCCGTGCAAATACTGTGCCTCCCCTTTGAAGCCGTAAAATCTGTGCGCATACTGCAATTCTAATTTTGTAATACTTCTCATATCATTTCTCCTTAAATATATTTACAAGTTTTTCAACCTGCATTTTCCGCTGTTGATCGATGATCGATATTCTTGTTTCCCAGCACTATCGAAATCGTTGTTCTATAAATTAGAAATAGAATATTTCAAAAGGGTTTGTCAAGAAAAAATTGTCATTATGACGTTATTTGTTTCCGATTAATTGCCGTTTAGCATTCAAGCGGGAGACCATCAGCATGAAGAGACTGAACAGCAAAATACGTCGAATCGGTCGTCAAAAAAGCGGCAGAGGGCAAAATCGCATCCAGGGACGCGGCGACAAAACTGGACGTAAGCAAGCAATAGGTCAACCGTCTCAAGAAAGCCTACGGGGAGCGAAGGGCGCAAAAAGGGAGGTTGAAAGGCCGGCATGGAAGCCAGGGCCGAATCACCCGTGGAAAAGAATGGTGATTTCAACCAAGAAATACCATGGAAACAAATAACCTCATAGCGACACCGACATTCCTGTTCAAAGGGGAGCATTCTTATTAAATAAGATGCACCGTTTACAAGACAGAATTCGGAATATTCATCCACAAATAAAAAAGGGGGTCCGAAACAAAACTCGGACCCATAATTATCGCCAAAAAAAGATGACCTATAGGAGGTTCGAACTACATTAGGCGCAAAATCAAAATTTTTCACTTCGCATTATTCGAACTACGAACACTCACTACTAAATTTTCCGACGATTCAAAATTGATGTTAAAAAGTGCAAAAAGCCAAGAAAAAAACGCAATATTTTGTATTGCGTCTGTTCTCTATTAATGGTGCCCGAAGCCGGACTCGAACCGGCACGTCCTCATCAGACATTGGATTTTGAGTCCAACGCGTCTACCGATTCCACCATTCGGGCGTGGTACTTCATAACATGAAGCGTTTTAAATTATATGGATAGAGGGCGCTTCATGCAAGAATTCTTTGGCCCTTTTGGGCGAAATCCCATTTTCTTCCCGTTTATTTGCCTCTTTTGGGTCACAAAAAGAAATTTAAGAGGTTTTCATCCAAAAATAAGACTCGCCTCTTCTTGCGTTTACCCCCATAAATAAGACAATAAAAGCATCTATGAAAACAAACATTCAACATTATGCCGAGCTGATCCGTTCCTACATCCTTTCTAGCTACAAACATAACTTTCGCGAACCCGTGGACCGTTTGAAATATCCCTTCCTTGTTCCTGGGGCTTATTATTCCCATCAATTATGGGATTGGGATTCTTGGCTCACAGGGCTTGCCCTTCTTGAAATCGAGGATCCTTCCATTGACGCCTATGAAAAGGGCTGCGTCCTTGACTTCCTCGATGCCCAAGATGAAAACGGCCGCATCCCCATTTTGGTTCAGGATAGTCCCTCTTGGCTTTTCGATTTGGATCCTAATAAGAAAACCAACATCCATAAACCCTGTTTGGCCCAACACGCTTTGGTCATCAGCAAACACCAAAACGACGCTTCATGGATTCGAGACGCCTATCCCCGCTTAGAACGTTTCATCTCTTATTACGAAAAAGAGCAAAAACATGAAGAAACGGGTTTATTCTTTCCTCTCGATGACCTGGGGCTTGGATTTGATAACGACCCCACGGTTTTCTACCGCCAGCATGGCGATACCGCGAGCATTTATTTAAACGCCTTGATGCAAGCGGAACTTCAGGCGATGGCCGATCTTGCCGATATGCTTTCCTTGAAAGAGCAAAAGGAGAAATATCAGCAAAAGGCTGATGAATTAGCCAAAGGTATCCACGAAGAACTCTATGACCCCCGCGACGGCTACTTCTATAGCGCGGATATCTCCCTTCGCAAAGTCGACCCCGACGAATGGCTGCACAAAGGAGCCCCTCGCAATTACCATTCTCTTACGAGGCGCATCGAAACCTGGGCGGGGATGTTGCCCCTTTGGAGCGGAGTCGCTACCCCAGAAGAAGCCAAACGGTGCGTAGAAGAACATTATATAAATCCCAAGACCCTGCATAGCCCCTACGGCATCCGCAGCGTATCCAAAGCCGAAAAGATGTTCCGCAATATCCGCTCCGGCAACCCGTCTTGTTGGGTGGGACCCATTTGGATCAACGCCAACTACTTCACTTATATAGGCTTAAAGAAATACGGCTATGACGATTTAGCCAAGGAACTAGCTGAAAAAACCATCCTTGTTCTCGGACAAGATATCGAAAAGCAAGGGAAATTCTCCGAATATTATGATTCCGAAACAGGGATTGGGCTCAATAACCCCGGGTTCCAAAGTTGGAATTTTCTCGTCCTTTGCATGTTAAAAGAAGTTGAAGAATAAGAAAAAGGCATCCGTTATGAAGCGTTCCCCAAACATTGGACAATTCA
>ULJH01000513.1_pt1 | contig 38117 bp, 29 predicted proteins | sample 1950781 | NCBI WGS metagenome assembly ULJH01 (sample SAMEA4835462, study PRJEB28245) | human gut metagenome | biome: gut microbiome; material: fecal sample | place: Denmark | collected 2008 | reverse complement strand
CCCCCCCCCCCCCCGCTTGATTGTCATTGAATTTAAATAATTTTGCACTATAATTTGTTTCGGATTTTACTCGGGAGAAAGGAAATGAAGAAAAAATTGTGCTCGTTGCTGATTGCAATCTGTCTGTTGGCTTTTGTGCTTTTGTCCTTTGCCGCCTGCGCTTCGTCTAATCTCAAATATGAAGCGATGTATGGGGACGACTCATATTGGTGGAGTGTTTCGGGAAGTTACGGCGACAGTACAGTCAAAATTCCGAAAAAAAACAACGGAGTGGCTGTGCGCACCATTTCAGCCTGGGCTTTTTCAGGCGACGAAAATTTAAAAAAGGTCACTATACCGAATACAATCGACAGCATAGGCGGATTTGCTTTTGACGACTGCAAATCATTGAAAAAAGTAAATTTACCGCGTGCGCTGAAAAGTATAGAACACCTTTTGGGAAAAAAGGCTTATTTCGGTCCATCCTGTTTTGCAAGGTGCACAAGTCTTGAAGAAATTGTCATACCTGAAAACGTTTTGGTTCTCCCCGAATATATTTTTCACGATTGTTTATCCTTAAAAAAAGTAACTTTGCCAAGTTCTTTATCAAAAATCGAAGACTATGCTTTTCTGGCTTGTTATGCTTTGGAAACGGTTTATTTCAGGGGTACGTCACAAGAATTTAAAAGTTTAATTATCGGGGAGAGAAACGAGTGTCTGCGGGAAGCAAAAATCATATTTATACCTTAAATTTTCAAAAAGACAACAGCAGGCTCGAGACAGCCTGCTGTTTTTTAATCGGATTTTTTGTCTTGTTTTCGTCGGAAAGATGCGTTTGCAGTTTCGTTTCAGACCTTTCGCAGAATGTCGAATTTTTCAAGCGGATAGGGACAGGGAAGTTTAAGAATCTGTCGAACCAGCTTGGCATCGACTACGGGCGTTCCGTTTTCGTCCCGCATATCGGCGACGGCAAAAGTTTTTCCGAAGCTGTCGTTTGCGGACAGAATTTCCAAAGTGTCGCCCTCGAAAAATCTGTTGCGCATTTCGACCGCGGCAACCCCGTCCGACCAGTCCAAGACAGAGGCGACAAAATTTCCGTCGGCAACCGCCTTGGAGGTAAAAAAGTTTTCCGTTTCGTCGAAATCCTTTCCGAATAAGAAGCCCGACGTAAAAGCCCTGTGGGAAGTCTTTTTCAGCTCGTTTAAAAGCCCGTCCGACACGCTTTTTGAGAAGCTGCCGGCTAGGCACGCGTCCAAAGCCCTTCTGTACGCGTTTACAACCGTGCCGACATAGTGCGCGCTCTTCATACGCCCCTCGATTTTGAGGCTCACGGCGCCCGTTTCAAGCGCTCTGTCGAGATAAGGCATAAGGCACAAATCTTTGCTGTTCATTATGTAAACCCCTCTTTCGTCCTCGTTGAGAAACAAAGGTTTGTCGGGATGCTCTCTTTCGGTCAGGCTCACCTGCCACTCCCAGCGGCAAGCCTGCACGCACTCGCCCTTGTTGCCGCCCCGCCCCGACAGCCAGCTGCTCAAAAGACACCGCCCGGAATAAGCCATACACATTGCTCCGTGCACGAAAATTTCCAACTCGCAGTTTTTGAGAGCAGCCATCTGCACAAGGTCGTCAAACCCGCACTCGCGCGCGGCGACAATGCGCGAAACTCCCGCGTCCCGCCAGAATTCGGCGGCGCGGGCATTGGTGCAGTTTGCCTGCGTCGACAGGTGCAGCGGCAGGCGGGGCGCAACGCTTTTGGCAACTTGCATAACCCCGGCGTCGCTGACTATGAGAGCGTCCGCGCCGCAGTTGTCAAGCGCGGAAATATAATCGGGAAGCTTTTCCAAATCTCTGCCGTCCGCAAAAATATTGACGGTTACGTAAACCTTTTTCCCTTTTTCGTGCGCATAGCCGCAGCAGAACTTGATTTCGTCAAGAGTAAAATTGTCGGCAAAGGCGCGCAAGCCGAAATTTTTGCCCGCCAGATACAACGCGTCCGCTCCGAAGTGCAGCGCCGTGAAAAATTTTTCCATATTGCCGGCGGGAGCAAGCAGCTCGGGACGGCGCGTTTTTTGCTTGTTCATAATTTGAATTTGAACGAAAGAATTGTCGTAATTGTCAGGTTTCAAGAATAATGGGAATTATCATCGGATAGCGTTGAAGGTTTCTTTTGAGAAAGCCCTTTACGGCGCGCTGTATGAGCTGCTTCGCGTCGGAAATGTTAAGCTCTTTTAAATCAAGCTTTTCCAACGCTTCCAAAGACAGCGTCTTTATTTCCTCGATTATATAATTGTTGGAGTCGTCCCCCGTATAGATACAGCCGCGGCTTATCACCTCGGGACCGCTCGAAACAACCCCCTGAGTCGTGTCCACTCCGACCAACACTATAAGTATACCCTCCTCGGACAGCGCGATTCTGTCTCGCAACAGCACGTCGCCCACATCGCCTATTCCCAATCCGTCGATTAAAACTATGCCGCTCGTCACGTTGCCCTTGACCGCCATTTTTTTGTCCGACAAAAGCACCACGTTGCCTATTTCCGGAATGATTATGTTGTCCTCGGGCATACCGAGATTGGCGGCAAGCCGCGCGTGCTGCTTCTGATGCCTGTACTCTCCGTGCACGGGCATGAAAAATTTGGGCTTCAAGAGTGAGTGAATAAGCTTCAACTCCTCCTGACAGGCGTGTCCCGAAACGTGGACGTCGGCAAGCGAGCTGTAAATGACCACCGCGCCCATGCGGTAAAGATTGTTTATGACTTTGGTTATGTCCTTTTCGTTTCCCGGTATGGGAGAGGCGCTTATTATTATCGTGTCGTTGGCGCCCACGCGGATTTTGTTGAAATCGTTGCTGGACATACGCGTCAAGGCGCTCATCGGCTCGCCCTGCGTGCCCGTAGCCAAAATAACCACCTCTTCGTCTTTGAGCTTTTCAGCCTTTTCGACGTCAATAAACAGTCTCGGGTCGCAATGCAGAATACCCGCTTTGATTGCCGTTTCGATGACTTTCAGCATACTTCTGCCGCCAAGCGCAACCTTTCGCTTAAACTCGCTTGCAAGCTCCAAAATCTGCTGAACTCTGTCCACGTTGGAGGCAAAGGTGGCGATGATGATTCTGCGGTCGGCGTTTTCCACAAACAGCTTGCGCAGCGTGGAGGTGACAACCACCTCGCTCATCGTGTAACCCGGCCTTTCCACGTTGGTGGACTCGGCAAGCAAAAGCAAAACTCCCTCGTTGCCTATTTCCGCAAAGCGGTTGAGATTCATCGACTCGCCGCCTATCGGAGTGTAGTCTATTTTGAAATCGCCCGTATGGAAGATTGTGCCGACGGGCGTTCTCAACGCGATTGCCATGCTGCCCGCCACAGAGTGGCACACGTGGATGAATTCCGCCGAAAAATATTTGGTGCGCACTGTCTGCCCGTCGCGGATTTCGCGCAAATCACCCTCTACTCTGCGCTCCGTCAGCTTGTTGGACAAAAGTCCCAACGTCAGCTTCGAGCCGTAAACGGGAGCGTCGATTTGACGCAAAAGATAAGGCACCGCGCCTATATGGTCCTCGTGCCCGTGTGTGAGAAACACGGCTTTGACCTTCTCTCGGTTTTCTTTGAGATAGGTTATATCGGGAATCACCGTGTCTATGCCCGGCATTTCGTCGGTGGGAAACGTCAGTCCCGCGTCGATAACGACGATTTCGTCGGCGTATTCAAAAGCTGTCAGATTTTTGCCTATTTCACCCACGCCGCCGAGAAAAATTATCTTTACCTTTTCGTTTTTGTCCGGCTTTTTCTGCCTTGCGCCGCGCGTTTCGTCCGGCGCGTAAGCCAAAGGATAAGCCGTCTCAGGCGCGCGTCCGACGGCAAGACGCTTGTCCGACTTGCTCTTTGCGCTCCTGTCGAAACCGGGGGCGCGTTTGTCGGGCTTTGTCTGCTGTCTGTCCGTCGTCCTTTTGCCCTGCGCGCCGTTTTTGGCGGGCTTGCGGGCGTTTTTATTGTTGCTGCGGACAGGGAAATTTTTCCCCTCCGCCTTGTTTTCCGTCAATTCGTTTGTCATATATACATTATAACCCAAATGTCGCACAAACACAAACAAATTTTCTTTTTATTTGGAATTTTATGTTTGCTTTTTTCCGCGCGACTATGTATAATATTAGCGGTACGGCGCGGTCGGAAAATGACCTTGCCTTTTAGATTTTGCAAATAATTTTTTAGGAGAAAAATCATGAAAAGAGTTTACAATTTTTCAGCAGGCCCCTCCGCTCTTCCTCTCGAAGTGTTGCAGGAAGTCCAACGCGATATGCTCGACTATGCAGACACCGGCATGAGCATAACGGAAATGAGCCACCGCTCCAAGGCTTTTGAAGCAGTCAACGACGAAATCGAGGCCAGCCTGAGAGAATTGCTCAACGTGCCCGACAATTATTACATACTGTTCGTTCAGGGCGGCGCAAGCCAGCAGTTTGCCGCAGTTCCTCTGAACCTGCTCGGCAAAAACAACAAAGCCGATTATGTGCTGACGGGCAATTTCTCCACCAAATCCTACGAAGAGGCCTCCCGCTTCGGCGACATACACGTCGCGGCAAGCAGCAAGGACGAAAACTTCACCTATATTCCCCGCAAGTTCGATATACGCCCCGACGCGCAGTATCTCCATATCTGCACGAACAATACCATTTTCGGCACGCGCTACAACTTTCTGCCCAAAACCGACGTGCCCATAGTCGCGGATATGTCCAGCGAAATTCTCAGCAGAGTGATAAACGTGTCCGACTACGCGGTGATTTACGCGGGCGCGCAGAAAAACGTCGCCCCCGCAGGCGTGACAATAGTAATCGCTCGCAAAGACTTGGTTGACGACAAGGACAATCAGCTTTCCTGCTGCCCCACCATGCTCAAATGGAGCGTTCAGGCGGCAAACAAGAGCCTTTACAACACTCCTCCCTGCTTCTCCATGTATGTTGCAATGCTTGTTTTCCGCCACCTCAAAAAAATCGGCGGCGTAAAGGCCATGGAAGAAATCAACAACAAGAAAGCCGCCTTGCTTTACGACTTTATCGACAACAGCAAGCTGTTCAAAAACTACGTGAGAAAGGAAGACCGTTCCATCATGAACGTGCCTTTCGTCACCGGCAACGCCGAGCTGGACGCCAAGTTTGTCAAGGAAGCGACAGAGCACGGTCTGTGCACGCTCAAAGGCCACAAGCTTGTGGGCGGTATGAGAGCAAGCATCTACAACGCGATGCCTGTCGAGGGTATCAAAGCGCTTGTCGAGTTTATGGCGAAGTTTGAAAGGGAAAACGGCTGACGCCCGAATTTAAGGAGACGAAAAATGAAAGAAGTTTTGAGACTCAACGAAATCAGCCCGTTGGTAAACAGCGTTTTTCAGGACAAGTACATCATGACAAAAGACGCTAAGGAGCCTGTGGGCATACTCGTGCGCAGCTTCAATATGCACGAATACAAGCTCGCCCCCTCCGTGCTTTGCGTGGGACGCGCGGGCGCGGGCACAAACAACATCCCTCTCGACCGTTACGCCGAGGAGGGAGTAGTCGTTTTCAATACTCCGGGAGCAAACGCGAACGCCGTCAAAGAGCTGGTGCTGTCAGATATGCTTATGTGCGGCAGACGCATTGCGGAAGGCATTGCCTGGACAAACGGTTTGACCGACGGCGAAAAAACGGTTGCCGAACAGGTCGAAAGCGGCAAAAAGGCTTTTGCCGGCAGCGAAATCAAAGACAAAACGCTCGGCATCATGGGACTCGGCGCAATCGGACGCCTTGTCGCGGAGGCTGCTCTCGCGCTCGGCATGAAGGTGCTCGCGGTCGACCCCTACCTGACAAAGGAGGCGGCGTCCACTCTCCCCGAGGACGTGAGAATACTCGACAACATCGACGATATGTTCGCGCTTTCAGACTATCTGACGTTCCACGTTCCGCTCACCAACGAAACGCGCGGCTTCATCAACCGCGAGAGCATCGCCAAAATGAAAGACGGAGTGAACATAATCAACTGTTCGAGAGGAGAGCTCGTAGACAACGAAAGCATTATACAAGCCTGCGAAAGCGGCAAGGTCAACAGATACGTCACCGATTTTCCCGCAACGGAGCTGCTTAACCGCAAAAACATAATCTGCACGCCCCACCTCGGCGCAAGCACGGCGGAAGCCGAAGACAACTGCGCAATCATGGCGGCAAAGCAAATCGTGAACTTTGTGGAAAAAGGAAATATCGTCAACTCGGTCAACTATCCCGCGGTGCATCTCGACGCCAAAGGCGCGCAGAGAGTGGTCGTGCTGTTCAAGGGCGACGAAAGCACGGGTGAAGAAGCGCAGAAAATCCTCGCGCCTTTCAAGGTCGTAGGCTTTGTCGTCAAAACCAAAAAAGCTTTCGGAGCCGCCCTGTTCAATCTGAACGTCAAAGCGGACGAATCCGCTCTCCAAAAGCTCAAAGGCATAAACGGAGTCACAAGAGTGCTTGCGCTCTGAAAAATTTTATTTAAAAGCCCGACTTAAAGTCGGGCTTTTTTATTTCGCTCAGCTTATTTTATCGCCGTTGAGTTTGTTTTCGTATATAAAAAATCCCTGCCTCTTTTCGTTTTCGTAACGCTCCACAGCCCGTTGATACTTGGCGGACAGTTGCAGCATATATGTATTTTTCTGCTGCGGACTCATCTGCGCCGCCGCTTCGCTGTCCATGAGCCGCGCAATCGGATTTGTTACCACCTCGTCTCCCGACAGAATGCCGCACACCCTTCTGTAAAACTCCTCCTCCGCGCTGTGCTCCCTGTTGTAAAGCTGATTTTTCAAGGCCTGCTTTTGTCTGTTGACCGCAAAATCCGCGCTGCCGCCGTTTGTCGCGGCGACAAGTTCAAAATAGTTTCTCTGATTTTTGACGTCAGACCAAAAGCCTTCCTTCAATCTCTTTTTTGCCTGTTTAGCATAAGCTTTGAACAATGAATTTGCCATAAAAAACTTTCTCCTCTATCTGTTTGATTTTTTTGCCGCGCGAAAAAAGCGCACGGCGTTTTTTAAACGACATGAAAAACGACGCAAAACAAAAATTTTGCGACTGCTTGCGTACACTTGAATTTTTCGGCTTTTGCGGTTAAAAAGTTTTCTGCAGCAAATTAAAAATGTTTCTTAAAGCGTTTTTGAGATTTTTCGTTGGGAAAAAAATTTTGAAAAGCCGCATAAACTCGTTATGCGGCTTTATCATGTGTAAAAAGTAAGAATTTGTTTTGTTTTCAACCTTTGGAGTTGCGTTTTCTCGCCGCCTCCGCCTTTTTCTTGCGGCGGACGGAAGGCTTTTCGTAATGCTCCTTCTTTCTCAGGTCTCCGATAATCCCGTCTCTGGCGCACTTTCTTTTGAATCTTCTCAAAGCGCTGTCCAAAGTTTCGTTTTCGCCTACTCTGATTGTGGACATATGTGATTTCGCCTCCTTTCCGCAACGGCGGTAAGATTTTCGGAAATATCCCGACCGTGTTATCATATCCCATAACCGGATTTTTGTCAACGTTTTTTAAGGGATTTTCTCAAATTTTCATCCGAAAGGTTTTTCAAACAAAGCGCGGCGTGTTTGCCGCAGTTTCATTTAAGCGGAACAAGCTTTGCCGTGAAGTGTCTGAGTATAGGCGCTTCCTCTACAATCTTGTAGCCCTTGACTTTGTTTGCGTGCTCCTTTATGCTTATCAGCGCGTCGGCGATTACGTCCAGATGCGCCTGCGTGTAAACCCTTCTCGGTATGGCAAGACGGGTGAACTCGAACTCCGCCTCCTGCTCCTTTCCCGTGACGGGATCGCGGTCGAGCATGTAGGAGCCTATGTCGCAGCCGCGTATGCCCGCTTCGAGATAAAGCTCCAACGCCAGCGCCTGTCCGGGATACTCGTACCAGGGTATATGGGGCAGCAGCTTTTTGGCGTCGACAAACACGCCGTGACCGCCTACGGGCGATTGATAAGCTATGCCCGCGTCGTCCAGCCTTGCCGCAAGATACTCCATCTGACCGATGCGGTATCTGAGATAATTTTCGTCTATTCCCTCTTTAAGACCTATGGCCAACGCTTCAAGGTCTCTGCCGCTCATGCCGCCGTAAGTCACGAAGCCTTCAAAGGAAATGCAGTTCTGCTTGATTTTTTCAAACAGCTTTTTGTCGCGCGCACCCACAAGACCGCCCATATTGACAATGGCGTCCTTTTTCGCGCTCATGGTGAACACGTCGGCATATTTGAAGCTTTCGAGCACAATCTCCTGAATGGAGCTGTTTTTGAACTCCGGCTCGCGCTGTTTTACGAAATAAGAGTTTTCCGCGTAACGCGCCGCGTCAATCATGAAAGGAATGTTGTATTTTTTTGCGACCGCCGCAGTTGCGCGTATATTTGCGACAGACACGGGCTGTCCGCCCGCAGAGTTGTTTGTGATGGTCTGAACTATAACGCCGACGTTTTCAGGACCGTATTCCTTAATCAGCTTTTCAAGACGCTCGACGTCCATATTGCCCTTGAAATCGGCGCGCAGCGTGGTGTCCAAAGCCTCGGGCACGACGCAGTCCACGGGGATTGCTCCCGTCAACGCCACATGGGCGCGCGTGGTGTCGAAGTGCATATTGGATATCGAATATTTTTTGCCTTTGAGCAGAATGGGCAGCAAAACCTTTTCCGCCGCTCTTCCCTGATGAACTGGCTGTATGTACTCGAAACCGAAAATTTCTTTTGCGTTTTCTATCAGGTGCTGATAGCTGCTCGCGCCCGCGTAGGATTCGTCGCCCATCATGACGCCCGCCCACTGCGCGCTGCTCATGGCGTTGGTGCCGCTGTCCGTCAAAAGGTCGATATAAACGTCCTCGGACTTCAACGCGAACACGTTGTAATCCGCTTTTTTCAGTCTCTCCTCACGCTCTTTTCTCGTGAGAATTTTCAACGGCTCCACGCTTTTGATTCTGAAAGGCTCGGGAATGTACTTCATCATAATTCATAGTCTCCTTGTCGAAATTCAAGCCGCTTCAACCTTGCGGCTGTATCTGTCTATATTATACTCTCCTTTTCACCGCGTAAAAAAGTTTTTGCGTGAAAATTTTTTTAAACCTTTCGGAGGGCGGCGTCCGCCTCTCCCGCAAGCCCGTCGCGCACGGCTTTTCCGAGCCGCACGGAAACAATCTCGTCCGTTTTGCACGGCTCTTTGATGAAAACCCTGACGTAATTGGGGGTGTATCCACAAACGTATCCCGACGTCCTTTCTTCCGTGAGAACGTCGTCAATTCTCCCGACGTTTTTGGACAGAAAATCGGCTTTGAGTCTGCTTTTGGCGGCGGCAAGCCTTTTTACACGCTCGGCGGCAACGTCCGAGTCCACCCTTTTGAGCCTTGCGGCAGCGGTGCCCTCGCGCGGAGAAAAGGGAAACACGTGTATATCCGAAAAGCCCGCGTCAAGACAAAACGCGAGGCTCTCCTCGAAGTTTTTATCCGTTTCGGAAGGGAAAGCCGCGATTACGTCCGTCGTAATGCCCGCAAGCGGAAATACGGCGCGGATTTTTTCCACCGCGCGCATATATTCGTCCGGCGTGTAATGTCTGTTCATTGCTCTCAGCACCTCCGCGCTGCCGCTTTGGAGAGACAGATGAAAATGCGGGCAGAAGCCGCCCTCCTCCATTGCGTCAAGCAGCTCGTCGGACACGACGCTTACTTCCAGACTGCCCAGCCTCTTGCGCGCGGGCACGTCCTTCAAGGCGCGGCAAAGCGCGGCAAGGCTCGTCCCCGTATTTTTGCCGTAAGAGCTTATGTCCACTCCCGTCAAAACTATTTCCTTTGCGCCGCTGTTTTCCGCCTCCGCCGTCACGTCTCCGATTGAGCGGCTGCGGCTCCTGCCGCGAAGATAAGGAACAATACAGTAGGAACAGAAATTGTCGCAGCCGTCCTGAATCTTGATAAAATCGCGCGTTTTGCAATGCGCGGCAAATATTTCCCCCTTTCGGTACTCCGTCGGCAGCTCGTCGCGCAGGCAGCCCGTCGAATTGAGTTGCTCTATGAGCCTGAGCTTGTCGGCTGTCCCCGCGACAAAATTCACGTTTTCCGAAAACTGTCCGCCGTCGTGCTGAGCGGCGCAGCCGCACACGAGTATTTTAGCGTCGGGATTGAGTTTTTTGCAGCGCGAAATTGCCTGACGCGATTTGCGTTCCGCCTCGTTGGTCACGGCACAGGTATTGATGATATAAATATCCGCCTTTTCAAGCCCCTCGCAAGCCCGATAGCCCGCGTTTTTCAAACCTGCGACAAGCTGTCTGCTTTCGTAAAGATTGGTTTTGCAGCCCAATGTAAAGACGCTGACTTTTTCTTTCATATTTTCCGATTGTTGAGACGCTCGTTCAAAACGCTCAGCGCGTACAGCCCCGCCGTCTCTGCGCGCAGCACGCGGCGACCAAGACTGACGGATACGGCGCCCGCGTCAACAAGCAAATTTATTTCCTCCGTTTCAAAGCCGCCCTCGCTGCCTACTATGACGGCCACCCTCGTCAGCTGCAAACGCCCGTCGAGCGCGTCGGAAAGCGTCTTTTGACTTTCATGCTCGTTGCACAGCAGCACAAGGTCGAAATCTCCGAAAAAACGCGGCAGCTCGCGCAAACGGACAGCTTCCTTAACCTCCGTGACGAAAGCTCTGCCGCATTGCTTCGAGGCTTCCTTTGCAATTCTGTTGAACCGTTCGATTTTTTTGAAATCCGCCTCGGCGACGGTGTTTCTGCCGACAAACGGACGTATCTCGTCCGCGCCAAGCTCCACAGCCTTTTGCAGACACCAGTCCATTCTCTCCCCCTTGATAAGCCCCTGAAACAGCGTGACTCCCACGTCGTTTTCGGCGGCGCAGCAGGAGACGGAAAGGATTTTGAGCCTCACGCAGTCCTTGTCAAAGCTCTCTATTTCACACTCGCAGTCCCTGCCGTCGTTGAAGCACACGATAAGCCTGTCCCCCGCCTTCATGCGCAGAACTCTGCTTATGTGCGCAAACTCCTCGTACAAAACGATTTTGTCTCCGTCAAGGCAATCCCCGTCTCCCGCGAAAAATCTTCTCAGTCTCGTCATAACGGCTTTTCGGGCGCGACAAGAAGCGCCGCGCTCCACTCTCCCTCCGTCATAGTCTCCTTTGCTTCAAAGCCGTTTGCAACAAACAGCCTCAGAGTTTCGTCAAGCCGCCCGCGCAGAATGCCGCTTAAAACGACCTCCCCCGAAGGCAAAGTCACGCGGGTTAGACTCGGTGCAAGCCGGGCAAGTATATCGGCGGTCAGGTTTGCCGCGACCACGCCTCTTTCCTTGACGTCGTCGCAAAGGTTGCCGTTTAAAAAAACGCAGCTGCTTTCCAGCCCGTTGAGCGCGGCGTTTTCCCTTGCAGCCGCGACAGCCTGCGCGTCAAAGTCTACAAGCACGGCGCGCTTGGCGCCGAGAAGCAGCGCGGAAAGCCCCAGAATACCGCTCCCGCAGCCTACGTCGATGACGGTTTTCCCTTTCAGATTTACTTTTTGAAGCAGTTTGAGGCACATCGCCGTCGTCTCGTGAGAGCCTGTTCCGAAAGCAACGCCGCTGTTGAGTTTGAGAATCGGCTTTTTCGAGTCGGATTCGAGCCAGACGGGACACACAACCAAGCCGTCCAATTCAATCGGTTTGAAGTTTTTTCTCCAATTTTCAAGCCACTCTCCGTCGTCTCCGCAGGAAAAGGATATTTTCAGCGAGCCGCAGTCGGGAAAATATTTTTTAAGCTCCGCAAGCCTTTTCTTCGTTTCCTTTTCAACGCGCTCTTTGTTTTGCGGCGGAAAAAAGCCCCTGACCGCCGCTTCGTCGGGATAGCTTTCAAGAAGCCCCTCTTCCACATAGTCCCAGCCGCCGACAAGCAGGTCGTTTCTGTCGGTTATGCTCACCGACTCGCCCGTGACCTCGTAGAGAATTTCCGCCACCGCCTCCGAAGCCGCCGTCGTCGTCATAACGCAAATTTCACCGTATTCCATCGCGTCAATCCCGACTCAAAAGCGCGTCGATTACCATTTTTGCGGCTTCCCACTCGGTGCGCTTGTTTTCAAGCATGGCTTTCCCTTCTTCCGTCATTTCGTAATACTTGCGCGTTGCGCCCATTCTTTCGTCGCCCCAATTCCCTTTGATGTAACCGCAGCCCTCCATTCGGTGCAGCGCCGAATAGACGGACTGCTCGTTGGGCTTGTAGAGTCCCTTGCTTTTGCTCTCGATAAAGCCCCTGATTTCATAGCCGTACTTTTTTCCGTCCGACAGAGAATTGAGTATAATCGCTTCCACATGGCCGCGCAAAACGTCGCTGCTCAAAATTGCCATATTTTTTGCCTCCGTTTACATTTTTCCCTAAAATGTTATGTCACAGATAGATTAACATATCAATTTTATATTTGCAACAAAAATACGACAGAAAGACGTAAAAATTTGCAAAAAGGTGCACACTGTTTGTTACTAAACGTGCAGTGCAACGGCGACAGTATTGTGAACAAACGGAAAAAATTTTATATTTTGCGTTTAATTGAGTTCTAAAACTCCACAAATTGTGTTATCATTGTCATAATAATATAAGGAGGTGAAAATGCGACCGAGAAACCCTTTGAAGCTCGAAGACTGCAAATCCCGCGAAGAGCTTTTCGATACGCGAATCATGTGGTTTTTGCTGGAACACAACGAGCCGGCAAAAAATTTCCGCAAGGACGGAAGCTACGTCGGCAGATTAAGCGACTATTTCAGGGATTTGAGATATTTTTGTTTCGGGAACGGTTTCACTTTTCAGTCGGACGCGTTTTTGCCGGGCAGAGAGCATATAGAAAAATTTTTCTTCGCTTTTTTCCGCGGAGTGTTGAAGGTAGGCTCCTGCGTCGAAAGGCACTTTGTAACCATGTGCAAGCCGCCCGACTTCCTTATGGGAAAGCTTGTGGAAAGAGTCAACGGCAGACTTGTCGTACGCGACAACAACATTCACGGAGTTGTTTTCAAGGAGGCGTTTCTGTACGCGTTGGGTTACAGAAAAACTGAGAAAAATTTTCGTCAGGCACAATTATAGAAAAAACGGAGCCGTTTGAGACTCCGTTTTTTTTTATTGCGTTTTGCCGTTTTTTATTTTTTCGTTAAGTTCGTCAAGCTCGGCAAGATATTGCTTGCGTTTCGGATAGTTTTTTAGGGAAAGCTGATTCTCGAATTCCGCAAGCTGCTTTTTGTTCGTCTTGTCCACGTTGGAGGGCACTTCCACCAAAAGCCGCACGAACAAATCGCCCGTCCTGCGACCGTTTTTGATGCCCTTGCCGCGTATGCGCAGCGTTTCGCCGTTTGCCGTCCCCTCCTCCAATCTGTGCGTGACCGAGCCGGACAGCGTGGGTATTTCCACGTCGCCCCCGTTCACCGCTACGGAAAAGGGTATAGGCACGTCCACGTAAAGGTTGCAGTCGTCCCGCTTGAAAAGCTTGCTCTGCTCGACGTTTATTATTACCAGCAGATTTCCGTTTACGCCGCCCGCGGCTGCGCTTGCGTTGCCGTATCCGTTGATAGACATGATTGCGCCGTTTTCCGTGCCGGCGGGAATGTGTATGGTTAGAATCTTTTTCTTGCTGACCACGCCCGCGCCGCTGCATTTTTTGCAGCGCTCGGTGACGATTTTGCCCGCGCCGCCGCACTTGCGGCACGTGCCCACCGTTACCTGTCTGCCGAAAAAGCTGTCGCGCACGTACTGCACGCGCCCCGTGCCGTGACATTCGTCGCACTCCTTTACGCTCGAACTGTCCTTTGCGCCCGTGCCGTTGCAGTCAGGACAGCGCTCAAGCCTGTTGAGCTTGATTTCCTTGCTTGCGCCGAGAGCCGCCTCCAAAAAGCTCACGTTCACGCTGCACGTTACGTCGCTGCCGCGCGGCGTCTGACGCTGCGCACCCGCGGAAGAACGCGAACCGCCGCCCATAAAGCTGCTGAAAATATCGAAAATATCCTCGAAGCCGGCTGTCGAAAAACCTCTGCCCGGACCTCCGAAGTTGAAATTTTCAAAATCCATTTCGCCGCTGTCGTACTTGCGGCGGCGCTCAGGGTCTCCCAAAATTTCATACGCTTCGTTGCATTCCTTGAATTTTTCCGCGCACTGCTTGTCGTCGGGATGCAGGTCGGGATGGTATTGCTTTGCCATCTTGCGGTATGCCGACTTGATTTCGTCCTGCGAAGCGGTTTTGGATACGCCTAAAATCGCATAATAATCTTTTTTTGCCATGTTATCTCTTTTTCTGTTTATTGTAAAATGCCGTTAAACCGCCGATGCGGACGGTTTCCCGTCCGCTAAGAAAGCTCATTCGGCGTCCTTGATGTCGAAATCGGGATTGCCGCTGTTGGAATCTCCTCCGCCGTTCTGTCCCGCGTCGCCGCCGTTCTGCGCCGCATTGGCGTTCTGCTGATAGAATTTTTGGAAAATTTCGGCGTTGGACTTGGCAATACGCTCGGTTTCCTTTTTTATTTCCTCGATATCGCCTTTTTCAAGCACCTCTCTGCCCGCCTTGACCTCGGCTTCAAGCTTTTCCTTGTCGGCAGGCTCCAGCTTGTCGCCGCTCTCGCGGATAAAGCTCTCGATGGAGAACAAAAGCTGGTCGAGACTGTTCTTGACGTCCACCGCTTCCTTGCGCTTCTTGTCCTCCTCGGCGTACTTTTCGGCGTCCTTGACCGCCTTGTCGATGTCCTCCTCCGACAGATTGGTGGAGGAGGTGATTGTCACGCTCTGTTCCTTCTGCGTCCCGAGGTCCTTTGCGGTGACATGGACGATGCCGTTTGCGTCGATGTCGAATTTGACCTCTATCTGAGGGATTCCGCGAGGGGCGGGAGCAATGCCCGAAAGGCTGAACTGTCCGAGCGTCTTGTTGTCCGCCGCCATAGGTCTTTCGCCCTGCAAAACGTGTATGTCCACGCTTGGCTGATTGTCCGCCGCGGTGGAGAACACCTGCGATTTGCTTGCGGGTATCGTCGTGTTGCGTTCAATAAGCTTGGTAAACACTCCGCCAAGCGTTTCTATGCCGAGCGACAGAGGAGTTACGTCCAGCAAAAGCACGTCTTTGACCTCGCCGCCGAGCACGCCGCCCTGTATTGCCGCGCCGATTGCCACGCACTCGTCGGGGTTGATGCCCTTGTAAGGCTCCTTTCCCGTATATTTTTTGACCGCCTCCACTACCGCGGGTATACGCGTCGAACCGCCTACGAGAATAACTCTGTTTATATCCGAGGAGGAAACCTGCGCGTCCTTCATCGCCTGCTCCATGGGTTTGAGCGTTTTCTTGACCAACGACTCGGTCAGAGCGTCGAATTTGGCTCTTGTCAGGTCAACGTCAAGGTGCTTGGGTCCCGTCGCGTCCGCGGTGATAAAGGGCAGGTTGATGTTTGTCTTGGTCGTGCTCGACAGCTCGATTTTGGCTTTTTCCGCCGCGTCTTTGAGTCTCTGCATTGCCTGCTTGTCTTTGGACAAATCTATGCCGTTGCTCTTTTTGAACTCGTCTACAAGCCAATCTATAACAATGTTGTCGAAGTCGTCGCCGCCGAGCTTCGTGTCGCCGTTTGTGGACAGAACCTCGAAAACGCCGTCGCCTATTTCAAGTATGGAAACGTCGAACGTACCGCCGCCCAGGTCGTAAATCAAAATTTTCTGATTTTTGTTTTCGCCCTTGTCCAGACCGTAAGCAAGGCTCGCCGCAGTAGGCTCGTTTATGATACGGAGCACTTCCAGCCCCGCAATCTTGCCCGCGTCCTTTGTCGCCTGTCTCTGACTGTCCGAGAAATAAGCGGGAACGGTGATTACCGCCTGAGTCACCTTCTGTCCCAGATAAGCCTCGGCGTCCGCTTTAAGCTTTGACAGCACCATAGCGGATATTTCCTGAGGGGAATATTTCTTCCCGTCTATATCTACGGTATAATTTGTGCCCATATGTCTTTTTATTGACATAACCGTTCTGTCGCCGTTTACTACCGCCTGTCTTTTTGCAACCTGACCGACAAGCCTTTCGCCGTCCTTGGTAAAAGCCACAACCGAAGGGGTGGTTCTGCCGCCCTCGCTGTTGGGCACCACCACCGGCTCGCCGCCTTCAAGCACCGCAACGCAGCTGTTTGTCGTTCCCAAATCGATACCAATAATTTTTCCCATAATCGTTTAACTCCTTTTATTTCATGAATTTACTGATTTATTGCGGTTTTCAGACTCCGACGCAAACCTGCGCGTATCTCAAAACCTTGTCGCCGTAGCGATAGCCGTTTGCATAAACTTCCAGCACGACGTTTTTTTCCTCTTCCTTGTCCGTTTCCAGACTGTGCACCGCGTTTGCTGTGGCGGGGTCAAAGGGCTGCCCCAGCACGTCGATTACCTCCACGCCGCAGTCGGCAAGCACCTTGTCGAACTGCCTGACTATCAGGTTGAACGTCGTCATGGTGACCTCGTCAAGCATTTCCCTCGCCCTGTCGAAGGTGTCGAGCACGGGCAAAAGCTTTTTTATTACGAACAGCCTGCCCTCCTTTTCGCTGTTTTCCGCCTGAGCGTTGGTGCGCCTGCGATAATTTTCAAAATCGCTTTTCAAAGCGGCAAGCATATCCAGATAAGAGTTTCCCTTTTCTATCTGCTTTTTAAGCTCCGCCTGCTCCTTTATCAGAATCTCGTTTTCCTTGGTCAACCCGTCAATCAAAGCTTTTGCGTATTCCCTAAGACGCGGCTCGTCCATAGCGTCCATTTCTTCGGCGTTTTGCGTTAAAGTCTTGTCAGACTCCGCTTCCGTTTCGGGCGCAGCCTCTGTCTTTTCTTCGCCGCAGTTTTCGGGCGTCCCGTTTTTTTCCTGTTCCTTTTCCGTTCCCATATCGTTTTTGTCTGTCATTTTTTACTCCTCTCCGTCGTCGCTCAAAACCTTTGCCACCAGAGTGTTTATGTGCTCCAACACCTTTATTACCTTTCGGTAGTCCATACGCACGGGGCCTATGACTCCCGCGCTGCCCAGTGTTTTCTCGTTTACCGACAGCCGCGCCGAAACTATCGAGCAGCCCTCCTCTATGCCCGTTTCCTCGCCGATTTTGATAGAAAAATCTATGCCCTCGCGGGGCTGCGAAACGGCTTCCGCCAAACCGTTGTTGTTTTCGAGGCTTGTGAGAAAGTGCTTTGCGCGGTCTACGTCGCTGTACTCCGGATAATCGAAAATCTTTGCTCTGCCCTCGGTGAAAACCTCGTTTTCCCTGTGGTCGGCAAGCCGCACGAGCAGATTGAGCACCTGCTCGTAAAGGCTTCTGAACGAACGAAATTCCTTCGCCACGATTTCCATAGGCCCCTGTCTGTTTTTCAGCTCGTCGAGACTTTTTCCCGCAAACATACGGTTGAGCCACTCGCTCGCCTTCGACGCGCTTTTGTCGTCCAGATTTTCCGTGCGGATGACGTTGTCCTTTAAAACCTGCGTGTCCGTCACAATGACGACAAGCGCGCTGTCGTCCGAAATGGGCAGAACGGTTATGCTCTTTATACATTCGCTTTTGGCAAACGATTTGACGGCAACCGACGTGTAGTTTGTTATGTCGGAAATCAGCTTGGCGACGTTTGCGACAACGCCTTCGACGCTGCCCATCCTGTCCGCGTAACTCTCGAAATACCTGTCTATAAGCGCCGTTTCCGCGCCGGTCAAAGGCTCGGTTTCCATCAGCTCGTCAACGTACAGCCTGAACGCCTTTTCCGACGGAATGCGACCGCTGCTCACATGCGGCTGAACGAGATAGCCCATGCTTTCCAATGCGGAAAGCTCGTTCCTGATTGTCGCGGACGAGCAATCGGGCAGATATTTTTCCTGTATGTCCTTGCTCGACACGGGCGCCGCGTCCTGGATGTAGTCCTCCACTACGGCAAGCAGGATTTTTCGCTTTCGCTCGGACAAAATCATCTTCATCCTCTCCTTTTGCAGCGTTTTTTCGAGAGTGTTAGCACTCATATAATGCGAGTGCTAACAACTGCTAATAAGATAACACCGCTTTAAAAAAGTGTCAAGCATTTTTTCCATGTTTTGAGCAACTTTTTTAATTTTTTAGAGCGGTGTTTATCCGTTTATTATTTTTTGCGAAAGAAACCCGAATTATTCGTCTTTAACCGTTTTTTCTTGTTTGCAGATAGTTGAGAAACCAAACGTAATCCTCTCCGAGCACGCTTTGCATACCCGTGTCCGACAAAAACAGAGCTAGAGCGTCTGCCGGACTCAAACCGTCGAAAAACTCTTTGGTTGCGGAAAGAATTTCCTTTTGCTTCATGCTTTTTAAAGCGCTTTCGCCCTGCCGGTTTTTTATTTCCGCAAGGCGCGCAAGTCTTTCCCACTCGCGCCGTTCAAGCTCCTCCCGACGTTCTTCAAGCGCCTTTTCGTACTCCGCTTCCTTTTCCGCTACGGTGTTGTTGTATTTTTCCGCTTCCGTTTTTTCTTCCAACGCCTTTTCTCTCAGTTTTTCCGTCTCCGCTTCGAGCCTTGAAAGAAAGTTTTTTTCCGTTTGGGAAAGGGAATCGGAGGCTTGCTTTTTCAAGGCTTCTATTTCTCTGTCTATTGCCTCCGCAGTTCCGTCCCGTTCCGCTTGAGCGTCGCGGCGCAGGGCAGCCGCTCTTTCCTCCGTCTCCCTCACGCCCTCCGACGCGATGGAGCTGCGGGCAATATTCCTTGCGAGAGCGGCGGTTTTGACCTCGCGGACGGCTTGCTCCCTTTCGCTGTCTATGTCAAGCAAACGCTTTGCCGCCTCGGCGAAGGCTTGCTCTTTCAAAGCCGACTGTTTTTTAATTTTTTCTTCCGTTTCCTTTCCTATTTTGCTTATTGCGGACTGTCTGTCCGCTTCAAGCGCCGTTTCCGCCTTTTTTCTCAGCTCGTCCTCGGACGGCATTTTGTAATCCACGGTCTTTAAGCCCAACGAATCGGGCATGTCCGTCTCGGGTTTTACGTAGGTTTCCGAATACCTGTCGTTTATTTTGTCCAACTGCTTTTTATAGTTCTCGTACTGCTTTTTTACGTTATCCTTATCCGTCATAATATTCTCCTCAAAAGTTTTCCGTCCCGACTGCTTTATCCCTGACGACTAACAGACTGCTGCCGCCCGCAAAGCACGCCGCGTCGCAGAAGCACACCTTTTGTTTTTCCGTCAGACGGAGGGACGCTCCGTCGACGTATGCCACGCTTGCCAAGCCGTTTTCTTCCAACAGCAGCTTGATAACGCCGCTCTCAAAAACCGCGTCGGTAAGTCCGCTCAGTCTGAGTCGCGCGCCGTTGACGTACAAACCGCTCTGCCCCTGAACAACAAGAACAGAATCGCCGTTTTCGTCAGTCGGCACGCGTACCCTTGTCGCCTTGTCTGAAAAGGACGCGTCAACGGCGGTTTCCTGCGAAGCAGTCGCCTCGCCGTTTGAAAAATTTATTATCGTCCTGAAAAGCTTTTTGTCGCGAATGAAATAAATTGCGCCCGCGCTTGCGGATATACGCATATATGCAAAATCCGCTGCGTTTAAGGCAAGCGTTGCCGCCTGAGTCTGACCGAATACGCTCCGACAAAGAATTTTGCCGTCGTAAACGTAAAACAGCACGGGAGCGCCCGCGTCTGAAAGCGCTATTCTGTCCGCCTTGACCGAAAAGCTTTTCAGCTCGCCAAGCGTTGCGTCGAAAATCCTGACGGCGCCGTCGTCCGAAACGGCGTAATACTCTCCCCCTCCCGACACGCAAAAGGCCGCAGCGGGACTTGCGTCCGCGGCAAGGCTTCCCGTGAGCGCGGCGGAGGCGGAAAAAAGCGAGAACGCCGCCTCCCTGTTGACAAAGCATATTTCAAGCGTGTGCTCCCCTGCCGCGCAGTAAAAATTTTTTCGCGCGCGTTCGGAGTATTTTATCGACGGACACATTCTCTCAAGCACCGCGTCGTCGGCAACAAGGCTCATCTCGCACGACCTTTCCGCTCCCGCGTTAAGAAACAAATCAAGCGCCACCGGGCCGCTTTGCTCGGCGAAAAACTTTAAAGCAAGCCTCGACTCTCCCGACGGTACGGTTACGCTTCCGAAATTCCTGTTCAACGTCCGCTTTGTTTCCGAGTACACGCTCTTGTTTTCCAATCGCTCCTCTATTTCCGAAATTTTCAGCGCAAGGCTTTTTTCACTGCTCATAAATCAATACTCCCTGAAAATCAGCTGCGGACGGGACACGCGCATTTTGTCCGTGTCCGCGTCAACGGACAGCCTGAAAACGCTGCCCGTCACGTTGAAGGGCACCTTTTGCTGCCTGTCGGAGCCTCTGACAAATCTTGTGTGCTCCTGTCCGTCGGCCTCCACGCACAGCGTCAAATCGTGCTCCGTTTCTATAAGCGCGTAACGCAGAAGCTTTCTTCTGTCCGCTCCGTCCAAATCCGTCTTGGGACAAACCCAGCGCTTGGGCATCGCCTCGCCGAAAACGCTTCCGCCGTCGTCGAAAATCGCCACTCTCTTTTCGTTGCGGAAACAGGCAAGCAAAAAATTTTTGTCGGGCGCATTGACTGCCGCAAGCGAAGCGACGTCCACGCCGCGCACTACGGCAACGCTGCCGCTTGCCAAATCCACCTCTACAAGCGCGTTGTTTACGTAATCTCCCTTTTCGCACATCACTCTGCGTCCGTCGTTGAAATTGAGGCGGCAGGCGAGAAAATATTTTCCGCCGAAATATGCCGCCCGCGCCTGAGAGTTGTCCTCCCCCTCGAACAGCCCCGAAAGCCTGTCCAAAATTTTCACCGTCCCGCTGCCGTCGAAGTCGAACAGCCCGCGCTGAGTCAAAAAAAGGATTCTGTCGCCGCAAACGCACACGGTGTCGCCTATGATTCTGTCGCTCGAAACAAACAGGTGCATGAGCGAAAAACGCGACTGTTCGCCCGTCGCGTAAAAGCGCGTTATTCCGTAGCTTCTGAAAACGTAAACGTAATTGAAAAAGCTGAGCACCTTGAGCAGCGCGCCGTTCTCGTCCGCCATTTCCACAAAGCCCGCCTCGTCGAGGGATATGTTCCAGTTGGTAGGGTCTAGGTCGTCCGAAAACCACAGCGTATTCAAAGTGTCGGGAGAGGTGGCGAACAACCTCTCGCCGTGCACGCAAATGCTTGAAAGCGCGGGAGCGTCGTCGATAACCGTCGGCGTGTCTACGCCGTTGTACACGCGCATTTTATCCTTGCCCGAGCAGAAAATCATAACGTCCTCTCCGTTGAGGCGGTAATTGAGCGCTTCGGGCGTTTCCTCGAACTGCCTTTCGTCAACAAGGGACACGCCCAGGTCGAGACCGTTGATATATATGTTGTAAAGTCGTTTGTCCTCCGAAAGCAACAAAATTCTGTCGTCGTTTTTCCGCGTAGGAAGGTCAAAACGTCTGTAATACCAAACCTTTGTTATTGCCTTGTTTCCTATCGTAACCTCGGTTTCCTTGCCGTCAAAGGGCAGCGTAAACGCCGAAAACCCGCCGCACTCCCTCAGCGCGCCCGTCTTTCCCGAAAGATTGTAGCTGATTTTGGCAACGCCCTGTTCCAGAAGAAAATCCTCCGATACCGTGTTCATGCCTCCGCCGAAGCTCTTAACCGAATAAACCCTGTCGCTGCCTCTCAAGCCCTTCAAGGCGTTGCGATAAAACATCAGAACCACCTCCGCGCTTTGACGGACATTGCGCCCTTTTTGCGCAATGCGATTTTCAGACTGTCCTTGTACCTGCCGTCCCACAGCTGCGCTTCCTCGAAAAGCCCGCACACAAAGCAGTATTCGGCGGCGACTCCGAGCGCCGTAACTCTCGCCGAAACGCGGCAGTTTCCCGTTTCCGCCTCGTCGAAAAAGGACTTTTCCTCGGGACGGTAAAAATAAGTTACCTCCGTTTCTCCTTTGACCTTGACAAACAGTCCGTCGGGCAGGTGGGAAAAGCGCACGCTGTTGCCGAATTTGTCCTTTACCTCCACGGCTTCGAGCATATCCCGCGAAAACTCGCCGTAAGGTATCGTGCCGTCCTCCGAAAACACTCTTTCGGTCTTTTTAAGCGGAAGATAATCCGTTGCAAGCTGATTGAGAACGAAATCCGTGCAGTCTTTGAGCAGCTTCAACCGCTTGTCCGAGTTGAACTCGGCCTCGACGAAAGCCGTGTCCGCGTCTTTTTTGAATACCTCCTCGTTTACGTCCAGCTGCAAAAACAAAGCCGCAAGACGCACTATATCTTTTATTTTCATTGAGCCTCCTTAAAGCCGGACTTCATACCGATGCGGCACGGCGCAGCGCTTCCTCCTCGACGCGTGCGTTGTGAAAGTCTATCTCCGCCAGAAGTCTGTCGGCGTTTTCCGCTCTCGTCCTTCTGACAAGCTCCACGGTGCGCGCGTTGAGACGGTTGCTCGGCACAACCAGACAAAAGGTGTTTTTGCCCTGCTTTTTGTTGTGCACTTCAAGACGCTTGAAATAACCGTTGTACACTATGAAATAGCCGTCGTCGATTTCCTTGAGACGCGCCGCAATATCCAGCGCGTCGTTTTCTATGCGGGTATAAAAACCTTGCATATCCGACCTCCTTAAAATTTTTTCCGCCCCTGTTTCGACCTCCTTTGCGGGCGGGAAGCTCCGTCCGCGTTTAAACGCGGACGGACGGAACAGAATCAGGCTTCCTTTATGCCCGTAATCAGCCCCTGTCCCATGGGCTTTTCGCACAGCAGGTCGGCGTATTTGACAAGAGTCGCGGTGAAAACCGGCTTGTTTGCCACCTGCTTCAAAACTCTGCCGTCGTCCCCTTCGAGCCATCTCCAATCGCACAGTTGGTGCAGCGTGAACTCGGACGTGTTGAGTATGTACATATTTCCTTCGGGAGCGAAACGGTCGGTCACGACGGGTATGCCGTTGTAGGAAATTGCTTTGAACCCGCCTTCCAGATTCATCACGTCGACATTGGTGCGGTTTTGGGCAAGATATTTCTGATAAGCCCTCCTAACCCCGCTGCTGCAAACGATAAAGTCCGCGGACGAGCCGGAAACGTCCTCCATTTCGTCAATGACCTTTTGTATGGTCGCATCGTCTATTGCTCCGCTTGTCGCGGCGTAGCTCTTGGGCGACAGCCATTTGTTGTCGCTGCGTTTAAGCCCGTAAAGGTAGTCGGAATCGGAAAAAATTGCGCCGAGTCCCGTTATTTCCTTGTTGAAGCTGCCCTGAACGGTGATTACGTCGTCCTCCGCTATCGTCGAAGCGGCAATAGCCGCGCCCGACAGAGTGATGCTCTTTGCCGTTCTGTCGACGATTGTTATTCGTCTCGAAGTCACCTTTGAAACGCCGTCGCTGTCCAGAACGTCCACAACCATGCCCTCCATTACGTTTTTTACGCTGTCGAGCGTAAGCACGTTGCCGGTTGCCGAAGACACCGTCGCCAGAACGCCGCTGCCGTCTCCGAAAAGCATTCTGCCGAAATTGAATTTGCTCGCCTTTACAAGCCCCTCCATTTCCGCGTTCAGAAGATTGACGAACGCGCCGCTGTTGTTTGCCGACGCCCTCATCGCCTTGTCGGAAATTTCTATTGTGCCGTAAAGGTTTTTGAGAGTCAGCTGAAACTGCTCGTAATTGTTTCCAGCGGGAGCGGGCAAAAGACCGTCCTCCGTTCCCGCGCCTATGCCGCCGTTTGCGCCGTAAGGCACCAGCTTGCGAACCTCCTTGCCCCACACGTCCGTCGTGCTCTGCTTTATTTTCGCAAGAAGAGGATTGACCTGAGTGTTGAGTTGTTCGGAAACCACTCCCAGATACAGTGTTTTAAGCGCGTTTTCGGCGCTTGCTATCGTTACCATAATTCATTTCTCCTTTTCTTTATTTCGGGGAGGCTCGTCAATTGCGGAAAAGAATGCTTTTCGCCATTTCCGAAGCCTCCTCCAAAGATTTCGGACGGCGCTCGGGCGCGCGGCAAAACGCGCCTCCGCCGCCCATAACGGTAGGCAGACGGTAATAATTTTGTCTCCTGACGTACTCCGCAACGATTTTAGCGGTAAGAACGCTGTCGTTTAAAATACGTCCGAGAAGAAGAGACTCGTTTTCCTCCTGCCTCCCGCTTAAAATTTCCCCGCGGGAACCGACCTTAAGGTCGGGGTCGTCCGTTCCCTTTGAGAGAGGGGGTGCAGATTGCTCCGTTTGCGGAAGAACGCTGCCGTTCCCGACGCAATTGCGCCCCGAGCTCGGTGTGGATTTTTCTTCCATTGTACCGAGCAGCCTTTCAAGCTCCCTCAGTCTCTGACATTTCCGCGTAAACTCTCTTTCCAGAGCGCCGTACGCCCTTTCCAGAGCCTGCTTGTCCTTGAATTTTTTTATTTCCCTTTCGTTTTCCATCAGGCGCCCTCCTCCGTTTTAAGCGGCAGGTCGGAAAGCATAGCCTTGTGCAGCCGAATGTGTTTTAACACCGCCTCCTCCGTTTCCCTGCCTGTCTGCGCGGCCTGTCCGCTGATTACAAAACGCACGTGCTCGTCGATGTGAATCTCGTGATTGTCTATATCGAGGGGCACGACGTCCTCCGTCATGCGCAGGTTTTCGCGCTCGGCTTTTTTCACGTGCAGCTGATTGAGATTCTGCGCGGTTTCCCAATTGCCGAAGCCCATCATTTCCAAAATCTTTACCTTGTTTGTTGGGGAAACACGACCCGTCTCGTCGCTTAAAAGTCCCGCGTTGAGCAAATCCATAACCATGCTCTTGCGTGAAGCGGGAGTTTCGTTCAGGTCGTTTTCCGTTTCAAACACGACGTCGTCGCTGCTTATGTCGCTGCCGCTGAAATAAAAGACTTCTATGCTGCCGTTGTCGCCCACAACCTTTTCAAGCCGCGCGGCGGTGGCAAACTGCTTGTACAGCCTGAGAATATGCTGCCCTACGGTTTTGATTGCGCCCCGTATCTGTTCCGCGCTGACGGCAAGCCTCGTGTCGTCCTGCTCTATGAGCAGCTGCAGCGCCACTCCGCTAGTAAGCCCCGTCTGAGTTTTGCTGTTTCGCATAAACTCCGACACTCCCGACACCTGCAAAAACTCCGCAAGCAGCCTCTGCTCTTCGAGGTTGAAGTCGTCGGGCACGCTGCCCGAGCTGAGCAGACGGGGCAGATTTGCGCCCTGCCTGTAAACCAGCACCTTGCCGGGCGTGAGCCACTCGCCGTCCACCAAATCGGTGTCTATCGAGCCGTCCTCCACCGCCAGCACGCCCATGGATATTCTGTTGAGAAACTCGTGCTTGCGGCACTTGACGGCGTTGTAAGCTCTTTGCAGCGGCACCAGACGTTCTATCATGGAAACGCCCCAGAAGCATCCCGCCCAAAGAATGGAAACCTGCCGTACGAAAGGAAAATCCCTTTCGCCGTCCGTGCCGTTTCTGTAAGGCAGCGGACCCGAATACACGAGAACGTCTCCCGCAACCACCGTCAGCTCTCCGTCAGGATTTTGCTTTGTGGGGCGCGTATATCGTTCTATGACCAGCACGGCGTCCTTTTTGACCTGCTCGGTCACGCCCGGCGCCGTCTTGTTGTAACTGCGCCCGCCCATGGACACTCCTCCGTCAAGGGAAAATACTTTCAGTTCCTCTCCCTTAACGTCCGCGCCCCAAATCTCCTTGACCTCCGCCGAAGAATAAGCCTTTGCGTGAATAATGCTCTTGCACTCGTCCAAATCGGCGCACACGCTGCTGTCGGGATAAATCTCGAAAGGAGGCACCACGCTGACCGATACGTCTCCGCACGTGTAAACCTTGTCGTCGCTTTTGATTTTGACGCCCTTTTCCTTGTCCCACACGATTTTGTAAAACACCGTTCCGCACGCTTCGCTCCACATAGTGCCCTTGTCGATAATTCCGTTTACGGACAGCTTTTCGGAGCAGCTTTCAAGAATTTTTTTTGCCAGCTTTGCGGAATTTACGTCCTTGTCCTCGTCGGTAAAGGGTCTTACCGTCATTTTGGGACGCACCCGCGACAGCTTGGCAAGCCGCGTTTCGTATACGGGCGCAATATGATTGAACACCTGTTTTTCCTGCCATTCAAAGGTCTTTTCGTCCTCTACAAGGCTGTCGCCCGCAACGGAGCAGTATTGATTTCCCGCAAGAAAATTCATATTGAGCTGCCAGCTCAGTTCATACGGTCTGCGCGCCTGCTGTCGTTCCTTAAAATCCTCCTTTATCTCCTCCACCAGCTCCTCGGCAAAACGCTCCGCAATGCTTTTCTCCCTTTCCTTTCCGATTTTTTCGTTACCTTTCTTTTTCATTCAACTCTCCTTTTCTCCGTCCTTTTCTTCGCCCGATGCGCTTTCGAGCGCGAGCAGTAGCCTCGTCCTTTCGCGCAAGAGCTGTTCGTCGCTCAAATACGACAAATCGTTTTGCTCCTCCCTTCCGTTGAGTTCCAGCAGGGTTTTGGCGGCGGCAAGGTCGGGAGAAACGTATTTTGTGGTTATGCGCCTTTTGACAAGCTTCATTTCCTCTCCCACGCTTGCGTATTCGTCTACGTTCTCCTTGACCTTGTAGCCCATAGCCTTTTTGAGCAGCATTTTTTCGACGGAGGATTTGAAATCCTTCTCCTTCATCTGTTTGCCCTAAGCCTCCTGATTAGTTTTTCTTTGTCGCGGGCGATTACGGATTTTTCCTCCGGCGGCTTTCTAGGTTCGGGACGGGAGCAAAGATAGTATCTCAACTCGTCCAGCGCGTGGTCGTCTTTTTTTGCGGGCAAATCATTGCTTCCCCATCGGTAGCTTTTAAGCTCGCGGATTAAATTCACGCAGCTGCGGAAGATATAAAGCCGCGGTCCTAAGGGAGAGATTTTAAGATATTGTTTGACTCTGTTTATACCCGAATACAAATCCTTGTTCACGCGCGAATTGACGTTTATTCCCTGTTCCGAAAACAGCTCCGACACCGATTTGGAGGCGGCTAGAGTGCGTTGATTTGCCGCCGAATCGATAAAAGCGTCGAGTCTTCCCTTTCCGTCGGTGTGCCAATTGAGCCGCGCCGAAATTTCTTTTATCCTTTCGGCGTGCCAGGCGACGTCCTTTTTCGCCGCGTAGTGCTCGGCAACCACATAAACCACTCCGTCGCCGTCTATCGCGTACCAATGACAGCTTAACGGATTGTTGAGTCCGGGGTCTATGGAAAGCGCGTCCTGCCACTCTTGCGGCACGTCGAAGGGGTCGATAACGTGCACCGACGGGTCGAACTCGGAGTAAACGGGACCGCTCTCCGACACAAACCTGCCGTAACGTCTGCTTTCAAGCTCGTCCTCAGGCATATATTCGGCGAGCAGCCTTATTTCCTCCCCGTCAAGCCACGGGTTGTCCGCCCACTCCATAAACAGGCACCAAACCTCGTCGTCCCCCGCAGCGTTGAGATAAATTTCGTCGTACACCCAAGTCAGTCCCGAAAGCGGCGTCATGGTGCCGAAAATTCTGCCTTTTCTGTCCATAACTCGCATTCTGCACTCGCGGTAAATCTCATAGGGCGGCTCCTCGTCGAACCAGACGAAATCCAGACTCGTCCCCTGAAATTTGTCCCGACCCGCCTCGCAGTTTCTGAAGCCTATGCGGCTAAGTCCGCCGAATACGTTTTTGACAACTATGTAATCGATGACTCCGTACTCCGCGTCAGACCTGCGTCCGCTTGACATAACCACTTCCTTTATCCAGCTTTTGTCGAGATATTTGAGTATTTTCTGCTGCGCGACGTCCCGCTGCACCTGTGCCGAAAGAGACACCACCCACCCGCAAACGTCGTCTTTGTTTTTCAGGTAAGGATGAATGCCTCGCGCAAGCCACACAGCCTCCACCGCTCCGCACTCCGTTTTGCCGCTGCGATTGCCGCCGAACACCCATTTGTTGCGTTTTTGGCATCTGTGAAAGGCTAGCTGCTTCAAGTGAACCTTTTCCCCCTTGTTGTATCGGGAAAGCGCGCTTTTATCTCTTTTTTCAAGCTCCTTGTCTATGCGGGCAATTTCTTTGATAATCTCCTTCATAAAAATCCATTTTCCGTCAAAACTTTCAGGATAGAATGAGTTATAATGCGTTGTAAGCAAACGGCTTTCGTCCGCACAAGGTCGTTTAAAGCGTCGAAGCCGTTGCTTTAAAAACTCAAACCAATCCGTCGGGGACGGTCCCTACCCACCCTTTTGCCTCTGCCCACAGAACCGTCCGTCAGACGTTTAAACGGAGAAAAATTATGAAAAAGTATCTTTGTATCCTAATCCTTGCGCTTTGCGCAAGCCTGCTGCCCGTCTCGCCCGCGCTTGCCGACACGGTAAGCTGGGTAAGAATCACGCAGGACAACACACGCTTTTACCGCAACCCCACAAATATGGACGCGGACATCATGTTCGAGCTTGAAAAAAGCTATTATCTCAAAGTCGTAAGCGAACAGAGTTATTTCTATCAGGTTGAACTGATGGACAACGACAACGGCTTCGTAAAAATTTACGGCTACGTAAAAAAGACCGACGTCACGCCCTGCGATACGGTGCCCGAGCTTCCTTTATATCCCGCGGTTTACATTTCCGTCACGGGCAGCAACGCCATATTGTACAGCGCCTGCAGCACGGCGTCTCAGCCGCTGTGCTCGGTTTTCTACGGTCAGCAGCTCAACTATTACGGCAGCATGACGGTAGCCAACAGCAAATGGTACTTTGTAAAAACGGGCGAAACCTTCGCTTACATCAACAGCGCTTACGCCAGCGCGCCGCTGATAAATCCGCACCCCACTCCGCTGCCGGGCGAGGAAACGCCCGAGCCAGAACCGGTCCAACCGAATACCGATTCCGAACAGACCGAGCAGCCGTCGCAGTCCTTCGACATGCAGATTGCTTTGATTATCCTCATCTGCATACCCGCGGTAATAATTGTGGTAATCCTCTTCATTCCCACCCGTTCAAAGCCCAAAAGCGCGGTTTCCGAGCCGTACAGAAACGAAACGGCTGCGGCAAATCTGCCCGCGCCCGCACCAAAAGAGAAAAAGGCGCGGCCGCGTTATTTCGACGACTATCTGTAAAAATCTTTTTTTTCAAAGCGGTTTTCAAGCCGCTTTTTTCTTTTCCTCCCAAACCGAGCCTACAGGCAGCCTGAACAGCTTGCGGAACCACAGATTTGCGCCGTAGGTAACGGAAAACCACCTTTCGTCGTACCCCTCCGCCGCAAGCGCGGCTCCCAAACGCTCGACGGCTCCGTTGAGGCGGTAGTAATAGCCGCTTTTGCCGAGTCCGAGCGACTCCGCAACCTTGGCGGGCGCATAACCCTTGACAAAATGTCTGACGAGTATGACTCGCTCCTGCTTTTCCATGCGGTTAAGACACCGCACAACGGTCTTTTTCAACTCGGAAAGCAGAGTTTTTCTGTCTATCAGCTTTATTATTTCGGACACCTGTTCGAGAGTGCTCAACGGAAACGCGCCGCTGAAACCGTGGGTTGCCAAAGCTCGGTTGTAAACCGTCCATTCCAGCCGTTCTATCAATCCGCCGAGCCGCTGATATCCCATAAGCAGCACGGCGGGATACGGATATTTATTCATTTGCCGTCCTCCTTTAAATATTTTTTCGTTCACAGCCCGAAACAAGGCAAAGGCAAAGGTCACGGGGCATCGACCGCAAAACCGCTTCGGTTGTTTACAATTTAACTTTATCAAACAAACCATGACAACAGTGCGTCATATATTTTTATTTGGTTCATAGATTTGAAAGGATTTTTTCGGGTCGTCAAAATGCGCGCTCAAACGTCTTAAAACGTCAAAAAACGCGCAAAAACAAGCCACGGCAGGTCGCGCGGAAGGCACATTGGAACAACAGCCGCCGCCGACAGCCTTTCCGCGCGGCTCAAATCGGAGCTTTAAGTATGCGAAATATGTTGAAAAAAAATTTCGTATTTGGTAAAATGTACGGTAAGAGAATTTTAACTGAAAGCTGCTGCGGAAAAAATCCTGAAATACAAAGGTTGGTTCAAATGAAAAAGCTTTTACTATTGACAATAACGCTTGCTCTTGCCGTGATGTGCCTGATTGCGGGACGCGGAACGGCATACGCCGACGTTCTTGACGGCGACAGCAACACGGTTCTGCTCGCGCCGTCATCCGTCTGCTCCGACGGGGACATATTGGCTGTCGCCGACAACGTGGACGGCGGCACTATCCTGCATTTGTTTTCCTCCGACGGATTGAAAAGTCTCAATGTGTCGGGCGAAACGCAAAAAATCCGTATTTCGGGCGGAAAAATTTATCTGCTTCAAAAGAATAAAATCATCGTCTGCACCCCCGACGACGGACAATGCAAGGACTTTGTCGTTCAGGAGGGAGTGTGCGACTTCGACGTGGACGGAGAATGTCTTTATTTTTGGTTCAGGACGGGAGACATGGACAGAGTTCATTTCAAAAAGCTTGACGACATAAACTCCCTTGCGGTTGAGGTCTGCACCTACAACAACGCGCTGCACAATATGCAGCTGCGCCTTATTTGCGCGGCGCCCGACGGCGGCATAAACCTGTTTTACACCTCCAACGGCAACAATTGCCGCGCCCTGTACGAAATAAACGGCACGAACGCGCAACTGAAAAGCGACGAACAAATCGGATACAATCTGCCCGATTTTCTCGGTGCGGTTCCCTGCCTTGACACGGTTATGCTGTTCGACTCAAACGCCGTCTACGCGCTCGACGCGCGCTTTGACGGGTTGGAAACGGAAGAAACCGCCGCAGACCTCTGCTTTGTCAAAGGCGACGCCGCAGACTCCGGCACAATCTATCTGCTGACCGACCAAAGACTTGTGCTGCGCTTTAAGCTCGGCTTTTCTACCGAATCGGGCGCGTATTACATCGAAAAGGATATGTCCGTCGAAATAGGCACAACCGAAAACAATGCTCCGCTGCCCGTTTTCTCTATCGAAAACTACGTTACGGCGACGGTTGAGGGTTATCCGTCCAACATAATCTATACTGCTCAGGCATTGGAAAACGAAAATCTCATGCTGTCGGGTATGCTCGACAAAACAGACGAAATAGTCATACTCAACTATGACGGCGACGGCGACTATTACTACATTTTCGACACCGACGAAAACGGAAAGGGTAAATTCGGTTGGATAAAAAAGAGCGAAAGAGTAAAGAGCGTCGATAAGCGCGAATTGAACGAAACTGCGTCCGTACTGCCCTTTTCGGCTTTTGTTTATCCGTTCCCCTGCGCGGCTGACGGCGAAGCCGTGTTTGAAAGCAAAGCGTCGCTTAAACGCGCAGACAATGTCGCCCTGCTCAACGATTTTGACGACGATTGGTATTTCGTAAGCTGCGAAAAGGAGGGCGAAACCATTTACGGCTTTATGCTCAAAACCTCGCTCGGTTTAAGCCGCGCCCCGCAGGAATACGTTTCCTACACGCGCTACTCGGCAAATCCCAAAGCAGGCAAAACGCTTGCGGTATACTCCGACGAGTCTCTTACCGCTGCTTTGACGGACGAACAGGGCAACGAGCTGAGGCTGCGCGCCAATCAGGAGGTGCGCGTTTACGAGTTGACGGACACGGCTGCAAAGGTATGCGTGGAAATAGAGGGAACATATTATCGCGGCTATGTTTCGTCGGAGGGACTCATGCCTTATCGCGGACGCATGACAAACGCGCAGGCGCTCGGTCTTGCCCTTTTGATTGTGGTAGTTTTGGCAACCGCGCTGATTGTCGTACTGAGAATACGCAAAAAGCGCGAGCTGAAAAAACAGGAGGAAAACGAGCGACTCTGACACGGGCGGGAAAAATTCCGTTAAAGCCGCAAACCCACGCGTACAAAAACAATTGCGTTAAATCATTTTAAAGGACGCGGCTGACTGTTTTATTTTCAATCAAAATCAAAGCGTCCCCGAAGCTTTCGCTTCGGGGACGCTTTTTGTTCTTTTAAAACATCATTTTTAAGCCTGACCTGCAATCAACTGTCCGACTCCTGCGTCCCGACGTAATCCCAGACTATCGTAGCGTTGCACTCCTCCATCCAGCTTCTAGACCACAGTCTGAACGACATATATGCGGATTGCTTGACGTAAATAGTCTGTTCCTCCGTCCATCCCCAGAAAACGCGTCCTCCGTCGAGTATGACATTTTTGCCGAGGACGATTTCCGTCATGGCGTTGCAATCTCTGAAAGCGTCGTAACCTATCGTCTCGATTGAATCGGGCAACGTGACGTTTTGCAGATTTGTACAGCCGTAGAATGTCTGACCCGCCAGATACGCGACTTTATCGCCGAATATGACTGTAGTAAGACTTTCCATATCTTTGAACACGCTTGTCGTAGTCATGTTTATTGCGTTGAAAACAACCGTTGTCAAGCTGCAACCTTTAAATACCGAACTGCTTGACTTTTCCAACGCCTCGGGGATAATTATGTTTTCAATCGCGCAGCTTTCAAAGGAGTTGGAGCCTAGAATCGACAGCGTTTCGGGCAGAGCATTGTATTCCCCTTCATAGCCGCTGTAAGTCACTTTTACAAGCGAAGTACAATTTCTGAAAACATATGAACCCATAGTAAGCAGTCCCGCGGGCAGCGTCACGCTTGTCAGACTTTCGCAACCGTCGAACAAATTGACGACTTCCGAGGTTGTCGCCGCAGTATCGGCGGTTTTGCCCATATGCTCGACCTTGGACGGAATGACAATGCTTGTAAGACCGCTGTTTTGGAAGGTGTAGGTGTTCATATAGGTCAGCTCTTCGGGCAGAGTTATATTCTTCAATGCCGTGCAGTTTGCAAACATGTACGAGCCGAGCGCTTTGAGATTGTTGTTTAGCGTCACGCTTTCAAGAGCGGTGCAGTTGCGGAACAGTCCGACTCCGACCGTTTCCAACGAAGGCATCGATACGGTTACTATACCGCTTGCCAGCGAGGTCTCGCCCTCTTTCTTGTCGGTGTCGCCGAAAACGTATTGTCCGACGTCCTTGACTGCGGGCATATCGAGCTGCAACAAGCTTTGGGTGTTGGTAAACGCATAGCTGCCGACAACCGTCAGAGTCTTAGGCAGAGAGTTGCCCTCTCCCTCGTAGCCGTTGTAGGTTATGCTTTCGAGCGCCGCGCAGTTGTAGAAGCAGTACGCGGACATCGTGACCAGATTGGAGGAGAGAACAACGCTTGTCAGCCTTGCGCAATCCGCAAACAGATAGTTTTTCGTACCCACTTCCGCGGCAACTCCGGCTTCTTCGCCGATATGCTCGACACTGTCGGGTATGACTATGCTGATAAGTCCGCTGTTGCGGAAGGTTTCTACTCCCAGCCAAGTCACGCCTGCGGGAAGAACCACCGTTTCGAGAGAAGAACAATTGTAGAACATCTTGTCTCCCAGCGCCTTGAAGCCGTCGCAGAAAGATACGGAAATCAAAGACGAGCAGTTTGCAAACACCGACGCGTCAATAAACGCATCCTTGCAATTCAGCTCCGCAGACTGAACGCTGCTGTACGCAAACGCCTGGTCGCCTATTTCTTTTACGCCTGCGGGAATGACAATCTTCGTAATTCCCGTCTGCCAGAAGGCGAGTCTGCCGATGCTTTCAAGAGTGGAAGGCAGCTGCACGCCCGTCATGCTGCGACGTCCTTCAAACGCGCTTGCGCCGATTGCCGTCACGCCTTCGGGAACAATCACCTCTCCCTGCAAATTGCCGAGAGTCATGAGCAGCGCCAGACTTTCGCCGTCCCGATACATAAGCCAGCCGCTTTCCTCGTCGATATAAAATCCGCTTTCCGTATCCTTTACGGTTATCTCCTCCAAATTGTAGCAATAACCGAATGCGGAAAAGTCAACGTCTGTCAACGAAACGGGAAATTCGATAAGCGTCAGACCGCTTTCTCTGAATGCGTAGGTGTCTATTTTTTCCAGCTCGTTCGGCAACTGAATCAGTTCGAGCGCCTTGCAGCCCCTGAAAGCCGAATTGGAAATCGTTTTCAGCGACATATTGAGCTGGACGTTGCTGAGCTTGACGCAATCGCGGAAAGAGTTTGTTCCCAGCGTGGTCACTGCGGGCAGCTTAACCGTCGTCAACTCAGAACAGCCGTTGAACGCGTAGTTGCCTATGCTTGTCGCGCTTGTCAGTTCCGCAGCTCTGAGAGCAACGCAGTTTTGGAAGCAATACGTCCCCACCGTCTTAATGGATTCGAGATTGATTTCTTCAAGCGAAGAACAGCCGTTGAACGCGTAGTTTCCTACCACCGTAACCGTCGAAGGAAGAGCGCTTCCCTCGTCGGCGTTTCCGCTGTAAGTCAGCGCGGAGAGGGACGAGCAGCCGTCAAACACATACGCGCCGAGCGTCATGAGTCCTGCGGGCAGCGTGACGCTTGTCAGCTGTGCGCAATTCTGGAACACATATGCTCTGGTGCCTGCCGCGGCGGCAGAGCCTTTGGACGAACCGATGTGCTTGACGCCGTCGGGGATAACGATGTTTTTCAGACCGCTGTTTCTGAACGTATACGTTCCGAGGAACGTCAGCTTGGAAGGAAGCGTAATCGTTTCGAGAGACGCGCAGCCGTTGAACATATAGTCTGACAGCGCCTCCGCGTCGTCGCCGAGAGTGACTTGACTCAGCTCGGTAGCGTAAGAGAACAGATAAGTATTAAACGAAGTCAGCTTGGGCATCGAAATGCTTTGCAACTTGGTTGCGTAAGTACCCTTGTCGAAATCCGCTGATTTCACGCCGAAGGCATATGTGCCTACCGTATCCACGTCGGGCAATTCAAGCGACTCTATTGCGCAACCCGTGAAAGCGTACTGTCCGACAAGGGTTACTCCGGGGAGCACGTTGTCTTCGCCGTTTTCTCCCGCCTTAATCGTTTTGAGAGCCGTACAGCCGGTGAACACGTAGCCGCCTATTTCAAAGTCCGTCATGCTTGCGGGCATGATAATCGTCGTGAGGTACGCGCAGTTTTCAAACAGTCTTACAGTCTGAGTTGCCGAGCAAGAATCGGCTGTGTTGCCGAAGCCTTTGACTCCTGCGGGAATTTTTATCGATACCAGTCCCGTGTTCTTGAATGTTTCCTGTCTGCCGAGGAAGGCCAGACTGTCCGGCAGGTCGATTGAAACGAGCGACGTGCAGTTGAGGAACATTTTGCCGGGAATCGCGTCAAGCGTACTGTTCAGCGTGACCTCTTCAAGCGAGGTGCAGCCGGAGAAAACTCCGTTGTAATTGCCGGTGCTGCTACTGCTGTAAAACGCATAGCTCGTTATGTTGGACATATCCATGCTTTTCAGCGACACGCAATTGTTGAACAGCTCGTAAGGCGCAACCGTCACCTGAGGCGGCAACGCGTTTTCAAAGCCCGCCTCGTAGTCCGCCTGATTCTTGATAACATAGTCGTTGTAGCTCACTATTCTCAGCTGCTTCGCGTTGTCAAACATATTGGGAGACAGCGATGTCATCTTGTCCGACAGAATCACTTCCTCTACTGAAGAATAAGAGAAAATATCGCCGTAGCTGTTGCTTGTCTTCCATGTCATGGCGCTTTGGAAGGTCACCTTTTTCAAGTTTTCGGTATATTGGAAGGTGTCGTCGGCGACAAATTCCATGCTTTCGGGGAAAACCATCTCTTCCAGTCCGGAATAGTTGAAGTTACTTGAACCGTTGATGCGTTTAAACCCTTCGGGCAGCTTTATGCTTCTAAGCGACTCGCAGTAGTAAAACACAGAAGAGGTTGACGAGGAGCTTGACAGAGAATCCGTTTCCAGACCGATGATTTCCAGCGTGTCCGGCAAAAGAATTTCAGACAACGACTCGCAACAATAGAAGGTTTCCTTTTGCAGGCGGGTAATCCGCGTTCTTGAAAGGTCGATTTTTTTCAGCGAATAGCAATATTCGAACGCCGCTTCGCCCACCGTACTCAGGTTGGAATAGCCTCCCTCGCCCGAGGTCAGGTCGGTCTCTACGACAACCTCCTCCAGATTGAAGCAGTTTTCAAACGCGTATTCACCTATTTCCCTGACGGTATAAGGCAGAATGATTTTCTTGAAGGACTGTCCCGAAAAGGCTCTTGCACCGATAACGGTTGTGTTTTCAGGCACTCTGAACACTCCATTTTCGTCGCCCAGAGGTCCGAAGGTCAACTGAATCATAGTGCCGTCGCTGTTGTAAATGAGCGGCAGAGTTTCGTCCGCATTCAGATAACGGCTGTCCTCGGGTATGCTGATTTCGATGATATAAGAACCCTTTATCATGGATTCAATGCTGACGACCGCCGCGGAAAGCTCGATGGAAGTGAGCGTTTTCACCTTGTTGAAAAGCGATGCGCCGAGCGTCGTGCCGTTTTCGGCAATGCTGTCGGGCAAAGCGAAGGACGTCAATGCCGTCTGATTGAACGCCGAGTCTCCTATCGACGCGAGCGAGTTTTTGCCCGCATTCTGATGCTCGACGGGGAACTTTTCAAACTTGACCTGATAAAGCGACGTGCAGCTCGCGAACACGGAGGCGCCGAGCGTTTCGACGCTTGCCGGTATCGACACTGTTTCGAGCGCCTTGCACCCCGAAAACGCGGAGGCTTCAATGGTTTTAAGCGTGCCGTTGAGAGGCAGGCTCACGTTCGTCAGAGCCGTGCAGGAGCTGAAAGCCGAAGTTCCTATCGTTTCGAGCGAATTGGGCAGAACAATGCTTGACAAAAGCTTGTTTTGCGCAAAGGAACTGTTGCCTATGGTCGTAAGCTTGCTGCTTTCGACATTGAATACCACCGATGTCAAAGCGTCGCAGTCATAGAAAGCATTGTTGCCTATGGTTTCTATGCTGTCGGCAAAATCGAAGTCAACCAAACTGTCGCAGCCGTAGAATGCATAGTTGCCTATGGTTTTAAGCGCGGGAGTCGCGCCGTCTGCAAAGCCGACCTTTTTAAGATTGCTGACGTACTTGTAACCTCCCGTTGAGCTTCCCGTATACCAATAACTGTTATAAAACGCGTATTCGCCGATTTCGGTAACGGATTCGGACAGAACAAGCTCTTTCGGGGCGTTGTCCCAAGAAAACGCATACGCGGGGATTTTCTCCAATCTGTTGGGAAACGCGATTACGTTTAGCTTGGTGCAGCCGTTGAAAACGGTATCTCTTGAATATGCGGGCGCGCCGCCTGTCGAAGTGTTTCTATAGCTTCCGTCCGCCATACGAAGCGGCGTGCTCTCGTTGCCCTCTTCAAAAATAATGTTTTCGAGGTTGGAGCAGCCCTTGAATATGTTCACCTGCATTTCTGTCACCGTGTTGGGTATGGTGAGCGTGACCAACGAGGAGCAGCCGTTGAACAGCCCCGTCTTCATGACGGTAAGGCCGCGCGGCAGCGTGATTGTAGCAAGCTTCTGACAGCCGCTGAATGCGTCGGTACCTATATCCAAATCGCCGAGTATGCCTTCGGAGAACTTGATTTCCGTTATGTTTTTGTTGTTCTTGAACGCGCCTTCGGAAATGCGTTCAACCGTTTTGGGGATGTCCACAACGCCGTCAACGCCGCTCGCGCCCACAGGGCAGTAAAGCAGGTCGGTCAGCACGCTTTCCTCGCTGCCCTCCTCTCCCTTGAGAGAATAGCCGTACACCACTCCGTCGATTGAAGCGTACATTGCGTTCCCCTCGGCGATGTTCACCTTGTCTATGCCGGTACAATCGTAGAACATATTGGTGAAAGGCGAAACGTCTCCCTCTGCAATGACAGTCAAAGACGCGGGCAGATTGACCGTGGTAAGAGAGCCTTTGCAGCTCGAAAACAGCTTTTGCCCTATTTGCTCCACGCCCTCTTCGAAGGTCACGGTTACAATACCGTGGCAGGTGGCGAACGCTTCGTCGCCCACTTTCTTTACGCTTCCGGGAATCGTCATTTCCGTGAGAGCCTTGCAACCTGCAAAGACACGGCTGCCAAGCTCGGTAACGTAATCGGGCAGAACTATGTCGGTCAATACCGCACAGCTTTCAAACGCCGACGCGCCTATGCTCAACGTATGACCTTCGGCAACCTCCGTCGCAAATATGACTTTTGTAAGCATAGACTTGATTTGCTCGGAGCTGCTCAACCCGCTGTTGTAAGAGCTTACGTTAAAAGCGTTTTCGCTGATTATTTTGACCTTTGCGCCCAAAGTAATTTCGGTAAGATAAGCCGCTCCCGCAAAGACGCCGGCATTGATTGTCTCAACGTCCTCGTGCAAAGTGAAGGCTCCCTCCTTGCCCGAAGGGTAGAACATGATTTCAGAAAAC
>ULJH01037959.1_pt1 | contig 38217 bp, 26 predicted proteins | sample 1950781 | NCBI WGS metagenome assembly ULJH01 (sample SAMEA4835462, study PRJEB28245) | human gut metagenome | biome: gut microbiome; material: fecal sample | place: Denmark | collected 2008 | reverse complement strand
GGACTGTTCCAATTCTTTCTTTATATATAAATATTAATGCCAAATACTGACATTGATAGCTGTTTCCGTTTATAGTCTGTATAACTACCACTATATGACTGTATTAACGACTTTAATAATGGATTTAAGTCTATGAATAGGGACTGTTCCGATTCTCTCTTTATATATAAATACTAAAGCCAAATATCATTATTGATAGCTATTCCACTTTATAATCTGTATAACTGACACTATATGAATATGTTACTGTATTTAATGCAGTGAATAGGTCTGAAAGAGTGCTACCACTTCATTTTCCCTTTATATATAAATACAACTCCATTCTTCCCAATCCAATACCTATTCCCATTATAAAATCGTATATCTGTTTATATATCAAAACTTTATAGCATCTATAAAAAGCAAACAGCCAAAATATGTTAAAATGATTGTCCCCTATAAACTTCCTTCTTCACTACATATATTAGAGTGTTACCGTTCAATGACGGTTGAATGGTAATAAAAAATGGACGGATTAAAATTAAATTTTGAGTGTCTTTTGATATATAACAAAGAAAGGAAATTTTAAATGGAAAAAAAGGCGATTATTCTAAGTAGGGTCAGTTCTTTGCACCAAACGTTGGAGCAACAAACGGAAGCAGTCCTTAAAGAGGTAAAGAATGACGGTTACACCGATGACAACATCATTATCATTGAGGATAAGGAATCAGCTATCAAACTTTCAGAGGAAGAACGCAACGGTCTGAACAAAATGAAGGAGTACATCAAAAACGATTCTTCCATCAATGCCGTATATCTTTATGAATTAAGCCGTTTGAGCCGCCGTCAGACAGTCCTTTTTAGTATTAGGGATTTTCTGATAGAACGTCAGATACAGCTAATCTGTATCAACCCTTCGATGAGGCTGTTGGATGCGAACGGTAAAATGTCCCAAACCGCATCTTTGATGTTCTCCATCTTTTCCTCATTCTGTGAAACGGAAATGGAGCTGAAGAAAGACAGAATGATGAGGGGGAGGCGTTACAACATCTCAATCGGCAAAATCGGAGGCGGTCGCCCTCCTTATGGGTATTCGATAGACAGAGAAAAATACTACATCATCAACCCTGAACAGTCGGAAGTCGTAAAGCGTTTCTATCTCCGATACTCAAAAGGCGATACCACCATTGCGGACATTGCAAAGGAACTGAAAGAGGAAGGACTTTTCCCTAAAACGTCATTCGACACCCTCCAACAGAATCTGTTGAGGTGGTTGGAAAGGGAGTTCTATGTGGGCATCCACCCCTATCCTCAAATAATTTCGCAGTCCCTTTTCGACAAAGTACAGTCAGTGAGGAAGAAACGGAAGAGCGCACCCAAAAAGAAATACAACAACCGTTTTCTTCTCAAAGGACTGGTTTTTGACGGTGGCAGCGGTCGCAGACTTTGCGGTTGGTATGGAGGGGACGGTTATATCCTCACCCATTCAAAAGGAGAGGGGATGATGATAAAAAGGAAACTCATAGACCCTTTGGTTTGGGAGTATGCCAAAAAGATGTACCGTAAGCATCTGATGAATCCGACCATCATGAAACGCCAACTTCAAAAGGATTTGACCGTCATAACCAAAAAGGTCGATACAATCCGAAATGAAATCCAATCTTTAAGGGATAAGACGGATAAGGTCGAGGAACGGATGATTTTCGGAAACCTCTCCACTAAAAGGGGGGAGGAACTCATCGAAAACCTCAAAGACCAACTTTCCGAAAAGGAACGGCGTTTAATGGAACTGACGAATGAAACGGTCATTAAACAGCAACAAATGATAGAAGCCGACTTTATGGGGGACTTCAACGAAGAAACGATGTCGTTGGATGATAAAATAGCAATCGTCAAAAAGGTAGTGAAGAAAATAACCATCATCCGCACTTTGAAATTCACCGCCCATATATCCATCTTCAACCATATCAATGACGTTGTATCGGTATATGAGGTAAAAGGGAGACGCCACACTTCAACACTGATTGAGGAGTACAGACGGAAAGACGAACGGTGAGACCCTATTAAAACCGAAACCATATTAATTTAACATTGAATATCGGATTAATTTTCAGTGCAAAACATATTAATCTAAGGTTTTATGTTAAACTAATATGGCGGTTTTGTTATATATATCCAAATAAGCATAAAGCATTATGGACAAGGTAGTTATATTGGCAAGGGTGAGCACGGACAAACAGCAGTACGAAAGGCAGATAGTGGAGCTTACGGACTACTGCGACCGAATGAATTGGGAAGTGTCGGAAGTGTTCGCGAACAAAGTCAGTGGAGCGTTGAAGATAGAGGAAAGAGAGGAGATACAGAATTTGGTAGCCTATGTAAAGGAGAACAGGATAAAAAGGGTTGTCTGTTTGGAAATCAGCCGAATAGGGCGCAATACATTGGAAGCCTTAAAGGTAATCCAGTTCCTAACCGACAACGGTGTCAGTTTGTATGTGAAGAACTATAATTTGGAAACATTGGACGGTAACGGAAAAATCAATCCCATAACCAACCTTATTTGCACTATTCTGTTGGAAATAGCGTCAATGGAACGGCTGACGATAAAGGAACGGATGGAAAGCGGAAGAAAACAGTATATAGACCATTGCCGAAAAGAGGGTATCAAAATGGGGCGACCCTCCACATACAGAAAGAGCAAAGAGGAATACAAAGCACAATACCCAAAAGAAATTGCCCTAATCCGTAAAGGGTTGTCATTGAAGAATATATCCGCTATTACGGGAACTGCTATAAATACCATTCGGAAAATCAGAGATACCGTCAGCCAATAATCAAATTCCACATACATTAAAGTGTTAAATATGTGTTAAAACAATATTTGCGATTAAAGTTGCGACCCTCATCCAATATGTTATAATGTAAGGGGTAAGAAAGCGACCGAAAGGAAGCCCCCAATAAAAAATTATTAACATATAAAAGCCAAATAAAAATGAGAAAGTCAGCAACAATCGCCAATGGTGAAATCGCAGAAGTCATTGAAACAGTAGTCGAGAACGGTATTAATTACGGTTCTCCCAACATTAAGATGATGAACGTCATCACCATCTACAAAAACAATGACTATAATACGGAACAGCACTTTTATATCAACGGTTACAAATTCCGTATGGACGAAATGATGCGTTGCTCCATCAAACGCTACCTTATGGAAGTGATACCTTTCTATAAGGGAAAGGGGGACATCGACAGAATGCTCACCCAAAACATCAATTTCAAAATCGGCAGTGATGCGCCCGACTACCTTAAAATCCGGATGAAACAGCAAACGACCCTTGTGAGGGGGCTGATAAAGGCTATCTGTGAATCAACCGACCCTCAAAACGAACTGACAGCCATTTTCGGAGAAACCAGATATGACAAGATATTCTTGTCCGATGAGTTCAGAGGGGAAATCGTCTGCAATTGGAAAAGCGAATGGAAAAAGGACTATTCATCAACCAAATACAAACTCTAAAAACAGAACAGCAATGAAAGAGACCAAAGACCAAAAGATAGAACGGTTGGAAAAGATTATCGGTGAGCAAAAAGCGGAACTGACGGAAGTTAAAAAGGACAGAAAACGGCTCAATTATGCCGTTAAGAGATTGGAGAAAAAGAGAGAACAGCTTTCTCTCCAATCCTCAAAAGAGGATACCGCAAAAATTAAGGAGTTGGAGAAACAGACACTATCCAATCAATCGGAAATAGACAGCCTTATCCGTCAAAATAGGAAACTGAAAAAAGAAAATGAAGATTTAACCAATGCGCTGAATGAAGCCAACAGACAGTTAAAGGATTATCTATGGGAAAAGGATGAGAATAATTGGCGATTGCTTAACTTTATGAGTGGATTTGAGAGGGATAAATGGGGACAGTTGTTTTTCGATGTCGATACCCTTATAACAAGGATTAATCCGTTAAATGGCAATTTCCCGACCTCTGAACAAGAAACAGCAATAACTAACATTCTTAAAGACACCCCTCAATATGAAGAAATACGGAAAAGGATTGAACCGTTGAAACAAAGGATTAAAGAGGAAGATTATGAAGCTACAATGCTATTCTATTCCGAATGTAAAAAGTTGATGGAGAATTATGTAAATGTTTTCTTTGAGAATTGAGATGAATGGGGCTGTTATTATTTGAGAAATACCAAATAAATTTTGTCATATATGGAAGCATTGAATATCTATTTGCAGATGAAACTTACAAAAGAGAAAAAACATATTGTAACGGAAGCGGTTGAAAGTCCCAACGAAATGGGAAGCGTTCCTTTATTTGATATTGCTTTTGATAAGGTCGAATGGGATATTACGGAAGAAAACATAGAAAAACATAGAGATGACATAGACACTTTCGGTGCGGTAGCCGTTTATGCAATGTACGATAACGGTGATTTTGAGTGTTGTGTAGTTGCGGACGGTGATGTTGCCGATATGCTTTATGACGCTATCCCCTTTATCAAAAGACATAAATCCGAAAAGGTTGATGTTTTCATTTCATCCGAATTTAAGGTGTACGGTACACCGAAAGAATATTTTGAATTGGGACAGGAATTAGGGCAAGCCCTTAACGCATATACAGGTGCGGACGAGTTCTGTTATATATGGAATTTGAATACGGACATAATTGTAAGGGTAAAAATGAGCGGGCACACAGATATTTTCGCAATCAACAAAAAAGGATATTACGATGACTGTTGTCTGTCCGAAAAGCAATTCAAGGAATTGATTGGACAGACAAAAAAGAAAAGGGAGCAACCACCGATTCAAACTACATCATAAACCATTAAAACAGAAAGAAAACGGATAGATTAGTGCTTATCCGTTTCTTTTTTGGACGATTATTGCTAATTTTGCAGAAAAGAAAAAATTATGGAAGAAGAAGAATTTAACGAACTCTATAAATATCGGAGTTTATCGAACCTAAAACGGTTTTTGGACATTCTGATGAACCGCAGACTGTATGCGTCAAAGTATTTAGACCTCAACGACCCGATGGAGGGCTTTTTCTCATACGCTCCGGATGTTCCCTCCCCGATTATTTCCCAACTAAGGGATGAGAGGGCTAAAACGTTGATTTGTTCATTGTCAAAAACGTATGACAACGGACTTATGTGGACTATGTATGGGGACGAGCATAAAGGATGTTGCATAGAATTAAAGGTAACTTCTCCCAATTGGGAAAGAATAGACGTGAATTATGCGAATATGAGTACCGTTGTCAGTAACCGCAATGCCTCTATTCAGACTATTTTGGGTACTAAGTCCGTACAATGGCAACATGAAGAAGAAGTCAGATACATCAATACAGACCCTAAAAGTCCGTATCTGAAAATTGAAATAGAGAGAATTTATTTTGGAATAAAAGTCAGCAGAGGTGATTTCAGTTTCTATAAAAATCTTATTGACACTATAAACAAAAGCAATCCTAAGAAGAAACCGATTGATTGTGTACATCTGAAAAGATGTAATATTGATTTCGGTTTTCTATAAACCATTGAAAGAGGGAATAGTAATGTTTCCTCTTTTTTAATCCCCTTAATGTCAATAATATATTTCGTCAAGCGTTGGGATATTCAACGCTTTTTCGTAATTTTGCGGTCGTAAAACAAAAAAGGAATGCCTATGATGTGAATTATCCGTTAAAGACATAAAGATAAAGAAGCGTTAGCTTTATTCTTGCACTCTGAAAATTGGGGAATTGGAAGAATGCTGCAAAGAGTAAAAGTTGATGCCTGCGCCTATGGCGTGGGCTTTTACTCGTATATTGCAGCAAAAGGTTATCCCCAATACCGACAGAGTGCGTAGACGAAGTTATAAGTCCACGTTTTTTTATTGTCTTATTCCGACCTTTGGACTACCCAACAAAAACAATTCATTCAAACAATAACAACAAAAAAGAAAAAGACAATGAAAACATTAAGGTTTATCGGTATGGCTCTGTTAGCCATAGTTTTATGTGTGAATTTCACAGCTTGTTCTGAGGATGACGGGAATGAAACAAGCTCAACTAACTACTTGGCAGGCACTACATGGAAAGTCGTTTCTGTATCTCCAAATGACGTATTGGGTCTTGAAGGAGTAAACTTTACATTCCACCCTAACTTGTCTTTTACGACTTCCCCTGAAGTTGAGGACATCTTCGATAGATATTTGGTTAATGGCGATAAATTGCTACTGGGTTATTCTAGTGATTATAACGATTACGTAGAGGGTACATTGACAATTAACGATAATACTGCAACTTATACATTCTACGAACCTTATTCAGACTGTTATTATACAGGGACTTTGACTTTGGTTTCGGGTTCTATCGGTGCACAATAATCGCAACTTTCTGAACCTGTGTAGGGAATATTTCTGTTATGAAAGAGGGCATTTCACAGTGTCCTCTTTTTTTATTCTCAAAACTTACTCAATACCAACCAATTCATTCAATTAATAAATCTATTTCAAAGAACGCCTTTTTTCATATACAGTTAAATTGTTGAATGAATAGCCGCTATCGTCTTTGCAATGTCCGAAAGTATCATCGCTTCATAAAACGAAAAGATAATGGATTTTGGATAATGGTGTGAATAAATCCATTGCAAATTCCTTTCTTCCCATCCGAACAGCCCTATTGTGTTCTTTCTATCGTAATCCCTTATATGAGGCAACGGCTCAAACGGCAATATCGGATTGACCAAATATTTCCGTTTATAGTGTCGGATAGGCTCTACAAAGCTATTCGTATTGAAGTCGCCAATCAATATATCGGGATTGACTGATTTACAGATATTTTCAACAGTCTGTTTCCTAATGTTTTTGGGTATATCGTCTATTACCACTATCGGCTCTACATTGTAGAGGTTGGACGGAAAGGCATTGAATATCTTTTCGTTATCATAGCCACATTTACAAATGATTAATACTGTTTCTGACATTGCTCTTATTTTTAGCGTTGATATTTTATTCTTTGATTGACAGCCCTATTTCGTTTTTAGGGTCGCTCTTTCACTATATATAAGAAAAAACAGTCTAAAATATAATGGAAATGATAACTTTATTTTGACGGAATCCAATGCCTCTTTAACAGTGGTATAGACAAAAGCCAAAGAAAACTTCTCTATCTCTCTTTCCAATATTTCAAAGAACTCTCTTTTATTACCATTCAATCGTCATTGAACGCTAACACTCTAATATATGTATCGAAGATTGAAGTTTATAGGGGATAATCATTTTAACATATTTTGGCTATCCACTTTTGCAAATGCTATAAAATATTGATATATAAATAGATATACGATTTTATAATGAAAATAGGTATTGGATTGAGAAAAATGGAATTGTATCTATATATAAAGAGAGAATGGGAACAGTCCTCATTTATAGACCTAAATCCATTATTAAAGTCGGTAATGTAGTCATATAGTGGTAATTATACTGATTATAAAGGAAAACAGCTATCAATGTCGGTATTTGGCATTAATATTTATATATAAAAAGAAAATGAAGTGCCAACACTCTTTCAGACCTAATTTCATTATTAGATGAAATAATGTATTGATATAATGGAAGTTATATGGATTATAAACGGAATAGGTATGATTAGAGAAAAGAGTATTGGTTTAAAAGAATTGAATTGTTAAAAAAAGGTTGCAACCGCCATTAATCACTATTACCGTTCAATATTCGATACTTTTCTAATAATGAATCTTTTAATGTCAATACCCTTTCAATGGCTTCTAACTTTACCTCAAAATACCTTCATTTGAAAAACCTTCAAAAACCCTCAAATTTGTCTATATAACTATCATATAATCAGTTGTATACACTGAATAAGTCGTTAAACTATATTTTTCCTATGCTTTTATTTGAAGAAAATCCGCAGGCATTGGAACGGCATAAGGTTCCTTGCAGGACACGAGCAGTAGCGGAGCGTCCGGATCATTATGTAATTCCGGTGGTATTCCATATTTTTGGTGTGGATTTTAACGGGGCTACCATTAATGATGAGATTATAAAGGATGCTTTAAGGAAAACGAATGAAGATTTTCAAGGTGTAACGACGAATACCGGAGATGATAATCCGGATTTTAATATGAGGCAGGCCAATATGAATATTACTTTTAAATTGGCAGAAAAAGGACCTCAGGGAGAGGCGACTACCGGTATTTTGTACCATCGTCTCGAAAGTGGATTTGGTAATTATTATGCACCGCGTATGGCTTTGTATGCATGGGATAATCATAAATATATGAATGTGTATGTAATGAATGATCTTTATGGGGACGGAGTGACTAATAATTCGGGTGTTTCCTGGTATCCGGATATCGAAATGACGGATGAGAATTTGGCACGTGTGGTATATAACGGTGCATATATCGGTACGAATACGGGTGAGAATTTTCGGCGTGTACTGACTCATGAATTCGGACATTTTTTGAATCTTGCACATACCTTTGATGATAATAGCGGAGCATGGCCCGACGGATGTAACCTGAATAAAGCGGGAGAACCTAATCCGGGAGACTGGGTGGAAGATACTCCTAAGGCCGATCAACCGTTGATGGGGGCAACAGACCGGAACTGTGAAGGAGATTTGACGAATTGGACCAATTATATGAATTATTCTTATGTGCGTACTTCCATGTTTACTAAAGGACAGGTGGATAGGATGTTGGATGCTTTGGATCATTCGGCACGCATAGAGTTATGGCAGGAGGATACTTATAAGCAAGTCTTTTTTACAGACAATAAAACAAAACGCATTGCACTTTCTAATAGGGGAGATATTTTGGAGGCTCCGGCCAATGACGGATCTTTTGATGGAAGTTTTGACTTTACATTGATGAATGGTACGTTGGCTAATAAGGATTTTGTGTATAATACCGATTTTACAGTGGAAGGATTACCGGAAGGATTGACTGCAAAATTACAACGAGTGAATGATACGCGACTAACACTGTCTTTTGAGGGGAAGGCCATATCTAATGACCAAAATATAAATTTATATGTGATCTTCAAAAATGGTATGTTGTCCAGTGGTGAATTATATGATTGTAAATTACCCGTAACTTTGGAATGCCGGGCATCTTATGCCATTAAATATGTTGATTGTGAGGATATTCGTATATCTTCGGCTTATGGTTGGGAGTTTCTTCAGTTGGATTCCAGATATGAACATTCGGACTTTGGTTTGATGTGGAATAATAATGCCGGAAATTATTATGGATATTTGTTTATCGAATCATATGGTAAGGAAATGATGGGAGCAAGAACCAACTTGACTGTAGTCGATTATGGTGAGGAGATCGGTGCTTCGTCTACGTGGTCAACGGGGATTGATCAATATCCTAATCTTGGAACTTTAGTTTCTAAAGGCTATGACGCTTGGAAAGGTAAAATAGCATTTGTGGGCATTCAGTTTGAAGGTACTCTTCCGGGCGAGACACTATATGGCTGGATGAGGGTATCGGTTGCCGATGACGGAAATTCCTTCACTCTCCTTGATTATGCTTTCAATGAGGCACCTGGAGAGACAATTATGGCGGGTCAAAAAGGGAAAACTCTGTCTAAAGCAGAGGTGGTATACGGAGGAACATCGGTGACGGAAGACAGCGAACTGAATGATGGAACCATTACCCAGACCGTTAATCTTGTTATTATGGGAGACAATACATTCAAAAGGACCGGTGAGTTGGCGATGGGAACGGATTATCGGATGACTGTTCCTACGGGATTGGTATCCAAATTAGAAGTTGTTTCCGCTAAAAAAGCAATTTTATCTTTTACTGGGAAAGCGGAACATCATGATGCCAAGGATCTTGATATTTCAGAATTGACATTGGAGCCGATGATATTCACTCACTCGGATATATCTAATTTGTCTTTACAGTTGACTTTTAATTTCCTTGATTCTTATAAGATTATTGTTGAAGATTTGCAGATAGGTGCCGGTGCTGATTATGGAAGTTGGACCTATTTTACGGCTCCTATTGTGTCGGAAAATGCTTATGGGGCGTGGGAGTTTGCTGCGCGGCATTTAAAACTGGAAACCTATATGAAACCAATGGTCTGCCTGTCGAATACAAGGAATATTGCTCCTTTAGCTAAGGGGACTATAATAGGGGACAATTCTAATTGGGTCGTTCCCGGTACATATCCTGATCAATTGGATATTGCTACACGGGAGTATACTGATTGGTGTGGTAAGACGGCATACGCCGGTTTCTGTTTCGAATATTTGGGCAAAGATTTATATGGTTGGTTTGAAATCACAGTGGCGGAAGACGGATCTTATTTCACAATAGATAAATATGGATATAATGAAAATCCGGGTCAATCAATTCTTGCTGGAGAGGCGAAAGGTGACGGGGGGACCGGTTTGCAGAAAGATGTAGAACTTGATGGAATTCTTTTATCTCCCAATCCGGTTCATGAGCAATTGAGCGTAATGGCTCCGGCAAATACACGGATTATGATTTATAATGCTTCAGGAATGATAGTATGGAATGGTACTATGGAAAATGATCAGACGATAATTCCGGTATCTTCATGGGACAAAGGTTTCTACTTCGTTCGTTTATCTAAGAATGGAATAAATGTAGTGGAGAAGATAATTGTCAGATAAGAGTAAGAAGGGTACATTAAAAAAAATCCGCTTCACAAATCATTATAAATTTTTGTATTCAGATTTATGATGATTCATGAAGCGGATTTTTTGAATAAAACCGGTTTATATGATTTCGATGCCTTGTTCTTTGCAAAGCTGTAATCCCAAATCCTTTAGCTTGAATTTCTGTATTTTACCACTTCCTGTCATTGGAAATTCATCGATAAAGAATACATATTTAGGGATTTTATAACGGGATATTTTGTTTTTGCAGAATTCTCTTACATCCGATTCGTGCATTTTCACTCCTTCATGGAGAATGATGAAAGCACCTACGGCTTCACCATATTTCTTGGAGGGGATACCTGCAACCTGTACATCTTTTACTCCTTCGAGTTTGTAGAGGAATTCTTCTATTTCACGCGGATAAATATTTTCTCCTCCACGAATAATCATATCTTTAATGCGTCCTGTGATACGGTAATTCCCATCTTCATCTTTGATACCAAGATCACCCGAATGCAGGAAGTTGTTTTTATCGAGTACTTCCGCCGTAGCTTCCGGGTTCTTATAATATCCTTTCATGGTGTTGTATCCACGATTACACATTTCGCCTTGTACGCCTATGGGACATTCTTCTCCTGTTTCCGGATCGATAACTTTTACTTCCGTAAATTCGAAATCACGTCCTACAGTATTACAACGGACATCAAACGGGTCGTCAATACGGGAGGCTGTCATGCCCGGAGCGGTTTCGGTGAGCCCATATACGCTGGTCACTTTCATGTACATTTTCTCTTCTACCTGTTTCATCAGTTCGACGGGACAAAGCGAACCTGCCATAATTCCTGTGCGGAGACTGGACATATCGAACATGTCGAACATCGGATGATGCAGTTCGGCTATGAACATGGTAGGAACTCCGTAGAGTGCGGTACAGCGTTCTTTGTGAATGGATGCCAGTACTACAAGCGGATCGAAACGTTCTACCATCACTTGGGTACAACCATGGGTCAGGCAGTTCATGGTGGCTAATACTACACCAAAACAATGGAATAGAGGGACACAGCAACATAATTTATCGTCTGCCGTGAATTTCATGTGCTCACCGGTAAGAAATCCGTTATTGCTGATATTGTAGTGGGTGAGCATTACTCCTTTAGGAAAACCGGTGGTTCCCGATGTGTATTGCATATTTACCACATCGTGGCAATCTACCTGGTTCTTGAGTTGGGTTAACTCTTTATCTTCTACATTATTTCCCAACAGAAGAATTTCTGCGGTATTGTACATACCTCTGTATTTCTCTTGCCCAACGTAGATAACGTTTTTCATATATGGGAAGCGTTCGCTTTTCAAATGACCGCGTTCGCAAGTTTTAAGTTCCGGGAGCATGGTGTAGGTCATTTGTACGAAATCACTGTCTTTTTCACCGTTTACGATGCAGAGTGTATGCATGTCGGAATTCTGGCAAAGATATTCCAGTTCCGCTTGTTTGTAATTGGTATTTACCGTTACATAAACGGCACCTATCTTTGCACAGGCATATAATAGAGTAAGCCAGTCGGGAACGTTTGCCGCCCAAATGCCAACGTGCGTTCCTCTTTCTACTCCGATGGCGATAAGTCCCTTTGCCATATCGTCTACACGGTGGTTGAACTGTTTCCATGTAAAGCGAAGGTTCCGGTCGGAGTATACTATATATTCTTTGTCAGGGGTTGTTTCTGCCCAATGCTCAAGCCATTGACCAAGAGTTCGATTGTATAATTGCATAATTAATGATTAAGAAAGGAAAGGGGGAAGAATGGAGATGGGAGAGGTAAGCTGCGCTATCATGCTGCATAGTACTTCTCTATTCTCCCATCTCCATTTTCCCATCTTTTTTAAATAGGTGTATAAATTACTGCCAGGATTTTTGCAGCCTGACCTTCGTAGGCATGTACGTGGTGAGGGACGATGGAATCATAATAAATGCTGTCTCCTTCTTCGAGCAGATAGGTGGCTTTGCCATAGCTGATTTCCATAATGCCTTCCATTACAATAATGAATTCTTCTCCTTCATGAGAGGAAAGAACAAAATCATTGTCCGATGTCGGAGCTACATCGATAATGAATGGCTCCATATGGCGGTCCGCTTTCGATTTTGACAAAGAATGGTACTCCATATGCTTACGCGAGTGAATGGCATTGTTGGAGAAACTGATTGTATCTTTTGCCTCCTCCTTGCGACATACCACAGGCCCTGTTTCGTCCTGATCGTCAAGAAATGTTCCGAGACGTACCCCCAATACGCGGGCTATTTTGATAAGCGGAGCCAAAGAGGGGAGATCGATATTTCCTTCAATACGTTCCACCTGTTCGATAGCCAAACCGGAGCGCTGGGCCAGTTCTTCTATGGTAATCGATTTGTCTTCGCGGAGTGCTTTGATTTTTTCTCCGACAATCTTGCTTGTATCCATATTGATAGTATTTAATCTTAATAAGGTTATAATTTAAAATCGTTAGGGTGCAAAAATAACAAATTCTTTATATCGCAGCAATTATAATAGTGAAAAATGTCAATTTTGCACAGAATAACAAAAGGCCGTTTCCTTTTGTAAGGGAACGGCCTTTTCAATTTTGTTCAGAACAAATAGATTACTTACGCAATCCAAGAGTTTTGATGATAGCACGATATCTTTCGATATCTTTTGCCTTCAAGTAGTCGAGCAAGCGACGACGCTTACCTACCAACATTGTCAAAGCTCTTTCTGTACTATAATCTTTTCTGTTGAGCTTCATGTGCTCAGTCAGGTGAGAAATACGGTATGAAAACAAAGCTATCTGCGCCTCAGCTGAGCCAGTATCAGAGTTAGACTTTCCGTACTTTTCAAAGATTTCTTGCTTTTTAGCAGCATCTAAATACATAATTCTTAGATTTTTTAAATATATAAAATTTTTCTTTTGAGCGTGCAAAGATAGCCATTATCTTTATATCTCACAACGTTTTGCAGGAAATATTTTGTTGTATAGTATATATTTTCTAATCCATTTTCGTACCTTTGTGCCCAAATAATAGGTATTATATGCAAAATATTAGAAACATTGCAATTATTGCCCATGTTGACCATGGGAAAACGACGTTAGTCGACAAGATGCTTTTGGCCGGAAATTTATTCCGTGACAATCAGACGAACGGTGAACTAATTCTGGATAACAATGACTTGGAACGCGAACGGGGGATTACGATTCTTTCTAAAAACGTTTCTATCACTTATAACGGAACTAAGATTAACATTATTGATACTCCGGGGCACAGTGACTTCGGTGGCGAAGTAGAACGTGTACTTAATATGGCTGACGGGTGCATCCTGTTAGTGGATGCTTTTGAAGGGCCGATGCCTCAGACGCGTTTTGTGTTGCAGAAAGCGTTGGAAATCGGTTTGAAACCCATCGTTGTGATAAATAAGGTGGATAAGCCGAACTGTCGTCCGGACGAAGTTCATGAGATGGTATTTGATCTCATGTTCAGCTTGGATGCGACGGAAGAACAGCTTGATTTTCCAACCATCTATGGTTCGGCTAAGAATGGTTGGATGAGTACTGACTGGCAAAAGCCTACAGAATCTATCACTCCGTTGCTGGATTGCATTGTCGAGAACATCCCGGCTCCTACACAATTGGACGGTACACCTCAGATGCTGATTACCTCACTCGATTATTCTTCATATACAGGTCGTATTGCAGTAGGCCGTGTGCATCGTGGTACTTTAAAAGAAGGCATGAATGTATCGTTGGCTAAACGGGACGGTAGTTTTGTAAAGACAAAAATCAAGGAGGTACATGTTTTTGAGGGACTGGGACGCGTGAAAACGACCGAGGTTTCTTCCGGTGACATCTGTGCTTTGGTGGGTATCGACGGTTTTGAGATTGGTGATACTATCTGTGACTATGAAAATCCGGAAGCATTGCCGCCTATCGCTATCGATGAGCCTACGATGAGTATGTTGTTTGCTATCAACGATTCTCCGTTCTTCGGAAAGGAGGGTAAATTCGTGACTTCACGCCATATTCATGACCGCTTGATGAAAGAGTTGGATAAGAATCTGGCGCTTCGTGTTCGTAAGAGTGAAGAAGATGGTAAATGGGTGGTTTCCGGTCGTGGTGTGCTCCATCTGTCTGTGCTTATCGAGACGATGCGTCGTGAGGGATATGAGTTGCAGGTAGGTCAGCCGCAGGTTATCTATAAAGAGATCGACGGTGTGAAGTGCGAGCCTATCGAAGAATTGACAGTCAATGTGCCGGAAGAATATTCAAGTAAAATAATCGATATGGTGACTCGTCGTAAGGGCGAAATGACGATGATGGAAAGCAACGGTGAACGGGTAAATTTGGAGTTCGATATGCCGTCACGCGGTATTATCGGTTTGCGTACCAATGTGTTGACTGCTTCTGCCGGTGAAGCGATCATGGCTCACCGCTTCAAAGAATATCAACCGTACAAAGGAGAAATAGAACGTCGTACTAATGGTTCTATTATCGCTATGGAGAGCGGAACGGCATTTGCTTATGCTATTGATAAGTTGCAGGATCGCGGTAAGTTCTTTATTTTCCCGCAAGAAGAGGTATATGCCGGACAGGTAGTCGGAGAGCATTCTCATGATAATGATTTGGTGGTAAATGTCACTAAATCGAAGAAACTGACCAATATGCGTGCTTCCGGTTCGGATGAAAAAGTCCGTTTGATTCCTCCCGTGCAGTTTTCTTTGGAAGAAGCCTTGGAATATATCAAGGAAGATGAATATGTAGAGGTAACTCCGAAAGCAATGCGTATGCGCAAAGTGATTCTGGACGAGACAGAGCGTAAGCGCGCGAACAAGAATTGATATTTTACAATATAGTAAGTAAAAGCCTGACAGAATACCATTTGCCAGGCTTTTCTTTTTTTAGAACGCTTTTTTAATATGACAATACTGTAACATTTTGATATTTTAAATATTGGACACTTGATGGATTTAAAATATTACATAACTTTGTAGAGTAATCTTTAAAAACATTATAATTATGAGGAAATTATTACTTTCATTATTTACAGTAGTTGCTGCTTTGAGTATGGCAAATGCAGGAGAAGTAACTTTTGATTTGACAAAACCTGACTTGTTTGGTTTTGCGGTGCCGGCTGCATCTTCGGGAACAGATCTTAATGATGGTACTTTGGAGGCAGGTAATGTCGTTATTACTTCGAAAAAGGTAGCTAAGAATGATACTCGTTTCTGGGCCCTTAACACAGGAACGGTTGAAGGGCTTCGTGGGTATAAAACTTCAACTTTGACATTTTCTACTACTAATGGTGAGATTATTACCGAAATTAAGTTTGAAGGTGCGGCTATTTCTGCTAAACACCTTACATTTGATAATGGATCTTACACAAGTCCTACATGGATCGGTTCGGAAGGTGTAGTTGTATTGACTTTTGCTGATACAGGTAAAATTAGTGCAATAACAGTTACAACAGCTTCTGCAACTGGTGTTCAAGAACCAAGATTTTCACTTGCTGAAGGTACTTATTATGTAGCTCAGGAGGTTGAATTGTCTTGCGGAACAGTGGATGCTACTATTCACTATACAACTGACAATAGTGATCCTACTACATCTTCTGCTACTTATAGTGATCCTATCAAAATAGAAACCACCACGACAATTAAAGCTATTGCAGTGAAAGGTGGTGACAAGAGTGATATTGCTTCTGCTACTTATACAATTGCTGAGCCTGCAACGGTTGAAAATATAGCTGCTTTTAATGAATTGTCTAAAGAAACTGTTGTTAAGTTTGTCAATCCGGTTAATGTTATTTATCAAAATGATGTATATTTGTTTGTTCAAGATGCAACTGGGGCACTTCAGATTTATGGAACGATTGGACAAACATATAAGAATGGTAATGTAATTCCTGCTGGTTTTATGGGTACAGTTGATGTGTATAGTGGACTTATCCAGATGAAACCTATGATGGAAACGTTTGAGCCTGCTGCTGATGGTGCGGTTATTGAGCCGGTTATAGTTACGAGTCAGGAAGTAAGTGATAATATGGTGAACAAGTTGGTGAAGATAATGAACGCTACTTTAACTCTTGATGACGGTAAGAGTAAAAATTATACTTTGACCGATGATAAAGGGCAAATAGCTGTTTATGATCGTTTTAAAGGGGTTACGGTGCCAGATCTTGAGAAAAAGTATGATATTACAGCTATTGTGAATATCTTTAATGGAGCCATTCAGTTGTTCCCGATAGAATATAAGGAATCCGAAGGTGGTGTAGGTTTTGCTGATGTTGAAAGTGCTTCTTCAATTGTTGCCGCCGGTGATAAAGCTATCAATATCGATGCTGCTGAAAATGCCCAAGTACTTGTAGTGAATGCAGTCGGACAGGTGGTTGCGAATAAGGCGATTACTGCCGGTGCTAATACCATTGATGTGCCTGCCGGTTTTTATGTTGTTAGAGTGAATAATGCTGTAACAAAAGTTATTATTAAGTAAATGACACATATGTGTAAAAGTAAACAGACTGTTTTTATTCAATTGGGAGACGATTCTGAAAAATTGAATAAATAAAAATATGTTTTCTGATAAAGAGCCTGGTATGCTGATTGCATCCGGGCTCTTTTTATTGTTGTTTTAAAATAGTTTCTCCAGGAATTCCACCTCTACAATGCGTAAACTATTTTTTCCTTTGGCTTTTTTATCAATTTCACCGGTTGTTCCGCCTGCCACCTCTACGATTTGCCCGAAAGCATCTTTGTCTGTTATGCTGCCCTTTAAACGGATTGTTATTTTATCTGAGCGAATCGGTCGTATTGGTTGAAGGTGTATGTATCCTAAGCTTTTGTCTGTGTCACCTTCCCAAATTTTAGTATCTCCGGCATATATTTCCAATGGATAACTGCGAGATCGCCAGCCACTGAGTTTTATACAGATATCATCAATTTTCGCTTCTCGTTCCAGAGTATAAGTGATCCAGGCATTGCTTAATTCTCCGTCATTACACCATTCGCTCAGCTCGTTGTCATCGTAACTTTTCTCTACATCCTGCAGGTTGGAGCCGGCGGTGGCTTTGACAATCGTTACTTCCCTTTTAGTATCTATATAAGAAGGAGTCAATGGTGTTTCACCTTTGTCAAGTCTGCCTTTCAGTGTCGCTTGCGGCAAGTATTCACTCAGACCGTCTGTAACTTTTACAGGAATGGTTTTTAAGGTAACTGATGCAGTGGGTAAACCTTCTGCTTGGGCAGTGACAGTGATTTTTCCGGCTTTGGTGGTACTACGGATTAATACCCGGTTGACTCCGCATTCCATCGGCAGATTTTTGTTTAAGATATAGTTTTCTTCCCCTTGGGCAATACCTCCCCGCCATTCGCCTTCACCATCTAAAATGAATTTCACTGTACGATTGTCCAACGGGCAACGTCTCCCGTCTGCATCTACTACTTCTATCTGCAGGAGAGCCATGTCTGCACCGTCAGCATGAAAACCTTCGGGATTTTGTATAGTGGTTAGTTTTAGTGCGGCCGGTTCTCCGGTTGTATTCAAAGTATAACGACTTACTTCTTTATCTTTGATATAGCTGACCGCTTCTAATTTTCCGGGTTCGAAAGTTATGTTGTCAAAGGTAAAAAGGAAGTCATAATCACGTTTGCCTTTTCCTAAAGATTTTTCGTTTAGAAGTAGTTCCACCTCATCAGCGTTTGAAACCACATAGACGGGTTTTACAGTATTTTGAGGATAATTCCAATGTCCTATGATGTAAGTTTGATACATATCCGCATCTACCCAGCCGTTCCACATTACCTGATGGACAAAGAAACCGTCTTTGGGTATGCGCATGGCATCGGTTACACCGCTTCGGCGGTAGTTCTCCATCCCGCGGAAGTGGGTGTTCGAGTCGGAAAAGATAATTTTGGCACCGCCTGAACTCACCCTTGAACCTGTTCCCGGACGCTCGCGCCAATAGTCGTACCAGCGTCGGATTAGTTCTAAGGCGAATGAGTCTTGATTACGGTTGTAGGCACGTGCGTCTACTCTTTTTTTTATTTGGTTGGTGACTGTGGATTTATAAGAACCATTACTGTCTCCGTCTTTGTGGAACGGATATGAATATTCGTCCCAGTATTTGCGTAGGGCTTCGTCGCGGCAGTATTCGGTAGCCCACATGGGATGATTCTTGCTTTTGTTTATATAGAGCATCTCTCCACCATATTCCGCTTCACGGATGTCAAGCATCTCGCGTGAGCCGATGGCGCGTCCGCCGAAAGGATCGAACCTGTCACGGATAGCTTTCATTTCAATCATATGTTCGCGGCTGATTGATTCGTTGCCACATTCATAGAACAGAATGCTGGGGTTGTTGCGGTTGTAGACAATGGCGTCCTGCATGAGCTCGGTACGTTGTTCCCATTGACGACCTTGGCAATCTTTCTCGGCATCTCCGGCAGGCATGGCATGTATGAGGCCGACGCGATCACATGACTCTACATCCTGCTTCCAAGGAGTGACATGCATCCAACGGATCAGGTTGCCATTTCCTGCCACTACAAGATGATTGGAATAATCGCTCAACCATGCCGGTACGGAGATACCGACGGCAGGCCATTCGTTACTGGTACGTTGGGCATATCCTTTCATTTGAATAACGCGGTCGTTCAACCGGATTTTTCCTTCTCCGAAATAGGTTTTACGAAATCCTGTACGGGTAGATACTTCATCAAATACCCGGTTACGACTGTCCGTTAGCGTAGTTTTTACAGTGTAAAGATAGCCGTATCCCCAACTCCAGAAGTGCAGGTTATCTACTTCTGCAGAAGCTTTTGCCGTTTTTATTTCACCGGGATTCAAAGAGATATTTCCACCATTAAAGGTTTTTATTTCATTTCCGTCGGTATCGGTCAGGGTCACCCGGTAACTAAAGTCTCGCTTTTCGGGGCTATCGTTTTTTATTTCCGATTCAGCGTGTATGGTGGCTTTGCGGCCTTTAATGTCGAAGTCTGTGGCATAAATATATACACCGGTTGTTTTTAGGGAGCTGTACAAAGGTAATGTTTGATAGACTTTATCCGTGACGTGAAGGAATACATTCTTGGGGATTCCACCGTAATTGGCGTTGAAATTACGGTCGTTCCACTGGAATTTTGTATTGCTTTTCTTTTCACGATATTGCCAGTTGTTGTCGATGCGTACAGCCAGGACATTGTCGCCCTTTTGCATATAAGGGGTAAGGTCGAAGCCTACTGCCATAACACCGTTTTCGTGTAATCCTAAATGATGCCCGTTCAGATAAAAATCACCTGCCATACGTATACCTTCAAATTCAATAAAAACTTTTTTGTCCTTGCAGTCCTTCACCCGGAAGTGTTTTCTATACCAGACAATCGTATCGGTCAGTTGCTCGATGGAAAGTTTGAATGCCTCATCCTCGTTGAAGGCACGGGGTAGGGTTACCTGTAGCCAATGATTGTCATTATATTCCTGTTGATAAGCATTGGCATCATCTCCTATGTGCAGGCGCCATTCGCTGTTGAAGCTATACTTTTTGCGTTCGGTAGCAGTGATATTCAGGGTATACAATCCTAATAGCAGGCAGATAAGGAGGTTCGTTTTCAAATTCATGGAATTCGTATTTTTATGTTTCCGGGATTTTGGTCATTGGTCACAAAAATAACTGATTTCGTTTGTAGAAAGAGGCAAAGAAGAATGTAAAATTCTGCGGTTTTTGCTCTTTTATCTATAAAATATGTTTTCTCCGGAAGGGGGGGGAGCAGGTGCTTTTATGTGTTTTTTTCTATGTTAGTGTCCGATAATTAGTAATAAGTTATTGTGTTTTAGTGTTATAAGTGTCTAATGTGTTTTAGTGTACAAAGGAAAAGATTCTTATGTTATAGGATATATATTTCTTATATGCACAACATCCGGATGTTGTTGGTTAAAACACCTGGATGTTGTTACCCAAAACATCCGGATGTTGTGAGGACTAAAATATATACTTTCGCCTATCTATAATATATCTGACATAAATAGAGAAGTATTACGTTTTATATACAGTGATTATATAATGAGGCATTGTCTGATTTTATCAGATTCCCCCTTGCCATGGCAGGTCGGTAACCGGGTCATCTTCTAATTCGCCTTCGTCGGCTATTTTGATACTTAAGCCGGCGTCCGTACCGAAGTTGTCTATGTCACTGATGGCAATCATCGACCTGTAGTTTCGTTTGAAAGAACGGTTGTATTTCATGATTTCTTTTCCTTGACTTTCGTCTCCTTTAAAAAGCTCGACCTTGAAAGATACATTTTCAGAGAGTATGTTATTCGTTATAACTTTTCCGGTTAGAGATTTAAAAGAGACGTAGGTGTATTCTGTCTCATTCTTTTTCGGTGTCAATATCCATTTCGGAGAATCGTCCAATTGAATTTCCAGTCTGTAGTTCTCGTGCAAACCGTTTGCTATGAATTTAACGGCAAAATAGCGACGGTACAATTCTAGTTCATTGCCTGTGGTTTTTGTTTCCAATGAATCGATGACCCCGTGATATCGCTTGATGTAAGGGCGTGAGATACCATTTTGGTATTTTGTTCCTATTTTGCTGTTATCTGCATCGAAAAGGAAAAGTTGTGAACCATCTGGCTGGTCTGCAAGAAAGAATTGGTTCTTTATTTCTCCAAATACTTCTCCATTACGGTCGAGTGAGAAAGGACGTGCAAATTTGTTGTCTTTATGTTGTAGAGAATCTTTGGCATTCTCTATCATGGTGCAGGCGACACGGTATTTATAGCCGTCCAGCAGATTTAGCTTTAGGTTACTCACGTCGTCAAATATTCCGTAAGCATAAGGCTTGCTTTGCAGCCGGCCTCCTGTATCTCTGATCCATTGTGATACGGTGATACCATAGACTTCCCTTATCTGATCCGATGCACGTGACATTGGCGTTTCGGTAGTATTACATTCACCTCCGATGCTGAGAGCTACTTCCGAATAAGTTTCGGGCTTGTTTGTGATCTGTGACAGATCCTTGTCTTTAATACACGAGCTTAACATTGCAATAGTCAGAATGGCAGCTACGGATATTTTTTTTGAGTAATTCATGGTAATATTATGTTTTGTTGATTGTTTTAAGAAATTTCCTGGTATTCCGAATCAGTGGGCGAACCGGTTATTTCACCTTCGCCCATATGGATGTTACCTTCTCCGGTTGCCTGGTCTATATTGACGAATTTGATGATGTTCCGTTTGTTCCGTTTTAAGGTGATACTGGGGGAATTCTGATAGATAAGACGCCACTCATGGGTGGTTGAAGAGTAGTATTGCACGGTAATGCCTACCGATTCGCTGGCATTGATCGCGCCTCCCCAGCGATCGGCAGTTTTATTCAGTGCCAACAGGTGTTCTTCCGATTGTATGATGTTTTTTCCTCCGGTACCTGTGATATAGAAAGCCCGATTGGTACCGGATAAAGTTACTTCTATTTTATCTCCTTGAGGGATATCTTTGGATTCGAACAACAGGTTACAGTATGCCCGGCGCAACTCTATATTTACAATAACATGGGATTCGGTTGTTCGGGTAAGGTCAACCGTATTACTTCCATAATAGCGGTGATTGGATGGATATGGAAGTACCACTCCTTCTTCTGTTTCCGTATTGCCGGAGTATGCTCCTTGATAAAACTGGGTGTTGGTATCGAATGGAGTCAAGGATACTGTCAATTTATTGGTGACAGGCGCATAGATATTACCGTCTTTTGCCAAGGCAAAAGGACGACCGTATTTAGTGATTCCGTTTTCTGAAATGGAATAGGGAAGTTCGCTTTCTTCTAAGAAAGAACAGTCAAAGCGGTACTTATATCCATCGATGAGGCTAATGTCTATTTGGCTGACGTCGTTGAATAAGCCGGAAACATAGGGCTGGTAGCTTGTCAAGCCCTTGCCCTGCCAATATACATTGATGGCGTATAAACCGCGTGAGGTAGAACTGCTGGCACGTACCATCGGTATTTCGCTTTGTTCGATAGAAGGCTCTATGGCAAGGGAAATCTGAGAAGTGGTTTCTTGAATTTCCGGATAGTCTGCATTTTCATCGTTACTGCATGATGCAATGATAAAAATAGCAGGCAATAAGATTAAGGCAGTGAATCTTAATTTCATCTTAGTTTGAGAGTAAGCTACAAAAGTAGGAATTAATTTCTTACTTAAAATTTATTATTGAGAAATTATTCTTTTATTTCGAGATTTAGAAGATAATGTGGCTTTTTCTTTGATTGTTAGAGCCTAAGCGGTACTTTTAAACTTAAAATATAGTCCTGAGAATTTCAAATAAAGGATGGAAAGGTATTGTTTACAAGTTATTTTGTCTTTTCTGGAGATATAAAAAGTAAGGAGAAAATCAAAGATTCTCTCCTTATCCATATAATTGGTTTCTTAAGTTATCTTAGAAACAACAGGTCATTTTAGAGTTTTGGACCGGCAGCAACTAAAGCTTTACCAGCTTCGTTACCTTCGAACTTAGCGAAGTTCTTGATGAAACGAGCAGAAAGGTCTTTTGCTTTTTCTTCCCATTGGCAAGCACATTCATAAGTGTCGCGTGGGTCAAGGATTTTCGGATCAACTCCAGGAAGTTCTGTAGGAACAACAAAGTCGAAGAAAGGAATAATCTTAGTAGGAGCTTTGTCGATAGAACCGTCAAGGATAGCGTCGATGATACCACGAGTATCTTTGATAGAGATACGTTTGCCGGAACCATTCCAACCTGTGTTAACCAAGTAAGCCTTAGCACCGGATTTCTCCATTTTCTTAACCAGCTCTTCTGCATATTTAGTTGGGTGCAGTGACAAGAAAGCAGCACCGAAACAAGCAGAGAATGTAGGAGTCGGCTCAGTAATACCGCGTTCTGTTCCAGCCAATTTAGCTGTAAAACCAGACAGGAAGTAATATTTAGTTTGCTCAGCGTTCAGGATAGATACCGGAGGCAATACACCGAATGCATCGGCGGACAAGAAGATAACTTGTTTTGCAGCCGGGCCTTTAGATACCGGTTTAACGATATTATCGATGTGATAGATAGGATAAGAAACACGAGTGTTTTCTGTAACGCTCTTATCAGCGAAATCAATTTTACCGTTAGCATCTACTGTAACGTTTTCAAGAAGAGCGTCACGTTTGATAGCTTTGTAGATATCCGGTTCGCTGTCTTTATCAAGGTTGATAACTTTAGCATAGCAACCGCCTTCGAAGTTGAATACACCTTCATCATCCCATCCGTGTTCGTCATCACCGATCAACAGACGTTTCGGGTCAGTAGACAAGGTTGTTTTACCTGTACCTGACAGACCGAAGAAGATAGCTGTGTTTTTGCCTTCTTTGTCGGTGTTGGCAGAACAGTGCATAGAAGCCATACCGTTCAATGGAAGCAGATAGTTCATGTAAGAGAACATACCTTTCTTCATTTCACCACCGTACCAAGTGTTCAAGATAACTTGAATCTTCTCAGTCAAGTTGAATACAACAGCAGTTTCTGAGTTCAAGCCCAATTCTTTGTAGTTCTCAACTTTTGCTTTAGAAGCGTTCATGATAACGAAATCAGGCTCACCGAAGTTAGCCAGTTCTTCAGCTGTAGGACGGATGAACATGTTTGTTACGAAATGAGCTTGCCAAGCAACTTCCATGATGAAACGCAGTTTCAGGCGAGAGTTAGGATTAGCACCGCAGAATGCATCAACAACATACAATTTCTTGTTAGAAAGTTCTTTAGTTGCCAATTCTTTAACGGCTTTCCAGCATTTTTCGTCTACAGGTTTGTTGTCGTTTTTATATTCGTCAGAAGTCCACCATACTGTATTTTCGCTGGTAGCATCTTTAACGAAGAATTTATCTTTAGGAGAACGACCGGTGTAAACACCTGTCATTACGTTTACAGCGCCCAGTTCAGTTACCTGACCTTTCTCAAAGCCTTCCAGACCCGGTTTTGTTTCTTCGGCGAACAAAACATCATAAGACGGGTTGTGCACAATCTCAGTAGCACCGGTAATACCGTACTTGCTTAAATCTAAATTTGCCATTTTCTTTTGAATTAATTAAAATTGGTATTTTGTTTATTATCTCATTCCAAGTATTTATGGAAAGGATGTTTTATAACATCCTCTTGTAAACCGGCTACAAAAGTAACACTTTCTTTCGAAACAAGTGTCGTATTAGAGAAATTTTTCCCTAATTGAATCTCTTTTATAGATTCCTAACAAAATCTGCAAACTGAATGTTGCAAATTGAAACTTTATCATTTACTTTGCATCGTATAAATTCTGAATAAATAATAATGATATATAGAAATGAAAATAATCGACTTTAGTAAAACGAATTCAATTCTGAATCAATATGTGTCAGAAATAAGGAATGTAGAGGTGCAGAACGACCGTTTGCGTTTTCGCCGTAATATCGAACGGATAGGTGAGATCATGGCGTATGAAATAAGTAAATCGTTTGCTTATTCGACAAAAGATATCCGTACACCCTTGGGGATAGCGCCGGTTTGTACACCGGACAATCAATTGGTAATAAGTACCATTCTCCGTGCGGGATTGCCTTTTCATCAAGGCTTTTTGAGCTATTTCGACAATGCGGAAAATGCTTTTGTATCTGCTTATCGCAAATATAAAGATACATTGAAATTCGATATTCATATAGAATATATTGCTTCACCTCGTATCGATGGGAAAACATTGATTATTACCGATCCGATGCTTGCTACCGGAAGCAGTATGGAATTGAGTTATCAGGCCATGCTTACCAAAGGGCATCCGTCAGAAATTCATGTGGCGTCTATTATAGCCAGTCGCCAGGCTGTGGAGCATATTATGTCGATATTTCCGGAAGAAAAAACGACTATATGGTGTGCGGCCATTGACCCGGAGATCAATGAGCATTCGTATATTGTGCCGGGACTTGGAGATGCCGGTGACTTGGCTTATGGAGAAAAGGAATAACTCTGATGTTTTATGCAAAAGAAAGGGATGACCGACAGCGACCATCCCTTTCGTTTGTATATGTATTTAATAGGATCATTTTACTTCCCAAGTGTCGTTAGTCATAAGCAATTCATTGAAATTGTGATATTTCTTTTTGCCTTTCACTTCTTCGATTTGCTCCATAACTGCATCGTTGTATGTAGGAACTTCCACATCACGAATTACTCCTAAAGCTATTGGGAACTCCGGACCTTCCATTAACGCCAGTTTTAATTGAAGGGTATTGTCCATACAATGAGCATCGTGTATCAGAATGTCTTTTTCCGTAATCCCGTTTTCACCCAACTTCACTACTTTCAGTCCGAATCCTTGTTGCATCAATCCGTATTCTTTGTTCTCGCCGAATAACATTGGTTTTCCGTGTTCCAGATAGATGGCGTTTTTGGCGCGTCCTTCTTTGGTCGCGACACTTTCATGGGTACCGTCATTGAAGATAACGCAATTTTGCAGTACTTCTACTACAGATGCACCTTTGTGATTAGCGGCAGCTTTCAAAACTTCCACGGAGGCAGCACCGTCAACGGCTACACAGCGTGCAAAGAAGCGGCCGCGTGCACCGAAGCAGAGTTCGGCCGGATGGAAAGGATCTTCAACCGTTCCATAAGGAGAGGACTTGCTGACAAAACCACGTTCTGATGTGGGCGAATACTGTCCTTTAGTTAATCCGTAGATACGATTGTTTAACAAGATCATATTAAGATCGACGTTACGACGGATGGCGTGAATGAAATGGTTGCCACCGATAGCCAAACCATCGCCATCTCCGGATACTTGCCAAACGGTAAGATCGGGATTGGCCACTTTGGCACCTGTAGCTACCGCAGCAGCACGTCCGTGGATGGTATGAAAGCCATAGGTGTTTACGTAATAAGGCAAACGCGATGAGCAACCGATACCGGAGATAACGGCAATATTGTGTGGAGCCACTCCCAATTCGGCCATAGCTTTATGCAGGGAGTTCAGGAAAGCATGATCGCCACATCCCGGGCACCAGCGTGGTTGCCCCGATTTATAATCTTTAGCTGTATATACTGTTTCGCTCATTTCTTATTCCTCCAATAATTTAGTAAATGCATCTACAAGTTCTCTTGTAACGAAAGGCTGTCCTTTCACCTGATTAAACTGGTTGATATTCAGTCCGGGTACTTTCATACGCAGATATCCGGCAAACTGTCCCAGATTTTGTTCGGCTACGATAATTTTTTTGTATTTCTTCAGTACGTCTGCTGTATTTTTAGGCAGCGGGTTGATATACTGGAAATGAGCAAGTGCCACTTTTTGGCCATTTTTACGCATATGTTCTACAGCGGAGTAGAGGTGACCATATGTTCCACCCCATCCTACTACCAACAGCTCGGCATCGGCATCACCCTGTACTTCCAGTTCGGGAATGCAGTCTGCAATCTTATCCACTTTGGCTTGACGCAATAATGTCATCTTTTGGTGATTTTCCGGTTCGGTAGAGATAACGCCGGTTTCATTACTTTTTTCCAGACCGCCGATACGATGCATGAAGCCTTCTGTTCCGGGAACCGCCCAATAGCGTGAACCTGTTTTCTCGTTACGCTGGAACGGTGTCCAAGTACCTTCCATTTCGGGAGTGACATAGGGCGGGTTTATGGCCGGATATTCATCCAAGTTGGGTAATTTCCATGCAGCGGAACCATTAGCGATGAAAGCATCGGTCAGTAGTACTACCGGTGTCATGTGTTCCAATGCGATTTTTGCAGCCATATAAGCGGCATCAAAGCAGTTGGTTGGTGAAGTAGCGGCAATAACTGGCATTGGGCTTTCACCATTGCGTCCATAGAGCGCCTGTAGCAGGTCTGTTTGTTCTGATTTAGTAGGCATACCGGTTGATGGACCTCCACGTTGTACATTAACAACAACTAATGGGAGCTCTGCGATGACAGCAAGGTTCATGGCCTCACTTTTCAGACATACCCCCGGGCCGGAAGTCGTAGTGACTGCAAGGTCACCTGCAAAAGCAGCACCTACCGCAGAAGCGCATCCGGCAATCTCGTCTTCGCATTGTACGGTCTTTATGCCGAGTGATTTGTGCTTAGACAGTTCGTGAAGAATATCTGTAGCCGGGGTGATCGGATAAGAGCCCAGATAGAGTTCCAGACCGGCCTTTTCTGCTGCTGCAATCAAACCGTAGGAGGTAGCTTTATTACCGTTTATGTCTGTATAGAGTCCTTTTGCCTTGGGACTTTTACTTTCTATCTTATAAGTAGAGGTAGAAGCGTGGGTATTTGCACCATAATTATAGCCATCGTTCAAAACTTTGATGTTAGCTGCTGCAATTTCCGGTTTCTTGGCAAACTTCTGGCGAAGCATATTTTCGGCAGCTTTAAGATTTCGATTGAACAGCCAGCAGACTAATCCTAAAGCGAACATGTTTTTACAACGTAGCATGGCTTTGTTGTCCAGACCGGAATCTTTTAGGCTTTCCTTACACATAGAAGATATGGGCACTTCAAGAACTTCTTGTTTGATACCTAATTCTTCGAATGCATTATTTGTCGTAAATTTCGCTTTTTCCAAGTCCTTTGCTCCAAAAGAATCAGAATCGGTAATGACCAGCCCTTGTGGTTTGCAGAATTTGATCTGCGTTTTTAGAGCTGCGGGATTCATTGCTACTAATACATTACAACGATCGCCTGGAGTAAATATTCTGTTTGCTCCGATATGTACTTGAAAGCCGGATACACCGGTCAAAGACCCTTGCGGGGCACGAATATCTGCCGGATAATCGGGGAATGTACAGATGTCATTCCCTACTGTTGCCGACACGTTCGAGAAGATGTTACCGGCCAGTTGCATACCGTCGCCGGAATCGCCGGAGAAGCGTACTACCACTTGCTCCAATTCTTTAACCATCATTTCGTCTGCCATAATTTTACTTACTATTTTAATTTTAGGATCGACTTGTTGTATTCTTGCATAAATATAACCCTTGTGTTGGTCACTTTTGTATATTCATTTATTATGCAGAAGGTTTCGCAAAGGTCGTAAAGTTAAACGACTTAGCAAAATCTTTTTTAGTTTATCTATAGCTGTCTATCAAAAGATTTGAAATATTGTTTATATTGGACGTATATGTTAGTGTATTGGATAGGTTTCAATTTATTTGTGATTCATTTTGTGTCATATTGATATCGATGTTTGTGAGGTAAAATGACGAATTGTTGCAGTTTTTATGCAAAATACAATCTTTCTGCTACTTTTTGTTGTGTATTATCTTGCAATGATAAGAATAAATCCCCTCTTTTCTAACTCTATTTCCTGAAATTGTTAATGCCTGCTTCTTTATTGTCCGGATACTTTATAAATCTATGCATTCTGTCTTGTTAAATCGATAGAATACATTATCTTTGCAACTAAAATTAAAAGTAGGTCCTGTAGTTCAACGGATAGAATAGAAGTTTCCTAAACTTTAGATAGGGGTTCGATTCCCCTCGGGACTACTTATGAAAAGTCAATTATTGAGTTTCTATATAGTTTTTTTGAGTTTTACTTCCGCTTTTACTTTTCCCATTTTGTTAAGATTATATTTAGCTTTTATAGATTGTTGTTTGTGTTTTTTCTCATGAAAACAATGGGACATTTGCAAGAATGTGTTTATAAATAAGTCAACTTTGAGAAATGTTTCGGAGGAGGAATTCTGATTGAAACAAAAAGGAAGAGTTATCTGAAACTATAGCTTAACTATAAAAAACAGATAACTCTTCGAATACAATCTTTTTTCCTTAAAGAAAAATGTTATAACTGTTTATTTCTTTATCAGTTTTTGACTGCGTACAATATTTCCTTTTTGCATCTTAACGACATATATAGCTGGAGTGATGTCGGATATATCTGTAGAAGAAGGATTATTGGGCACATATTTAACTAACTGTCCATCAGTTGTATATATCCATGCTTTTTCTACATTGTTGAAATAAATCGTACCTTCGGTAGTTGTTGGCCACATTGTAGAAATAACAGATTCACTGTCTTTCCAAACATTTTCAACACCATCCGGATTGTTATTCAGTCCTTCCGGTTCATCAGCTTCACCTTGATCATGCATATCCGGTGCCGGTTCGCGCGAAGGATTATTACCAATAATTTCTACTGGAATATCCAAAGTGAATCCTTTAGCTGTAAATCCGCAAGGGCCGGGGTGTGCAAACCATGCATCGGAGAACACAAGACGTAGACGACTTTCTCCTGGTTTTGCATCAGCAGGAATAGTAAATTTCTGCGTTACGCCTGTCGTTTGGAATTCAGGAGTTCCCTGTTTTACTGTGCCTAATTCAAAAATTGTTTCAGTGGCCGGTTCGTGGGACTTACTTCCATCTAAATCGATATAAGCTTTTCCTAAGCAGAATTTTAACCCATCATCTAAATCAGCTGCTTTGAAGAAAAGTTCTACTTCTTGTCCTTGATTTACTTTCAATGTTTGATCGCACATTGCATATTGAGTTCCGTCGGCTTGTGGAGCATCAGCAGTGTAATTAATATCTTCAACAGCACCGGTAGTTTTAAACTGTTCGATATAACGAACTTCAATGGCGATGTCAGCACCTTCTGCGTTATAATTTAATGTAGACTCGCAATAAGGATCATTATTGAATGCAGGTAATTCAGAAGCGTTGCCACGACCAATATGAATCCATTCTACGGGAGAATAGGTTTTTCCATCTACAGAAACCGAACGAATACCGATATACGGGTCATCTGTAGCAGTTTCAAACATAATATTACCTAAATAAGCAGACCATGTAGAGGTACGTCCTATTTCTGAAACTTTACCATTTTCACCATTCTTATACATTAGCTGGAAATGGTCAATATTCACTTCGTCATTGTAAATCAAACCATATTTAGCATTATCACTATTGTAACCTGTGGCATTTACTGCCCAATTCAGCTTCACAGAAAGAGATTGAGTTGTTTCTTCTTTCACTTCTACAATAATACTTTCCGCATCAATCGGTGCAGGAGTTTTCACTGCGCAATCGTCAGTCAAAGCAAGTTTACCAATCAGCATATTATAGTTTCCTTCATATGTTCCTTTCACGCGAAAACCGATGTATTCAATTATATCACCACTATTAATACCTGAAAGTGCAATTTCCTTCTCTTCCCATGTCGGTCCATTCAGATTACCTACAGGAAACTCCATCCATGTGTCATCATTAAATTTCTTTAGAATCACATAGAGGTTGGAAGCATTTGTACCATTTACACCAGATTTCAATGCAACATTTGCTTTTGCATTACCACCGGATACGTTCAATTTTGCACGGTAGAGAACAACATCTGACCCTTTTGCTGTCGGCTCACCTGAAAGACGGAGAGCAGAACCGCCGGTATAAGCATCTTCGTGTGTAAATTCGGCATCAACGGCAGTAGAACGAGTCTTTGTGTTGGCATCATAAATTAACCAGCGATATGTAGGAACTATATCCTGTTGTCCCATATTATACCAGCTACCAAATGTTTTCTTTCCTTTGTAGTTATAGCGTTCACCATTACCCAAAGAAAAATGTGTAGTGAAAGGCAAATCTCCTTGAATAGCAGTACGCTCAGGTACAAAATCAGCAAAACCAGCAAAATTAACCATTTGATTTGGTTTATCATCATTGTTGGATATTTCAAAAATATTTCCACTGTTAGACAATGCAGGACGGTCAATTGGAGAACGTTTACCACCAGAAAAACCTTTTTCCAACAATTTCTGGTAATTACTTTGTAATTCCATGGTATTGTCGCCAATGGCAAACTGGAAGAAGCGACTAATCTTGTGCTCACCCCACAAGCAAAGGCCAACTTGTTCAGCGCCATCGGCATGGAAGTTGGTCCATTGGCGATCCATACTGGCAATCCACACACCTTGATACAATCCCTCGCAGTCACCTTGGATAGCAATAGCGTTTTTCTGGGACATAGCTAAAGTTCTCGGAATATCATTAGCAGAATAATTCATCATAACCTCTGTTGTTCTACCATTTTCGTTGGCAAAATAATCAGCAGGATTAGTTAGATAAGATGGACCTCCATACAGCCCAATGTGAAAACTATCAAAATTCAATTCTGCTGCACGTTTATAAAGAGCTTGATGAAAGGCTATTACGGTTTCATTGTTGTAGCCGGTATCTTCCCAATTGTAGTTAATACCATCTAAACCAAAGAATTTTAATACGTTGATAAAAGCATCGACATATCGGAATGAACCATCTGGATTTTTTGTAGAAATCAAATTAATATATTCCGTAGCAGTCTGCCCACGACCACCGGTAGTATCAAAAAATTTAATTCCACTGAACATATCGGTACCATTCTTATGTGCAGCATCCGCCCAAGAACCTGGAGCTTGGAATGGAGAATGATTCCATGCCCCGTAAAGGTTTACATAGTTCCACATAGAAAAAGTATCATTATTGAATAAGGAACTAGGATATCCTCCGACTAAATCGCCTTGACCAGTTGGCATATTCATCCACAAACGACGTTTTGCATATACCTCAGGAACCACATTTTTAGAAGCATCTTCAATAATGTCACGTGGACGAACATGCGAACGGGAAAACTCCAGATCTAAGTTAAATCCAGCTTCTGTCCATTCTTCCGCAGAAGGATAATTTCGACCTTCATTCATTGCTTTGACAAACAACTCCAAGATGGTAGATTCCTTCCATGGGGTAAAGTCGAACACTTCTGTTGAAGCCGAAGGAGGATAATCTGTCTTATCCTGTGCCGGAGCTTGTCCTGAAAGCAGCAACATGGCAGCCATGCTAAACAAAGTAAATTTCTTCATAATACAGAAAATTAAATTATTAAATAAAAATGATTTCTTGAGAGGGGAAGGATCCCCCCCCCTCTCTCTTATAAATAGTTTGGATTATATCATTAAAAATTTGGCGTTCCTTCTACATCCCACCAAATACGAGTAGATTGGAGATCGGCTCCACCTAAAGCTTTAAGTCCTGTAGCTGCTACATCAGCAGCAACTGCTTGTGTGTCAGTGCCAGGGAAGCGCATTCTGCGCAACAGATCCCCTTCTTGTAGATTGGCGTCGGCGTCTTCCCAATTAAGTACCGGCAAGGTTTTCGGGTAACCTGTACGGCGCATTTCTGTCCATGCCTCAAAAGAGTAGGGAAATAGAGCGATATACTTTTGAGTGATAATTTTTTCCAGTTTTGTTTCATCACTATCACCTGCATTCCACTTTACACCAATGGTTATTGGACTCTGATAGTTGTTAGATGCATCAATTGGGTCAATATATTGATATGGAACAGCTTCTTCCACTTGCTTATAATCAGCTAACCCGGCATCATACTCAAAGGCTGTCATGCGCCATTCACAAGTTGCATTGTCAATACCGCGATTGTAGTAAAATTGTGCATCGCAACCTTCATCACCAACATTCCAACCACGTACTAACCCTTCTGCACGCAAGAAGTCTACTTCTGAAAGTTTAATAAAATAGAGTGGTGCTTCTGTGAAATATTGATAAATAGAAGAATATCCGCAATCTTTATTGCTGGCGGCAGATTGTCCTTCACCCATTTTCTTTCCGGCACGAAGACCTATAACACGAGTATTAGCTTCCAAATCGCCCAATTTTACTGAATTTTTATCAAATAAAAAATTACAATAAGGATGTTTTAATGAAAAAAGGATTGTCTCAAAAGAAGCGTTTAAGCGAGAGTCTCCCCATGAACGGGATATTTCGGCAAGTGGATGATTGGTGCCACTTTTATCTGTTGAAAACGATACTTCGTCTTCTAAAGAGTTAGCAACACCTTCCATAACGGCTTCTTCTGCCCATTTTTTGGCTAAGTCTTTATCTCTTTTTACCACATGCATAGCCATACGGAGTTTTAGAGAATTTCCCATTTTGCGCCAGGTCTCAAAATCTTTTGTATCAGTGATTTCATCTACATCTTTTAATAGTTTGTTCACTTTAGTTTTATACCATTCCGGGCGATTGGGATAATTCTTTAAACAGGCATTAATGCTGTCAAGATTGTCCACAATACCTTTGTAAATATCCTCACAGCTATCGTATGTATAAGGATGTTCCTGTTGATTGGCTTTAAATTGTGTATATGGAAATGAACCATAAAGGTCGACTTCTTCTTGAGAAGCATAATCAAAAAGTAATAAAGCTACTGCTTTCATCTCGGGAATGGAATCAATATCTGGATGATTTAAAATCGGAGATAGATAATTCTTTGTCAATGTATAATTACCATTCGGACCTGCGTTTACTGACTGCTCAAAGGCATAGGTAGAATTTAGGGTAATCATAGCAAATGGAAAGTCTGTATGAGGAACCACCATGTATCCGGCATAATTATCAACTGACATATTAAATTGGTATTGATAGGCATGTGCCCCAGGACGCGTCGCTTCCTTACCGCCACGCATAGAGTAAGTAGCTGAAAGAATATAACCTAACGGTGCTTCTTTAGCAAGGTTTGTTAAAGCAAGGTCAAGTCCCTCTTGAGAAATTTCTTTATGATAATCCAATATATCAGCCGCCCCATGATAAACCTCGTCAGAACCTTCTTCTGTGTTACCTGTTAACTCATCACCTGGCACATCAAAATCCATACAAGATTGCATACCTAACAGTGACATCACAATGCAAGCAATAAAAAAATTATTTTTTTTCATATTCATCTGTCTAATATTTAGAAGTTAGCTTTTAATGAAATACCGAATGAACGAGCAGATGGCATATTAAATACATCGAACGCTCCTAAACCATTCTGAGTAGAAAGAGCAAGGTCTGGATCAACCGGGGCATCTTTATAAAGGAAACAAAGGTTACGAGCTACAAGAGAGAGTGATAAATGTTTAGAAGCACCAAACAAATTTCTAAAGGTATATCCCAGTGATAATTCACCTAAACGGAAATTAGTAGCATTGTAAACATATTGCGTGCCATAAGTATTCCCACCTACTTGTCTATAATATTTTTCGATAGAAACCAATTGTCCATCGGACATGTACATGGCAGGTTCACCCGTAGCAGTATATAGGTTATTGGCTTCGGCTGCTAAACGTGCATCCGCAGTACGTTGAGAATTGCCTACAGCATCCAACATTCCTTCTGTCAAAGAGATTACTTTACCTCCAATACGTCCGTTGATCAAGAAATAAAGTGAAAAGTCTTTATAATTAATTGTATTACTCCATCCTAAATTAAACTTGGAGTTCATATTGCCTAAATAAACATAATTTTGCGTATCAAGTTGTGGCGCTCCATTTACTAATTTAATAGAGCCGTCTTCATTACGCTTAAAGTCTTGTGCGTACAAATCGCCATAAGAACCTCCCTCATCATACCGAACCATTACTTTGCCTCCGGCAATACTTTGTTCTAATTTGGCAGAAGTACCGTCTTCTTTAGTGTAAGTTTTTTCGATTTTATTATAATTATAGGAGAAATTCACGGAAGTACGCCACATCCAATCTTTAGCAAATGCTAAATTATAGCTAAGAGTCGTTTCGATACCTTGATTACGGATAACCCCTGCATTTACAGGCTTTTTTAATCCTCCAAGATCACTAATGGTTAAATAACTATTATGCATGGCACTGTTATAATAGGTCATATCCCAGTTTAGAGCACTCCCAAATAAAGAAATATCAAAACCGGCTTCGAAAGATTTTGTTTTTTCTGGTATTGGGTTATTGAAATAACTATAAGAAGAAGGTACGGCAGCACCTGTAAGTGGGTCTGTGTTACGAGCATTATAGAGAACGTTCGGGATAGAGTTACCCACTTCTGAATATGAAGCGCGAACTTTCAGATTGGTAATTACTTCAGGCAGGGTAACTATTTGATGTAATAGCGCATTGGCACCCACTGAAAAGTAACCATAATTAGTAGGGGTTCCACGATACGAGTACTGTTTGAAAGCGCGGTACCAGTCTCGACGATAACTACCCTCCAGATATACTTTTTCTTGCCACCCTATCTGACCAGTAAAAAGTAAACCCTTATCCCAGTTGGAAGAAAGTGTGTATGAACGTTCACTTACGTTGCCTTGTGAAACAGAAGGTTCGAAAAAGTTGATTAGTGTTGGCATAGTGTCGTGTTTCCAATTGGCTGTAGTAGCTTTGGCCCAAAGTTTTTGCGTTTCTCCTTTTAATGTATGTCCTGTCCAACCGGTAGTGGCTGAGATAGAGAAATCTTTAATTTGTTTGTCATAGCTTAGTAAAGCGTCTACATATACTTCATTTATCCAATTAAGGTCTTGTCCATACATACCATAATCTTCCATAGCTGATATATTCCATGTGGTAGCCATGCGCTCTGATGTTCCTTTCATTTTTGTACGGTCCAAACTCAAACGTCCCTGTATCTTCAAACCATCAATGATCTGATAATTGGCAGAGATATAACCATAAGCACGTTCTTCTTCACTTATAGAATTGCGAGTATTTACCATCCAATAAGGGTTGTTCATACCATTTTGCCAATATGCCCATTCTTGTTTGGGCCCGGTTAGCTCAACAGTACCAGTAGTCCATTTATTGTTTTTAGAATCGAAATAGCTTTGTTCGTTAGAAGTCCATTTACCATTTTCTATGTAGTAATTTTCCTTATAATAATTTAGATCCACATTTCTTGGCATACGATAAAGATCATAAAGTGGATTCATCACTGTTCCTCCTCCAGGACGATTCTTGGTTTTTGCCTGTACATAATTTAGTGATAAATCGACATTTAACTTTTTATTAAATAGTGAATAACTCTGACGAAAAGAGAGCGTGTTACGTTTGTAATTATTGTTGCGCATCATACCGTCAGAATATGAATTTGCGTATGAAAAATAAGTACGAACAGTCTCAGTACCTCCACTAACGGATATTGAGTTATTGAATGTGGCACCTGTACGGAAAAAGTCATTTACGTCATCATTGGAAGCTGTATTACGTAATTTAGCACCTGAATAATTAAGTTCGTCAGCCGTTAAATCTGATAATTTTTTCCCCCAGCTATCTACAGATAAAGTCTCGGCAGTAGGATCAACTGTAGCACCATATACATTTTGGATTTTGGGAGTGAGCAAAGGGCGATCAAATGTTGCACTTGAAGATACATTAATAGAAATACGACCTTCTTTGCCTTTTTTTGTGGTAATCATTAATACGCCATTGGCAGCAGCACTACCATATAATGCAGCAGCATTAGCACCTTTTAGGATATTCAAACTTTCAATATCATCAGGATTGACAAGCGATAACGGATCAGAACCTTCAGAGGTACTGGAATATGTCAGATTAGAGCCTCCATCAAAACCAGTTTGACCATTCACATTATTAGTCATTGGTACACCGTCTATTACAATCAACGGACTGTTGTTACCCAAAATAGATTTATTACCACGAAGCAAAATTTTAGAGGCACCACCAGCACCACCAGCACTTGGGGTAATGGTAACTCCGGAAGCTTTTCCGGAAAGTGCATTCACGAAATTGGCATCCTGCACTTTCATTAATTCATCTCCTTTCACTTGTTGAGTTGCATAAGTCAATGACTTCTCTTTGCGTTCTATACCCATGGCTGTAACAACTACCTCATTTAGCTGTTGTGCATCTTCTTTCATTATTATGTTAAATGAAGAAGCACCAGCTACTCGCAGTGATATTTTCTGATAACCAATGTAGCTGAATTCTAATACAGCTTCGTCATTAAGTATTTCTAAAGTGTAATTACCATCAATATCGGTAATTGTACCTGTAGTAGTACCTTGTACTAATACACTAACCCCGATAAGTGGTTCGCCATATTCATCAGACACGGTACCCTTAATTGTGCGTTGTTTTTGCTGCATGGTAGAATGTACGGTTGGGGTTTCTTTAGTAGAATAAACTACCAAATGATTATCACGTACGGAATAGGTCGTGTTAGTGTTTTTGAGCAAGTCTGTCATGACTTTAGACAACTTTTCACGGTTAGCATGTATCGTAACTTTACGGTTAGGATCCACATCTTTCGCGTTATAAACCATACTCAGTGAAGTCTGACGACTAATTTCATTCAAAACCTCGCTCAAAGGTGCATTCGCAAAATCCAAACTTATTACTATCTCGCTTTGTGCGGTAGCATTCGTTAAGAATGGAACAAAAAGGAATAGGGAAAACAACAGAATTTTAATTCTGTACTCTAAATTTTTCTTCATTTAGCATTCTTTATTACGTTAACAAATACTGATTACTTTACTACTTTAATTGTAGACGTGCATTGCATATCGCACGATATAAGTTTTTTCTATTATCTTCTTTTATTCATGTTCTTCATTATCCAATATAAAACAACATATATTAATTTTAATTCTTTTTTTGAGATTCTTTTCTTATATTACAATTCAGAGATAAAGGTTACTAAATAAATGGAGCGAAAAAATCACTTTTTGGTATTTTTTTATTTAAATATTCTGCTTTATTCGGGATTCATAGATAAGATTAGCTTATTTTTTAAATTTATTCTTTTATGGGTTTTGTTTTTATGTATCAATTTTGTACTTGATCTAAAATT